>Ga0206948_1022_pt1 | contig 50643 bp, 52 predicted proteins | sample Alteio_BWOrgHeat_FD_153236 | JGI IMG/M metagenome (GOLD analysis project Ga0206948, IMG submission 153236) | Enriched cells from forest soil in Barre Woods Harvard Forest LTER site, Petersham, Massachusetts, United States -... | ecosystem: Environmental > Terrestrial > Soil > Temperate forest > O... | reverse complement strand
TTTATGCTGCAATAAACATAGGTTACCATGCAAGACATATTGATAAAAACTCGATTGTCCTGGGCTTTTTATCTCCTTCTTTTTTTGGTAGGGTTTCTCGGCGTCTTCAATATCCTATGCCTCACTGATTTCAATGAAGTAGCCGATCAACTTCGTAATCGATGGTTACCCAATACCCGCTTTCTTGGCGATCTCAATAACTATACTTCTGATTTCCGCGCTGCCGAGGGTACGCTGCTGTCGGCATCGAATCCGACAGATATTACAGCAAGCGAACGAGAGATGGACGAGCTTGACCGCAATATTGCGAAAGCGCGGCGTGGTTACGAAGAGATTTATCACGATGATAAGGAGGTCGACCTATACAAACACTTTTTAGAGGATTGGATTGCCTACAGGAAAATCGTGGTGCAAGTGCTGGCCTTGATGCACGACGGTAAAAAGGAGGAAGGGATAAATATTTATAAGACCACTTCCCGATCGACATATAACGCCGCAAGCGACACACTTGGGCAGCTTACCGATCTGAATGTTGTAAAAGACCAGGAAGCAAGTGACCATGCTGCTGAAACGTATCGTCAGGTACGTCTGCTGACCATATTTGCGATGCTGGTAGCGATATTCATGGTGGCAGTCGGAGTTATATATATAAGACGTTCCATATCCACCCCGATGCTCGATCTTGCAAAGAGCATGCACCGTCTTGCCGGTAACGATATGGATGTCGATATTCAGGGTGCGCAGCGACATGATGAAATGGGTGAGATGGCCCGCGCTCTTACTGTATTTCGTAGCAATGCCATCGAATTGCTACTCAGTAGACAGGGGCTGGCGCAACAGGCATCGATGCTTGAAGAGAAGCTGCAGCACGAACGGAATTTGATGGAGACGCAACGCAATTTTATCTCCATGGCCTCACACGAGTTCCGCACGCCTCTTAATATTATAGATGGCCATGCCCAAAGGCTGGCAAAAATCAAAGACCCGCTGCGGATGAATGATGTCGCTGAGCGTGCCGGGAAAGTCCGCAGTGCGGTGAGGCAATTGACCGATTTAATTGATAATCTGATCAATGCATCGCGGTTATTTGAAAGCAATCCGGAATTGTATTTCCATCCGACCAAAATCGATCTAGCGGTGTTATTGCGTGAGACATGCGATCAGCATCGGGAAATAGTATCCGGAACGCAGATTGTAGATATACTTGATACACAGCCTCTGGAGATGTTTGGTGATGCCAAGCTGCTCCAGCAAATGTTCGGCAATCTTCTCTCTAATGCCATTAAATACTCGCCCAACGGCGGCCTTATCGAAGTCATCGCTATGAAGGAAAGAGGGCAAATCGTGATCACTGTACGGGATCATGGGATAGGTATTCCCCAAAAGGACATCGACGGGGTATTTGAACGCTATTGCCGCGGCAGCAATGTTTTTGGTATTTCAGGCACGGGAATCGGGCTTTACGTCGCCAGGATGATAGTAGAATTGCATGGTGGTGGCATCATGGTAGAAAGTGCTGAAGGCGAAGGATCAACATTTACGGTGCATTTACAGGCACAACTTTCTTAAAATTTATAGCATCAGTCGCGTATCCTGCTCGGTTCCCTTTATTTATTCTTTTCTTCTGAGAGCGGGGTGGACGAAGAGTCATTAAACCATCCCAAGCGGTGCTCCACCACATGCAATATGAAATTAGCAGCTACAATGACAACCGCGCCTTCGCATGCAAGCATATATAATCCTGCACCTGTAATGGCTCCGATGGCAGATGAACACCAGACAGTGACAGCTGTATTCAGGCCGCGCACCCGTATGCCATCGCGCATAATGACTGCCGCGCCCAGAAAACCGACACCCATGACGACCTGTGATGCAACCCGTGCCATTTCGGCAGGGGCGGCCAATTTCAGGCCAAGGAGTATGAAGAGCGCCGATCCAAGAGAAACCAACGCATGGGTATGAATGCCCGCGGTTTGGTCATTAATCTTACGCTCAAGTCCGATGGCAGCGCCCAGCCCCACTGCAATAAATAGCGTATATATTTCGTTCATATACTTTCCGCCAAACGGAAACAACTAATTGAATAAGTTGTAAAAGTTTATCTTTATAGAAAATCTTTTGCAATCGGTTGTTGGGATGAATCAGTATCATTTCGTAGGCAATTTCAAAAAGCCCGGTAGCTTATTTGCGCTTTGATGCTGTGCCAGCGCTATGGCGTGTTTGATGGTCTTGTCGAAATGCTTGCTTAGTAGTTTTTTCTTGATGCAGTTGCGGTAATAATCCGCCCATAAGAACTCCGCATACGGTGTTTGCACTTTCATAAATCCGCCCGCTTCACGTACAAAACCCGCCAAGCTGCGGTAGGGATCATCCGTAAGCAGCTCAAGGGATTTAGGAATGGAGGTGAGCGTTTTTTGATGTCCGTCTGCATCATACGGATGAACAAAATGCTCAGCCTGCATCTTTTTCCAGAAGGCTGCTGCCGCAAGCGATGAGAAGTCCTCTTCTATGTCCATCGGTGCGGTTTCAAATCGCTCTTTCATTAACGCAAGTGCAAGGTGATGGTGATCTATAACATAAGCCTTGTCCTTGGGGCCGAGCACCACGCGTATAGGGTGTTCAAGGATAAAATCTACTAACTCTGCCGGACGTTTTTCCAATGCTCTCAACCGCAAACGCTTATGTTTTACCTGCAACATACCCACAGTTATCTGGGTAGGTCTTAGCTGCGATATGTTGATAATGTTATGGCGTGTTGTCTGCATATATTGGGATTGTACACTTTACAAATTCGCTCTTCTATAATGAATGTACTATTATCAAAAAAAGCTGACCGTCATTTTATATTCAGCGACGGCCGCCATTCTGGTGGGCTCCGAACGGGTTTACCAAGTCGCAAACATGATCCCCACTGCGACCGCCATCGTCACCGTACACAACCACCCCATCGCCCACAACGCCCGCGGCAGCACGAAGCCGCCCATCACGTCACGGCGCATCGCCATGAGCATGATGATTATCATTAGCGGCACCGACACCACACCATTGATCACCGCCGACCAGAACAGCGCCTTGATCGGATCGAGACCGACAAAATTGATGCAAATGCCGATCAGGGTGGATACCGCAATCGTGCCATAGAACGCCTTGGCCTCAAGCGGCTTGTGGTCGAGGCCGGTGGTCCAGCCGAGCGCCTCGCCGAGCGCGTAGGCGCCGGAGCCGGCCAGCACCGGCACCGCGAGCAAACCGATGCCGACGATGCCGATTGCAAACAGAGCGAAGGTGAATACTCCCGCAATGGGCCGCAGCGCCTCGGCGGCCTGGGCGGAGGTCTGAATGTCGGTGATGCCGTGCGCGTTTAAGGTCGCCGCGGTGCTGACGATAATGAACAGGCTGATCAGGTTCGAGTAGCCCATCCCGATATAGGTATCGAAACGCATCCGCCCGAATTCCGCCGGTGCTTCCTCAGGGGCGGCAAGCAGTGTATGCGCTGCAGGATCAACGCTCTCGTCCTCAGCCTCCTGCGAGGATTGCCAGAAGAAGCAGTAAGGCGTGATGGTCGTGCCCAACACCGCGACCACGGTGACAACGTAGTCTTTAGTCAATGAAAAATTCGGTATGAAGGTGTTATAGAGAACAACATGCCAAGGCACATGCACCACCAGCGCAACCGCCACGTAGGCCAGCAACACGAAGCTCGTCCATTTCAGGATGGAGACGTAGTGCTTGAAGCTAGAGAACACTTCGAGCCAGACACAGCCGATTGCGAAGCCGACGACATAGAGACCATCCGGGCCACCAACCAATAATTTTAATGCAGCGGCCATCGCGCCAAGATCAGCGCCAAGATTGATGATGTTCGCCGTAAGCAGCAGCCCAACAATCGAGCGCAGTAGCCAGGGCGAATAATGTGCGCGGATGTTACCGGCAATGCCCTGACCGGTCACCCGGCCCATACGTGCGCTGATCTCCTGGATAGCCGCCATCAGCGGATAGCAGAACAGCATTACCCAGCACATCGCGTAGCCAAACTGCGCGCCCGCTTGTGAGTAGGTGGCAATACCGCTCGGATCGTCGTCTGAAGCACCGGTGATCAATCCCGGGCCGAGTCGGCCTAGCAGCCCCTTGTGCACCGGGCTGCGGATGACGCGGTGCCGGGCGTAGATGGAACCTATAATTGACATGGACGTTCCTTTATTCGAGATATTTCTAAGGGTGTACCTCTTCATATCACCATTAGCTCTATACATAAACCGTGAGAAAAGTTATTTTCCAGGCCATGAGCCAATCATCCAAAAAAGTAAAACAGCATGCTGAATCGCATCTGGTCAGTCGTACCGGCTGGTTGCGAGCAGCGGTTCTGGGGGCTAATGATGGCATTCTCTCGACGGCCAGCATAGTAAGTGGCATGGCGGCAGGCGGTGCGCCACGAGGAGCTATATTACTGGCAGGGCTGGCAGGATTGGTAGCAGGAGCTACTTCAATGGCGACTGGCGAATATGTATCCGTTAGCTCACAGGCTGATACAGAAAATGCTGACCTGGCCCGCGAGAAGCGTGAACAGACACGAAATCCTGAATTTGAGCACGAGGAACTTGCACAGATTTATGTATCGAGAGGGTTGGAATTGCCATTAGCCAGACAAGTGGCCAATCAGCTTATGGCGCATGATGCATTGGGCGCTCATGCCCGTGACGAACTTGGAATCTCCGAAATAAACAAACCAAACCCTTTGCAGGCTGCGCTGGCATCGGCAGCCAGCTTTACCTGTGGAGCGGTTTTGCCGTTACTGGTTGCCATCATTTCACCGCCGGCAATTATTACGATGTCAGTCATCGCTACCACACTTGCATCGTTGGCGATCTTGGGTGCTCTAGGTGCAAAAACGGGTGGGGTTAGAATCCTGAAGCCGACATTGCGCGTCCTGCTCTGGGGAGCTTTTTCGTTAGGCCTTACGACGCTCGTAGGAGTTTTGTTCGGATTAAAATCCTGAGAAACATGAAGTGCTATTAAAAAATTAACTTTGGAGGTTTCTTCTGTCCACCATATCCGATACTGAAACCCGCCCGGCCATTGCATCAAACATCACGCTTTTGAGCCTGTCGGCGCTGGGAATTGTTTTCGGCGATATCGGAACGAGTCCTCTTTACACCCTTAAAACGGTTTTTGCCCTCACCGGCGGCAATCCTAATCCGCAAGCCATACTCGGCTCCCTGTCCCTTATTGTATGGACGCTGATCATGATTACCACCGTCAAATATGTAAATGTTGCCATGCGTGTCGATAATGATGGCGAAGGAGGCATTCTGGCATTGATGTCGCTGCTGGGCGTAAAGCTCAGGCCTAGACCTGCCATCGTTGCCGTGGGTCTTATGGGGGCGGCGCTTATTTATGGCGATGGTGCTATTACGCCCGCAATATCGGTTCTATCCGCGCTTGAAGGACTGAATATCGTAGCGCCGAATTTCAAGCCTTATGTCTTGCCCGCGTCCGTTGCCATTCTCATCGCCCTGTTTGCTATCCAGCCAAAAGGCACGGCAAAGATCGGCAAAGCGTTCGGGCCGGTGATGGCATTGTGGTTTCTGACCATCGGGATTTTAGGCGTGTGGGGAATTGCGCAGCATCCTTCCGTTCTGCTGGCCATCAATCCGATGGTTGGCTTGGGATATTTATTCTCAAACGGCCTCAGCGGATTCCTGGTGCTCGGCGGAGTTTTTCTTTGCGTAACGGGCGCGGAGGCATTGTACGCCGATATGGGGCATTTCGGCGCAAAGCCGATTCGGCTTGCATGGTCGGGATTGGTATTCCCCAGCCTACTCCTCAATTATGCCGGACAAGCCGCGCTAGTGCTTGAAGGTGCACCGACAGCGGATAATATTTTTTACCGGCTTTGCCCGCAAGCGCTTTTAGTGCCGCTCGTCATACTCGCCACCGTCGCCACCATCATCGCCAGCCAGTCGATCATCACCGGCGCTTTTTCCATGACACGGCAGGCGATTCAGCTAGGCTGGCTGCCGCGCTTGCAGATCACACAAACATCGGCGGAAGGTTATGGGCAGATTTATGTCGGCGCTGTAAACTGGCTGCTGATGTTCGCCACTGTCGGTCTTACCCTTGGCTTCGGGAAATCGGATAACCTGGCATCGGCCTATGGCATCGCGGTATCCGCTACCATGCTTGCAACCTCGGCGTTGCTGTTCATCGCCATGCGTGAAATCTGGCACTGGAGTTTGTTGAAAGCAGGAGCGGTGGCTGGCATATTCATGGTTATCGATGCCGCATTTTTTACCGCAAATCTTTCAAAGTTCGTGGAAGGCGGATATGTGCCTATTGCCCTAGCGGCCTTTGTCTACGGCATTATGTTGATTTGGCACAGAGGGGCAAAAGCAGTGTCCGAACACCTGAAAGAAGCAGTAGTTCCGATTGGAACATTCATGGCGCAGATAGAAAAAAAAGGAATCTCCCGTATAGCTGGGGCAGCGGTTTTTCTTACGCGAACGGAGCAAGATACGCCGCCTGTCATGGTCTGGCATGTCAGGCAGAATCATGCATTGCACCAGCAGCTTTTTATCCTGAAGGTGGGGACGCAGTCGATTCCGTGGGTCAAAAACAATGAACGGCTGACAATTCAAGAAATCGCTCCGAACGTCTGGCGAGCAACCGCCCGTTACGGATTCATGGAGCGGCCCGATATTCCTAAATTGCTTAAATCAGCACATGCTCATGGCTGCAATCTCGATCTCAAAGGCATTACCTATTATGTAGGGCACGAAACCATTATTCCCAGCAATGACGAGAAGGCGCTGCCAGGATGGATTGAGGCGGTGTTTGCCTTCATGCAACGCAACTCTCTTCATGTAAGCGATTATTTCCGGCTTCCGCCTGATGCGGTGGTTGAGATCGGGCGGCAGATAGCGATTTAGGGGATTAAAACCACTTGACAGCTATTTTTAATAGGCGCATAAGCACCACGGTTATTCGTTAACAATTGGAGATTTCACCAGTGCCCGACGGTTCTAGTAGTAGTCACTTGCGTTCGTGTGGAAGACACGCTCTCGTCTTCCGGCAAGCCTAGCCGCACTGGTTTGGCTTCCCCGGAAACGAAAGTTTGCGGTGGAAGCGTTCCCTAAAAGAATTCTCCCCCCTGTTTTTCACACATTCTTAAGTGCTGCATCCTGGCTCTGATTAATCAGGGTTTGGACTGCTGCATCATTGTGCCATTAAATCCCTTCGGCGGCTATTTGTTGGCCGAGGTGTGGCATTGTGTGCCTGCGGCATTCCTAACGCTGCTTGAATCTGTCCCGAAGGCGCTGATCTCCTGACGTTGCGGGTAACCGTAACCTATTGAAATAAGCAGGAGGCTACCATGATCGAAAATAAAGCAATTAAATTCGCTACAAAATCTGCCGTTCTGGATGAAGCCCACATCGGCGACATCAAAGGTGCACTCGGTACTATCAAACACGGCGATATTGCAAAACGCGATGGCTGGCGGGCAAAGCTGGTCACGTTTCTTGCTATTCTGGGGCCGGGGCTGATCGTCATGGTCGGCGACAACGACGCGGGCGCTTTCGGCACTTACACGCAAGCCGCACAGAATTACGGCACCACGTTGCTATGGACACTCATGCTGCTGATTCCGGTGCTTTACGTTAACCAAGAGATGGTGCTGCGTTTAGGCTCGGTGACAGGAGTCGGGCATGCACGGTTGATCCTGGAACGTTTCGGAAAATTCTGGGGCGCGTTCAGCGTGATCGACCTGTTCCTGCTCAACGCATTGACCATCGTCACGGAGTTCATCGGCATCAGCCTGGCGCTTGATTATCTCGGCCTGCCAAAAACGCTTGGTGTTGTCATCTCCGCCATTCTCATCATGGCCGCCGCCAGCACTGGCAATTTCAGAAAATTTGAGCGGTTCTCTCTAATCCTGGTGTTCGGCAGCCTGCTGCTGGTGCCAGTGGTGATCATGGTGCATAGCCCGGTCGGCCAGATCGCGCATGATTTTATTGTTCCGCAACTGCCGAAAGATTCCAAACTCAGCGAAGTGATGCTGCTTATCATCGCCATTGTCGGCACGACGGTCGCGCCGTGGCAATTGTTCTTTCAGCAAAGCTATGTGATCGACAAGCGCATACCCGCGCGCTTTATCAGTTACGAGCGTATTGATCTCTGGCTTGGCATTGTTCTGGTCATGATCGGAGCGGTGGCAATGATGGCCTTTACCGCCGCGACATTTGCCGGTCATCCTGAATTCGGCCAATTCACCGATGCCGGTGGAGTATCGGTGGGGCTGGAAAAATATGTCGGCAAACTGCCCGCTGTACTATTTGCAATAGCATTGATTGACGCAAGCATCATCGGTGCATCCGCCGTGTCGCTTTCAACGGCCTATGCTATCGGCGACGTGTTCTCGCTGCATCATTCCCTGCATAGAAAGCCGAAGGATGCGAAAGCATTTTACTTCGTCTATTGCGGATTGATTGCGATTGCAGCCGCGCTTGTGCTGACACCGGGCACGCCGTTAGGCTTGCTGACAAACGCCGTGCAGACGCTTGCTGGTGTCCTATTGCCAAGCGCCACCGTGTTCCTGCTGCTGCTTTGCAATGACAAAGCGGTGCTGGGGCCGTGGGTCAATTCACAAAAATTGAACCTGTTCACAGGCGCTATAGTGGCCGTGTTGGTGATATTGTCGATTATTCTCACCGCTTCCGTGCTATGGCCTGACATTGGAGAAACAACCATCATTTCCATACTGGCCGGAGGCTGCCTTCTGGCTGCGTCCATAGCAGTTGTTGGCTGGCTGTTGCGCCGCCATCAAAGTGAACAGGCAAAGCCGCTTGATAAATCGCTGCGGGATAGCTGGCGGATGCCGCCGCTTAACGAGCTACCGCCCGGACGATTCACAACATCTAGCCGCATATGGATGATCGTGCTACGTCTCTATCTGATTGTTGCAGGCGGATTGGTCATGTTGCGCATCGTTCAACTCGCAACCGGAACACAAGGATGAGGGGGGGTAATCATGAATGCAGCACACATCCTATCATTGACATCCGCTATTCTTTGCGCACTTGCGGCAAATAAGGTCTACGCCGCTGATGGCAACAAAGACCCCTACGCGGATACTTTGTTCGGTTCCTGGAACGGTGTGCGCGATAACCTGTCCGATGCCGGGATAGACGTTACCGCTGCATATCAAGCCGATCTGTGGAGCAATGTATCGGGAGGTATTAAACGAGGGAATAATTATCTCGATAATCTCGACCTGCAATTCGCTCTCGATGGTGAGAAACTGTTTGGCCTCAGCGGTAATAAGGCGCTTATTTATTTTATCAATAACGATGGCGGACACCCTAATCTGCATCAGGTCGGCAGCGCACAGGGAATGGATAATATTGAGGTCGTCAAAGACACGCCTAAGCTTTATGAGGCATGGGTTGATCAGAGTTTTATGGATAACAGATTATCCATTCTGGCCGGATTGCATGATCTGAATACAGAATTTGATTCCACCGACAGCACCAATAATTTCATCAAGCCTTCATTCCAAATCGGGCCTGAGTTTGCCCAGAGCGGCCAGAACGGGCCGTCGATTTTCCCTGTAACGGCGCTGGCGGCAAGAATAAAAGTTACTCCGACGGACACGAGTTATGTGGAAACAGCCGCATTTAACGGTGTAGCCGGTGATCCTAGCCATCAATATGGCAATCATATCAAATTCGATGAGGGACTGCTTTTAATCGCGGAAACAGGATATACGCCAAAAACAGCAGAGCCATCCGATACCAACCCCAACAAGTTTGCCGTAGGTGCGTGGATGTACACCAAAAAGTCTAACGACCTCGTGAAACTAGACAGCGCGGGTAACCCGGTAAAGAGCCACAGCGACGGCGTGTATGCATTGGCAAGTTATCAATGGTACCGCGATAAAGACTCCGGGCGATCCATAACCGCTTTCTTCCGCCCCGGCGTAGCCGATGGCGATACCAAGCCTATCGACTGGGCGTATGAAACCGGCTTTGTCGGCAATGGCTGGATGCCAACACGCCCGGACAGTGAAGTCGGCCTTGGGTTTACACAATCGCATAATTCCGACAAATACATCCGTTCGGTAGCTTTAACCGGCAACAGCGTTGAGCGCAGTGAGTATGGGCTCGAATTATATTACCGTGATAAATTATACAAAGGGATCACCGTTCAGCCTGATCTGCAATATGTGATCAATCCCGACACCAATCCGCATATCGATAACGCTACCATCATGGGCATCAGGGTGAGTATCAATTTTTGATCGCTGGTAATATCTTCGCAGCAAGGCTGCATGTGGAGTTTTGATGCAATAAAAAAGCCCCGCCAGACGGCGGGGCGGTTATCTATATCATATTTTTTATTGTGCTCCGGTATACCAAGTTGTAATTTGCCAAAAATTATAGGGAATAATATGGCTACAAAATTGGGAAAACTGGAGCGCGTTGATCTTCGAACTGGATGGGGTTCGGAACCTTTTGAATTCACTCCGTGGTTGGCAGGCGAAGACAATCTAAAAATGCTTGGCGATGCAATAGGTATCGAATTTGAATTGGTGTCGCAGGAACATACCGTCGGTGACTTTCGCGCCGATATTCTTTGCAAAAACACGGCGGACGATTCTTGGGTGGTGATCGAAAATCAGCTTGATAATACCAATCACAAACATCTTGGTCAGCTATTAACTTATGCATCCGGGTTGGAAGCAAAAGCCGTTGTCTGGATTGCGTCCAGCTTTAGCGAGGAACACCGCGCCGCGCTCGATTGGCTTAATAGGGCAACGGCGGAACATATCGGTTTTTTTGGCTTGGAGGTAGAGCTATGGCGCGTGGATAATTCACTGCCCGCACCGAAATTTAATGTCGTGTCACGGCCTAATGAATGGAGCCGCACGGTAACACTGGAAAATATCAGTTCTGAAACTAAGCAGATGCAGTACCGCTACTGGACGGCGCTTATTGATTTACTAAAAAAACAGCGTTCGCAGCTACGTCTACAGAGTCCGCAGCCACAACACTGGCAGATATTTGCTGTCGGCACGAGTGGGGTGTGCATTAGTGCCATACAGAACACTTCAAAAAAGCGCATTGGCGTGGAACTATGCATGACAGCTAAAAACACGGCAAAGGCGTATTTCAATCTCCTGAAACGCGACCAGGCTGCCATTGAATCTGAGATAGGCGCCGCTCTGGAATGGAAAGAACTGCCGCAAAAGACGACTTCAAAAATCATCCTGTTCAAAGAGGCCGATCCGGCTGATGAATCCGATTGGCCGAAGCAACACCAATGGTTTAAAGAAACGATTGAAAAATTCGACCGTGTATTCAGGATAAGGCTGAAAGGAATTGATCCGGAGGAATGGCCAGAGGACGGCACCGAGGCTGCATAGCTACTTTTCCAGCCGTGCGATGATTTTTAGATTCTTGTAGCCGCTCTTGAAAACACCAACCCAATGTTCGCCATCTTTAAATTCCTGCTTTTCTATGACCAGGCTAAATCCATCGATACCCTGTTCCTTAGCTCCGGCAAAATCGGCGAGTTCATAACAGGCTTTTCGCGCCAGCGTGGTAGCCAGACGCTTGACGGTACTTCCGTAGATCGCCAGCAAATTTTCCTGCTCGACGGTGCTGCACTTGTCGTTAACGCAATCTTCGATAAGGGCTTTGTAATGCAATTTGCTCACGGTTTCCTCCTGTTGTTGTGGCGATCACATGAACGCTCTGTTTAAGTATTAATCAACTGAATAAGAATGACTTTTATTGGTTTTTGCTGTTCACTTCGTTGACTATCAGCAGTTCGAAGGCTTTATCGAAGCTCATACGATTTTCCTCCCGATCAGGATGAACATCTCGAAGAGCATTCCGCCCATCGCCATGACGAGCGTGGTAAGCAGCCGCCGCTGCACGAGTTCTTGTTCGAGCTCATAGCGTAAGTTTTGCATCTGCCCGGCGCCGACGCGATTGTTCAATTCACGCTGCTGGCGCTGCAGCAGAGCGATATTATCCTGAATGATCGAGGCTTCGCCGCCTGTGGCGGTCTTTATCCCTTACGGGGATATTGATAAATTCCAAGACAAGCTACAGCTTGCACATAAATTTCAGCTTACCAACGCTTTTGTGAGCGCAACATTTAGCAGCCTTGCTACTCCGGAAACAATCCTGAAAGCCAAGGAATGGTTCGCTTTGATCCACGATCCTATGTGGCTTGAATGGCAATTGCCCGGTAACAAGTTGCGCTTCGGCGCAGTGCTATATTCAAAGCCGGTAATAAACGACCAGCCTGGCACGATGTGTTACTTTATACATGGCAGAACCGAAGAAGATGGAATGCAATGGTTTGAGATTTATCATTTCCGCCTTTTTCCTGAAACGCTAAAGCAGGAGAACGGTGAATTTAAAATGGATATTGAAGACGCTGACGGCCTATCGATGGCTGAAGAACAATTCCAGCATATGTCCTCAATGATGATCTTCGATTTCATTGTCCGGCTCAATTCCCCTCGCATTACCGATTTCCGTCCGCCCGAAGACCTGTCACGCATCAATAAAAAGCGGGCGCAGCTGGGCAGGTTTCCGCTTTGCGTTTATCAGGTGGTCGACCTCAATAAAGAAATCAAACATTAGCCTAGCCAACTGGTTCAACATGAGGAGGTAAGCATTATGGAACCCAAATATCCAAACGTGCATGTGCAGCTTGTCGGTCAGGACGGAAATGCCTTTGTTATCCTCGGTCTCTGCCAACGCGCCGCGAAGAAAGCCGGATTACCGGAAACGGAGATTGAATCCTTCATGACCGAGGCTCAATCCGGGAATTACGACCATCTGCTGGCCACCTGCATGGAATGGTTTGATGTTAGGTAAGAGGTATTCATGAACAATGCCAAAACCAAAAATGAGCTTCTCATCGCTATTGCCCGCCAACATTTTGGCTCGAAGGTGATGGATCGAAAAGTACAAGCTGCTCTTGAGGCCGCATATAGAGCTGGAAAATCAGCAGCAACTAAGCGCCAGAACCCCGATTATAATCATTCCAAACATCAAATTCTCATTGATATGCTGCACAGTGATACCGGAGCAACCCTTCAACAAATGGCCAATGCCACTGGATGGAAAAAACACTCTGTCAGCTGCGCATTATCAGCGGTACTGAAAACCAAATGGAAGTTCGACATTATTACTATCCGACAAGCAGGCAAAGCATGCGTTTACCGAATTAACCAGCAAAAGGATCCGCTATGAGCAACGCAAAAACCAAAACTCGCAAAATCGGCAACGTCATCCTTACCGGCGAAGTGTCTCCCTGCGTGTGGATGTATAATACTCCCTTTCAGATTCAGGTACAGATGGGTAGCGAGAAGGATTTGCGCAGCGGCGGCAACATCACCATTCAGGACAAGGCGCTGAATAACGATACCTACACCGAGATGGATATCGTGCGGCTGCTGGCCACGGTCAGAATTCAGAAATGCAAGAATGCCGACTGCCACAACAATGCGTTCCATCCCGACCACGACAGCAATCGAGAGGGCGAATGCGAACAGTGTTTTATCACAAAGCTAAATGCCGAAATCGCAGCCGAGCAGAAAAAAGAAGATGCCAAGATAGCGCGACGCGATAAGCAAATGAAGCGCAAGGGCATGGTGGTGCGTGTCGAGGCATGGGTTCACCCCGAAGAAGGCGGTGACGATTACATGGTCGACATTTACTATTCCAGCAAGCCCAATCCTGCCGAAATAGAGACAGCGCTGCGCGACAAAGGCTCAGAGGTGCTTAACGACTATCGCGTGGTGACGCTTTAGCGGTTACGGCAATTGCGGCATATTCGGCTCGATCCAATGTACGACATCGGCAATATCCTGTCTCCGGATCGACAAATCATGATTCAATATCGGCTCATAATGCGCGATCCGGTTACGCAGCCGTAAAATAGGATGCAGCTTTTCCCTAAACTCTTTGCGCGTCAGCGTGGTTGGACAATTTGGAAACGCTTTGCGCAGACACATGCGCCAGAGATTTTCATAAGGCTTATTAAAGAGATTAACCCATAAGCCAAAATTAAGCGCTGCCACGATATCGGCATTGCGAAGGGGTTTGGTGTCTTTTTTCAGCGTATCCTTTGCCTTTTCCACTTGCTGTTGTTCGATCATTCCCTGCAACACGCGTGGATCGTCAAACCAATCTTGGCCATAACGAACTACCAGCTGCCGGTTCATAGCGTTACGGAGGCCAATTTCCAGCCAATGCAAGCGGCTATGAAAGATCTGGCATTGATTGAGATTTTCCAGATATAAATCGGCAGCCTTTTGCCGGTCGTTATTAGCCATACGCAGGTAAGTGCCTAATCTTTCAGAAGAAAGAAAATGTTCCAGTAATGCGTAATCGATATGGCGCATGGGTTGACTGATGACGCGTTTTGCCTTATATTAATCAATAGAGTGCTGGGTGCGCGGCCTCTGTGCCCCGAAAGGGTGACATATCCGCCCCCAGCCTTTTTTGTTTCTATAGCATCCCTTCGATTATCGCAATCCTTTCACCCAGCCAGCGCATCACCGGCACTGCCATGCTGTTGCCCAGCGCCTTATAGCGGTTGCCATCGGCTGCCGGTTTGCCGCGAAAAGGCACCAGCGTGTAATCGTCCGGAAATCCCTGTAGGCGCTCGCATTCCCGCGGCGTTAGGCGACGCACGGCCATTGGCGATATCACCCCCGGCGTATGCGCCGTGCTGATAGTAGCCGCCGGAGCGCCGTTCTCGCCCACGCCGGTGCCTTGCCGGTTGACGGCATCGTGCTTGCCCGGATCGCGCAGTGCGTTGCGCAGATCGAGCGGATGCAGCACGGCAGGCTTGTTATTGCCTCCGCCGCCGCCTTCGAGCGACGGTGCGATATCCTCTTCGTAGCCGATGCTGCGCGATGTAGCTGATTGGCCGGGTTTGAAACAACCAGCCACAAAGGTCTGCTGCTTCATGCCGGGCTGTGCCGGCAGCGCACCGACAACGTTACCATCGCCGCCAAGCAAACGCACCTCATCGCGGCAGTTCTGCGCGAAGGCAACGGCATGCTGTGCGGCAGCCTGCAGCGTGAACATGGCATCACCATCTTCACCAATACCGGATCCGATGCTGGCATCATCGGTGGAAACGCCGGTGCGCTTGCCTACCTCTTGCAGCGGGATCGCCACCGCCAGCTGGCCACCGCCATTTTGATGGCTTCCGTCATGCGGCATGGCACGTAGCGTCGGTGCCACGTTTTCCGCTGCGTCATTGCCATAATCTTTGGCGGAAAAGGCAATGTAAGTCGACAGGTCGCCGCCGGAGGTAATGGTTTTGCTGGCGTCCGCCTCATTCACATATAAGCCGCCGTTGGGCCTGTCCTTACGTTTGCCATTGGCATCGCAGAAGGTGACGTTAAAGGCGGTGGCAACGAGATCCGAAGGGCTTTTATAATCTCGCGCCGCCATCGTGCTGGCAACATCATTTTCTTTGTACTCGCCCGATGATTGCCGATCATAAGTGACCAGCGGAACGCCGCGGCCAGTGCCATCCTCGCTGGCATCAAATCCATCTGCGCGTAGGCAATGGCTTACGTGATCGGCCAGCACCATCTGATGCTCAGGAATTCTTCCAGCTCGTAGAGAGCCAGCACTATCGTATTCGCCTACGCCATATTCGCTGTCCTGATACAATTTGGCAGCGACCAGCCCGCCGCTGGTAGCGAAAGAGTTCTCGCCACTGCGTCCGGAGCGCCCGTCGAGCGTCGGTGCTACGGCCTGCAGATATCCCGCTACGGCTTCGTCGGTTCCGGCGCCGGGGCCTCCGCCACCGCCAGAAGCGCGGCTCGTAAGGACTCCGGCAACGCTTTCCCGCGCTTGGCGGCTCGGCGTAATATCCCGGCGCAGGCTTTCGCGCTCAAACAATACCGCCGCGGCAGGCCGCCAGTCTCCAAGATATCCGATAACGAACACACGGCGGCGGCGCTGCGGCACTCCGAAATACTGAGCGTCAAGAATCCGGTAGGCGAACCCATACCCGCATTCAGCCAGCCCGCCGAGGAAGGTTCCAAACGCCCGTCCTCCGTCGATGGACAAAACGCCAGGCACATTTTCCCAAACCACCCATCGGGCGCGAGATTTTTCAGCCAGGCGTATAAATTCAAGGGCGAGGTTCCCTCGATCGTCAGCAAGTCCCTTTCGCAGCCCGGCGACGCTAAAGGATTGACAGGGTGTTCCTCCGACCAGAAGGTCAATTGCTGCATAGTCGTTTTCCTTCAGCGCCGTGAAATCACCATGCAGCGGCACCTGCGGATAATGGTGTCTCAAAACGGCACAGGCGAATGAATCGATTTCCGAAAATCCCACCGGCTGCCAGCCGAGCGGATGCCAGGCGGCGGTTGCCGCCTCGATGCCGGAACATATCGACAGGTATTTCAGTGATTTTTGCGGCATCCATAGAACTTCGGGGGAGTCAACTCGGTTAAGTGGATAATCTATAAATTATGATGGCTTATGAGCGTTATACCGCTTGATAGCGTTTGGCTTCGAAGCATTCATTGAAGTGTCCAATGGACATTTACGAAACCAAATCGAAGGAGAACTTATGAGTAAAATTTCTGACAGCCAGCGCAGCATCCTGAAGGCGGCGAGCAAGCAGCCCAAGACCGATGTACGCGAATTCATGACCCACATTAAAAGCCCCCCCATCCGCGATAAGGTCGTTAACGCCATGCTAGGTAACGGGCTGGTGGTGGAAGACCCCGATGCCGAAGGCGTCGTTTACATCATCTCGGAGGCGGGCTTCGCCGCCATCGGCAAAAAGCCCCCAGCGCATGATGCCGCTGAGGAAAAAGAAACTGCAGCGCAGGAGCCGGGGGCTAAGGCGCCTGCTAAAAAACGGGAGCCGAAGCCCAAGCGCGAAGGCGCATCAAAGAAGCAAATTATGATCGACCTACTATCGCGTCCGGAAGGCGCGACCATCCAGCAACTGATGGCTACCATCGGCTGGCAGAAGCATTCGGTGCATGGCGCGATGGCCAATCTGAAAAAAGAAATCCACGAAAAGCATGGCCAGACCATCACCGGCACCAAGGGTGAAGGCGAAGAGCGCATTTACAAAATCACGTAAGCAGCCCAGCAGATGAAACCCCGCAAGGCAATGCCCTGCGGGGTTTCTCTTTAGCGTTAGCTGCCAGTACCGGTCTGCGGCGCAGCGCCAGTACCCGCTGCGGTGCCACTGCTGCTGCCGTTCGCTGCGCTCCCGGTTGAGCCGCTGCCAGAGGTGCTGGGCGCAAGGCCGCTGGTCAACACACCGAGGCCAGCCTGGATGTCGGCGATGGCAGCAGCATCCGCCGTTTCGCTGGTGGTGAGTGATTGAATGGAAGCATCGATAGAAGCGATATGCGCCGGATCGACTGCGGATTGAGAGGCTTTGATGGTCGCCACCACGGCAGCCATGGCATCGGTAAATGCGGACATAGTTTTACTCCATAAAATGTTGATAGTTTCTCCGGCTCCGAGATCGAAGCCGGACGGAGAAGATTCTCCTATCCGCTGACCGGCGCGGTCAGCGAATTCCTGGGTAGCCACTGCGTCGGCGACACGGATGGCAAATAAATCGAGATGCTCGTCTTTGACGCCCGCACCGGTTTCCTGGTTGCACGATTGCAGGATACCTTTGAAAAAATGACGCATGCGCTTATTCCCTTGAAAATGGTCGGTGAAAAAATGGAAGCGGGAGCCGGATTCGAACCGAGCGACCTCGTGGCTAATGAACCACGCGAGCTACCGCTGCTCTATCCCGCTGAAACTCATTAGCGTTGATTGGCGCACTCGCCACTGCTGGTCGAACTCGACGAAATGGCTTGGAAATACAGATTAAAGTGATGATCGGCGAATACACCCCAGGGATCGTTAGGCGGCGGCGATGCGTTCAGCCTGGTATTCGTCCAGGGGAACACATAAGGATCGAGGTATGGGATGGTAAATGGCACATCGCAAACGGGGTCGTGGCGATTTTTATAAGCGGTTTTTGCATAGGGAGCGACTAGCTCCTTTATCTTTTGCGCACCGGGCAGCGGGGAACACAAGCCATGAATGCGCCATCCACGCCGGAAAAAATGACGGAAGCTGAGCGCATGCAGGAAATCGGACAACTGTTGGCTGCCGCCATCGAGCGCATGCACAAAAAATCCAATAATTCCAGCGAGATGGATATTAATTCAGTGGACTCCGTCGACGAAGAGAGCGTGTATGCGTGAAAACGCTAGGGAAACCAACATATGCAAGACAAAAAGCTACTATCGCGGATCGCCATGCTGCCGACCATGTCGGTCACGGATTTAAAGAAAATGTGGCGTGATCTCTACGACTTTGAGCCGCCCGCATTCCACCGTGTCCACTTAGAGCAGCGCCTGACCTACCGACTGCAGGAAATCGCTTATGGCGGCCTGACGGATAAGACTATCGAAAAACTGAAAAGGCTACGCGACAGCAAAACAGCGAATACCCAGCGGAAAATCGCAAAACCGCCCATCGGCACAGTGCTGGTGAAAGAATATCTAGGCGTTGAGCATCGCATCCGCGTCTTACCGGACGGATTCGACTATAGCGGCCAGAAATTCAAATCATTGAGTGCCGTCGCATTCAAGATCACCGGCACACACTGGAACGGGCCGCGATTCTTTGGATTACGGAGATTAGAGGGAGCATAACTATGCCGGAAAAATCTGCCACGCGACTCGCGCTTTACCTGCGTAAAGCCTGCGACGAAGGGGACGACACTTTTTACGAAACGTCAGAACTCGGCGCTGAATTCAGCCGTGCCTGCAAGCAGCGTTTTGGCGAATCCATCAATGTCGTCATTTACCACGATATCGGTTTTAGCGGCATGCATATGGAGCGGCCGGAACTGCAACGGCTGCTGCAGGATGTGCGGAGCCAGCAGATTGATGTCGTCGCGTATCCGGATCCGCACCATTTATCACGCGATTTTTCCGACCATTCGACGTTGACGCGCTATTTCGCCAGCCACGACGTGCCGGTAATCGACGGCTCGGTGGTCATGAGAAATTAACAATGAGCGAAAAGCGAAAAATCCGCTGCGCCATTTACACCCGCAAATCCCACGAGGAAGGGCTGGAGCAAGAATTCAATTCGCTTGATGCGCAGCGCGGCGCTTGCCTGAATTATATCCAAAGCCAGCGTGGTGAAGGCTGGGTTGCCATGCACGATGAATACGATGATGGCGGATTCACCGGCGGCAATACCGACCGCCCGGCGCTGAAACGGCTGTTCAAGGATATCGAGGATGGGCTGATCGACGTGGTGGTGGTCTATAAAATCGACCGCCTGTCGCGCTCGTTGCTGGATTTCCTCAATATGGTGCGGCTGTTCGATAAGCACGATGTATCCTTCGTCTCGGTCACCCAGCAATTCAACACCAGTACGCCGATGGGCAAACTGATGATCAACGTGCTGATGAGCTTCGCCGAATACGAACGCGAAGTGACCGGCGAACGGATCCGCGATAAGATCGCCGCCTCAAAAGCCAAAGGCATGTGGATGGGTGGCGTGGTCCCGCTGGGCTATGACGTCAAAAACCGCAAACTGATCGTCAACGAGCAGGAAGCTGCGCTGGTACGCCACATTTTCGCCCGCTACCTGGTGCTGCGCTCTATCACACAGCTGATCGCCGAACTCTACGCCAGCGGGCATCGCACCAAACGCTGCGAACAAAGAGACGGCAAGATGCGCGGCGGCAAAAAATTCACCCTGCCGGTGCTGCTCTTGATGCTGAAAAACCCGATTTATATCGGCCAGATCAAGCACAAGGAGGCAAGATATCCTGGCGAACATCCACCGATCATCGATATGGAAACATGGGAAAAGGTGCAGGCGGTGTTCAAAGTCGATTTCCATCGCCGGCCGCCTATGAAGGCTATTCAAACGCCGTTTATCCTGAAAGGCATCATTTTCGACTGCGACGGTCGCGCCATGACGCCCAGCATGAGCCGAAAAAATTCAACTTCTCCCTACTACCGCTACTACGTCAGCATGCGCGCCATCAAGGAAGGATACGCCGCGGCGCGGGTAAAATCGTTAAATGCCGAAGAAATTGAGCAGTTCGTGATCGCACAGGCACGCAAGATGATTGCCGCGCCGGAAGTCGCTGCCAAGGTGCATCGAATCCTGAAAGCCAACCAGCAGGTGAAGATGCCGCTGCAGGAGGTAAAGTGGATACTCTCGCGCTTCAACGGTGTGTGGAATGCACTGTTTCCGGTCGAGCAAAACCGGCTGCTGCGGCTGCTGATCGTGCGCATCGAGGTCAGCCCCGATCACGTCGACATCACCTACCAGCCGAACGGCATTGCCGCTATCTGCCAGGAAATGGCCGTGCTGCAGGATATAAAAGAGGGCAAAGCCGCATGCGCCTGAGAATAGACGAAAGCACCACCGACATCAATCTCGACGGCACCATCACGGTGCGCATCCCGATCAATATCCAGCGCAAAAGTGGTCGCCGGTTCATCATGACACCGGGCGGCGCCGAACTGGAATATGTGATGCCGAAACGCTCCGATCCCATGATCACCGCCATCGTCAAGGCGCATCTTTGGAAAGAGGAAATGGAATCCGGCAAAATGGCGAATCTGGAGGCGATTGCGAAAAGAGAGCGCATCACCGTTTCCTACATATCGCGCATTTATCGGTTAACGCTCCTGGCACCGGACATAATCGATGCTATCCTAGCCGGTACTCAGCCTAAAACCCTGACGTTGCTCGATATGCTTAGGCCGTTTCCGCTGCCGTGGATGGAACAGAGAGATTGCTTCGGATTTCCTTACAAAACAGATTCCTCAGTGGGCTAAAAGGGAATTTCATCAATCAATTCCGATTTGGAAATAGATTGTTTTTTTGTACTGGCTTTCTTCTGCTCAAGAGCTTGAATAAATTTAATAGCGCTTGTGACGTGATTAAAAATAAGGAGGCTTTCGTCATAATTCAGAATTGGGTTATCATGCGCTAAACTCTGATCATTTCGTACTCGATTAAAAGCCTCTAACACAGAAATGCTCGATTTAAGAATCCGCTCCGTCATTTCGGTCTCGATATCGCTTTGCTCTTTCAAATGTTTTACATACTCTCCGGCAAGACTGTGTAATGGCTTATCCCGCCCGATTGTTATGCCGCGCTTTTCGCAAAGCACGCGCATGTATTTGACGACGAAGGTATGAAGGCGATCCAGCCCTAACTCCGGCTCATTTTTATCTATGAATTCCCTGACAGATTTAGCCAGTGCTGCAAAATCCTTTTCAACTGAATTGGGAATAATTGCTGTAATCTCTGGCACGCAAGCGCCTTGTAAAAGACGTTGGGCAATGCGTTGACAGCTATCAAGGAATTGGTCACGATCCGCACTTCCTACACAATCCGTGCTGGCATATTCTGCATTATAATATTCCAGTAGATCGGCGATCAGCTTTCCAACAATGTGATTTGGCTCGACCTTCCAGAACGTCCGTAACCTGTTTGCTTTTGAATCACCATTTTCGCTATATTTTGTGTCATAGATGCTTTTGCCGACGCTATCGATGATGAATTCATCCAGCGTGCGATTTGAGAAGTTCAAGACGTACCCGCCGCTCATTTGTAGCAGTTTTTCAAGGCTCCTTTTTTCTAATATTGTTAAGTCAGCCATTTTTCTCTCTCATTTACCAATCGATACGCTCAACTTCATTATCGTGCCGCCGCCCATCTCCCTCATAGCTTTTTGCAAGGAGCTCAAGCACATCCTTTGTGCGCGGCCATTTAAGTTCAACGGCGCGGGCATTGCGGCGGAAATATTCCGCTAATGTCTTTTCTTGTGCGCCGCCATCCAGCATCCCGCGCGTGGTAACTCCCCGAAGATTACGTTTGCCTGCAAACAGGCCATCTTCCAGATAAGGGCTTCGGATTTTTTCTATCACATCCCGAACAGGAGTAGCTGGCCATGTGCCATCGGGATCAGCCGGAGCAGCGGCCAATATTTTGCCGATCTGGTCATCACCTATATCGGCACGTCCTGCCTTTGTACAAAGTTGTCTGGCATTCGTCACCCACTCTTGAAGCGCTGCCGCATCTAGGGCGCCATTGACCACGCCAGGAACCTGTTTCCAATTACTCAGCAAACGGAAAGCATGCGACGCAAGGGCTTTTGCCCTCTCTGGTTCGATATCCGGTTCTTCCTCTTCAACCACGCTGCCTGGCTTTGGTTTATACAGGGCTTTGAGTACATCTAAAAAAAAGGCGGGGCTTGTTGCCAACGCTTTATGCAACGCAATCGGTGGGCGGCGCGAGTGTTGAAGAAGAGGCAAATAGCCCCATTCCAACTCGGCGATCTTTGCTTCGGGAATATCACTAGATTTATCGAGTTTTTGTAAAATCTGCTCCACATAATGCTGAAACATCGTGACGTCATTAGAGACACTGGACGGTGATTCACCTCCAGGCTTCACTGCTTCTGTTAATAGGTTGGCAAGAAACTGACTAGGCAATTTTTCAGCATAACGTCCCGCCAGATGAACGGCTGTGTATGCGCGTTTTACCTCGATCAGTTTTCCGACAGCAAAAATGATCTCATCGAGATCATCCGAAGCCCATAGAATACTGGTCTGCGACCAATATGGTTCTTCCACCGCTTTTCCCATTGAGGTGGCAAAATCCCATATCTTTTTTGAAGACTGTAGCGAGAATAGCATGCGAAGAACGACCGCAGATTTCCATTTTTCTTTTTTTGCTCGTTTCAGCAGGGCATCCAGCCAAAGATTATCATGGGATTGGCGTTTTGCTAATATTATGCCGTGAGTAAGCGCTTCGCACACTTTGTCCTCATCCTGCATCGCCTTGGCAAAGATGGCATCTTTCACGGCATCGTCGCCCTTTGCCGCTACCAGCGCAATCCCGATATGGACGGGCATTTGAACGGCACGCGCCAGCGCAAATATCGCATCGGCGCCGCCATTGGAGAGTATTTTTTCCACCACGGTATGACGTAAATGCTTTACTGCCTCTTCGTCGGCCATCCAGCCTTGGCCGGTGGGGTTGGGCAAGGATGAGCCTTCATCGCTGAAAAGCCAGGCCACACGCATAATCTCGTCTTTCGGTTCAAATGCCGCATATATCTTTTCAATAGGCTTTAGCTCTTCTTCCGGCAGTGCCCATTGAGCGTCGGGAGCCATGCGGTGATGGTTGAGGAGCTTACGCAATGCCGACCATATACGGGCGCTGTCTTCCTCGCTTTTTATTCGAGAAGATGCAGATGATAATTGTTTTAAAGCCTGTGCCCGTTTTTCCGGCGTAAAATTAGGCAATAAATGAATCAGCTGCTTCCACCGGCCAATATTTAATTTTACATCTTCGAGCAACTTCTCTGAAATTATATCTGCTCCTTTCCCCATAAGGGGATAGGTAATTATTTCTCGATTATTTACAGTAAAATCGCGCCAGCGAGGTGTCGGGGAATTATTGGCGCTGTCGTGACCTGTGGGAAAGATTCCGAGCATTAACTTCCAGGCTGCATCAGGCTCATGCTCTCGCAAACAGTCCAGTACAGTCATGCGTTCATTAAGCGAAGCGTTTGTTTGCGGCAACCAGAGAAGAAAAATATGTCTTAGGCTATTGCCCGGTCTGTTGGCGTATCTTCCGCCGGGATCGCGTTGAGCTAATCTGGCTAAAAGTAAAGCAACTTTCGACAGGTAACGCGTACTCCATGCCAAGGTTTCAAGCGCCCATAACAGGCCGGTATGATGCGCCGCACCGAAGGGGCCGCCATCTTCCGCAAAAAGAGCCATAATTGGCGGATCATTTTGTGAAAGACTTTCGTCTACAGCCCGCAGAAATTGATCCGGCGAGGCTTCAGCAAGAACGGGCAATTGACGGGAAAGCGACCACCATCTATGTGCATTGGCACCATGCAAGAGTTTTTTGATTACTATATCGGCGCGCTCACCCGCAGCAGATTCGCTGGGTATCCGCCCTCCAAAAATAGACAAAAGCACTAATATTTCAGCCAAGCCCGTTCTTAGCAGTCCGGAATACTCCGGCTGCGGCCCATCGATGGAAGCATACCAGCGTTTATCCGCCTCTATCTCGAAGCGGGGATCAGCTGATCCGATTACTTCGACGGCTACCGAGGCGAAACGATCAAGATCCGCGGTGCTGATATAGTGGGCAAGTCTAAACCATGCGTCGCGTGGTGAGGTCAGCTTCCATGTGCTATCTACTTTGCGGATAGGACTGTCAGGAACCGATAACCAGCGTGTAAAACGCCCCACGAGGATGTCGTATTTTTCACCTGACAATCGTTCAAGTACGGCACGATCACCCGCTTTTCTTTCGTCCCAGGCTCCAGCCAATAAAGCTGCCACCAGCTTGGAACCATGATCTTGCTTTGCCCATTCGGGTATCGGTATACCAGGAGCACTAGGAATCAGGCGCCTAAGAACCGCTAAACTGCGCTGACATTCTACAATTAATTTTTCTGCGGCTTCCTGGTATTCTCTTTTTTTATCTTCATTCGCTCCTTTTTCTTCCATCATTTTTGCTAGAGCGGCCTTAAGTGCTTCGCGCGTAGGACGAGAAAGCGGCATTGCATTCTCTGGGGCGTTTGCTCCATAAGCGACATACACATGATGGCGTTGCGCAAGACGGGCAGCTATGCCGAAATCGGTATCATCCAACACGATTATTAACGGAGAAGGGCTATCTGCCAGCGTCCGCGCCACATCGGGTGTCCTGGCAATAAGACAACGATTCATATAATGAGCACGGTATTCCACTGGCAGTTGCTCAATCGTGGCGTACAAGAAGGCAATGGCCTCAGCTGGAGATTCAGCTTGCACTGCAAGGGAAGAAGGTTCGCCGTAAAGCCATTTCAGAAGTTTGGTAGCGTCTTCGTCCCGGCCAGCCAGCACGACATCCGTGCTCATCGGCCATTTAGTGGAAAGCGACCATTCACGCCATGCTTCTTCCACCTCCTGAACGCCGGAAGGGCGTTTGCCCATAAGTACGGAAAGCCATTGCCCGATGACTGGAAACCGCTCGATCCAATGCACGAAATCATCCGCGTCATAAACCTGGATATCAGCCCATGCCCGTTCCTTGAGCTTTTCCTGTTTCCATTTCAACTTTGATGACCAGCGGCGGGGAGTGGCGAATACAAAGGTTGCGCGGGCACAATCTGCACCCAGCTCAGAGGATCTCTTTTTATAATCCTTATCAGCCTTGGCCTTGATGCCTTTTTCGGTGCTTAATTCCCAAACCGAAAGGCCGGTCGGGACGTGACGAGTGCCGCGTTCAATTTCGCATTGCCCATCCCATCCGGCCTGCTGAATACTGTCACCAGCGGGGAAACACATCATGCGTATGTCGGTGCCAGCTTCAGCGCTGATCAGCTTGCTGATTAATTCCGGCATCGCACCCTGAGCATCACGACGCTCCGCCCATTGCGATAAATCCGTGGCATTGATCCAACGGATCGGAACACCTTCAATGCTTGTGTTTTTACTGGTCGATGGAGGCTTACCTACTACTGCACCGTTCGGCAAAAATGCGATGCCAGCCTTTTCCAAAGCGGTACGCAAGGCTTCCAGATTATCAGATATAGGTACCCTTTGGCCCCGCTCGAAATCCGCAACAGTAGAGGCGGCAACGTTTGCGTGACGTGCCAATTCTTGCTGAGACCAGCCTAAAAGCGCTCTAGCAGCCCTTAACTGGCGTCCTTCGATAATTTCACTGACTAATTCATTTTCTAATGTCATAGAATATGCATGACATTATATAATTACAAAGTCAATCCCAAATCCTAAACTTATACGCACACCCTATCAACCTACACGGGAGGCAAAAGACGCAATACTACCCTATACAGGCGCTTACATTCAGTTCCATACCATAGCGAGGTTTTGTCAGCGATATAAAGTCCTAGCTGACCGCACTAAACTAACCTAGGGTAACCCGTTTCTATAATACATTGAAATTATAAGAGTAAAAAAATACTATACTAATTCCGGCAAGTCGACATACCCGCAGAGAAAAACGGGGGTTTAGAGACAAAAGTAGCGGTTTGGGAAAAGTGGTAGTAGACAACCAGCCTCGCAAAACCGCCCGCACGCTGGGCTTTTGCGCCGGACAATTTGCCCAGAGACAGGGTTGCGTCAAAAGTAATGGCGGAGGGGGAGGGATTCGAACCCTCGATAGCCTTGCGGCTATATTAGTTTTCGAGACTAACCTGATCGACCACTCCAGCACCCCTCCGTTAGGTTTTCTGCGGTTCGCAGAGCGAGCCATCGAAAATCTTACGCCCGCCGTAACTCCTGTTTAAGGAGCGAAGCACGGACGCTATTCATAACCGGTTCTTTCCGCCGCGCAACGATTTTCGAGATCGCCGCATTCGACCGCCCCGCTGCCTCTGCGGGCAATCTAACGCTTGGAAAATTCACGTGTTATCGGAAAAACCGAACCCGTCAAGCGTCCAAACCGCTGGCATTGCGCGAACGGTTCTTATAGCGCTCCGGATAGCAGTTGACAAGGGGGGGAATATCATCTAGTTTTCCCATCCTTTTTCGAAAAAGATATGGTTTTTATATTTTGCCGGGCGCGCCCGGTATCGGCGGAGGCGGGGCTCGGCCTGCGATAGGGCAGGGTCAGGCGCACTAAATTCAATAGCGATGCATTTACGAGAGTGGGATCAGGCCATGTTTGCAGTCATTCGGACCGGCGGGAAGCAATATAAAGTCAGCAGCGGCGATGTCATCGCCGTGGAGAAGCTCGCAGGCGCCGCGGGCGATAAGGTGGAAATCAGCGATGTGCTGTCCAACGGCCAAAAAACCGGCACGGCGGATGCACCCTTAAGCGGCATCAAGGTGCTGGCCGAAATCGTGCGCCAGTTCCGCGACGACAAGGTGATTATCTTCAAGAAGCGCCGCCGCCATAATTACCGCCGCAAGAAGGGGCATCGCCAGTATCTGACCGAAATCAAGATCACGGACATTCAAGGATAAGGACTAAGTCATGGCACATAAAAAAGCAGGCGGTTCCTCGCGCAACGGCCGCGATTCGGCGGGTAAGCGCCTGGGCGTTAAAATATTCGGCGGCCAGGCCGTCATTCCCGGCAACATCATCATCCGCCAGCGCGGCACCAAGGTGCATCCGGGCAAGGGCGTCGATATGGGGCTCGACCATACGATTTTCGCCGTCACCGAAGGCAAAGTCGAATTCCGCGAGAAATCGGGCAAGATGACCGTATCGGTGGTTGCGGCGTAAGCTTTAGCTGCTTCTTCCTAAATCAGGGAGCTTGAATTCGGGGTCAAGTTTTTTTTAGCGTGTTGGCGTAATCTTCTAGCGTTTTGGCGCGCATAAAAAAATAAGGCCGCTCGATATCAAACGTAGAGGCACGGAACGTTCCGGTTTTCGCATCTTCGAAACGCGCTTTCAGAAACCGCATCGCCTCCCGATCTTCTTCTCGACCGGTGATGTGAACCGTGAATTCGGACGTTTCTGGTATCTTTGCGAGCTCAGCCTCTGGCACATACGTATAGGGCTGATAATCATAGCGTCCCTTCTCATACGCTCCGCTGATGGTGAGCTGTGATAATGACGGCTCGGCAATCGTACGAATTTTCTGGAGGATGATCTCTTCCGGGCGCATTTTCCTATCCCTTTCATGATGGCGCCATGCTATAGAATAACGTATTTTATTCAACAGGCATTATTTTCGATGAAATTCCTCGACGAAGCCAAGATATATATCCGAAGCGGCGATGGCGGCAATGGCTGCGTCAGCTTCCGGCGCGAGAAATTCATTCCCGACGGCGGGCCGGACGGCGGCAATGGCGGGCGCGGCGGCGATGTGATCGCGCAATGCATCGGCGGGCTGAACACGCTGATTGATTTCCGCTACCAGCAGCATTTCAAGGCTAAAAAAGGCCAGCACGGCATGGGCAGTAACTGCACCGGCCAGAGCGCCGATGATTTAATCATCCCGCTGCCGGTCGGCACGCAGATTTTCACCGACGACAAGGAAACCTTGATCGCCGATTTAACCGCTCCCGGCCAGCGCGTTATTCTCGCCGAAGGCGGTAAGGGCGGGCTGGGCAATCAATGCTTCAAATCCTCGACCAACCAGGCGCCCCGCACGGCCACGCCGGGCATCGAAGGCCAGGAACAATGGCTGTGGCTGCGCCTCAAGCTGATGTCGGACGCCGGGCTGCTCGGCCTGCCCAATGCCGGCAAATCGACGTTTCTGGCCGCCGTGTCGCGCGCCAAGCCCAAGATCGCCGATTACCCGTTCACCACCCTCGCACCGCAATTGGGCGTGGTCTATACCGGCGGCAAGGAATTCGTGCTGGCCGATATTCCGGGGCTGATCGAAGGCGCGCATGAGGGCGTGGGGCTCGGCCTTAAATTCTTAGGCCATGTCGAGCGCGCCGGTATCTTGCTGCATCTGGTGGACGGCACGCAGGAGGAGGTGGGCGAAGCCTATAAAACCATTCGCCGCGAGCTCAAGGCCTATAGCGCCGAGCTGTCCCAAACGCCGGAGCTGGTGGCGCTCAGCAAGTGCGACGCGCTGAGCGATGAGGAAATAAAGGAAAAAAGCCAGGCGCTCAAGAAAGCCAGCCGCAAAAAAGTCTGGCCGATTTCCGCCGTGTCGGGGCAGGGGGTGCAGGAGGTGCTGCGCGAGATGCTGAAGGTCATCGAGGCCAAGCGGCAGGAAAACGCCGCGCCGGAACGGGAATAATGCATGCTGGCCGACGCGAAGCGCATCGTTATCAAAATCGGCTCCTCGCTCATCATCGACGAGGCCAATGAGCCGCGCCGCGCCTGGCTGCAGTCGCTGGCGGAGGATATCGCCGCGCTGAAGCGTGACGGGCGCGAAGTGATCGTCGTCACCTCCGGCGCGGTGGCGCTGGGGCGGCGTCCCATGGGCTATGGCCGGCGGGCGCTGGCGCTGGAAGAAAAACAGGCCGCCGCCGCCTGCGGGCAGATCACGTTATTTTCGCTGTGGGAGGAGGCGCTGCGCCCGGTAGCCCTCGCGGCGGCGCAGATGTTGCTGACTGCCGATGACAGCATCCATCGCCGCCGCTATCTCAATGCGCGCAATACCTTAGATACGCTGCTGGAAAACAAGACGATCGTCCCCATCGTCAACGAGAATGACACGGTGGCGACCGCCGAGCTGCGTTTCGGCGATAATGACCGGCTGGCGGCGCGGCTGGCGCAGATGGCGGGGGCGGATATGCTGGTGCTGTTTTCCGATATTGACGGGCTGTACAACGCCAATCCCGCCACGCATCCCGAGGCGCAATTCATCGCCGAAGTGCGCGAGATAACTCCGCAGATCGAGCGCATGGCAGGCGGGGCGGCATCATCGGTCGCTTCGGGCGGCATGATTACCAAGCTGGCGGCGGCGAAAATCGCGCTGGGCGCCGGCTGCCATATGCTGATCGCGTGCGGCACGCTGCCGCATCCGCTGCGCGCCTTGCGCGAAGGCGGCGCATGCACACGCTTTATCGCGCCGGAAAGCCCGCTGAGCGCCCGCAAGCATTGGATCGCCGGGTCGCTGCATCCGGCGGGCAGCATCACGGTCGATGACGGCGCGGCGCGCGCCCTGCGCAGTGGCAAAAGCCTGCTGCCCGCCGGGGTCATCGCCCTCGAAGGCCGCTTCGACCGGGGCGACGCCGTGCTCATCAAATCGGCAGACGGCGCGATTATCGGCAAAGGCCTGATCGCTTACGCCGCCGAGGACGCGCAGCGCATCCTTGGCAAGAAAAGCGGGGAGATCGAGCAAATCCTCAGTTTCAAACGCAAGGACGTGCTGATCCACCGCGACGATCTGGCGCTGGATGGCTAAAAATCTGCGTTAAATTATTGTGATTTATAAAGTTGTATTTTAATCATTTAATGGTTGAATTATAACCGTTATATGGCTAATATGCAAAAATATGTATAAAAGAAACAGCATATTAGATATAAAATCAGCGTTACAAGATAGCCCTGTTGTACTAATCAACGGTGCGCGGCAGGTTGGCAAAAGCACTCTGGCTAAATCACTGTTTAGCGATAAATATGGCACGGCATGGGGTAATGCCAAGTGGGACAAAACAAAGTGGGCAACCGCGCAATATTTGACGCTGGATGATGCCACCACACTGGCCGCCGCCGCATCGTCACCGCTATCGTTTTTAGAGGAATTGCCGCCGCATGTGGTGATCGACGAAATTCAGCGTGCGCCGGAGTTGTTTCTGGCAATTAAAAAACTGGTGGATCAGGATAGAAAGCCCGGAAGATTTTTGCTCACCGGTTCCGCTAACGCAATGACGCTGCCCAAGGTTGCCGATTCGTTGGCAGGACGCATGGAAGTACATACGCTGTGGCCACTTTCGCAGGGCGAGATTGAGGGCAAAAAAGAATCCTTTATCGATCATTGTTTCAGCGCAGAAAAATGGCCAAAAATTCCGCCTGTTTCGTGGAAGGAATTATCCGGGCGTTTGCACCTTGGTGGCTACCCGGAAAGTTTGAAACGCAGCGAACCGCGTCGGCGCAACGCTTGGTATCGATCATATCTCACCTCCATCATCGAGCGTGATATTCGCGAGTTGGCTAATATCGAAGGTTATCGCGAGTTGCCAAATCTTCTGCAGCTGCTCGCGTCAAGAGTTGGCGGGTTGCTGAATTTCTCCGATATTTCGCGTGATACCAAGATGAGCAACACCACATTGAAGCGTTATGTTGCGTTGCTTGAGGCGGTATTTATTTTTGTGCCGCTGCCTGCATGGTATCGAAATGAAGAAAAACGGCTGATAAAGTCGCCCAAAATATATTTAAACGATACCGGCCTTGCGATGCATTTGCGCGGGATGGATCGGGCACGTTTGCTGGATCACAATAAGGCAGGGTTTCTGTTGGAAAATTATATTGTAATGGAACTGAAAAAACAGCAGGCGTGGAGTGAAACGCTCCCCAGCCTTTATCACTTCCGCACCACCACTGAAAAAAAAGTGGATGTGGTGCTCGAAGCGCCGGACGGTCGCGTGGTTGGCGTTGAATCCAAATCCAGTAGCGAAGTCGGCGTAGCTGATTTTGCTGGCATGAAAGAACTGGCAGCACTGGCGGGGGATCAATTCCATCGCGGCATTGTGCTTTACACAGGTCAGGAAACGGTGAGTTTCGGAGAAAAATTTACCGCCATGCCGGTTTCCGCATTGTGGCAGATTTCGCAAAAACAATAAGCAGGAAAACGCTTGCCTCATCATAAGTAATATCAAAGAGCTGGGTCGCTGTTGAAGTCGGCGTGAGAGCAAGAGAAAATTTCATAATCGGCATAAGCAGGATTTGTGCGAAGGTTTAAAATCGTTATAATACGCCCCATGTTTATCAACTTCGATTAGTCTCATGAAAGCCGACATCATCAGCCTGCAAGACGAAATCCGCGAGCAAATGCATGCGCTGGGGCGGCAGGCGCGCGCCGCTTACGGCGTGATGGCGATGGCGGCCAATGAGCAGAAAGATATGGCGCTGGTGCAGGCGGCGCTGTCCTTGCGCGAGCGCGCCGCCGAGCTGCTGGAGGCCAATGCGCGCGATGTGGAATTCGGGCGCGAAAAAGGGTTGGATGCGGCAATGCTCGACCGTCTGGCGCTCTTGCCCTCGCGCATCGAGGCCATGGCGGCGGGGCTGGAAACCATCGTCACCTTGCCCGATCCGGTGAATAAAATGCTCGACGAATGGACGCGCCCCAACGGGCTGGTGCTGCAGCGCGTCAGTATTCCGCTCGGCGTGATCGGCCTGATTTACGAGTCGCGCCCCAACGTCACCGCCGATGCGGCGGGGCTGTGCATCAAATCGGGCAATGCGGTGATCCTGCGCGGCGGTTCGGAGAGCCTTTATTCCTCGCAGGCGATCGTGGAATGCCTGCATCATGGCCTGAAAGCGGCGGGGTTGCCGCAAGCCGCCGTGCAACTGGTGCCGACGCGTGACCGCGCCGCCGTGGGCGAAATGCTGACTATGAACGGGCTGATCGATGTCATCATCCCGCGCGGCGGCAAATCGCTGACGCGGCGCATCCAGGAGGAAAGCCGCATTCCGGTCATCCTGCATCTCGACGGCAATTGCCATACCTATATCCATAAAGCCGCCGATCCCGCCATGGCGCGCGAGGTGCTGCTCAACGCCAAGTTGCGCCGCACCGGCATTTGCGGCGCGACCGAATCGCTGCTGATCGACGAAGAAATAGCGGCGGCGTTGTTGCCCGCCCTGGCGGAGGCGCTGGCGCAGGCCGGGTGCGAAATGCGCGGCGACGCACGGGCGCAGGCCATCGATAAGCGCATCTCGCCTGCGAGCGAAGAGGATTGGGGCATGGAATATTTAGCGCCGATGATTTCCATCAAGCTGGTCCATGGCATCAGCGACGCCATCGCCCATATCAACCGCTACGGCTCGCACCATACCGATGCTATCGTCACCGCCGACATCGCCGCCGCGCGTCAATTTCTGCGGCAGGTGGACAGCGCCATCGTCATGCATAACGCCTCGACGCAATTCGCCGATGGCGGTGAATTCGGCTTCGGCGCGGAGATCGGCATCTCCACCGGCCGGCTGCACGCACGCGGTCCGGTCGGCGCGGAGCAATTGACGACGTATAAATATGTGGTGCATGGTAGTGGGCATGTGCGGGCCTAATGTCGCACGCTAACCGCGCCATCGGCCTGCTGGGCGGCTCGTTCAACCCGGCGCATGGCGGGCATCTGCATATCAGTCTGTATGCGCTTAAAACGCTGGGGCTCGATGAGGTGTGGTGGCTGGTCAGCCCGCGCAATCCGCTCAAATCCGCCGATAGCCTGGCCGCCTATGAAGACCGGCTGTGTTCGGCGCGTGAAATTGCCGCGCCCTATCGTTCCATTCGCGTGCTCGATATCGAGGCGCGAATGCGCAGCCGTTACAGCTATCAAACGCTGCAAATGCTTAAGCGCCGCCATCCGGGGATGCAGTTCATCTGGCTGATGGGGGCGGATAATCTGGCTTCTTTCCATCGCTGGCGGCGTTGGGAATGGCTGCTGGCCTCCATCCCCATCGTCGTGTTTGACCGCGCGCCCTATTCGCATACGTCGCTGCGCAGCAAGGCCTTCGTCCGCGCCCATAAATTCCTGATAAAAAACGCGCCAATACGTGGCATTACCGCGCCCGCCCTGCTATTCGTGCATCTGCGCCGTAACCCGGTTTCTTCGACCGCGTTGCGGAAAACATTGGGATTATTTGGTTTTCCAAGCCGGGCAAATCGGCTACCATCTGGTTAAATCCTCTTATTGGTTACCGCTATGCTGCATCTTGACTCGCCGATTTTTCATTTTATCGATGTGATCTTCCAGATCATTGTCGGCATTTTCATCGCCATCTGGCATTTCATCCTGTGGCTGTTCCATCTTATTTTTTGAACAGCTCGCCTAATTTTACCTGCCCGCTGCCGCGCTTGGCGGGCTGTTGCTGCGAGGGATGCGGCTTCCAGCCGGTCAGCGTCACCAGCTCGAAACTCGCCGTAACGCGCCCGTCCGGTTGCGCGTAAAGCCGCATATACTCATCGGCCATGCCCATCAGCAGCGAACACGGCGTAAAGCCTTTGCGGCTATGCATCAGCGCGTTGCTCTCGCCCATGGCGCGCAGATCGTGCAGCAGCTTGAGGGGATGTGCGTAAGAGACCTCAAGCCGCTCGCTATCGACCACCGGCAGCGCGAACCCGGCGCGCTGCAACAGGCTCCCGGCGTCGCGCACATCGATAAACGGCGAGACGCGCGGGCTGATGCCGCCGCTGGCGCGCAGCTCCGCCTGCTCGAAGGCATGGCGTAATTCCTTAAGCGTCTCGCCGCCCGGCAGCATCGCCAGCAGCAGCCCGTCGGGCTTCAGGATGCGCCGGATTTGAATCAGCGTCCCCGGCAGATCATTGACCCAATGCAGCGAGCCGGCGCTCATGACCAAATCGAAACTATTCTCGGCGAGCGGCAAAAATTCCTCATCCGCCGCCACGCGCAGACCACCCGCCAGCCGCAGCAGGGGTTGCGAGCGTTCCGCCTGCACCAGCGTCTCGATCCCGCCCAGCCCGCTGACATACTCCGCCAGCAGCCCGTTATGCGCCCCTAAATCCAGCGCCAGGGGAAAGCGGTGGGTCATATCCGGCAGCCGGTCGGCCAAGCGCTCGGCCATATGGCGCAGCATAAAATCGCTCTGTGCGAAAGCGCGCGCGGCACGGTCGCGGTGGGCGCGCACGCGGGCGCGGTCAAAAATTAAGGAGGCATCGGGCATCAGGCATTAGGCATTAGAGTTATGGCTATGGTATATAACCCCTAATGCCCAATGCCTAGCCCCTAATGCCCATGTTGCTTAACCTGCTCTTCCCGCCGCAATGCCTCAACTGCAATGTCCCCGTCGCGGCGCATGGCACGCTGTGCCTGACCTGCTGGCAGCAGGTGCGCTTCATCAGCGAGCCTTACTGCGCCTGCTGCGGCCATCCGTTCGATTATGCGCTGGGTGACGGCGCCTTATGTGGCGCGTGCATGCGCGAACCGCCGCCTTACGCCATGGCGCGCGCCGTGTTCCACTATGACGAGCATAGCCGCAGCCTGGTCACTAAACTGAAATATGCCGATCAGACGCAGCTGGCCGCCATCTATGGCACCTGGCTTGCCCGCTTCGGCAAGGAGCTGGTCCGGCAGAGCGATGTGATCGTACCGGTGCCGCTGCATTATTGGCGCTTCGTCGGGCGGCGCTATAACCAATCCGCCCTGCTTGCCCGCGCCCTGCATAAGCAATGCGGCCTGCCCTGCCTGCCCGATGCGTTAAAACGCATCCGCGCCACCCAGCCGCAGCCCGGCCTGACTTACAAACAGCGCCAGGCCAACGTCAAAGGCGCGTTCGCCGCGCATCCGCGTTACGCGCCAACGCTCAAAGGCAAGACCATTCTATTGATCGACGATGTGCTGACCACCTCCGCCACCACCGCCCAATGCGCCAAGACCCTGCTTAAAGCTGGCGCGATGCACGTGCACGTGCTGACGCTGGCGCGTAAGGTGAAGTAGTCATACCGGCCTGCGCCGGTATGGCGTTAAAGTTATGGATTATGGATGCGCGAGATTTTCGTTCCCTCTAAGCTTAAGCTCGCCATCAAGCCCTGCTGATCGAAGATGAAGGCATAGGCGTCGTCGCGCAAGGTGGAGGAAGACAGGTTTTTGGCGACGCCCTCATTGACCACCACCACGGTCGGACCGACGCCGATTTCCCATCCATGCGATTCATGAATATATTGCACAGCCTTATCCGTCATCAGGAACAGCACATAGCCGTAAGATTGCGCGCCTGCCTGAAAGCCGAATGAGGCGGTGATGGAATTATAATAGCCGCCTACCGCGCCATTTTCCTTAAGCACACCCTCGCCATACGCCCCGCCGAACACCAGACCGGCTTTCACAATATTAGGGAAAACAAGCACCGCTTTCGCTTTTTTCGAAATATCGGCCGCAAGCGGATTGGATTTATACAGCATATTAAGGGCGGTATCCGCCTCGGTATTCAACTCCGCCTGCGTCGCCGCCGCATAGGCGGCATGACCTGCGCCGAGAGATAGGGTGGCGGCTAATGCCATAGCAAAAAACAGCTTTTTGAGATTGAGCATACATTCCTCCCATAATGCGATGATAACGATTACCGATAATATATTGGATATAAAATTGCCATGTGAAGGATAAAATCGAAGTTTTGCGAAATCGCTGCAGCAATGAAAAGGATTACTTTAACCACCCGTTAAGCGGTAAGCCGGTAGCGCGGTGTCATTTGCCCTTCCGACGCACACGGGCTTCCGCGATGATCTCATCCATGGTATGGATAGAAAATTCGCCGCGCTCCACTGCCTCGATGCGTGGCTTTAGCAACCCCTCCAATTTCGCCAGGGCTTCTGATTCTGAATACTCCGGCAACGTCTTTTGCATGATATATTACTAGCAGAAATGGTCAAAATGTACATTATGCAATATTAGGTGCAGTCTAGCGCTGGCAAGAAACGTAACGTGATTACTCCGTGAAGGGAGGAAATCACTTACTATCTATCTCGTACCACTCGCGGCTCCTTTAAGTCTTGCACCCAATTTTTCTTGGAAGCATCCCCTTCAAGCGCTTGCGCGCTGACACGCTCACGAAGATTGATAATAGATTCCGGCAACGAAATTCCATTGACTCTCTCTAATTTAGGAAGTGGCATGGGCTGCGTGGAATCCATCGAAGCCTGCAAAGCTTTTTCGTATGCGGTGATGAATTTCTCCGTATGATCGGGTTCTCTAAATTCCAGGCTCCTGAGGTTGACTAAATTAGTTGACTTGGCGACTAATTTAGCTACAGGCCAATATTTACCGCAATCATTATCTCTCAGCGTTTCCAATGAACGAAGATGTGGGCTTTCTATAATATCTTTTATCATAACTAGGCGACTGTTCTCGTAATCCCATGCACTATCTGCCCATCTATAACGCTGATCCTTTTCACGCTCGCTGAAGGTCAACGATTTAATAGCGGATAATGCCGGCTGCTCAATAAGGTCATGCGGCCAATGTACCGTGTCAATAGTAATGGCATCGATCATTTCTTTCTTGAAGCCTGGATGTTTGAGTGCGGCAGCTAAACGTTGCGTAGTACCATTCAACTCGGTAACAAAGCCGCTATCTGTTTTATACCCTACTTTGATATCACATAAAATCGGATCTTGGTTAGCCGGATCGTTATTAATTGCATCAATCCAGCGTGTATCGCTGAAACGGGATAGGTGATCGGCAGTCATAATTATCCTTCCAAATTGTATATTCGGGTAACAAATTATTTTATTAATTAAGATGAGTCAAATATTAAAATACTTCGCCTGCGGATGGTGCACGACGATGGCGCTGGTCGATTGCTCGGGATGCAGCTGGAATTCATCCGATAATTCGACGCCGATGCGCTCGGCGCCCAGCAGGCGCAGCAACAGGGACTGGTCTTCCAGGCGGGGGCAGGCCGGATAGCCGAAACTGTAGCGCGAGCCGCGATAGCCTTGCTTCAGCAGCTTTTTCATGTCGCGCTCATCCTCATGCCCGAAGCCCAGCTCGGAGCGGATGCGCTTATGGATGTATTCGGCCAGCGCCTCGGCGGTCTCCACCCCCAGCCCATGCAGGTAAAGGTAATCCTGGTAGCGGTTATCGGCGAACCATTGCCGCGCCACATCGGCCACTGTCTGTCCGGCGGTGACGACCTGCATGCCCAGCACGTCGCGCTCACCGGCATCGATATCGCGGAAGAAATCGGCGACGCAAATGCCGCCTTCCTTATCCTGGCGCGGCAATGAGAACCGGCCGATTTCCGTGTTGCCGGCCTCATCGAATAGCACCAGATCGTCGCCCTGCGCGGCGCATTTGAAATAGCCGTAGGCCGCCTTGGGCTGCAGAATATTATCGCGCTCGCATTCCTCCAGCAGGCGCTTCAGGATGGGCTTGACCTCCGCCTCTACCCATTTCCAATACTCGTCCAGCGACTTTCCGGCTTTCTTGAATCCCCAATGGAAGGTGAACAGCATTTGCTCATTGAGGTAGGGAATCAGGGCGCGCACCGGCACGTTATCGATAATCCGCGCGCCCCAGAAGGGCGGCGCCGGTACGTCCACCTGTCTGGCCAGCTCGGCGCGCCGCAGCTGGATCGCCTCTACTTCCACCGGGCGCAACTCGCGGCCGATCAGCTCGGCGCCCGCCACCTCATTCTGCGACCAGCGCTGCTTGGCTTTGGCGTTGGAAGGACGGTTATGCTTGCGTTTTTTGATCTCCTCCAAATGCGCGTCGAACTGGCCGGAGGCCAGCTTATTCATGAGGTCGAGCCCGTCGAACGCATCCTGCGCATAGGCGACGCGCCCGGAGCCATAGGCCGCTACGCAATCCTCCTCGACATAGGCGCGCGTCAGCGCCGCGCCGCCGAGCAGCACCGGCAGATCGTAGCCCAGCTGCGTCAGCTCGCTCAGATTTTCCCGCATCACCACCGTCGATTTGACCAGCAAGCCGGAGAGCCCCACCGCGTCGGGCTTATAATCCTGAATGGCGGTGACGATATTGGAAATCGGCTGCTTGATGCCAAGATTATACACTTTATAGCCATTATTGGTCAGGATGATATCCACCAGATTCTTGCCGATATCGTGCACATCGCCCTTCACGGTGGCGAGCACGATCACGCCTTTTTCCTGCCCATCGATTTTCTCCATGAACGGCTCAAGATAGGCCACTGCCTTTTTCATCGTCTCGGCGGATTGCAGGACGAAGGGCAATTGCATCTTGCCAGACCCGAACAATTCACCGACCACTTTCATGCCTGACAGCAGGATATCGTTGATGATAAACAGCGGCGCATGCGCCTTCATCGCCTCGGCCAAATCTTCCTCCAACCCTTTCTTATCGCCATCCACGATGCGGTCCTTCAGCACCTGCTCGATCGTGTCGGCGCGCTGCTTCTTGGCGCTCGCCTCACCTTTGCGGCCTTCGAACAGCGCAATGAAATATTGCAGCGGATCGTAAGGATCGTCCGGCGTTCCGGCGGGTTTTTTAGGGATATAATCGCTCATACGCTAGGGTATTACGCCAAAAGTGTGAATTCGTCCAGCGCCGAGGCGGTTTTGTCCAGGGCAAATCAATCGGCAAATCACCGGCATTTGACCATTTAGCCATTCATTAATAGGTGGGATTCGAATTTTCCGATCTGGAATACTACCTGATCCGGCTTGATCGCTGTCTCCCCAGGCGAGCCGCCACCAAGGCAGCGCGAATGCTAACCCTCGCGGTAAATCATCGTGCCTGCGCCATAGCGGGTGAACGTTTCCAGCAGCAGCACATGCGGCAGGCGGCCATCGAGGATATGCGCTGCTTCGACATCGTTTTCCAGCGCATGCAGGCAGGTTTCGATCTTGGGGATCATGCCGCCGGTCACCACGCGGTCTTTCATCAATTTACGCGCGTCGCGCAGCGATAATTCGCTGATTAACTCGCCGTCCTTGAGCACGCCGGCCACGTCGGTCAGGATCATCAGCTTGGCGGCGGCGAGCGCGGCGGCGAGCGAGCCGGCCACCGTGTCGGCGTTGATGTTGAACGTCTCGCCCTTATCGCCGATGCCGATAGGCGCGATGACCGGAATAATGTTCGATTCGGCGAATTCCTGCAGGATAATCGGGTTGATGCGCACCGGCTCGCCGACAAAGCCCAGATCGAGGATTTTCTCGATATTGGAATCGGGATCGCGCACGCTGCGGCGCAATTTGCGCGCTTCGATCAGTTGCCCATCCTTGCCGGAAATGCCGATCGCCATGCCGCCCGCCGCGTTAATCTCCGAGACGATCTGTTTATTGATCGAGCCGGACAGCACCATTTCGACGATCTCCACGGTGGTGGAATCGGTGACGCGCAACCCATCGACAAACGACGTCTGAATTTTCAGCCGCTCCAGCATCTTGCCGATCTGCGGACCGCCGCCATGCACGACGATGGGATTAATGCCCACCTGCTTGAGCAGCACGATATCCTCAGCGAACTGGCGCGACAATTGCGCGTCGCCCATGGCATGGCCGCCATATTTGATGACGAAGGTCTCATCGGCGAATTGCCGCATATAGGGCAGCGCCTCGGATAAGGTCGCCGCCGTCTTCAGCCAGGCATCGGGCGTTTTGAGCTCGCGTGTTTTCATATTTGTTCGGCTTTCAACGCTTTATCTTCTTCCTTTTTGAATTTTTTCTCTAACGCATTCAACCGATCTTTTAATTCATGAAATTCGAGTATGAGAAAACTCGGTAACAATACAGCCACCATTGTTATGGCGAGAGAAAATTGCTTCAATGCCTCAATAAGCGGAGGGCGAATATTAGTTTCCAAAGCATACAACGCCGAACTGCTCTGGACAAACGCAATAACCATGCTCATTGCAAAAGCTATCTGAGTTATTCTTTTTTTCAGCACGTTAATTCCTCGATTCAACCTACGGCAAAGTGAGCCAATTCTTCCTGCAACGCCTCTATGCCATGGCTATTTCGGACGCTAGTGACTATAACCAGCGGGTGCGCTGCAGCATGCATGGCTATTGTTTGTTCAACTGCTTGCACTAAAATGGGTAATTCCATTGCTGTCAATGCATCAGTTTTAGTTATCACAATCTGAAACGTCACCGCGCTATCGTCGAGCAGCGTCATGAACTCCTCATCGGGCGGCATCACCCCGCGCCGCGCGTCGATCAGCAGGCAGACGCGCGACAGGGTAGGCCTGCCGCTTAAATAGCCGCGAATTAGCGCGTCCCATTCGCCCTTGCGCGATTTCGACACTTTGGCGAAGCCGTAGCCGGGCATATCGACCAGCACCAGCCTGCCGTCCAGCCGGAAGAAATTAAGCTGCTGCGTCGCGCCGGGGCGTTGCGAGATGCGCGCCAGCGCCTTCTGCCCGACCAGGGCGTTGATCAGGCTGGATTTTCCCACGTTCGAGCGGCCGATGAAGGCGATTTCGCGCTGCGCCGTTACCGGCGGCAGCGATTCCGGGCTCGCCGCCCCGGCGATGAATTCGCACGGGCGATGGAAGAGCGCCAGGGGATTTTCCATCAGGCCGCCTTGGCCTTGGCGGCGGGAACAGGCGGATTTTTAGAACCGTGCCGCGCGCTGATGAGACGCTGCTGCAAAATGGAGATGATATTGCTCCAGGTCCAGTACAGCACCAGCCCGGCGGGCATTTTGGCGAAGACGAACAGGAAGAAATACGGCATAAACCCCATCACTTTGGCCTGGGTCGGATCGGCAGGCTTGGGTTGCTGGCGCATCTGAATAACCATGGTGGCGCACATCAGCAGCGGCAGCACGCCCAGATGCAGGAAAGCCGGGGCGGGCCAATTCACCAGCCCAAAAGCAGTGAAGATATTTGAGGGGTCTGCCACCGACAAATCCTTGATCCAGGCGAAAAACGGTGCATGCCGCATCTCGATGCTGACATAGAGCACCTTGTAGAGCGCGAAAAACACCGGCATCTGGATAAATACCGGCAGGCAGCCCGACGCCGGATTGACTTTCTCGCGCTTATAAAGCGCCAGCATTTCCTTGTTCAGCGCGATGGAATCATCGTGATGACGCTCGCGCAGCTTGGTCATTTCCGGCTGCAGCGCGCGCATCTGCGCGGTGGCTTTGTAGGATTTATTGGCCATCGGGTAGAGAAACGCGCGCACCACCACCGTCATCAGCATGATGGCGAGGCCGACATTGCCGATGATCGAGTAAAAATAGGTCAGCATGATAAGCAGCGGCTTGGTCAGGAAATAGAACATACCGAAATCAATCGCCCGGTCGAACAGCGGGATGGGCGGCATGTCATGCTGCGGATCGCCCAACGTGTAATAATCGAGCACTTTAAGCTCTTTCGCCCCGGCAAACAGCCGCAACTGCGCGTCGGCGGTTTCGCCTTGCTTCAGCGTCGAAGCGGGACTTAAATAATCCACCTGGTAGCGCTCGCGGCCGTTTTTACTGTAATGGCTGAAAGTAGTTTTGTAATGCGCCTCAGCGGGGATCAATGCGCTTAGCCAATAGCGGTCGGTGATGCCGAACCAGCCGGAAGCGTCGTCATAGGTTTTATTGCCCTTCTCCGCCAGTTCCTTATACGTCACCTGCTCCAGCGCGCCGGTCATCACGCCGAGCGGTCCTTCATGCAGCACCCCGGCGCTGCGCGCTGCTTTGTTGGGGGAGAGCCTGGCCGGGTCGTATTCATAGGCGCGGTTGATATAGCCGCAAGGCGCGAGCGACACGGCATGAGCGCTATGGTTTTTCGCCTGCTGGGCAATGCTGAACATATAATCGCGATCGAGCGATAGCAACATCAGGAAAGTGACGCCCTCGCCGTTATCCCAATGCAGATGCACCGTATCGCCGGGGGCTAAGGTTTTTTTATCGGCCTGCCACAGCGTATGCGCGTCGGGGACTTTCGTGCTGCTGTCGGGCGACAGCCAACCTGCCTGCGCGAAATAAGCGTCCTCGTCGCCACCCGGCGAAAGCAGTACGACTTCCGGGCTGTCCGGATCGAGGGTTTCGCGGTAGCCGGCTAGGCTGATATCGTCGAAACGCGCGCCGGTCAGCGAGATGGAACCGTGCAGTCGGGGAGATTCGATCCGAAGGCGCGGCGCGGCGGCCAGGCGCTGCTCGCGCGTTAGCTGCGCGCCTTCCTCCGCCTCGGTTTCCTTGGTGGGCGCGGCGGCCTGCTGCGCCTGCAACTCCGCCTGTTTTTTGGCCTGCACGGCGTTATATTGCGCCATATGCTGGCGGCGCGGCCATTCGACCAACGCCTGCCAGCCGGTCAGCACGAGGGCCGCTAAAAACACGGCGAGCAGGATGCGTTTATAATCGTGAGCCTGGGGTTGCATAGATCGCTATTTCTTTACAAAACGGGTGGAACGGGATCATAACCATCTCCGCCCAGCGGATGGCAGCGCAGCAAGCGGCGCAGCGCCAGCCAGCCGCCTTTGCCAACGCCATGCGCTTCGATCGCCTGCTGCGCATAGCAGGAGCAGCTCGGCAAAAAACGGCAGCGTGTGCCCAGCCAGGGCGAAACGGCAAGCCGGTAGAAGCGGATTGAGGCGGCGGCGGCAAGGCGGATCATGATTTTTTACGGGTGAATCTAGGTTTGGCAGTATCGTCTTTCATAGTGGGAATCCGCGAAAATGCAAATTCCATATCGCGCGTCAGGTCGGAAAACGGGCAGTCGAACGCCTTATGGCGCGAAATAATGACATAATCATGCCCGGCCAAGCGGTAGCGCCCCGGCAATTGCGCGAGCGCCGCGCGCAGCCGCCGCTTGATGCGGTTGCGCTTCACCGCGTTGCCCATTTTTTTGGTGACGGTGAAACCGAAACGCGCCTCGCCGCCCACCGGATGGCCTTCGGGACGCGCCAGCATTTGCAAGATAAACGTCCCGGCGATGAATTTTTTGCCTTTGGCCGAAGCGGCTAGGAAATCGCTGCGTTTCTTGATGGTAGCAAACGCCAACGAAGGCATTGGAACACAAAGGATAAGGGATGCGCGTGATTACGCCGACAGGCGGGCGCGGCCTTTGGCGCGGCGGGCGGCGATCACTTTGCGGCCGCCGACGGTGGCCATGCGGGCGCGGAAGCCATGGCGGCGCTTGCGGACGATTTTACTGGGCTGATAGGTACGTTTCATGGCGGAATTCCTGACCGGGCGGCATTAAAATATAAGGGCAAAATCTATAGCCGCCGGCGCCTGACCTGTCAACAAAATAGAGAAAAAGTAATTTATCCATTGAAATCAAACGTTTATATAAATTTTCTTAAACTATTTATTAATAAGCGCCCTATATACTGAAAGAAACGATGACATAGCATATTACATGTCCGGTTATTTGCGCCTTTTTTCCTTCCTAAGCTTGCTGGCTGTCATCATCATGGCGGTATCGGCCGGCATATCGCTACGCCATATTTCCGAGGACGACCTGACCAAGCTTGCCGAGCGCAATAATAGTAGTTTGGCCAAGGGGTATATCAATACCGTCTGGAAAGAATACCGTAATACCGTCCTGCCGCTGACCAACGATCCGGCAAAACTCGTTTCCAATCCCGCCGTCATGGAGTTCGCCGAGAAAACCGTGCGTTATTTTCATTCCATGCCGCTGATTCATGCCAATATTTACGATCCGAACGGCGCATTGCTGCTTACGGTCAATACCCGCGCCGCCGATAAATCGCTTGGCAGCATCCACGCCCCGCCGCCGGTGATAATATATGCCCAGGTCATCAAACCCAACCAAACGGTCAATAAAATCCTCGAGGATGTAACACTGGCCAATATCAACAGCGCCACCCTGGTGCAGACCTTGGTGCCCATTCGCTTCGAAGAAGCGGGCGCGCCGCCCGGCAACGCCGAAGGTGCCATTGAGTTGTTAAGCGATATCACCGATTCTTCGGAAGAAATTTTTCACGTCCAATTATTCTGCACCGCGGGGATCATTATCGGCTTTCTGGTGTTTCTATGCATCCTGCTCATAGTCTCGCATAAAACCGAGCTTATCATTACCAAGCAGCATGAAGCAAATCTTGAGTTGGCCGAAGCGGCCACGACCGCTAAGGCGGAAAATCTCGAGAAATCGCAATTCCTGGCGAATGTCAGCCACGAATTGCGCACGCCGCTCAACGCCATTATCGGTTTTTCGGAAATGCTGAAAAACGAAGCAAAAGAATCCATCCACGAACAGAAGCATCACGATTATATCGGGGATATCCATTCCTCGGGAGTGCATCTGCTGAGCCTGATTAACGACATTCTCGATTACTCGAAAGCCGAGGCCGGCAAGCTCGAACTCGATATATCGGAAGTCAACGCCCATAAAATGGTGCAAAACTGCATGCGCCTGGTCGGACCGCGCGCTGAAAGCGGGCAGGTGCGCCTGATCGAGGATTTACCGAAGGAACAACTGACCATGATAACGGACGGCAAAAAATTCAAGCAGATCCTGCTGAATTTGCTGTCCAACGCCGTCAAGTTCACCCCGCCGGGCGGCGAAGTGCATGTCACTGGCTGGAGCAATGTCTCCGATAGCAGCTTCACTTTCGAAGTGCGCGATACCGGCATCGGCATCGCTCCTAAGGATATTTCGCGTGCCATGTCACCCTTCGGCCAGGTCGATAACACGCTCAAGCGCAAATACGAAGGCACCGGACTCGGCCTGCCGCTCACGAAAAAATTTGTGGAATTGATGGGCGGAAAGTTTACAATCGAAAGCCAGCTCAATGTCGGCACCAAAATCACCTTCACCCTGCCGCGTGAGATCATGCCGCGCGACGGCCTCATTATAAAAACTGCTTGATCCTTATGGCGAAACGGCTGACCATTCCCGATATAACGGCGCGTAAAGGCGGCACGCCCCTGGCGGCGCTCACTTGTTACAGCGCCCCGATGGCCAGGCTGCTCGATCCGCATGTCGATATCCTGCTAGTCGGCGATTCGCTGGGCATGGTGATTTATGGCATGGAGAGCACGCTTGGCGTCTCGCTCGACATGATGATACGGCATGGCGCCGCGGTAGCGTCGGCGGCGAAGCAGGCGCTGGTGGTGGTCGATATGCCGTTTGGCAGCTATCAGGCATCCGTGGAAGAGGCGTTTAGAGCGTGCGCGCGTGTCATGGCCGAAACGGGGGCGCAGGCTGTTAAGCTCGAAGGCGGGCGCGACATGGCTGAGACCATACGCTTTCTAACCCGGCGCGGCATCCCGGTCATGGGGCATGTCGGATTGATGCCGCAGCGCGTGCATGCGCTGGGCGGCTATCGCTACCAGGGGCGCGACGATAAGGAATCGGCGCTAATTATGGAGGATGCGCAGGCCGTCGCCGAGGCGGGGACGTTTTCGCTGGTGATCGAAGGCGTGCGCGAGGATATCGCCCGCCAGGTTACGGCGCAAATCGCCATTCCCACCATCGGCATCGGCGCATCCCCCGCCTGCGACGGGCAAGTATTGGTGATCGACGACATGCTGGGCATCACCGACCGGCCGCCCGGTTTCGTCAAGCCTTACGCCCGGTTAGGCGAGGCCATTACCCAGGCCGCTCAAAACTATGCCGGAGAGGTGCGCAGCCGCGCCTTTCCGACCTTGGAATATTGTTACCCCCTTAAGAAGCCATAGGTTTTTCGGGCGATTTGTAGTAAAATAATTATGTGATGCATCCGTCATTGCAACAGGAAACCCTCCATGCCCCAATTCAAAGCCCCGATCCGCGATTTTCAATTTCTCCTCCATGATTATCTCAAACTCGATCAGTATAGCGACGTCCCAGGCTTCGCCGACGCCACGCCGGAATTGATGACGCCCGTGCTCGAAGCGGCGGCGCAACTCTGTGAAGAAGTGCTGTTCCCGCTTAACCAGAAGGGCGACGCGATCGGGCTTAAATACGAGAATGGAAACGTCATCGTACCCGAAGGCTTCAAGGAGGCGTACAAGCTCTACACCGAGAATGGCTGGCCGTCCTTCACCTGCGATGCGGCCTATGGCGGGCAAGGCCTGCCGGAAGTGCTCAACATGCCGCTGATGGAAATGGTCTGCTCGGCCAATCTGTCATTCGGCCTGACACCCGGCCTGAGCCACGGCGCGTATAACGCTATTCACCAACATGGCAGCGAGGCGCTGAAGGCGAAATACCTGCCCAAGCTGGTGTCCGGCCAATGGTCCGGCGTTATGTGCCTGACCGAGCCGCAGGCCGGGACGGATTTAGGGCTGGTGCGCTGCAAAGCCGAACCGCGTCCGGACGGTAGTTTCTCTATCACCGGCACCAAGATTTTCATCTCCTCCGGCGAGCATGACATGACGGAGAATATCCTGCATCTGGTACTGGCGCGTTTGCCCGGTGCGCCCTCCGGCACCAAAGGCATCAGCCTGTTCCTCGTGCCGAAATTCCTGGTGAATGACGATGGCAGCCTCGGCGCGCGCAATACGCTGCTCTGCGCCGGGATCGAGCATAAGATGGGCTTAAGCGCCTCGCCTACTTGCGTCATGCAATATGACGGCGCGCAAGGCTGGCTGGTCGGCGAGCCGCATAAAGGCATGCGCGCCATGTTCACCATGATGAACGCCGCGCGGCTTTATGTCGGCGTGCAGGGGCTGGGCATCGGCGAAATCGCCTACCAGAATGCACTGGCCTATGCTAAAGAGCGCCTGCAAAGCCGCGCCATCACCGGCGCGAAAATGCCCGACAAGCCTGCCGACCCGATCATCGTTCATGCCGATGTGCGGCGCATGCTGCTGACCATGCGCGCTTTCACCGAGGGCGCGCGGGCTTTGGCGCTCGAAGTGGCGCTGCAGATCGACCTCGCCAAGCGCCATCCCGAGCCCGATATGCGCCGGCAAGCTGATGATTTCGTGCAGCTGGCCACCCCCATCGTCAAATCCTACCTGACCGACGGCGGCTTCGACATGGCTAATCTCGCCGTGCAGGTTCATGGCGGCTACGGCTATATCCGCGACTACGGCATCGAGCAATATGTGCGCGACGCCCGCGTGACCATGATCTATGAGGGCACCAACGGCATCCAGGCGCTCGACCTGGTTGGCCGCAAGCTGCCGCAAGGCACCGGGCGCTATCTGCGCAGTTTTTTCCATCCGGCGGATGCGTTCCTTACGCAGCATAAAGACAATCCCGCCATGCAGGAATTCATCAAGCCGCTGGCCAAGCATCTGGGCTATCTGCAGCAGGCGACCCTATGGATTGCTACGCAGGGCATCGCCAATCCCGACGACGCGGCGGGCGGCGCGGTGGAATATCAGCGCCTGTTCGCCCATGTCATGCTGGCCTATGTCTGGGCGCGGCAGGCGGCGGTGGCGCTGGAGAAGAACGGTCAGGACAAAGTATTCTATGACGCCAAACTGGCGACGGCGCGTTTTTATATGCAGAAAATCCTGCCCAATACATTATCGCTGCTGGCCTCGATTACGGCGGGGAGCAAAAGCATGATGCAGGGGGCGCTGTAAGAGCCTGTTGACGGTCCATTTGCCCTTCTTTATTTACGATACCCGCTCCAGCCGGATGATAATCCGCTCATTTTTGGCGCGGTTTTCAGGGATCGGCTGGCCGCTGGCGTCCAGATTAGGCACCTTCGGGACGGTATCGGCATAGCCGATCGCTTTCAGGTGATCCGCCGGAATGCCCTGCTCAATGAAAAACCGCACCATGCGTGACGCTCGCGCCGAGGTAAACTCCCAGTTGGACGGGAAAATCGCGTTACGCGGCGGCGCGTCGCTGCTATGGCCTTCGACGATAATGCGGTAATTCAGTACATGCACGCCTTTCAACGCATCGACCATAGCGTTCAACGCCGCCATTTTAGTATCATTGAATTCGGCGGAATCGGGTTGGTAAAAAGCGATGCCGGATAATTCCATATCGATGGTCGTGGCGTTGCCGGTGATGGCGACATCCTTAAGTAACCCTTGTTTTTCCACTACCGCCTGCTCGGCTGTGAATATGCCTTTGAACGGCAATGATAAATCGACTGTGCCGAATTTGGCGCCCATGCTCTCGGCAATGGCCGAGAGATCTTCTTTGCGCGGTACCGAGACCGAAACGAAAATAATGAAAAAACACAACAGCAAGGTAATCATGTCGGCATAGCTCATCAGCCATGAATCGACATTATCTTCCTGATGAGGGCGGCGGGATGGGGGCATCATGCGGCGGTTCCCGTAGCCGATGCGTTTTTGAGCTGCGCATCGATGTTGAAATGAGTGGCCGGATCGAGGAAGCTGTTGAGCTTGTCCTGCATGTAGCGGGGGCTCTGTTTCTCGGCGAGCAGCACCAGCCCCTCGGTCATCATGTAATTGCGGAAACGCATGATTTCCTCTTTCTGCATCAGCTTGTCGGCGGCGGGCAGGCACGTCAGGCGCGCCATGATGATGCCGTAGAGCGTCGCCAGCAGCGCCACCGACAGCCCCGTGCCGATCTGCGACATATCGCCCTGGATATGCTGCAGCATGACGATCATGCCGACCAGCGTGCCGACCATGCCGAAAGCGGGGGCAGTGGAGGCCATGTTGCGCAGCACCGTCACCGGCGTGATGCTATGCTCGTAATCGGCCTCGACGGCGGTATTGAGCATCTTGCGGATCACTTCCGGTTGATAGCCGGTGATGACCAGCTCGACGCCGTAGCGCAGCAGCGGCTCCTTGATACGCGGGCCGATCTCGCCTTCCAAGCCCGCCAATCCCTTGGAATGCACCAGATACGCCCATTTGATGAGCCGCATGATCTCGGCGTTCAGTCCCTCGCGCGTGGCGCGTGGCTTCTTGACCATGTGCCAGATCGCGCCGAAGGCTAGCAGCACGTAATTGGCCTGATAGCTCATAAACGCATTGGCGATGGTGCCGCCGATGACGATCAGGAATCCTTCCAGGCTTAAAAAAGACACCCAATTATCGGTGCCGTGCGCGATCGCGCCCAGGATCAGGCAGAATCCGAAGATAATCCCGGCAATGGTGGCAAGCGATACGGATTGGACGACGCGTTCCATAATGAACTGGCTGGCAGTTTATCTTTTCATCCTTTATAAAAGCAGTTATGGGTTAAGAAATTGCCAAAAAAACCGGATTCTCTAGCGATTAATATGAAAAACGACGCTAAAACCGCCCCTTTGATCGGCATTACCCTCGATTACGAAGAGGGGGGGAGCTATTCCAAAATGCCCTGGTACGCGCTGCGCGAGAATTATTGCAGCGCCGTCAGCCGCTTTGGCGCCCTGCCGTTGCCCCTGCCGCACGAGGTGGAACGCGCGGAAGCCTATCTCGATCTCTTAGACGGTGTGGTGATTACCGGCGGCGCGTTCGATGTCTCGCCGGCATTATATGGCGCATCCGCCCGGCATGAAACGGTAAAAACCAAGAATCGCCGCACCGATTTCGAATTCGCCCTCACGCGCGGCGCGCTTGCCCGCAAGCTCCCTATCCTGGGCATTTGCGGCGGCCAGCAACTGCTCAATGTCGTTCTCGGCGGCACGTTGATACAACATATTCCCGACAATATACCCAACGCCCTGGAGCACGAACAGAAAACCCCGCGCACTGAGCCCGGCCACGCGGTTGCGATTGCCCACGGGACGTTGCTGCACCGAATCCTGGGCAATGCGACTATTGAGGTCAACAGCGCCCATCATCAGGCCGTCGCCAACCCCGCGCCTAAAGCCGTCGTAAACGCCATAGCCCCCGACGGGGTGATCGAAGGCATCGAACTGCCGGAAAGCGACCATCCCTTCTGCCTGGGCGTGCAATGGCACCCTGAATATTTCGTGACGCAGGCGGATGAAAAAATCATGCAGGCATTTATAAAGGCATGTGAGCGGTGAATGGAATCATGCCAAAACAACCAGCCAAGCCGAAATCGTTCGCAGGCAAGAGGTTCGCAGCATAGCATATCCTTCGCAAGCGAAGGAATGGGGTGAACATGCGCCCCCGATGGTGTTAAAACTGTGCTCGTACGATTAAATTACAGAGCTTATCCGTAGCCTTTAGATTCCATTGATTCACCGTGTTATCGTAACACCAGTATGGTTGGCCAAGCGGTCCATACATTTGGCCACCGTTACTAAAAAACGTATCAAGTATAAAATAACTTACGCCCACGGCTCTTACCGTCTGTCCCATAGGGGTTCCATCGCCTATTTTGCTTGAGACATTCGCCGCTTCGCTTGGAGTAAAGCCCATGACATCCGACTCCCAAACGGCGACGCCGGATGAACTATTAGACGTGGTGATTCCAGCTCGCCAATAATTGAAGCCACCGTCGCTGACGACGATGATACCATTCGTAGCGCCGAATTTGCTTAGCGGGTAGCCAATACCGGGAACATCCGAGGCAGGAATATAGGCACCCTCCAGCAATCCCGATAAACCTAGCACCTGAAACGCAGGCGTTGTTTCATGCGTGACGCCTCTCACGCGCGTACCTGGTGCGAAAGCCCCCAAAGTTGAGAATTCATTAATCTGCCCGTCCCCATTGCCATTAGCAACGCCACTAAAAAATTCAGATTGGTTGCTGCAATCGCC
>Ga0206948_1021_pt1 | contig 51231 bp, 40 predicted proteins | sample Alteio_BWOrgHeat_FD_153236 | JGI IMG/M metagenome (GOLD analysis project Ga0206948, IMG submission 153236) | Enriched cells from forest soil in Barre Woods Harvard Forest LTER site, Petersham, Massachusetts, United States -... | ecosystem: Environmental > Terrestrial > Soil > Temperate forest > O... | reverse complement strand
AATTTATTGTTAATAAATACAGTATATTATATAAATAATGCCATTTTTATGGAGATTATATGACTGAATATATAAGTGATATGAGCAAAATAGCATCAGCGCATCACGATGCTGCGCACGATATTCTAACTGTATGGGAACAAAGATTAGCAAAGCATAATGCTACAATAGATTCTAAAGTAAAAAGCGATCTGGCAATTAACTTCCTTAAAGACTTAGACAAAATGGATGGCGAAGTCCTGACAAAGGCAGACCTTATTATGCAAATTGTAGAGCAACTCGATACTCAAAATGCCGAAGAATTTCTTAAAGGCGCTCATTTTAATGTAAAAGATGATGGACATTTATATAACTCTTTGAGGCAATATGGATACGAAAGAATATCATCGCATCATGGAAGTGATAAGCCATCTAGTGATATAGGAATAAAGGCAGGAAGTACTTTTGCTCAACTTCTCGTAGGTGTAAAAAGCGATGGAACTACTTGGTTTCAGATAGAGAATTCACCTATGCCAAATGCAACCGATATAATTAGTGATTCGGGAGCACTTCTAGACTTTATTAACCATACAATCGATACTTCAATGTATATAGCCTGCAAAACACTGCCGTTTCTAACCCCGGTTAATATTGGCCAGTATGGTACAAGCAGCCATCTTGACTATAATCCAATAATATTAGAAAAACCTATCACCTTAGAAGCACCTGTACTGGAAGCATATAAAAGTCTAGTAGATAACTTTGAAAACTCAGCACATATTTCCCAAATATTTCATGGGGAGTAATTTTATAATTCGGGGTGCGTTTCAAACCCGGCCGCTTGTCGCAGAGCGGAGATATCATCATCGTATTTCGTGCCTATATCCTGATAAATCGCATCACACCTATGCATGGCCAGGCTTATGTCTTGGCCAGTAAAACTGCTAGCTTTAGTATAACACTCTAGCTTATATACATCATGAAAGCCGACTCTAGCTTCAGCTTGCTGCTTCTTAGATGCAGCGAACAGGTGGTTTAACTCAGAAGAACCAAGCACCTTATCCGCTTGCAAAGCAGAAGCATCATGCGCAATTATTTCCTTGGATACTTCAGTCAATAGGTTGTTCTGCTCTATCACACCATTAATTGCTGCATCTACCTGGGGCTTACAATCCTGGACAATAAACCCTTTATGGAATAACTCACCTTCAGTAAAGTTCCCACCGGTAAAGAAGTTATACTGCACTGTAGTTGCACTTAGTAAATTCTCGATCAAGCATTTATGCTGCTCGATAAAATGCATCTTTGGCTTTTCAATGTTAGCATTAAGGATTGCAGATAATTTGTCTACGAGCTTCGTTTTCATGTCATTCCCCACATTTAGCAGTTTATAACTATTTATAAGAATATTGTAAGCTTTATTAAATATTTTGCAATATTTTTTATGTTTAAATCACCCTAACTTCGCGGACTTTGGGAGCATTAGACGCATGGCATTGAGTACCACCATTATCGATGAGGCTGACATGACAATCGCAGCCATAACCGGAGTGGCATAACCTAGCATAGCAAGTGGTATGGCAACTAAGTTGTAGGCTATCGCGATAGCAAAATTCTGTTTTACCAGTTTAACAGAACTAACCGCAACTTCATAGGCCTCTCGCACTGGCCAGAGTTTTTTGCCCTGAAAAACAATATCGGCAGAAGTCTGCGCGATATCAAGCGCCGATGCCGGCGACATAGAAACATGGGCAAGCTTGAGAGCGGCAGCATCATTAAGCCCATCTCCTATCATAACCGTTTTAACGCCCTGCTTCTGTAATGTTTCAATGAATTCATACTTGTCCTTGGGCTGGGATTCAGCATGCCAAATAGGCAAGCCTATTTGCTCAGCAACAATTGCTACTACTTTACTCCTGTCGCCCGATATGATCCCGGTTTTAAAATGCTTTTTCTTCAACCAGGTTATGAGTTGTCTGGCATCAGCTTTGATAGTATCTGAGAACTTAAGCCGCACGGCCTTTTTGCCTTCAGCTTTAAACCAGGCTTCGCTAAATCCATCATCAATAGCGTCCTTCACTCCGCAAAACACCTGATTACCGAGTTTGTAATGGACTCCGGCAATACTAGCTTCCACTCCACGTCCTTTTTGCTCGCTGACTTTAGTAGTAATGAGTTTGCCTGCATAAGCCCTGGTAACTGCTTCGCATAAGGGATGCCGGCTCTGTGCAGCCAGCGAAGCTATTGCCTCGAGTTGGCTTTGGGTAAAATCACTTGAATTTATAAATTTCGGCATCCCCTCAGTCAGGGTACCAGTTTTATCAAAGATAAAATACTGACCCTGAGCTAACCTCTCAAGGGCATCAGCTGATTTAACCAGTATTCCTTGCGAAAATAACCTGCTGGTTGCAATAACCTGCACAATAGGTACTGCCAGCCCAAGTGCGCAAGGACAGGTAATAATCAGCACCGATATGGCATAAAGTACAGCATCAGCCGTGCCAGCCCCCATTAGCAGCCAGCCTACTAGAGTGAGAAGCGAAAGACTGATCACAACAGGAGTATAATAGCTGGCTATGTGATCAGCTAGCCGCACAAATCTGGCCTTACCCTGTTCGGCATTCTCCATAAGTCTTATAATTTCGCCTAAAGTTGTATTATCACCTAGCCGAGTGATTTTGATCTTAAGCGGGTTGAGCAAATTTATGGTTCCAGCATTAACAAACTCCCCTTCCCTCACCCTTACCGGCAAAGTTTCACCGGTGATAAGGCTACTATCAACCTCACTATCTCCAGATATAACTATTCCATCAACAGGTATTTTGCCTCCTGCGGCAACAAAAGCTATATCACCGGCTTTTGCATTTTTTATGCCAGTTAGTTTTAGGGCACCATTGTTAAAAAGAGTGACGGATTGTGCTTGACTCAACACCAAATTCTGCGCTGTTTGACGAGCTCTATTCCGTGCTTTTAAGTCAAGGTAGCGTCCAATGAGAAGGAAGAATATCAGACTAATAGCAGCATCCAGATAAATATAATGGCTGCTCCGCAGGAGCTCCTGAATACTAATAGCAACAGCAAGGAGTGTGGCTATTGAAATCGGCACATCCATATTGGAATGCCGCGCTTTAAGCGCTGCAAACGCCGAGCGAAAGAAAGGTCGGCCCGCGTAAATTATAGCTGGAACAGTAATCAAAGTAGCCACCCAGTGCAGCATATCTCGCAGGTATGGTGTCATCTCTTGGTTGTTGTTGGCAACCCAGATACCAAAAGTGATCATCATGATGCTCACTGACCCGAACCCAGCAATGATTAAACATTTTAGCAGCTCATGTTCATTTCTTTGATTCTCAGCAATACTAGCATCAGGGGTAAAAGGTATCAGTTTATAGCCGAGCTTTTCAATGATATTAACCAGCTGATTTATATAGTGTTCATCCTGGTTGCGCCACTCTATTACCAGACGTTTTGTCGAAAGATTAAGCTGTACAGCCATCACATCCGGCTGCTGCTTTAATGTATTCTCAATCAGCCAGACACAGGATCCGCAATGGATACCTTCAACAATTAGATTGATGCGGTAACCCTGGAGAGTTTTATCAACATGATCTAAGTAGTCGAGTTCATTAATCAATTCATGTACTTTCATAGGCATTTTAAAATAAATAGTCTGGCAATATTCATAGTACTTACCCAAGTTCAGCGCTTTGATAATGCTGTGAGCGGTATTACAACCCAGACAACAAAAACCATCATTTTTATCTCTATTAAATTTTTCTCCACAATGCTTGCAATGCATAAGTTTTTTCTGAGAGCTTATCGCAAACCTACCTAGTCTGTATAGGGAAAATCTTATAGTTCTGATTTCATTCCGATCTATGAGTTATAAAAAGCTTTTCTATAACTCACAAATATACTATATTATGAGTTATAGCAATTAATTCTATAACTCATGAAATGGAATTGGCAACAAGCAGACTGGCCGCATTTTAGGTACGATAAGGCAAAAATCGAAGCATTGGAAAATAAATTTCTCAAGAACTCTGGAATGTTGCTTGGCACATTTAAACATCTTGATATAGATGATAAAAACCACCTTATTGTTGAGCTTTTATCTAGTGAAGCTATCAAAACTTCTGAAATTGAAGGCGAGTATCTTAACCGAGCAAGTGTTCAATCCTCTATCCGCAAGCATTTCGGCTTACAAGCTGACAATCGCAAAATTCCAAAAGCAGAGCAAGGCATCGCTGAGCTAATGATGAATTTATTTGAAACATTTGCTCATACCCTCAATCATGATCAGCTTTTTATATGGCATGCAATGCTTACAAAAGGTTATGACAACCTGCAGGATGTAGGAAAATACCGCACTCACAAGGAAGCAATGCAGGTGATTTCAGGACCTTTGCATAAACCTAAGGTTCATTTTGAAGCACCTCCTTCTCATAAGGTATCAAAAGAAATGCAACGTTTCATTAAATGGTTTAATGATACTGCACCTGATGGCAAGGCACCTTTACCAGCCCTTACGCGAGCAGGCATTGCACACCTGTATTTCGTTTGTATTCACCCATTTGAAGATGGCAATGGCAGAATATCACGTGCCCTTGCAGAAAAAGCTTTGGCTCAAAGCGTGGGCAAACCCACATTAATAGCTTTGTCATACACTATTACAAAGCATAAGAAAGCCTATTATGACGAACTGGAAAAAGCCAACAAGCAAAATGAAATTAACAGGTGGCTCAGATATTTCTCTCAGACTATTACTGATGCACAAACCTACACATTAAGACACTTTGAATTTATGGTTGCTAAAGCCAGGTTTTATGACCACTTTAAAGGCCTATTTAATCCTAGACAAAGCAAAGTTATAGCAAGAATGTTTAGCGAAGGGCTTGATGGCTTTAAAGGTGGATTGAGTGCAGAAAACTATTTAAGCATTACCAAAACTACCCGCGCAACTGCAACTAGAGACTTACAAGATTTAGTTGCGAAAGGCGCACTCACTAAAGCAGGAGAACTAAGATATACCAGATATTATTTGGCAATATCACTAAAGTGAGCCTTGATTAATTCTAGGTATTCAGCGCTGGTGTATGTTGGTGCGACTTAGATGATCAGCTAATAGTCTAATACTCTTGCTACTATTACAATTGGCCACTAACAGTATATCATCAGTTTCTATGATGATAATATCACCTATATCCACTGCTGCAATCACTCTATGGCTTGTGGAATTTATGTAGAGATTTTTGGTGTTAATAGTAATGGCATTACTGCTGAGAACATTCCCGTTGATATCTTTGGGTTGCACTTCCCAAATACTTCTTAGAGTTCCCAAATCATTCCATGAGAATGCAGTCTTGATAGCAACCACCCTGTGCGCTTTTTCCATAAGCGCATAGTCTATCGAATTGGCGTGGATCTGCCCATAACTATCCTTATCCAGAAAGATTGTGTTTTGCTGGAAGGAAGCTCGATCGAATGCCTGACGAATATACTGCAGCATCATTGGTTCAAGAATTGATACATCGTCTAAAAATCTATTAACTGGAAAAACAAAGATACCGGAGTTCCAAAAGTACTTTCCTGAATTAACATACTCTTTTGCATGTTTCAAACTCGGCTTCTCAAAAAATTTTTCTACCACAAAAGCTTGGTCACTAATTGCTACTCCATGTTTCATATAGCCATAGGCGACCTCAGGTCTTATCGGCTTAATTGCGAGAGTAACATAATATCCCTGTCGGGCGAGATCGATCGCAGCAATGATAGATTGCCTATATTCATTAACTTGTTGGATCTCATGATCTGAAGGACTTACTATCATTATAGCGTTAGCGCTCTCCTCATAAATCCGGAGAGCGGCTGCAATAATAGCTGGGGCTGTATTTTTCACCTCCGGCTCAACTATAATTGAGGTACCTGGCATATTAATTTCTTCAAGCTGCTCTTCGACTAATGCAATGTGATGAGTGCCGGTAAGAATGATAGTTTTCTGTCTTTGTGCGACCTGGTTTCTTTTAATTGCCTTCTGCAGCATTGTGCCTTCTGAGCCAAAGGATAAGAACTGCTTTGGTCTGGATGTTCGTGAAAGTGGCCATAACCTGGTTCCATTACCACCCGCCAGCACAACGAGAAAAATATCCATGCTAAACAATCTAGCAAAATCTTCACGGAAGATTAACAATCTAGAGAGTATAAGTCAATATTTGACTACAGACATATATAATTATACTTACTTAATTGCGAATTTATATTAATATACTCTTAGCCAAACTAACTTCTTAAAAGAAAAAATATGAGACAATTAAAATCTGAAGGCGAATTATTTAAGAAAATTATGGGAAAAAAGTGGATTGACCTACACCCAGATATTCAGAAGCGTTTTGACAAAAATCCTTTGCCAGGATCGCCACTGCGTTATCATGGAAACTTGGAGGAACTCTCCTGCACTTTTTGGGGAAAGCTCATGGGCTGGGTTACTATGCTCTTTGCCAAAGGGGCTTTGATACCCTATACCGCCTATAACTTCCCAGTCGATATCCAGGTTTACTCTAAGAAAAATTGCCCTTTTATATTTAAGGAACGAACCTATAGACTGCCTGGGCGCAAACCCATTCTGTTTACTTCCTATATGAAAGAAAGTGAAAAGGGTGAAGTATTGGAATATGTAGGTGCTGGGCTGGGGATGAAGTTGCTGGTATTTGAAAAAGATGGCAATCTCCATTTTAAAAGCGATGGTTATTTTTGGGATATTGGCATCTGCCGTATTCCCCTACCTTCCGTTTTCACTCCTGGCGATACTTACCTCATGCATATTAATGAGGGCAGAAATCAGTTCCGTATCAGGATTGATATTACTCACAAACTGTTCGGCAAAATGTTTGTTCAGGCCGGCGTTTTTTCTGAAAGCAAATAATCCCCATAGACAAACTTATCTGGGCTCAATTAAACTCAAATGCATAGGCAGGGTTATGAGAACTTTATGACAACACTATTGGCGGTGGGTTTTGGTGGGGCGATTGGTGCCATGCTCAGAGTAATTATGGGTCGTTTTCTACCAGTAGTTATTTTTGTCAATTTCCCCATCTCCATTTTGGTTATAAATGTTCTAGGCTGCTTTGCCATGGGTCTGATTACTGAACTAATGGAATTTCATGGTAACATTTCCTCTCACCTAAAAAGCTTTATAACTACTGGGATTCTTGGTGGATTCACTACCTTCTCCGCCTTTTCTCTGGAGTATGGCCTGCTTCATGAGAAAGGTTTACCTTGGGTTGCTATAGCATATGCAGCTATAACTTTCACATTAACTATTTCCGCATTTTTTATCGGCTTGAAACTAGCTCGCATAGTTATCATGCATGTATAATCACAAAAAAGTTGTGATAGAAAATTTAATATATTAACAATTGCATACTAGATTTTTCAGTGCGACACTAAAAAACTCAGAATCGAGAACTCTGTCCGTCTTCGCTAATTTTGCCTTGGCAAAATTTAGCTACGACGTGATTTTTCTCGGCGTAGCGTGCGAAACGGAACATCGCGCTGAAGCTTTAGCGTAGGCGGATTGGCTACTAATACACTTAAGAAGCACCAAATCATCATCCCAATTTACTCTGAAATGCGCCAGCTCGCTGCCAATCACGAGGAGCTTCGCTCCGTGGTGACCCAGTCTCAACGTTTACACAATAATTAGAATTTCACACCAGCCTAACAACTGGTTAGCCGCGCCCCAAGCGGGGCTCGCAGTGACGGTACCTTGGCTCTCTATGCACCAAAAGTTCAAATTCTCGTTCTTTGCAAAGCCTTTAAAATAGTTTCAGATATTGTGGCATTTATGCTATAATCTAGAAAATCATTTAATGAAGCAGCATGGCAGTAGTTACCCGATTTGCACCTAGTCCCACCGGGACCCTTCACACTGGCAATGCCCGGACTGCATTGTACAACTGGCTTTATAGCCAGCACAGTAACGGAAAATTTCTACTGCGCATTGAGGATACCGATCAGGAGCGCTCAAAACAAGAACATACAGATGTTATCCTTAGAGACCTTACCTGGCTTGGTATAACTTGGGATCAGGAGATCGTTCACCAATCCCGCAATCTAACCCGCCATCAGGAAGTAGCGAAAGAATTGCTGAACAAAGGCAATGCATACTATTGCTATGCAAGCGAAGAGGAAATTGAAAAATTCCGCAACGAGAACCCTAATAAGAAGTTTGCCAGCCCATGGCGTGATAAAGATGCAAGCCAGGCACCTGCCGGCGGGAAACCTGTAGTTCGCCTCAAGGTTGCAAAAGAAGGCCAAACCACGATAACGGATTTGATTCAGGGCGAAATTTCCATAGCCAATCAGGAGCTTGACGATATGGTTTTATTGCGCTCAGACGGCACTCCTACTTACATGCTTGCTGTTGTGGTCGATGACCATGACATGGGTATTTCTCATATAATTCGCGGCGATGACCACCTTACCAACGCTTTCCGCCAGCAGCAGATCTACTTAGGTATGGACTGGAAGGTTCCGGAATTTGCTCATATACCTCTCATACATGACAAAACAGGCCGCAAACTTTCAAAACGCGAAGGAGCACTTGGCCTGGATGCCTACCGCAAACTTGGGTATCTGCCTGAAGCTGTGTTTAATCACCTGCTCCGCCTGGGTTGGGGACATGGCAATGATGAGATCATCTCACGCGAACAGGCAATCGAATGGTTCACTCTTGAGGGTGTGGGCAAATCCCCTGCGCGATTTGATATCGATAAGCTTAATTCTATCAACGCCCACTATATGCGCGCCCTCAGCAATGAGACGCTTTTTGCAAAAATGCAGGAATTCACTGGGGTCAATTACGAACAGTTATTCAGCGACCGTATAATAAAGGGCATGGATGGGCTTAAGCCCCGAGCTAATACCTTAGCCGAACTCGCTGAGGCTGCACAAATTTATATAGAAAAACGCACTGAGCTTGACGAGAAGTCAAAGGAAGTTCTGGCAGCAGGTGGTAATGAATTATTGGCGAAACTCATTCCATCTCTCGATAGATGCGAAGAATCCGAATGGAATAAGGATAAACTCCATGATCTAGGTGCGGATTTTGCAGCCAAAGAAAACATCAAACCTGGACTTGTAATGCAGAACTTGCGTGCTGGCGTGGTGGGAACCTTTGCCGCCCCGGGTGTTTATGAAGTCATGGAAATACTTGGAAAGAAAGAAGTCATGAATAGATTAAGTCCGTTTGCTGCAAACCTAAAGGGAATGACCGCTCATGGCTAAAGACAAGCGTTTATTTTTGGGCATAGTAATACCAGAGAACTTGGGTAGCAAGCTGCTTATGCTACAGGAAGAACGGCCGGATATTAAGTGGGTCAGGCAATCCAATCTCCACATCACTTTGCGGTTCCTGGGCGAGCAAGCTGAAAACGTTATAGACATTGTGAAGCAAACCATAAGACCAATCAAGCTCACTCCTACAGAACTGGTGCTTACGCAAATGGAATTCTGGGAGCCAAACATTCTGAGTATTGGCATCCAAAACAACGATGCGCTTAACTCATTAAAAACCCAGCTTGATAATGCGTTGCAGGGCAAAGTTAGCATGATGGATGAAAATAAGAGCTTCAAGCCGCACGTCACAGTTGCCAGAGTAAAAAAACCCGTTAATGATGTGGATATAAATGAGCTGCTGCAAAAATATAATCAGCAGATAGAAAAGCTGAGTTTCACATGTGAAGGGTATTGCCTTTATGAATCTAAAAACACCGATGATCAGGGACGTATTTATGAAAAGCTTATTTGTATTTAGTTTGCGATTGCTTCTTGCACTTGTCTTGCTAATGCCTCTAGTGGCAAGCGCAGCGAAGCACACCTCACCAGTAAAAGTTGAATTTACTAAAGCGTATGATGCGAATGGCATCGGAATTAGGTTATTTATTCCTAAAGGGTGGAAAGTATATGCCCACGAGCGTGGTGACACTGGCATGGTTATGAAAATCGATTTATCCAAATCCGAAAACCTTAAGAGCCATGAAGCCATTTGGCCTCCCTTTAAAAGCGTTCAGGAAGAACTAACCGGCAAGAAAATGACTATCCACTATTATGAGGGCGAGATCTTTATCCCTTTAACCTTTACAGCCCAGGATAAAAAGAACCCAATTAATATTAAAGCTTATATTGAATTTGGAGCCTGTGCCGAATACTGCGTTATGGATTTTAGGGAGCTCGAAACCACTATTGCTGCTGGCAGCAATATAGGCGGTGGAACCAGCCTGCTTTATATTATTCTCATAGCTATTGCCGGTGGCTTAATTCTTAACATCATGCCCTGTGTGCTTCCTGTGCTTTCGCTAAAATTTTTCAGCCTGGTAAAACATAATGGCAAAACTCGCGCTCACGTCTCAAGGAATTTAATCGCCACCGTGGCCGGTATAGTTTTTTCTTTTATGGTACTTGCCGCATTTACAATCGCCCTAAAAGACACCGGGGAAGCAGTCGGCTGGGGGTTTCACTTTCAGGAACCCGCTTTCATAATGTTTTTAGTGATGGTGCTGATTATTTTCGCAAGCAACCTTTGGGGAAATTTTGAAATTAACTTACCGGTGTGGCTCAACCATAGAGTAAGCAAGATCTCTGACAGTAGCCTCAACAACTCTTTTCTTTCTGGGGCTTTTGCGGCGCTTCTCGCTACACCATGCACCGCTCCTTTTGTCACCACTGCAGTCGCTTTTGCTATATCGCAAGGTGATGCGGAGATCTTAATAATCTTTTTCTTTCTCGGCATCGGTATGGGAATGCCTTATATCGCAGCAGCTTTATTCCCGCAGGTTCTGCACTTGCTGCCTAAGCCCGGCGCTTGGATGATAAAAGCCAAAAAGATCTTTGCTATTATGTTGCTTCTTACAGCAGTTTGGCTACTAACCGTTTTACATGGGCAACTGAGCCTAAAGCCATTGCTGATTTTTATTGGCTCCTTGATACTGTTAAAATTTGGCTTATTCCAAAAGATGAATGTAAAGTTTAAAACCCTGTTTCTTTGCCTGGTTATCGCCTTAGGTTTTGCTATGCCACTCATGGCAAATAATGCTATTGAGGTCGAAAAAAAGATTCTCAATTCCCTTTGGGAAAAGTTTGATGAGGCTAAACTTGAAGCTTATATAGCTCAGGAAAAAATTGTGTTTTTAGATGCGACTGCTGATTGGTGCCTTACCTGTAAGGTCAATAAATTCCTGGTACTAGATGATGTCGACCTCATTAAATATCTTAAGGAAAAAAATGTAGTATTGATGCGGGCTGACCTTACACATAAAGACCCTGAGGTTCTTAATTTCCTATATAAACGCAATATCTCCGGCATTCCTTATGATGCATTTTTTAGCCTTAAAAACCCTGAAGGCATAGCTCTACCAACAATACTGCGACGGCATTATATAACCGATGCTCTAGAATCTATGCATCTTCGCTAATTTTGCCTTAGCAAAATTTAGCTACGACGTGATTTATTACGGCGTAGCGTGCGAAACGGAATGCCTCGCCGAAGCTTTTAGCGAAGGCGGGCTGGTGAATAAGTGCGTCATTCTACCGGTTTATAAACTCTACATTTCCCACTAAAATCATTTCTTTTTAATACAATGCCCTGCAATTAACTATACACTGCTGCAAATTATTCTAATAAAATCCTTTAAGTTGGTGTATAATCACCACTTAGCAATCTGATTTAAGATATATGGCTAATAAGAAACTGAAAAAAGACCTCAAGAAACAACCCACACCTATTAAAAGGTTGTTCGCCGGGGCAAAAGCCCGAAAAAGCTCACTTATGTGGGGTGCACTTAAGCTTGCCTTCATTGCTGTGGTTTGGATTATATTTATCGGCATCATGGTAACTATCTACTATGTCCATGACCTCCCCGATATCAATGTAATAGCGCACCAAGATCATAAACCCCAAATCACCATCCGCAGTTCTGATGGCACTGTGCTTGCCAAATATGGTGACCTTAAGGGTAACACCCTCACCTATTCGCAACTCCCCACTCACCTGGTTCAGGCAATAATCACGGCTGAAGACCGCCGATTTTTTGACCATCCTGGCATCGATATCTTTGGTATTATCCGTGCTTATTATGTCAACTTACGCGCCGGCAAAGTCCTACAGGGGGGCAGCACTGTTACTCAACAGCTTGCGAAGATAATCTATCTATCCCCGGAGAGAACCTTTAAACGCAAAATTCAAGAGATGTTTATAGCCATACAGCTTGAGCGCAACTTCAGCAAAGAGCAGATTATATCGATGTATGTTAACCGGGTTTATCTTGGTAAAGGCAACTATGGCGTTGATGCCGCTGCTAAATTCTATTTCGGCAAAGATGCCTCGGAAATGGATGTCTTCGAATGTGCAGTGATTGCTGCTATGCTTAAGGCTCCTTCTAAATATGCCCCAAGCAACAATTTGAAGCTTGCAGTTGAGCGCGCGCGCTATATCCTTTCTGAGATGGAAGAACAGGGCTATATTACCCATGAAGAGATGCGAACAGCCCTGCCTCCAAGTGTTTTGGAAAGGGGAATGGCGCGCGGCGCCCTAAAAAACCCGTATTTCTCAGACTATGTGCTTTCACTGATTCCAGATCTACTTGAAAACCCTAACCAGGATTTAAATATCTTTACCTCGTTGGATCTGCAAGCCCAAACCGCGCTGGAAGCAGCAGCAGATAAAATAATGACCGAGAAGGGTGAGAAATATAAAGCCAGTCAAGTGGCTGGGCTAGCTATGGAACCCAATGGAGCAATCAAAGCGATGATTGGCGGGCGGGCATATGACAGCAGCCAATATAACCGTGCTGTGGTTGCCAAACGCCAGCCAGGTTCTGCCTTTAAGTTTTTTGTCTTTACAGCCGCCATGGAAAACGGTGCCCACATAGATGATATCTATGAAGATAAGCCGGTATCCTATCCTCAAGGTAAAGGCTTACCTTTATGGACGCCCAAAAACTTTAAGCACGAATACTTGGGAAATATGACGTTGTTCGATGCTTTTACGCAATCGATCAATACAATTACTGTGCAACTCTCCGAAAATATAGGAAGAACGAAAACCATTTCTGTAGCACAAAAGCTTGGGGTGCAATCACCACTGCAAAACCTTCCTAGCCTTGCCCTCGGAGCTTCTGAAGTGAGCTTGCTTGAAATGACACAGGCCATGGCACACATCCCACATGATGGAGTCAAGGTCAATGCATTTGCCATCCTGCAAATTCGCAATGCCAACAATGATATCATTTATGAACACGCAGACTTGCCAACTGATGTCGTGCTGGAACACCATGTTGTTCAGGATATGAAATCCATGCTGCTCAACGTCGTTGAGAATGGCACAGGACGCGCGGCCAAGCTTGCAGGACGCACAGCCTATGGGAAAACTGGCACCAGCCAGGATCACCGGGATGCCTGGTTTATTGGCGCCACTGATGATATAGTTACCGGAGTTTGGGTTGGTAATGATGATAATACTCCCATGAATCGAACTGTAGGCGGTAATATGCCCGCATGGATCTGGAAGGACTTTGTAGAAAAAGCTGGCGAAATAAAACGCACATATATTCCTCAGGAAACATTGCCTTGGAAAGAGGATGATATCTTTAATGCCCTTTTTGGCCATTCTGAAGCGCCTGACGAAAGAAGCTAATTATACCGAGTCCACTTAATAACACATAATTTAACGTAGATTTAATATTACGTTAACTTTTTGTAAATCGTCATTCTTTATATTCGAAGCATGCTTAAATATTAAGGAGCAATCAAATGGATCATGAAATGGAGTTACGTCTGGCAGTGGACATGGGTTCTGGCGCAACAAAAACCGCACTACTACAAGTAAACAAGGCTAACAATACTATTTACCAAGTTTTAAAAGAAGCATCATTTGAGTACAAGTACCAGGAGTGCATTAGCACATCGCCTGATAGCAAGACTTTAACAAAACAGTGCCAGGACGAGGGCATACATCTTATGCGTTCTATCAAGGATTATTACCGCGTTGACAGCCTACAGGTAAAAATGGGCGGATTCGCAACTGCATGGGCTAGGAATGCTGAAAATGCCCAAGAATATTTGCAAAAACTTGAGGGCGAAGGCTTTCACATCGTAAAGATATCCCAGATGAAAGAAGGTGAACTGGGCTATACAGCCACCATGCAATGCCTGGCCGCTCAACACAAACCAATTACCCATGCCCTGGTATGGGACATAGGCGGGGGAAGTTTCCAGCTCGACATCACATATGACTCAAAATTCCATGTTTATGAAGGCGCTTATGGCGCCGGCAATTTTGCTGCTGAAGCCCGCAAAGCCATCAACAAAAGCTCTGGCCTTCTCAATCACACAGAAGCTGAAGCAATAAAAACCTGGGCCTTCGATAAAATCTGCCCATCTTTAAAAACCGATACCTTAGTATCGGGCAATACAACTGAAGACATCTCGGTATATGGCATTGGGAAACTTATGAATGCAGGTTTGCACTCCTTAGTTAATACTGACTATATTACCCATAGCGATGTTTTAGGACTAATCGACTATTTTGCCGAGCACTCGCAAACCGAATTGCATAACGCCTTCCCCAGACTTAAAACTGAGTTTATCGAGGAAAGCCAAACCAACCTAATAATGGTAAATGCGATAATGGAATCCGCATGTATAAATCAGATAAACTTTTTGGAGGGAGCACATGCCACCTATGCAATTGCTGTCGAAAACTGTGCTATGCTTACAGAAGGCTGTGACATATGGAATGACCAATACTATAATAATTACAGTTAAGCTTTAAGTTATTGAAACTTATTATCATAGACTTATTATAAACATAATGAACTCAAAAAGGTAATTATGGAAATAATCAAAAAAGGTACGCAAGCTGCAACGAAGGCGCCAGCTGAATATTTCACAGGCTCAGTTCAGATTGACTCACCGTTTAAAGGAAGCGAACCTGCCCGCCTCAGCGGCGCCATAGTAACCTTTGAACCAGGAGCACGCAATGCCTGGCATACCCACCCACTTGGACAAACTTTGATCGTTACCTCAGGCAGCGGATGGGTTCAGAGTTGGGGCAGTCCAAAAATGGAAATCCACGAAGGTGATATCATATCTATTGCTTGTGGGGAGAAACACTGGCATGGAGCCACTGCTACTTCCGCTATGACTCACATTGCAATTACCGAGTCTCTTGATGGCAAAGTTATCGATTGGATGGAGCCTGTAAGCGACGAAGAATATAAAGCTGAGAGTTGGAAATGAACTCATATGAGCTCACAAAAAACTAGCAGTAACTGTACTAATCATGTTACTATTTTTACAATGCAAATGATGTCTTAATAACGTGATTAATCCTGCACTAAAAACCAACCCATTCGATGATCTTAAATCTGCGGTTCTACCCGAGTTGCAAGAGGTTGATAAGCTTATCCTCTCAGCTGCTCAAAGCTACACCAGCCTCATCCCCCATATCACCGAATACCTGGTGTCAGCCGGTGGCAAACGCATAAGACCCATGTTGACTTTAGCGTGCAGCAAAATGTTCGCAATTGATGACAACAGCCATATTAAACTTGCAACTGCAATAGAATATATACACACAGCTACTTTATTGCATGACGATGTGATAGATGAAAGCCTTTTGCGCCGAGGTAAGAAAACCGCAAACCATGTCTGGGGGAACAAAGCAAGCATTTTGGTCGGCGACTTTCTGCTCAGCCAGTCTTTTAAACTCATGGTAAGTGCGGGCAATTTGCAAGCGCTAAGCCTGCTGGCTAGCACAGCTGCCTCAATAACAGAATCAGAAATCTGGCAACTCGAGCTAATAAAAAAAGCGGATCTTTCTGAACCCGAATATATACGCTTGATTACAGGCAAAACAGCTTTACTTTTTGCGGCTGCCTGTGCCGTAGGAGCTATACTTACTTCGCGAACTAAGCAGGAAATTGATAACCTCTATAATTTTGGGCTCAATCTTGGCATATGCTTTCAAATCGTTGATGATATCTTAGATTATACCGCAGCTACCAGTACTTTTGGCAAGATTCAGGGCAATGATATCCGTGAAGGCAAAGTCACACTTCCATTTATATTAGCTTATAAAAATGCCAGGCCTGACCAAAAAAACTACCTTGAGGGGTTATTGATCAATCCTGAGGCCGACCTCAGCACTCTAGTACTGTTGTTAAAACAAACTGATGCGCTTACTAAATCTCATAACACAGCACACCACTATGCTGAAAAAGCCCTGGAATACCTTGGTAAGCTGGGGGAAACTTCTTATTCAATCATTTTAAAAGAATTAATTCAATTCTTACCTGAGAGAATTCATTAGTAATATAATACAAGAATGTTAAACTGGTATAATAGTCAATTTTGCCATTATAATTATGCAAGAAAAAGTTGTGCAGGATTTTTTTAACTCTTATGCTTCTGCTTTACAAGTTCTGGATATGCAGAAACTGATGAAATTACATCATCTCCCCTGCATTGTAATGGACAAAGAGAAATTCACTCCCTTTAACAGTGCTGAACAGGTTCATGAATTTTATACCAAGGCATTTGAAAAACTATTTAAACACGAACATATACAAAACTTTTCCCTGAAGATTCCGCGGCTAAGAGTAATTTCCGCATCCCTGGTAATAACGGAAGCTAATATCGTTTTTTATAATAAGAAGCATGAACGGGTGTTAGGCTTCACCGGTACCTTTAACCTTCTGTGCAAAGAAGAAGACTGCAGGATCATCGTTATAAATATTGAAGGTTCCAGTATTTTTGGTCTTGATGACCTAACCTACAGCAAAAAGGCGGAATTTATCAACCGCACTTCTAGTGCTAATGTGCGAAAGGCCGCTGCTTCCATGGAAGTTGATGTTGCTTAATAGCATTCTTTTGCCTCATAAATTCGAAATTTTATAGACAGTGCGGAACTTTATTGTTACATTTACACAAGTCTTATATGGAGCCTTAGTTCAGGGGTTAGAACGCACCGCTCATAACGGTGTTGTCGTAGGTTCAAATCCTACAGGCTCCACCATCCGTCTTCGCTAATTTTGCCGAAGGCAAAATTTAGCTACGACGAGATTTATCTTGGCGTAGCGTGCGAAACGTGCCTCGCCGAAGCCTTGGCGTAGGCGGGCAGTAGTTCAATATATAAATCCTTAAGAGAACAGCCGAAGGCAAAATTTAGCTACGACGAGATTTATCTTGGCGTAGCGTGCGAAACGTGCCTCGCTTCGCTCGCAGTGACGTCGAAATGGCTCTATTTAGAGTATATCATATGATGATGTAACATTGACTCGTTCCATTATCGATAAAAGTGTATACTATGTCTTCGGAATATTGTGTATACCATCTCTTCGGAAAATAATTCTCCCCTTAATCACTTAAGCATTGCAAAATATTCTTGTTCAATCAAGTATATAGCCTGGATATTTATTTGATTTACACAAATGAAAAAAGCTTTGTTTTTAATATCAGCTCTAGTTCTGGCAGCAACACAAGCTCATGCCAATGAACATGCCAAGAAATATTTTTTGAAAGTGGAAGCAGGCGGCTCCTTCCCCACTGAAATGACAAGCTATGAACATTATGAGGACAACAAGCCAAAGAATGGCGCAGTTTTTGGGTTTGGAGCTGGATTTCATATTAACAAATATCTGAGCGCTGATGCTTCGTTCAACCACTTTCCCTATCATAAGTTTGACAAGATTCTTTCTGTTGGAGAAAGAGCAACTCAAAAATTTAGCAGTTCAACACTTATGTTTAATATGACGGGAAATATAGTCATTCACCATTGCATTACTCCATTTATCAATGCGGGCTTTGGATTTGCGCACAATAACGCAGGAGATTACAGGTTTCAGGGCGGCGAGCATCCAGAAAAAACCAAAGATAGTTTTGCTTGGAATATAGGTGCTGGCGCCAGTTTCAAGATAAATCAGTGGTTTACTCCTTATATTACTTATAAGTTTTTTAACTTAGGGAAGATGCAAACTGAATCATATACTATAGATCAAAATGACCCCTTGCTGCCAGTAAATGGGACTAGAGCTATAAAATCCCATATCAAAACGCATACAGCTATGTTAGGATTAATGTATAATTTTTAATAGCATGGTCGATGCATTCACAAGAGTTTAACTTAAACTTCCTAGAATTTACTAATGATAAAATAGCGGTGATTAAAGGCACAGATGGTGATGACTCAATCGACTTGGAGTGCTTAACCAATTCAGAAGCTTGCATTCTGAATATAAATGGCAATAAACATAACTGCCAAAGAGACGACTTACAGATCTTTGACTTAGAAATCAAAAGTGCAAAAGGCAATGACAGTATCAATGTTACCATGCCTAAAGGGATGATAATAAAGCAAATCCAGATTTACCCCGGAGAGGGCACCAATAATATTTACTCAAAACTGTTTAGTCCATCGTCAAGCGCTACCCTTAATTTAGATTATGGCAGCAACACGATTAGTTTTGAGCCAGGAAGCAGCAACATTTTTATTAAGGGATTTAAAAATTCTCCGGATAACAGGCTGCAAATCCGGGATACTAAGCTCACTCTTGATGACATTTTGATCAAAAGAGCGGATACCCCCCCTTTCGAGACCTATAGTGTTTACTTAAAATCCCCAGATAACCCCGCTAATAAATATCATTTATGCTATATATATAACACTCTTACTCCCCAAGAATACAATGCATATGCAGAATTAAAAATTCTGGAGGAAGACGGTGTGGAGATCCCTTCAGAATATCAGTCTATGAGCTATGTACTCTGTGGCCCAAAAGACCTGGCAAGCGAAATATTAAATTCACATAATATTATATTTTCACTTGAATAGGCAAAAAAGTCCAATTAACCCTTTATTAACCATTTAATGCTAATTTATTAAATATGTATGCATGTTTAATAGAGTGATTTTATGGCACAAAGCGACTTAATAAGAGTTCGGGAGCTAAGAAAAAAAGCAGCCTTAAAGGATAAAATGGATATGGATGGCGTGCTTGCTAAGCTTGCTGAGCATTCAAAAACTCTAGGCGAACATACGCAAGAAATATCTGATCTAAGAAAAGATCTGAACAAGAAGATTGCTGAAATTAAAGCTGAAATCAAACTCAAGATAGATTTCGTCACCAATCTAATGAGTGGTGGAGGCAAAAGCGATAAAGCATATGTCGATGCTGAAGTTGCTAAGCTGCGGAGTGAAATCGACACCAAAACACAAGAAGTGAAAGACCTTATAAAGGATTTAGATACTAAGGTAAACCAAGAAGTCAGCGACCTGAAAGCCATGGATACAACCCTGGATGATTACGCAAAAGCAACAGCTCAGAGGGTTGAAGATTTGCATAAGGATTATACCCAGAAATTTAAGGATATGGATGAGACTATTGCAAAAATGGATATACGCATAACAGCTAACTTTAATGAGATAAACAAATTAAAAATACAAAACACTAAACAAAAGACTATAGATCAAGAGTTTAGAGATTTCATGAAAGAAATGAAAAATAAAATCAACATTGATATTCCAAAACAATTTGAAGATTTACATAAAGCTGTGGAGGACTTGGAGGATGACAATACCGTAATTACAGAGATTTTAAATAATACTGAAGATGTACTTTTGGATGGACTTATGGGTCCATTTAAAGGCCTGAGTGGTGCTATGAAAGCCCGCCTGGAGTTCATTAAAGCCAGCGGATACTCAAAGACTGATATTGATACTACAATTGACGGGCTTAAAGGGGACATTAGAGCTGCAAATGGTAAATTGACTGCGTTAGAAGCAGAAATCCTAAAGGCAAATGCTGCAATTCTTCAAGAAGCCATGGATCGAGGTGTAGATATTAAAAATGTAGAGAAACTCATTTTAAATTTGAATCAAAGCCTAAATGAGCTCATTACACAGGAGAAATCCAACCTAGAAACCGAATTCAACAAGGTGATGAATAAGTACGGGCTAGAGTTGAAAGGAGTTACAGGTCGGGTCACGGCACTTGAAACATGGCAAACTAACATGAATGTTGCATTATATGGTAACGAAGTAGGAGATCCTACCAAACCTCTTAAAGATCCTAAGAAGCTCGGTATAATTAAAGACCTAGAAAAGGCTGGGATAAATATTGATGCAGTAAAACAAGAGCTTGTCGATACAGCAAAAGTCCTTGGTAATAATGCTGTCAAAGACTTCACTGAGCTCTCAGAAGCTATGGAGGCACAGCTTGTAATTCTTAATGCCTCAATTGCTAAAGGCAAAGGAGTCACACCTGAGGAGTTAGCTAAACAAGCAACAGATCTCCAAACTTTACTAGATAATAGAGAGAAAGCTTTTAAAGATAAGCTTGGTGATATGATAGTAGAACTAGGAGGCAAGTTTAAGGGGTTAACTCCAGATCAACAGAAGGCTCTCGCTGAAGCCATCAATATCCTATCCGAAGGCGCCAAAGGTACCTTCCAAGCACAAATAGATGCGCTTGAGGGCAAAGTATCTGATGTAACCGGCAAGGTCGATAAAATTGTGCTGTGGCAAACAGCCATAAACGATGCATTATATGGTGAAGGTGGAGATCCTACTAATCCTGGAACAGACCCTACTAAACCAGGGATAATTAAAAAACTAACGGATCTAGGTGTAGATGTAGATAAGATAAAAGCCGAGCTGGTTGATGCTGCTAAAGCTTTTGGAAATGCAGCGGCTGCAGACTTCTCTGAACTTTCTGAAGCCATTACCAAAGCAGGAGCTGGCGCAAACATAGCCGAGTTAAATGCGCTTAAAGATAAAGTAGGAACCGGCTTAGATCACATGATCGAGGAGCTGGCAGCGAAATACTCAGGACTTGATCCAGCTGCACAAAAAGCTATTACAGACAATCTAGACATCTTATTAAAAGGTCAGCTTGCAGACTTTGCAATTAGAATTGAGACCCTTGAAATTTGGGAAGGCACTATAAACAATGCGCTATATGGTAAAGATGGAAATGCAACTAGCCCTAAAGATGGCAGTATAATGAAAGATATAATGGATTTAGCAGATACTAATGAAGATTTACGCGACAACATTAAGACAATAGATAAAGCCCTTTCAGAGGTGTCACAAGTTTTTGGAGCTACTGCTATTGAAGGCTATGGTACAATGGCTGCAAGAATCCAAGAGAAGATTAACCAACTAGAAGAAGATATCGATAAAAAAGCTTCGAATGAAGACCTAGAAAATATGCGAGCTACTTTAAAAACCTTGGCAGAGGAAGAGGCTAAGAAGTTAGAGACTAAGCTGAACAACGAACTTGAAACCAAAATAAATAAGCTGAAAGATAATTTTGCTAGTAAGGATAGCGTACAGGCTTTGGATCAAGCGCTAGCAAAATTAAAAAACGAGTCATTGAAACTCATGGAAGAATCTGTTGATAACTTAACCAAAGAATTCAATACATTTGTTGAGTGGCAAACTAACATAAACGAAGCGTTATACGGCGCAGGCGGCGATCCTACAAAATCTGGAACAGACCCTACTAAACCAGGGATAATTAAAAAACTAACGGATCTAGGTGTAGACGTAGATAAGATAAAAGGGCAGCTCACAGATATAGCTGAAGCGTATTTTACCAAAACCCTTCCTGTAACCTATGAGGACTTTGCAACAAATTTAAAAGCCAAAATCTCAGAGCTTGAAGCTAAAGCTATGGCACCTGCTGATCTTGAAAAACAAATCAAAGATGAGATAACTAAACAGGCAGAAGCCTTAGGGAAAAAACTTGATAAAGAACTGGATGATAAAATTGCAGCACTGAAAGACGAATTGAGCGATGAAGCGATAGAACTTATAAATCAACAACTACAAGATGCTGTCAAATTTTATGTAGACATGAACATAAACAAGTTAGCTAAGGGCATACCATCTTCCAAAATCCTTGATACAAAAGGGGTTGTGGAAACTCTGAATGAAATTAAGAAATTACTTTCTGAAGAAGGCACTCCGGAGGCGCTTGAGAAGCAAATAAACAAATTAGATTTTGTTATCAATTTTACTGATAAACCAAAACTCCACGAGATTTTAAAACAAAGCGCCACACATACCAAGCTCTCTGCCGTAGAAGAAGCTCAGATCGCAAAGATAATTGCAACTGCCGGAGAGACCTATATAAATTCTCTAGCTAAGAAAGATCCTGACATCAAAGCATTAACCCCACTTAAAGAGTGGTTTATAAAAGATAGCTATTATTCAGCAGCAGTGGGACTAAATGAGATTAATATCAAATCACTTTATGCTTATGATGACGCAAGTCAGAGCCATTTAGAAGCGTTGCAAAAAATGTTTAAATCAGATGCAAAAGCTGGCTTAAAGGGCATAAACAAAACGATTTATGATGATATAGGTCATAGTATCACATCTTTTGAAGTTGATAAGCATTTAAATGAGCCAAAAAAATATGTCGATCTAAACGATACTTTAAAAAAAGCGTTGGATAACGATGCGACATTTAAGAATGAAATTATAGGGAAATACAATAAGCTTGCTCCTGCGGAAGCTGCTTTCACTGCATATGAGAATGTACTGCAAAACCTGGAAAAAAAATCTGGCACTTTAGAAGCTGATATTAAAACTCTAAAAACCCAAATTGCTCAATTTTCCAATATAAAAGAAAATGATGTATCAATTAAATTCTTCGTTACATCTACAAAAACCCAACAAGACATCTTAAAATTATTTAAAAGCAATCTAACCTCTAATCTTAAAACGTTTATCAATTCTAAAAAAGATTCAAAAGACTTTGAAAATGTTTCAAAAAATTTAAAAATCGAGGGAGCAGTCATTGATCCAGTGAAATTAAACATCATAAACAAAATTTTTACTGAGGAAAAAGCTTCAATCAATCCTATATCTAATACAAGCAAAATCATTCTTGAGAAATTCATATTAGAGCAAGATAAAAATATAAGAGACGTTCTTAAAAAGGAATTAGAGGAAAATGAGAAAGCTGCAGGTTCTAAAGCCTCAAAAGAATATAAAATGTTACAAGACGATATAAAGAAACTAAACGAGGATATAGATAAACTAGAGAAAGATATCGAAAGTGTAGTCATACCAAAAAGCATAGGCGATACAGATGCACTTAAAGACCTGGAAGTAGTAAACGCCAACATAAAGAAATTGGTTATTTATAATGGTGATAAAGATAAAATTGAAACTGTAAAGATAAGCATTGGCAATTTAGATACAACAACAGAAAAAACCGCGTTAGAAAAAGCCTTAAACCATATCAAAACCGTTTCTTCATTTGAAATTTTTAAAGATAAACTAGCAATAGAGAGCAGTATAAAGCAATTGGATACTAAAGCTGGTGTAACAGGATATGATGATTTTATAAGTAAAGATTTCACTATATCACTTGCGCAACATATTAGCTCTACCGTAATTAAAAGCCTTATAACAAAAGGCATGACTACAAAGCAATTTAAGGATGCTTTATCATTAGACGGAATAACTATTAATGCTGATTTACAAAATTTAAAAGGAGTAAAAACAGCTTTAGATTTTACAAATGGTAAAGTCCAAAGCAGCATTTGGGGGCTTATGGACCTAAAGCTATCAAGTACTAATGATGGCGAAGAATTTAAATTAACGCATGATGCCTTAACAGAATGTAAGAAAATAACTATGGAGGCTATTGAAGCCCTAGAAGGGACAATAAATACGGATAAATTAAATGAAGCCCACTGGCAAGATGCTAAAATCAACTTAGAACATGCGCAAAAAGTGTTCCAGCTTATTGATGATAATGGATATAAGATCGAAGATGCCAATTCAGGCATAAAAAATGCTATTGGAACAGAAATTGAGGGGTTTACACATATTGGTAAAGATCAAATCCATCTTAATGTTGAAATGATAAAAGACATCCATTAGATAAATTAATAGCAATAACAACGTTGCACTATTCAAACTCAACAATATATAATCTGCAAAAAAATGCATACTCACTTTACATTTACAAAAACAGGTAATATTTTAAAAATGAGATTAAAGACTTGGAGAAAGAGTGCGGGACATTATCAGGATACTTACCTACCTCATGGTTTTATTGCTGGTTGCCACACCTGCACATGCTGCTCGCAAGAAGCATTATAGCAGTAACTACGACTTCACAACCAGTGATAGGTACGCTGGCCTGGTGGTTAACTCCGATACTGGCGATATCATTTACCACCGCAACGCCGACCGCATACTTCATCCTGCTTCCCTGACAAAAATGATGACAATCTATATGACTTTTAAATCGTTGGAAGAAGGAAAACTCAACTTAGACCAAAAGCTGCCGATTTCGTTAAAAGCCGCTGCACAGCCCAAAACCAATCTGCGCCTCCATGCTGGCCAGTCGATGACGGTTCGCGAATCCATATTGGGTTTGATTGTCCATTCGGCCAATGATGCAGCAGTAGTGCTCGCAGAGGCCATAGCTGGTAGCGAAGATGCTTTTGCTGACCGGATGACTGAAGTCGCGCATGCGCTCGGTATGAAAAACACCGAATTTAGAAATGCAAGTGGTCTGCCCAACTCCGAGCAGGTAACCACAGCCTTTGATATGGCACGCCTGGCAATAGCCCTCCGCAGAGATTACCCAAAATACTACCCTCTCTTCTCTTCTAAATCCTTTAAATTCAGGGGCAATATTATCAATACCCATAATCGGGTGATGCACAGGTACCCCTGGGCTGATGGCCTTAAAACCGGCTTCATATCAGCTTCTGGATTTAATCTGGTCACATCAGCAAACCGCCAGGATAACAAGTTGGTCGGCGTCGTAATGGGTGGGCATACAGCTGCAGCCCGAGACACCCATATGATTCAGCTTTTAGAATACGGCTATGAGAATTTGCAGACCTCATTACTTGCAAAAAACAGTAAAAACCAAGCAATTGCATCTGGTGAGGCCACCAGGAATTATAATACTATCCCATATAAAGAAGGCATATTTGAAGTCGCCTACTCTTACACTGAAGATAAGGAAGCTACTCTGGACGAAAGTAATGGTGCTGCAGATAATGATGAAGTACTTGGTGATCTTGTAGATAAAGGTTTGCGTGCCAGCGTGAATCCTAAGCAAAAAAAGCTAGTGGTTAAAAATGTAAAACCCGCAAAAGCTTCAGCATTGGTTAAACCTAAGTCCAAGCTTTCAAGCAATGCCAAGCTCCACAATAAAGCTCAGGCTAAAAACCATAGTATTAAAAAGAAGGCGGTTATTACTAAAGACAGCAAGAACAAGCCTGTTTTAAAGAAAGCGAAGAACAAGCAGTCTAAATTACAAGTCGGATAATGAAGCGCAACTTAAAAAAAACCAGACTATTTATAAACGATAGCCTGGGAGTGGGCGATGAAATCACCCTGGCTTCCATGCAGTCCCATTATTTAATAAGCGTTATGCGACTACAGGACGGTGACATGATTAGCGTCTTCAATGGGAAAGACGGCCAATGGCAAGCCGAGCTAGCTTCCGCTCATAAGAAAGCCTGCCAGATTAAGATTCACAATTGCGAGCTCCCGCAGGAACCAACACCCAAACTCAGCCTGCTTTTCTCTCCAATCAAAAGTGAGAATGCAGGATATATTGTCCAGAAGGCAACCGAACTAGGTGCTACTGCTATTTTTCCCACACTAACACAAAGATCAATTGTGAGGAGCGTCAATCAAGATAAACTAAGGCTTTCAGCAATTGAGGCAGCAGAACAATGTGAACGACTAGATATTCCAGAGGTTCACCCAGCTGCAAACCTGAACCAGGTTTTAGGGGCTAAGGAATTTACCGGCAACTTAATTCTCTGTGATGAAACCTTACAGTATAGCTCCACTCTTTCGAAGTTGCGAAGTCTTCCCCATGACGACAATGCAATTTTAATTGGACCCGAAGGAGGTTTTTCGCCAGAAGAGCTTGCTTTATTGCATCAATTGCCCTATGTCTTACCAGTAAGCTTAGGTAAACGCATTTTGCGCGCAGAAACAGCTATCGTCGCTGCATTATCCGTATATCAGGCAATAGCAGGTGATTGGTGAGCAGGCATGACATTTACTTTTCTTGAAAATCTAATACAACAAAAACGAACTGATGTTCAAGAATGGCTAAAGAAAAAACAGAACAATACCCAACTCCCGATATTCACCTCGGTCGACATACGTAATGCTGGGTTTAAAGTTGCGCACGTTGATGCCAACCTTTTCCCTGCCGGCTTTAACAATCTCTCGGACAATGGCGAAAAGAGAGCTGTGCAATTGGTTAAAGAATATATAAATACTCACTTCCCAGGAGCAAAGAAAGTCCTGCTAATCCCGGAGAATTTCACAAGAAATTTAAAGTACCTGGAGAGCTTTGCCCGTTTAAAAGGTATCATCAAGGAAGCCGGTTTTGAAGTGCTTGTCGGTTCTCCTTATAATGATGGTATAGTAAAAATTGATCACCCCAAATACTTTGAAGTACTGCCACTCCTACGCAAAGACAATATAGTCATGACCTCCAACAACTGGGTGCCGGATATCATTGTGTTAAACAATGACCTCACCACCGGACTTCCAGAAATATTTCAAGATTGCAAACAACCCATTATTCCCCATCCTGCATTAGGCTGGTTTCAGCGGCGCAAACATCAGCATTTTGCCGCATATGGTGACATTGCCCAGGAGTTTGCAGAACACTTTGAATTCGACCCATGGTTGATTTCAGCCTACTTTGAGAACTGCGGCACTATAGATTTCCGCCATAAGCAAGGGCTTGAGTGCCTTGCAAAATCTGTGGATTCAATCATCGACAAGGTAAGGCTAAAGTATAACGCTTACAGTATTAAAGCCGACCCCTATGTTTTTATCAAAGCTGATATGGGCACCTATGGCTTGGGCGTCATGACCGCGCGTTCAAGCGAAGATATATTGAATATTAATAAGAAGCACCGCCACAGTATGCAGGTAATTAAGCACGGCGTACACAACACTGAAATCATGATCCAAGAAGGCATTCCTACCGCTGAAGACCACGAGGGCTTCCCAGCGGAGAGCCTGATTTATATGGTTTCGGGAAAAGTGATAGGCAATATTATGCGCTGGAATAAAGAACATGATGCGCGTTCCAACCTTAATGCCCATGGAATGGTACTATCAGCTGCCGACATCGATCATTATAGTATCAAATCTGTTATAGCAGAACTCGCTGCGCTGGCTGTCACCAAGGAAAGTTCATGATGAAGAAATTTGATGTCATAGTAGTTGGTGGGGGATATGTAGGATTGAGCTTTGCAGGCATGCTGGCTCAGGCAGGATTCCAGGCCGCTGTAATTGAAAAGCGTCATTTTGCCACAAAGAAAATCAGTGGAGAGCCTTCTCGACTTCTTGCCATCAACACATATTCTTGCAAGATGTTTGCCCAAAATAAATTGCTTACGAGCATTAGAGCGCTTGGGCAAAGCATAAACCACATTCGAGTGGTTGATTACAATTCCACTGCCTTCTTAGACTTTGCTCCTGAGGAAATAAACCAAGCTAATTTTGGCTATATGGTAGAAGAACATGATTTGGGCAATGCACTTTACTCTAAGTTAAACAAGAACCCTAATCTAACAGTTATTGAAGGCGCAGGCGTTGACACCCTTGATGTGGAACCATCACATGTTTGCATTTCACTGGCTGGGGGTAAGATCAGCGCTCCGCTTGTAGTCGCAGCTGATGGTAGGCATTCGCTTATTCGGGCGCTAACCGGCATTGAGCATCACCGCCACAATTATGGGCAACACGCGGTTGTCTGCGATGTGGCGCATGAGCTTGACCACCTTGGTATTGCTGTCGAGAAATTTATGCCCACCGGCCCATTTGCTATCTTGCCAAAGCGCGGCGGATTCTCCTCTTCAATTGTCTGGACACTACCGGAAGATCAGCATGATGCTCTTAAAACTCTTTCAAATGAAGAAATAACTGATCTCATTCAAGAAAGATTTGGCGGCTATCTGGGCAAAGTGCGAATTGATAGCAAGCTTAGGTCATTTAAACTCGAACTGGTAGTTGCTGAGGAATATTATTCTGAAAGAGTGGCACTGCTTGGAGACGCGCTCCATGCTATACATCCGCTGGCAGGGCAAGGTATGAATTTAAGCCTGAGAGACGCCAATACCCTCACCCAGCTTCTGGTCACACAAAGATCATTAGGTCTGGATTTAGGAAGTGAACATATGCTAAAGGAATACCGCAAACTTAGAGAAGCGGATAATCACCTGATGATCGAAGCAACTGATAAACTGAATCGCCTCTTCTCAAATGATTTCATCCCGCTAAAGCTGGCCAGAAGAGTGGGTCTTAAGCTTGTAAATAACGCAATCCCCCTCAAAAAAGCTTTTATGCAATATGCTTCTGGCCTGTGAATCACGTAGCCATATTTTAATGGGATAATGCAACTCCTTGCTTACCATGATTCCTAGAGCAGCAGCTTATAGCTTTACCTATAGCAACCTGAACACCTTTCATAGCTACTGTACCTGCAATAATACTAGCTGCTGTATAGGTAGTACATAAACCATAGTAAACACAGCAGGATGGCACTACAGGAAGTAAAGCTAATCCCAAAGCAATCTTAGTGCTTCTTGAACATAAAGGCTTTGCTTTACATGCCATAAGCACTTCATTCTTAACAAACTTGAGAGAATTCTTGTTTGCATCAGATAGCTTATTAAGGCTTTCAGCTGGTATTTTTTTCATAGCATCAGCTATATCCGGATCAGTTAAGTAGCTCTTATCAGCACTTGCCTTGATAATAGTCTCAGCCAAATTGATTCGATCTAAATGCTTATCGAAAACTTGGCAGATAACATTTACTAGGTGTTTAGGATGGATATCACCATATGCGACCATATAACCAATTACATTATTACTGACTTTCTTGGAGAGCAAAGATCTAATTGGATTAGGTCCGTATTTTTTATTTATTTCATCTGCTTCCTTGACAGGTTTTTTTTCCTCATCATGAGATTTAGATCCCACCTTTTTAACAGGAATGTTAATGGTCATAACCTTAACTTGCTTATAAACTTCTTTGAGCACTTCAGGTACTACCTTATCTACTGGCTTGTTCCTATGGTTTTTTAGAGCTCGTTTAAAAGCTTCAAGCGCTATGCTCCCTGAGCTATTCCCAACTACATCACTGCCTAGATTTAGGAAAGCCTTATATTCAGGCGTTTTAAGAGCTTCTCGGATTATTGTTTTTAAGTTATCCTCTTGCGAACCGCTCATATTCTTAAGTATAGTATGTTTATTCGCCAATAAATATTCATGATGATCCACAAACAAATCCACAGGTTTAATCTTCTCTAATACTGCAGAATGGCGTGACTTTTTCGCAAACATATTATTATCGGTAGCTAGGCGTTTACAAGTGTTTACAACTACAGTTATAAACTCTTCAGAACCCATGCTTGGAATCTTTCCACCGCTTGCATTCATTGCATCTTGCAAAGAAATCTGCAGATGTTGCAATACAATTGGCATGGTTTTTAAATCATAATGATAAACTAAGGCGACCCTGGCGAGAATTGGCTTAATTTCATCTACTATCCTGGCCTTTGCATATCCACCATAGCCCAGATCTGAAACTAATCCATTAGCTATGAGGGTTTCTGCTATTCTTGTAGCACCTACAGACAATACTAACTCGCCACCTAATTCATCTCCAAAATTGCCAACTCTCAGTAAGAGGAAAGCTTTTGTTTCTTCAAAAACTTTTCTCATGGAATCATGCTGAACTACAAAATCATTCGATTTGTAGGAATTTTGTTTGACCAGACTATTAGCAAAATAAAACGCCACATAAGATATACATTTAAGAGAAGTATATGGTAGAGCAAAATCACCAATTGATAATACACTAGAAGCTCTGATGATTTCTTCTTTCAATTGCCTTGCATTATGAAGAGTTAACTCTTTTCCACTAATTGCTTCTATGTGCCTTACAATGGCTTCACTGAAAACATCTAACCAGTTATCCATATGAACCATCTTCTTATGCTGGCTGACTTTCTTATATTTCCGTAATAATGGCTCTATATTAATTTGTAGCACCTCAGGATCAGCCTGTACTCCAGCTGCAGCAAGATCTTGTATTACCTTTAATTTACGTTGATTTAGATCATTTTTTATATTATCAAGGGAACTTTTAGAAACCATTCCGTACAAATCACCAAAGATACCAGTAGCTTGAAGCCTATCTCTCAATAACAAAGATGTGCTTCTAGAAGAACAAGTTCCTAGAATTTGTGGCAAGCCTTTTAAAGATTTATCAGTAACGGTTGGATCTAAGTATTCGGCTCTTTTAGCTTGTACTATAGGAGCACTTGCAAAGTTATTCTGTAAATCAAGCGCAACCATTTCTTGCAGTTTTCCATCCTTTATTGGTTGCTTGTTAATAACCCAAACATTCCTAGTCGCTCTTGTGCCTCTATTGCCATCAACAATTGCATCATAATAAACAATTTCATCGTTAGTGGGCTGAGCACCATCACCTGAATTGTATTCAGTTCTATAATATACACCATCTTCAAGTGAGTATCTCACAACAACATGGTGTCGTTTATGACCTGTATTAATATACATTTCGTTAAATAGTCTTAAACCAGCTATAACATCTTTTGTCGCTTGCGCAACTGCACCTGGACCTTTATTCAATCCTTCAGTAAACTGTTTACCTAAGCTCACCAGCATCCTTTCAGTATTTTCAAGGGTTTTGACTTGATAACCATTAAGCTTTGGCTTATTCATCACTCTATAGGCTTTTATTAATTGAGCCCAACCTTGGTACATTGATTCTGCATCACCCTCGAAATCAAAGGCTTTGTCTTTCATAAGCACCTTATCCTGTAAAACTTGGTCTGAACCCTCGCGCCACATAACTGCTGCCATCAATTCAGAATTCAACTCACATTCTGCAATTGCCATTTGCAATTGCCTGTACTCTGCCATTAATTGCTTTTTATTAACATTATTTTCTTTATTTATCATTTAACAAACCCTTTATTCGCGCCAATTTTATAATTTTGGCATAAAATATGGATTTATTCAACAAATGCATTGTTAAATTTATGTTAAAATTTCTCCAATAGAAAGCAAAATAAATTGATAATTTAATTGATAAGCGCAAGAATTTCATCGCGCAATGTATTGAGTCCAGCTTTGGATTTACTACTAGTCACGAGGATTATCGGATGGCAGGCACCATGCTTCTGGGCCTGTTCAGCTATGGCTTTTTGCCGCTCGGCTAGTTCGGTTACAGATATTTTATCGGTTTTGGTCAGCACGATTTGATATAAAACCGCACAATCATCGAGGAATTTCATAGTGCTGATATCAGATTCCTTGATCTTATGCCTGCTGTCCAAGAGCAGGAATACTCTTTTTAATTGCGGCCGGCCACGCAGGTAATCAAAGATCAGCTGCGACCACATCTCTTTTTCGACCTTGCTGGTACGGGCAAACCCATATCCCGGCAAATCAACAAGGTGGCAGGCATCAGCCAGGTTAAAGAAGTTGATTTGGCGGGTACAACCCGGGTTCTGCGAGATACGCGCCAGTGAGTTACGATTGACTATGGCATTAAGCAAGCTGGATTTACCAACATTTGAGCGCCCCACAAAGGCAACTTCCGCCAAATGCGTATGCGGTATTGCACCAATATTAGCAGCGCCTGCGATAAACTTGCATTCTCGGGAAAAAATAATGTAGGGATTTTCATGCGTTTTCATTCAGATATTATACTGATTACCCTTGAGAATGTCAATAATTGCGTGTTTGATGGGGGCTGTATTTCAATTAATCAATTTCCTTGCATTTGCACTATTAGTATCATATGATACTAATATAAGTAGATAACGATACTAATATGCACAATGAAATTCAAGGAATAGTTGCAATTTTAGGTGAGGAAAATATTCACCATAAGTTGGTTAATGAGAGGGACTTAGAAGAGCTCACCAGAGAGGGGCTTCCAAAAAAAGCCCTGCAAGCATTAGCTGCCGACTTGGCCGAGGATAAACCAGTATCTCATGTAATTTATAAAATAGTTCCAGAAGCAACATACAAAAGAAGAAGCAAATTGATGAGTCAGGAAGTAAGTGAAAAAGCGATTCGGATTGCGCGGTTGATTAGCCTGGGAAGCTATATTCTGGGCAGCAAGAAAAATGCCATAGCCTTTTTAACTAGAAAACACAAATTACTGGATAATAGAAAGCCGTATGAGGCTGCTTTGTCTGAAGTTGGAGCTAGGCGTGTAGAAGACCTATTATGGAAAATATTTTATGGTATCTCAGCATAAAAGAAATATAACATGTTATAGAATTGCTGATAGCAGGTATCCTATTTTTTCAGGAGATGGGGCACAAAGAATAGGTGGCAGGTGGAATCTTGTGGGTAGACCTGCGATATATGCTTCCCAGAACTTGTCATGCGCCATGTTAGAACTCCGGGTACATTTAAATGGTATACCACTACCCAATACACATAAATATATTGAAATAACTTCTAGTTCAACGGTTTCAACCGAAGAATTAAGTTTAAAAGTCTTTCAATCATGGGATATAAGCAGTGGTGCAAATAGCAAGGAATATGGAACTAAATGGCTAGAAGAGAAACGCTCTTTAATTCTGATTGTGCCTTCTATTGTTATACCCCAGGAAAAGAATTTTATAATCAACCCAAACCATCAGGAATTTGAGAAGTTAAAAGCTAGCAAGCCTAGGTCGATGGCTTGGGACAAAAGACTATTTAGCGATTCTTCTACTTAATAGAACACCCTATACTTGAACGCTGTTCGCTCTTGAATAGATTACTCTAGAGAATGTCAATAAAAGTGTTAATGTTGGGTTTGGCATTGAATAGTAACTTTTTGACAAGTGTTTAGAGTAGTTTTATTATTCCGTACAAGGCTAATCAATTAATCATTGGAGCCACAAATTGTATGTCAATACAAGAACACCCTAAAAAAGGCACTATTTTAATGTGCGATTTTAACCAGGGTTTTTGTGTACCTGAAATGGTAAAAAGAAGACCCGTTATAGTATTAAGTCCTAAAATATCTGATAGACCAAAACTTTGTACTGTAGTTGCTTTAAGCACTACTTCACCTACCCCTAAGATGCCATACCATGCACAAATAAACTTAAAAGTCCGGTTGCCTTTGAAATTCGAAAGCGATCATATATGGATTAAAGGAGATATGATTTATGCAGTTGGCTTTCATAGGCTTGATTTTATTAGGGATGGCAAGGATAATAAAGGAAATCGTAAATATTATTACTACACATTAGATGACGCGCAATTTAAAATTGTTCAAAACTGTGTTTTGCATGGGTTGGGACTTTCTCAATTGACAAAACATATATGATATGTCATTATACAATTGATTGCGGCTCTCAGATTCTGATCCGCGCCTAAGACCCCACCCGGGGCCGCCGCGTAAAGCGATAACAAGCTTCAATGCGGCGTAGATACTCCCCCCACATAGCTTTGTAAGTACACTTTTTCTAGCTTTTCCACTTAATAGAGCACCCTATACTTGAATGCTGCTCGCCCTTAAATACGCCATTTTGCGCGACTTCACGCATAGCTTCCAGGAGCTCATGTTTAGATTGAGGTAGTTGCTGCATGCCGGACTCATCAAACCGTCCACGATACTGTAGCTCAAGCCTGGAATTGAACCCAAAGAAATCCGGGGTGCAAACAGCAGCATAGGCTTTAGCAACATCCTGGCTCTCATCGATAAGGTAGGGGAAAGTGAAGTTATGTTCGCGGGCAAAAACCTTCATTTTCTCAAAGGAATCATCAGGGTATTCGACTGCATCATTGGCATTGATTGCAACCACCCCCAGACCTAGATTTTGCAATTCCTTACAATCAACCGCGAGCTTATCGGCAATAGCGCGGACAAACGGGCAATGATTGCAAATAAACATAACCAATAGACCTTTTTCGCCTTGAATTTCGCTCATGCTATGGTGTTTATCATCCGTGCCTTTTAGCTTGAAATCCCGGGCTTTCCAGCCAAAATCACAAAGTGGGGGTTGAAGTGCAGCCATATTATTTTACCCTTTTAATTTTACCTATTTTATAGAATAGCGGAATACCCGGTATGGCTGTCAACAAATAAAGGAAAAAATTTATCATGGCGAATGCCACTCCGGTTTCAACATCACTCACCGGCATTAGCTGTATTCCGTAGAGAAAAGTTAGCTCACGCAAGCCAGCACCCCCCACGGAAATTGGAATAATAGTGGCAATCGATGCAGCGATAAACAGCACAATATAATCGATGTACTGTTGCATTGTCGGCTCAGTTATCAGCGCTTTAACCAGTACCAGCGCAGAAAGCACCTGGAGTAACTGAACAAAGAATGAGTAATAGCTAGCACCCCAGGCAATAGCTATTTTATCTCTCATCACATATTTCACCCCAAACAGGTAACAGGGAGTGATAAGTATAATGCAAGCTATGGCCAGCGGAAGCTCATAAGGAAAAAGCTCAATATAACTCGAAGGAAGCAACACGAGTAACCCCATAAATGCCAGCACATAAAAGCCATTCACTCGTTCATAAAGCATGAGGCGTAGGCCTAGGAGCTTGGAGAATTTCTCCAACTTCCAGAGCAAATAAACCTTATAGCCATCCCCGCTTATACCCCCTGGTAAAATGGTGTTAAATAAGGTACCCACATAATAATAAGCAATAGCAAACCGCTTTCTAACCCTAAGGCCATAACTATTAAAGTAAAATCGGCTTCGAAGAGCGCTGCAAATCAATGATGCATTCTGAAGCACCAGTGCTAAAAGCACAAGCAGCAGGTTGGCTTGCATAATATGAGAAAACAAAGCATCTACCTTTATCCTTCGAAAGACCAGGGTAAAGGCCAGAACTATGAAGGCAACTCTAGCAATAATTAGGAGAATATTTTTCAAGGCTAGATTTCAAAAATGGCTTCAACTTCAACCGCCACCCCAAAAGGCAGCTGGCTCACTCCTATTGCTGAGCGGGCATGCGCTCCTTTCTCACCAAAAGCCTGTATCATGAGCTCAGATGCTGCATTTGCAACCTGGGGCTGATCAGTAAATTCCGCAGTGGAATTGACAAAAACAGTGAGCTTTGTACAGCGCTTTACTTTATCCAGATCGCCAATAGCCGCTTGCAGCTGGGCAATTGCATTAAGCGCGCAGTAATTAGCTATTTTCCGCGCTCGCTCAATATCGCAGTTTTTCCCTAGCTGGCCCACATGCTCCTTCAGGTCGCCAAAGCCTAGCGGCAACTGGCCGGAAATATAAACGTGATTACCTGAAACCACATATTGCTTGAAAAGGGTCTTAGATTCGCCCAATGCCGGGAGATTTATCCCCTGCGCATTTAAATTAGCCAGTACCTGAGACATAAGTTACCTCTATTTTGTTTATAGATATCTAAGCCTTTGCCACAATTACTGCAAGGATTTCTTAGCTACCTGTGCAAAAATAGTTGAATATGAAAGTAAATACTGCTACATTATTGCCACAAGTTAAAATGAATCTAAGGTTAATAATGTCCAGGAAATGTATAATTGATGCGCAAAAAGGCATATTGGTTGGCAATAATGTTTCACATTCGAATCGCAAAACCAAACGCAGATTTATGCCCAATCTACAAATGGTGAGTTTTTTAAGTGAACTTCTGGGCAAACAGATCAGTCTTCGCATCACCCCAAGCACCATCAGAACCATTGAACACAACGATGGTATCGACAACTTCCTGCTTACCACCTCAGCTAGCCGGCTAACAGAAGAAGCTCAAAAGCTAAAAAAACTGATAAAAAAGGCCGAAGCACGTAAAAGCGCAACCGCGGCCTAAACTTTTTTCAAAGTATTTTAACGAGTTTTATATATTCTGCCATTGGCAAACCCTGGCATGCGGCCAAAATCTCCCCCACTTTGCTCTGATAAAGCAAGATAAAAATTATTTTTTTGCAATGCACCGTTTATTAACTTTTTATTAATCTTTTTTGCATAACATAGAATTATAAGCTTGCAATTGGTTGCAAGGAGTAATTTACTGTAATTGTAATTAAAACTCTAATATGGAGAATATATATGGGTATGTATAAAAATGGGATGGGGACGCAAGGCTTTACGCTTGTCGAACTATCCATCGTAATAATTATTATTGGGTTCCTGATCGCAGGTATTGCTGCGGGTACGAGCTTGATTAAACAAGCAGAGTTGAACTCTATCGTAACGGACTTCCAAGGGTATCAAACTTCTTATAATAACTTCCTAGGTCGTTATACTAAGGCGCCTGGTGACTTTGATGCAGGCGGCACAATTTGGCCTTCTACAGCTGCTGCACCTTGTTCTGCTACAGATGCAAACTGTAATGGTAATGCCAATGGTGTAATTGACCTTGGTGGACAAGGTACTCCTACAAATGAAGGTGTAATAGCATGGAAACAATTATCTCTGGCAAATATGATTTCGTCAGGTATACAAGACCCTGCTCAAACTTCTACTGATGGTGTATTAAAGTTAGGTACCAGTGTGCCACTTAGTAAAGTTGGTGGCGCAGGTTACATGATGTTTATGGGTAGTGATAACGGTGCTACTAATCCAGGTATTACAACATTAACAGGTACTGGACTTTGGAACGATAACAAAACCAATGCAGTGTATATCGGTAAGCCTGCTGGAGCTGCCTTGTTTTTAGATACAGGTGCTTTAAAAGCTGAAGATGCATTTAATATCGATAAGAAGTTAGATGACGGTGCAGTTAGTGGCGGTGTCTTCACCGGTGCTAATACCGGATTTATCAGAACCGTAGAAGGTGTGAATGCAACAGCTGCCGACTGTTTAGTTGGTGGTAATGCTGCAACCGCTTCCACCTATGCTATTGGTACTGGTACTGCGTCATCTGCTTGTGTAGTTGCTTTAGGACTTAATTAAACTTAATTATACATTCAGTTTGCTACAAAAAAGTGTGGGGAAACCCACACTTTTTGTTTATGCATCGTGGGTTAAGTTCTTTGCTCTATACGTTACGTCCATTTTATTATAAATAGAGCTGTTTCAACGTCACTGCGAGCCCCGCTTGGGGCGCGGCAGCCCAGTGCTGAAGTTTGAGTAACATTATTACTTTTGCATCAGCCTTAATACTGGATTGCCCCGCCACTGACGCTCCGTATAAAGACGGTGTCTTGCCATAATTGCGTAGTAGATTTTAGCGCAATACAATATATAGTGAACTCTTACAGTTTTCCAAAAAAAACTTGTAATCAATGAAGTTATCCTGTAAAGACTATGGTACTTAGGGGCCTCTGTGGCGGAATTGGTAGACGCGATAGACTCAAAATCTGTTACTCTTTGCGGGGTGTGCCAGTTCGAGTCTGGCTAGAGGCACCACCCTACGCTCTTCGAGCTTCGGGCTACCTGAGGCGAGTTAGAGCTAGGAGTGTCCGATGAAGCCTTGGCGAAGGCGGACTGGAATTATACAATTAATCCATATATAATACTGCCGTAAGTAAAATTTAGCTACGACGTGATTTATTGCGGCGTAACTTTAAAATCGCCGTCATCGCAAGAAGGGGCATAAGCGACGAGGCGACCCAGTTTCTATATTGCGTAATATTTAATACCAACCTCACCACTGGGCTGCCGCGCTTCGCTCGCAGTGACGGTACCTTGGTACATTTCATGCGCAATAAATTCAACTTTTATTCCCTTTAAGTGCTTTAAGTATATATACAGAAAAAAGCATTTCGCTTATATATTTTAGTTTATCATCTACATGAACTTCTACAAAATTTATGCACAAGACCAGTTAGCATACTCCAAATCTTCCTGAGCACCAATATCAAGCCAGTTATATGGGTTAGGAATAGCAAAATAGCGGGGGCTAAAGTGAGAAAATATCTCTGGTGTCGTGAAAAACTCAACTTTCCTGCCGGCAAAATAGGCCGGTGCGAATACACTGCACCCTGTCATAATATACTGTAGGTTCGGCTCATTCCTAACTATATTGCCATTAGCATCAACATTCATATCCCCGGCTTTCGGTTTATGCAGCTTATCCTTGTCATGAACAAGTAAAAGCGCATCCATTCTAGCCTCATCCCACATCTGAGTTAGTAAGGGTAATGGGTTCCCCCCCCACAACAAGACATCACAGTTTACTACCAGATAGGGTTCTTTAACAATGGTCTCCATAGCATTAAGAATACTGCCCCCCGACCCCAGGAGCTTAGGCTCGCGAATAATATGAAATGCAGCTGGGAAACGGTGCTGGTTAGCATTGATAAAATCTGCAATTTGTTCAGGTAAATAGTGGATATTTATAACTATGTTATCGATGCCGGCATCGATAATATACTCAATAACCCTTTCCAGCATGGGTTTACCCTGAACCTCTATTAGTGCCTTAGGTATGCGTGCAGTCACTGGCATCAGCCTGCTTCCTAGTCCAGCTGCCAGAATCATAGCTGTATTTATCTTATTTTTCATTTTAGCTCGTAGGAATATTATATTTTTCAAACCAGGCTTTAATATCGGCTAAAGCTGGATTATCCAAGCCCTTCCTCACATAACCCCAGATTCTTGGTAGATATTGAAGATATTTGGGGCGCTTGTAATACAGGTGCAAACGAGAAAATACCCCAATAATTCTGAGGTTGCGCTGCATTCCCAATATAGCATAACTCAGCATAAGATCTTGCCGGTTGATTGTGGGCAAGGCTGTGAGGTAGCGATTCAAAGCTCTTTGCACCATCTCTTCCGTCACATCGCGCCGAGCATCCTCAAGCAGAGACACCAGGTCATAGGCCGGGGACCCCATAACCGCATCCTGAAAGTCAAGCAAACCTACCTGCCCTTCCCCTGTGCGCTTAGGCAAATAAAGAAGGTTGTCCGCATGATAGTCCCTTAGCACAACGACTGATTTCAGTTGCTTGAGGTTTTTATACAGACCAGTAAAAATGGTATAAAGCTCATCTACTGCGGTTTCAAAGTCATTCTTATCAATATTTTTAGCTACAAACCATTTGGCAAAAATTTCAACACCCTGATTGAGAATCACTGAATTGAGCTCAGGCAATGCGCCATGAATATTATCCTTAAAGATCTTGACTAAAACGTCTATAGCCAGGTCATAGAGCGGGCTTTCGAGACTCCGGTCTTTTTCTAAAACCCGGGTATAGATATCATCTCCTAAATCTTCAAGCATGAGAAGGCCAGCCTGAATATCCTGTTCAAAGATCTGCGGTGATGAAAGCTCATGCCTGCTTAACAGCGAAGCAACCTCAATAAAAGGTTGAATGCTCATTAGATCTTTGCTGGCATCCATAAGAATATAACACCCATCGGAAGAAATGACCCTATAGTAAAGCCGTTTAGAAGCATCACCCTGGATGGCAATTAAACGATAGTGCTCTAAGCCGGATTTTTTTAAGAATTTATCAATTAGATTAATTGATACCAAATCACTTTGATTGGATTCTTCTGATTTCATCAAATTTTGGGAGAATGTCATCTTTTATAACTACATCATTGATTGGACCTTTATAACTATAGTACACTGTACCGTCTTTGCCAATTATGAATGTTTCCGGCATAGCGCGAATTCCTAAAGCGAGTACAATATGCATGTTTTTGTCTTTAAGAATATCATCATATATCCCTTTACGTTTATGATATTCTATAGCGTTTTCCTGGCCATCTTTCCAGATCAAACCATAGATTTTAACCTTCCCATTGATTTTCTTCAAAATACTTAAGTCACGCTTGCATGCACCACACCAACTGGCGAATACATGTAATATAAATGTATCATCAGGTTCGAAGACCTTTCCAGTAGTTGCCGATTCAAGCTCATTCAACTGAATATTCTGTCCAACAATGGGTAAGTACTCACCATGGTGTTTTTTAGGCAAAAACATCGTCAGCGAAAATATTATCATAATAATGAAAAATATTATCACCGGAAAATTTTCAACTTTCATTTCAAAGGAAATAGAATGCAATTAATTACACCTTAGCGAGAAAATTCATAACCTCAATTGAATTCTTTCGTGCTGCTCAATTATTAGTAACCACACTAGAAATATTTAAAGGATTTGGTACTAAATAGTTCTAGCGTGTTCTGTAACTTCGTAAACTTCTAACCGGTCACTGACTTTGATGTCTTCATAATTCTCAAGCGATATACCGCACTCAAAGCCAGAATTAACTTCACGTACATCATCCTTAAAGCGCTTAAGAGCCTTAAGTTTTCCGTCATAGATCACTACAGAGTCGCGAATGATGCGAACATTGGCAGAGCGCTTCACAATGCCTTCAGTCACATAGCAACCTGCGATCTTACCATATTTAGTAAGGTCGATAACCTGCCTAATCTCAGCATATCCGATAATATTTTCCTTAACAAACGGCGATAGCATTCCGCCCATAGCTGCTCTAACATCATCCACAAGGTTATAGATTATCGAGTAGTATCTGATATCAATACCATAGACTTTAGCTAAATCCCTAGCCTGCTGGCTGGCGCGCACGTTAAATCCAATGATGATAGCTTTAGAGGCACTGGCTAACGTTACATCTGATTCTGTGATTCCACCCACTGCCGAATGCAACACCCGCACCGATATCTCTTCGGTACCAAGTTTGGTCAAACTATTCGCAATCGCCTCCACAGAACCCTGAACGTCCGCCTTTATTATAATAGGCAGCTCTTTAAGTCCATGTTCAGTGTGAGCGCGTTTGAAGAGCTGGTCTAAGGTAATTGACTTAGAAGCCACCATCTTTCTATGCTTTTCTTTTTCCTGGCGAAGCAGAATAATATCGCGCGCAGTCTTTTCATTGTTTACAATCGTAAATTCATCACCTGCAACTGGCGCCTCTGAAAGCCCAACTATTTCTATCGGAGTTGAAGGCAAGGCTTCGGTAACACTTAACCCCTTATCGTTGACCAGGGCACGTATCTTACCCCAGGTTGCGCCTGCAACAATAATATCTCCTATTTTGAGAGTTCCTTTTTGCACGAGTACTGTGGCAACTATTCCCCTTCCCTTATCCACTTTCGCCTCAATCACAGCACCTTCAGCTGTGCGATCAGGATTAGCTTTCAAATCGAGCATCTCTGCCTGAATGAGGATCCCTTCTTCCAGCTTGTCTAGGTTCAGCTTTTGTTTTGCTGAAACTTCAACAACCATGGTGTCACCACCCATATCTTCCGGCACAAGACCATGTTGCAATAACTCATTTTTAACCCTTGTAGAGTCAGCACCAGGCTTATCGATTTTATTGACCGCAACTATTATAGGAACATTAGCGGCTTTAGCGTGGCTTATAGCTTCAATGGTCTGCTGCATTATTCCGTCATCGGCAGCAACAACCAACACGACTATATCAGTGACTTTAGCCCCTCGCATACGCATAGCCGTAAAGGCTTCATGGCCTGGTGTATCGAGGAAAGTGATAACTTTATCGGGTTGCAGCCTTACCTGGTAAGCCCCTATATGCTGTGTGATACCACCGGCTTCACCACCTACCACATCAGTGTCCCTAAGGGCATCAAGAAGCGATGTTTTTCCATGATCTACGTGCCCCATTATAGTGACGACCGGAGGCCTGAATTTCATACTCTCGCTACTATCTTCAACTTTCTGTAATAGCGCTGATTCAATTTCCGCATCGGTCACACGTTTGAATTTATGACCAAATTCACCAATGACTAATTCAGCAGTATCCGCGTCAATAGACTGGTTTACCGTAACCATCAAACCAAGCTTCATCAGTGATTTAATAACATCTGCAGCCTTTTCAGCCATACGATTGGCAAGCTCACCTACAGTTAAAACATCAGGTATATTAACCTCACGAATGATCTTTTCGGTTTGCCTTGAATCCCCCATCATCTTACGCTTAGCCTTTTCTCTAGCCCTGCGAATGGATGCAATACTTCGGCGCTTAACCGCTCCTGGCTCATCGGAATCCATCATCATCACTTGTGCGACGGTAAACTTGCGGGAAGCTTTTTTATCTTCAACAGCGCGTCTTGCAGCTGCCATTTCTTTTTCTTCCTCAGCATTGCTACGCTTTTTAGCTCCATGCTTTGGGGCTGCGGCTGGTGATGCCATTGCAGCTTCAGCAGTTTTTTCCGCAACTTTTTCAATTTCCACAGCTGGCTCAATGGGCTTTACTGACTTGACCGGCCTGTATAGTTCATTAAGGTTTTTAACCTTGCCGTTCTGATTTACATCACGCAGCTTAACCCTTTCCAGAGTTTGTTGGCTTTCAACGTATGGGATCTCTTCTTTTACTTCAGCGTTTGTATCCGGCTGAGTAACGCTTTCATCCTGCTCAGCACTTCGTTTTCGTGGCTTGCTTTTGGAATCCAGTTGGTCTTTTTCTTTGCGTTCATACTCAGACTTACGGCTTATTTCTGCTTCCTTGATAAGGCGTAACCTTTTTTCCCGCTCAGCTTCGCTTAAATAACCGGTTCCACTATCGCTAGCACTTGAAGATTTACCACCACGAGTTGCTTTAGTAACAACTACCACTTTACCACGCCCGGAGCTCGTGGATGATGAAGACGACTTGACACGCGTACTAGGTGCCACCGACAATTTGTCACTAAGCGACTTACTCAGGCCAAGCGTACCGCCCTTTAATCCCAAGGGTTTTTTTTCTTTATTGTCGGCCACGTTATTAACCTCATAACCATTATTGCTTAATAAACTACTTTTTGCCACTAATTGCAATCCATCTATTTTTTAAAATATGCCAGGTCTCTAGCTGCCATAATTATGCTATCAACAAAACTATTCTCAAGCCCACTGTCAGGAATTTTTTCAACAAATTCATCATGAGATAAGTCAGCAAGATCTAGAACTTTCCTAATATCAGCGACATAGAGTTTGCTAGCCAATGCTTCGTCCATTCCTGGCAACCCTAGAATATTAGGATCGAGTTTAGCTTTATCAATTACTGTAGGCGCAGGAGGTGAAAAAGCTGCATCTTCATGGGTAGAAGCATAATCTTTCGCACGTTTGATAAGCTCTTCGGCTATCCCTTCATCTAATCCTTCGATGCCAGCTATATCAGCGATTTCAGCATCAGCAATATCCTGCACTGAAGTATACCCTTCGGATGCCAATAGTTGCGCTAGAATTTCTTCTAAATCAAGAGATGAAATAAACTTTTGAGTGATAGCATTAAATTCATCAGTTCGACGTTTAGACTCACTATCTTCGGTCAGCACATCGACTTCCCAGCCGATCAATCGTGATGCTAAACGGACATTTTGCCCCCTTCGGCCGATTGCAATGCTCAGCTGCTCATTGGGCACTACAACTTCAATGCGATGACGATCTTCATCGATGATCACTTTCCCAACTTCAGCAGGGGACAGTGCATTTACCACCATAGTAGCCGGATCAGATGACCATTGGATTATATCTATTTTTTCACCATTAAGTTCGTTAATAACCGCTTGAACGCGCGCCCCTCTCATACCAACACAAGAGCCGATAGGATCTACTGAGGTATCAGATGAAAATACTGCAATTTTGGCACGTGACCCCGGATCGCGGGCAATAGATCTGATTTCAATAACACCATCATAGATCTCTGGAACTTCCTGGGCAAACAAGGCTGCAAGAAATTCATTATGAGTACGCGACAGAACGATTTGAGGATCTTTACCTTCTTTATTAACTTCAGCAACATATGCACGGAGCCTTTCACCATTGCGTAACTTTTCACCTTTGATCTGATAATCACGTTTGATAATACCTTCAGCACCACCTATCTTGACTATAATGTTGCCGTATTCAATTTTCTCAACCACACCACTAGTGATCTGACCGACTTTATCTTTAAATTCTTCATATAACTTATTGCGCTCAATTTCACGAACTCTGTGCATTATAACTTGCTTTGCAGATTGCGCCGCAACCCGACCAAGATCAATTGGAGGCAAAGGTTCAGAAATCACATCTCCAACCTGAGCATCAGACCTTTTTAACTTTGCTTCTTCCAAAGGAATAGTATTAATTTGTTTTTTGTGAAAACGTACATTCTCTTCATCAGCATCAATAATCTCTTCTCCTTCTTCATCATCTTTGGCTTCAGGAGCGTCAGGGTCAATAACCTGCATCTCTCTGAATAGCCTTATTTCTCCAGTTTTGCGGTCTATTTCAGCGCGGATTGTATGCTCATGGCCATATTTCCTTCTGGCAGCAACACGGATTGCATCCTCAAGTGCAATTATTACAGATTCACGAGAAATATTCTTCTCACGAGCAACTGCTTCAGCAATCTGGATTAATTCTGTATTTCCGTATCCAATATCCATCATTTTCTCCTTTTATTCTTCTGGTTAGGCTTAGCTTGGCTAAATTCCAAAACTGGTTGCAGATGCGCTTCGAAAACATTAGCAAAAGCAAAATTTAATTCCTGCTCCGACTCTTTTGACACAAACGTAAAATCTGTCTCAGTCGCCGCCTTCAACGTTCCAAAATAGTTTCTCTGGCCGTTCACTGGTAGCTTAGTAGTCAACTTCATCAGCTGCCCAACATTGTTTACAAAATCCTTATGCCGAGTAAGAGGCCTGTTAACTCCAGGCGAACTTACTTCAAGGTTATAGCGGACAGGAATCACATCTTCAACATCAAGTAGTACAGAGAGATGTCTACTCACCATTTCGCAGTCATTCAGGTTGACCGGTATACCATCAGTACGATCAATCATTAGTTGCAAAGTCTTATGGTGAGCGCTTCCCATCAGGCGAATGCGGACGATTTCATATCCCATTTTCTGAAGCGGTTGCTCACTAATATTTGCAATCTGCCCTTCCAACTGCGTTTGGAATATATTCATTTAACTCCTATACATAACAAAAGGTGGGACTTGCCCACCTTGATATTTTGTATGTTACATTATTTTTTCAAGCTATGGAAGAGGAAAATTCATGAGTACTTTACTTTTTCCAATGAAAAAACGCTAACAACAAGCCGCATTATACCTGAAGTCAAATTGGTGATTGCAAATAAGTAGTTCCTATAGTTAGTATTAACATATAGAGAATAATCATTTTTCAATGAGATCCGGCTTTCAAAGGCTTAAATATATAATATTAGTGCTCTTAAGCATAATGGTAAGCGCTTGTAAAGAAAGCGGGCCATGCATAGGCACTAATGAATTCGGAGAAGGCTCGTCAGTATTCGCTGATCCACATCCTCAACTATCCACATTCTTAAGAAATGACCCCAAATACCCAATGAAGCAAGTTATACCCTGGACCGATACGGGGCTAAAAACACTTGGCATACCTTTGATTCCTGGGGTGCCGATCGAGCATAACCCTGGCACTTTGAGATTATATATCGATGGAGCCTGGAGCCCTTGGGGCTTAAGCAATACACCCGACAATATAACTAATCACAGCTGCGGCTATATTAGCTGTCCAACGTTTGATACTGAGTTTACGTCAACTTATGGGCCCAATATTGCAGGATGCCAAAAAGTTGATCCAGATCCCACAAAAGTCCCTTGTATGGTCACCCAAGGCCAAGGGCTATACGGACTCATTTCCTTTGGCGAAGACCCCAATCAAGCAACTTATGTTGATGGAAACTATCCTAGTGACAAGTTCCGCACCTTCCATGTAGGTTCAGCACCTATTCAAACTGATCCGGATGGCCTTACCTATGTGCAAATCACTCAAACCCAACAATGCGACCAAAGCGGCAATTGTATAACTGATACCGCACCTGATGGAACCCCTGTTATCCACGCCGGCAAACTTTACTTTAGAATACTGGATAATTTTTATGGGGACGATAGCGGTGGGTATAATATTAAAATCACTTCGGGCGTTGTTTCCGACAAAGGCTGGATACAACGAAGTGTGGAGGGGATGTTCCAGAATTTATTAAATGTGTCAGCCTCGCTGATGCAGAAAGTTACAGTCGAATCACCGTTTATCAGCATTATAAGAGCTCTGTTAGTTCTTTACATAGCTATCAACGGCCTGTTTTTCATGCTTGGGCTGATAAAATATAATGTAGGTGAGTTGGTTACACGGCTAGTAAAGGTTGGAATTGTGGCAACTTTAATAGCGCCTAACAGCTTTGAATTTTTCTATAATAACTTTTTCATATTCTTTACTGAAGGAGCTAATAGCATTGCCAAGATAATCATCGAAACAACTTTGTATTTCAATGCCGATCCTTCTGCTCCACGCTTCCCTATGCCTCCAGACGCAAATGCGCTTTCAGTATTTGATGTTTTCTTAAGGATGATTGAAAAGCCTGCTTTGCATGCTAAAATCTTAGCAACAGCATCCACAATATTTGAGGGACAAGCGGATTTTGTCTTTATCCCTCTTATGTACATCGCAATCAGCTTTGTGGTGATTGCAGCTTTAAAAGCGCTTGTAATGTATCTTATGTCGCTGATTTTTATAGCGATATTGATAGCATTAGCACCCATTTTCATTGCGATGATACTATTCCAACTAACTTTTCAATTATTCAAACAATGGCTGGATATGCTTATTGCAAACGCTCTGCTTATTATTCTTATTTCAGGAGTAATCGGCCTAATGGTATTGTTAGTAATCGGGCAGTTGGAAGCTCTTTTGAGTTATAAAATATGCTGGCTTCCTCTATTCAATCCTTCTTACATTCCTTTTGAGATAGATGGATATAAACCTGCTGATACCACTCAAATGAGAGCAGCTTTGAATTACCCGGCCTACTTTACATTTTTGATTAGCGCCATAGTTTTCAATGGATTTATGGGCTTCATACCGCAAATGGTAGATGGAATTTCCGGCAGTGCTCTGCAACCTGCTAGCTCAGCTTACAGGGAAGGATGGGGCAGAATTGGCCGTGAAGTAAGCAGGGCGAGTGCTTATGCTCGTGGCGCTATGTCAGCTCCACTGTATTTGGCTGGAGAGGAAGCCAAGAAATTAGGCGGGAAAATTATTGGTGATAAAGGACGTGCAGCACTTACTAAGTTTGCAGATAATTTCAAGGAGTCCGCTATAGGTGGCGCTATAACTAAAGTGGCAAGTCATATCCCTACAAGCGCAGCAGATGTGGAAAAAGGATTTGATAAAATTGAAAAAACTTTTGGCAATGCCGGTGATGAACAAAACTTGATTAATTATAGCGCCGGAGATGCTCTTAAAAAGGGCGCAGAAGTAACAAAAGAAGGCTTATCTAAGGGAGCAGGAGCGGTTAAATCTGCAGCTTCATGGACAAAGAGGAAACTATTTTAGTTAGCGCAATAAATTCTTGATACCGTAGGATATCATAAAATAATTGGGATTCAAATTCTCTGTCTTTGCAATGACAACGATTCAGCGCTTTTCTGAGTAAATTGGGATAATAAAGAGCGCCATGGTACCGTCACCGTTATTGTGAACACATACAACTGCGAGCCCCGCTTGGGGCGCAGCAGCCCACACTACGCCTAACGCCTTCAGGTGGCTTTGCCACCCGAAGCCGAAGGGTGAATTTTCTATGGAGTATACAGACTAAAGTCCGCCTTCGCCAAGGCTTCGTCGGACACACCTACGCCTAACGCCTTCAGGTGGCTTTGCCACCCGAAGCCGAAGGCGTAGGGTGGTGCCGGATGTCGGAATCGAACTGACGACCTACCGCTTACAAGGCGGGTGCTCTACCGCTGAGCTAATCCGGCATATCTATACTTTGAGATTCGAGATGATTACGCCCTAACTTCGGACATAATCTTCCATTCTGAAACCTCATTTTATACATAGAAGGGACTATTAAGCAACGACAATTTTGTTAAATTTTACCGTCGCATTCATTGATTGGGATCCAACTATTGAAATGCTATCGTTATAGTTATAATCTCTTAGAATAACTTATAGCTAATATAATGCTACTTGCTCAAGATGTTGAAATCCATGAACTTCACCAACTCGCTTTTTTTATAGAGAATGGTGTTCTCCCTGGTGAAAGTACTTTTATTATGAAGCGCGTGCGAGAATATGCAGATAGCGAAAACTCTGAAATCCGACTGGAACTTGCAAAGCTATTAGCCCACTCCCCTAGCCTGCCTAAGGATGTTGCACTAAAGCTAGGGAGAGATTTATGCGAAATCAGCCTGATTATCCTTCGCAACTATCCCAAATTCGACAATACGGAGTTAATAGATTTGATTGGCTCCGATACCAAAAGCGACATTAAAATGCGTGCCATTGTTGAAAGGAAACATTTGTCTTCACAAATCGCAGATTATATTTGCGAACACTCTAATATCTCAACCATTTTATCGTTATTCCATAAGCATTATACCCATATACGAATTGAGTCAGCCGCTACCGCGCTCAATCGCTTTGCAAGCGACCCAGGGGTTGGGAAACTGCTCCCGGAGGTCAAGAGTAATTTTGCTAGATTAATTGAGGTAGTCAATGAAGAAGCTAAAATGAAGCTTATTAATTTTTACAAACTCAATTCGGAATTTCATACACAATTTTCCACACTGGATATTACCAGATTAACCTCTGAAAATATAGGCAAAGCAGAAGAAGAGTATAATCTAAGACAAAATGTTGATATCTTATTCACCAAAAACCAGCTTAGCCACAGTGTGATATTACAAATGCTTTGTAAGGCCGATTTATATTCTTTTATCTACAGCTTAAGCAAGCACAGCGATCTACCTTTTTTAAGCATAAGAGATATACTGTTAAACAATGATGTAAGTGGGACTACTGAACTGCTAACAACCACAGGTATGCCTCACGCCCTAGCTATTGCTGTGGTAAACCTGCTAAATATCATTCTTTCGGGGTTGACTAACAAGGCTATATCAAATGAGAATTTTGATATCTATATCAACGAAAAACTCTATGAGAAGAGAATTGATAATAACCCAGAGATAAAGTATATCATCTCACTGATGAGCAAGAAGCTCCGGTAGTTTCTGCATAATTAGTTCAAGCTTCATCTAATATTCTTTGTACAAATAGAATAAGCAAAGAACTTCAATTCAAAACCAAAATCATTACTTTTCAAGTTCTAAGTTGTATAGTATAAAAGCACTCTAGACTTTGCCACAATGCTTGATTTGTTGGAAGTTTAAGGCTAGGCTAAAAGTAAGAAAACCCTAAATAACTTCGAGAAAATACAGAATATTTTATTATGTCAAATTTGCAGAACACAAGCTATCTATACGGATCAAATGCGGTTTTTATAGAAGAATTATATGCTCAATATGTGGAAAACCCTGAATCGGTTGACCCGGAATGGCGCAAATATTTTGCAAGCTTAGGTGATAAAGCCAGTGATATTGTGGGGTCAGTTACCGGCGCAGCCTGGAAACCTAATGACAAACGCATTATAGGGGCTATGGATCGGACTGAAATCGCCCAGCAAAAAACTAAGGCCGCAAGCACTCAGAACAACGTTGATGTCGCAACAGATCTGGAAAATGCAATTAAAGCGGCAAATCTCATAAATGCCCACCGGACTTATGGACATATGTACGTAAACCTTGACCCCCTTGGGCTTTTAAATCCTACGTATAACCCTGAACTGGATTTTAAAACGCATGGCTTTACCGAAGAAGACCTGGAAAAGAATGTCTATCTTGGTGGCACTTTTGGAGTTGATCATGCACCCCTCAAGGATTTAATCCATTATTTAAAGTGTACCTATAGCACGCGCATCGGTGCTGAATTTATGCATATTGAAAACGCCGAAGAACGCCAATGGTTCCAACGCAAACTGGAAGCTACAGCCGGCACTGTAAGTATTACAAAGGATGAGAAATTTAAAGCCCTTCAAGATGTCATGGAAGCAGAGCAGTTTGAGAGTTATCTGCACGTAAAATTTCCAGGCACAAAACGCTTTTCTATTGAAGGTGGTGAGAATTTAATTTCAGCATTTGAAGTGATCATTCATAATTCAGTAGAATATGGGGTTAGAGAATTTGTTGTCGGTATGGCTCATAGGGGCCGCCTTAATATACTCACCAAAGTTATGGGTAAGCCCTACCACGCTATGTTTGCTGAATTCAAAGGCGAGCTGCCTTTCCCAGAAGGCATGGAAATTCCCGGAGATGTTAAATATCATCTAGGGAATTCATCAGATATAAATGTAAACGGCCATCATGTACATCTGTCCTTAACCCCAAACCCTTCGCATTTAGAAGTCGTAAATGCAGTCGTACTCGGCAAAGTCCGTGCCAAACAGGATATGCGTGAAGATGCTGACCGCAACCAGGTACTCGGTGTACTAGTTCATGGTGATGCCGCTTTTGCAGGGCAGGGTTCAGTGATGGAGGCCTTGTCGTTAAGCCAGCTTAAAGCTTACCATACCGGTGGCACCATCCACCTGGTAGTTAACAACCAAATCGGATTTACTACCAGCCCCGAAGATTCCAGATCTACACTTTACTGCACAGATATAGCAAAGTTCATCAGCGCACCTATACTTCACGTCAATGGTGATGATGCTGAAGCAGTGGTTTATGCGGCAAAAATGGCATCTGAGTACCGCTCGCGCTTCAAAAAAGATGTGGTACTGGATATTGTTTGCTACAGGAAATATGGCCATAACGAAGGCGATGAACCTTTCTTCACTCAACCACTAATGTATACTGCAATAAAACAGAAAGAGAATCCTGCCGACATTTATGCTGATTCCTTAATTGCGGATGGCTTAATTACCCCTGAAGACTATCAAGCTCGAAAGCAGAAATTCAAAGACTTCCTTGATGCTGAATTTGCAATCTCTCAGGGTTTCAAAGTTATGAAAGCCGACTGGCTTGAAGGCAGCTGGTCAACACTTGAACAAGCGCAAATTAATCGCGACGAAGTAGAAACTGGAATAAAGCTAAAGCTCCTCAAAGAGATTGGAGCCAAGCTTTGTAAAACGCCGCCAGATTTTAATTTAAATCCTAAAATTGCCCGACAACTTGAAACCAAGCTCCAGATGATAACAACAGGCAAAGATCTGGATTGGGGAATTGGTGAAGCTTTGGGTTTCGCTACTCTAATCTACGAAAATTATAAGATGCGCATGACCGGGCAAGATGTTGAACGCGGGACATTTTCGCACCGACACGCCGTCCTTATAGATCAAGTAAATGAAAAGCACTATATTCCCATCAACAATTTGCAAAGCGATCAAAAATGCCTCTTAGAGCTTTGC
>Ga0206948_1020_pt1 | contig 52969 bp, 56 predicted proteins | sample Alteio_BWOrgHeat_FD_153236 | JGI IMG/M metagenome (GOLD analysis project Ga0206948, IMG submission 153236) | Enriched cells from forest soil in Barre Woods Harvard Forest LTER site, Petersham, Massachusetts, United States -... | ecosystem: Environmental > Terrestrial > Soil > Temperate forest > O... | reverse complement strand
GGGAAATGGAAGGATGTGTTGAATTCCCAATCGCACGAGTGGAATCTGGAGTTCAACGTCAAACCGGCTGGCTGTTCGATTCGTGGTAGCTCCCGGGGCAGTTTCGCGACTGATCAAATACCACTGATTTGCCGACAGATGAAGTGAATAATCTTTCTCTAGGTCGGGCGATTGCTTCCGGGAGAACAAGAATATCGGACCCCAACGAACCTTGAGGGAACTTAACAAGATGTCCGGACGAATCACCAACGGGTCGATGATGTTTCTTCGAAACCAGTCCTGATATTCGATCGGTACGATGTCGAGCGTTGCGTCTCGACTCGCATTGAAGACGCTCCCCGAACCAAATTCCGTGCCTCGAATGCGGACTTTTGACAAAAGACCGGACGACCAAGACTGGTTTTGAAACGACTCGCTGGTTTCCAGTTGCACAAATCCTGATGGATGCCATGCGCCCGTCGGATCGTCTTTGAGTCGGGTTTTTTCCACAAACATCGTCGCTGACACGTAGGCCGATAAGTCGGTTGGAGCAGTCGACATCAGAGTTTCTGCAACAAAATGAAGGTGTGTCGCACTCAAGAACTCGCCCACATTCGGGTCGTCAAAAGCAGCGAACGCATGAGCAGCAGTCTGCGTGCTGCCATTTTCCATACCTTGATTTGGCGAAACTGCAAGCTCACCTGCCCATGCCGATGGAGCAGCCCTTGGTCGAACCACAGATAAGACTAGCCCGCGCTGGTGGAGCAGAATACTTACGTCGCCCATGCTTCTTAACTGCGTACCGGCCAAAAAAAGCAAGAGTCGGTCGCCCGATTCGATGCCTAATTCTTTGGGGTCGAGAAAGAGCGTTACGCCATCTCCCGACTTGGAAACTTGAACGCGATCTGGATGGTGGGGCCGTGCCTTTGGAAATGGCCGAATCTCTTCGGTTGAGGTTTGGCTGGCCTTCCACAGCCACCAAGAGTCGGCATTACCCGGATCGGCGATATCGATACCTTTCAGGCCCGTGGCCTGGATCTTTACGATGACCTGGCACTGCTCCTTGCCGGCTCGATTTCGAGTACCGGAATAGGTTGCGGTGAATAGGTTGTCCACAGTCAAAACGGGTTTGCCGTTCATGGTCATTTGAGCACTTGCTAACGCTGAAGCCCCCAAAAACAACAAAACTCCGATCCTCAACTGGGCGGACCACTCCATAACCTGTTCTACCAGCCTTCGATTGAAGTCTGGCCTAATCAAACGATTCATGACACGGCAAATCGATAAACTGACCAACTGAGCTACCATTCGCATTTGGGCTTCGAGGGCGAATTCATAAATAATTTCATTGCTGTTCTTTGTGGCGGGTTTAAGGGTCACCGATGTTGCCCAGGAGGGTCAAATGATTCGTGCTGAACATCTTCGCTGTGAATATCTGACGAATCCAGTGGGGGTAGACGCAAAGGTCCCGCACCTCTCTTGGAAGCCGACAGCAGTGAACGACCAGTCAACTGGCGTGAGGCAATCCGGCTATCGAATTTTAGTGGCCAGTTCGGTTTCATCGCTAACACCGGCGAAGTCAGATCTTTGGGATTCGGGCTTCGTCGATTCGCATGAGACCTTTGGCATTGCGTATGGAGGCAAACTTCTTGCGGCAAGAGAGACGGCCTTTTGGAAAGTTGAACTGTTTGATGGTCAAGGCGCAGTTTCTCGATGGAGCGCGGTCCAAAGATGGACGGCAGGTCCCAATTGGCAAGCTAAATGGATCCAGTTTCCGGCGCCGGTACACGATCCCCATGTATCTGACCCGCTAGACCCTTTACCGGCTAGCTTGCTGAGACGCGAGTTCAGCTTGTCTTCGATTCCTTCCGAGCGCTGTCCTGTGCAAAGGACAAAACTAGGCGATCGAATCGCCGCAGGCCATACCGGTTTGAGCTTAACCGGCGTTTACGAAAAAGGATTCGTCTTTGAAGCCATGTCGGGTACCTACTCAATTCGAGTCCCTATATGATCGCCTGCGTCCTCGTTGTCCCCCTAGCCCTCATATGCGGACCAACCCGAGGAATCCCATTCGGCACCCACGACGAGGCCAAATGAGGAGTCCAAAGCCTTAAGTTGGGCGATCTCAGCCCGTTGCCGCATCGGCTCGGGACTACGCTTTTGATGAAGAGTAGGTTGAGTCCGGCCTTGGTGGGCTCGACAGCTAAATGGCCGGTCGTAGTTAGAATAGTTTTGGTGTACCCTTCTCTTCCGTGTTACATTAGAGTGGAAGTCAGGCGGTAGATGATGAATTCGATGCTTAGGAAAGCTCGATCCGTGGTCCAACGCGAGTTGAAGACGGCTACCTTTTGGGGGTCTCTGATTGTAGGCCTGCTCGCGACTCTAGTTTCGTTCGCAATTGTAGACGGATTGTTCTTCTTCGCTGTCCGTGAGGTCTTGTCGATTCACAACAGTCCGCACACACCCAATTTCAATTTACCGAGTCACAACTGGGTTTTCGTTTTGATTTGCTTTTCTGTCGGAGTGACGGCGATCGGCACAAAGAAATGGGTTTTGCCGCTGGTTGCGGGACTCCTCGGATATGCATTTATTATTCCGGAGTACGGAGGTTCGGGGCCAATCACCGCATTCATGCCGTTGATCATTCTTCACATTGAACTGCTCGGTGTTGCGGTTGTTTTGAATCTGCTTCTTGCGATTATCTGGATCCGGAAATCCAAACGGACTCGTTGTGTTGGCAGCCTCATTCATCGGATAGCAACATTCACGGAGCGTTGAATCTGGCGGGCGCTTCGCGGACTTCTGTTTCTTGCCTCGTCGCCAGGTACCCCTTCGTGCGTCCTCTAAGCCAATTCGACGATAGGCTCGCCAATAGTCAGTAGCTCAATGGCCTGCGGAAATGTTCGGATCAACAGTTCTTTCATCAGCACGTTAGACCGGTTGCCGCATGTCACCCATAGAATCTGTGGCGGCTGACCTAACCTGTTGACAAGATCGGCAAAGTCGCTATCTTTGCTGACGATGATTGCGCCCAACTCGCGAGCGCTCAGAAAAATGTCCTCGTCGTCTCCTCGATCTACCGGCAGATTCACGACAGAGCAACAAATGACTCCAAAATGCGCTTCAATCCATTGGGCCAAATAAGGCGAGAATTGCTCATCCAGCCAGAATGTCATGCGGCAATCACGGGATGGTCAATTCGCCCAGATGCGAACAACAGACATGCCGTGATATCTTCATCTTGCAATGAAGGATGCTCAGCCAATATCTGCTCACGAGACATGCGAGAAGCAAGAAGTTCGAGAACGTCCGTGACACGTATCCGTAAGTCTCGCACGCATGGGCGCCCCCCGCATTTTCCTGGAGTCGATTGAATCCGTTGAGATATTTCCACTGTCACACCCAGCTTCCATTATGAACCAACCATCAGACATAGCTCATTTCGGTCGTTTTATGCACCGATTGACTCGTCGAGAGATAGTAATCCTAGATGTCGAGTCAGATTCGTCAATTTGGGAGTGTTTCGATTGCGTCGAGCAGGTGAAGCCGATACCGAACGGGATTTGGAACCTTACATTGGGAGCGCCGAGCGAGCTACCGCTGTGCTAAGCGGAAGGCAGGCGCCGGCCCTGAGAATGATTCTGGCGCTGCACCGGCACCTAGGAATGCCAGCTGAAGCATTGCTGGGCAAATCGCACGCCGCATACCTTTTCAAGTTGGGCAGAAATGGCTTACATTTCGGCGATGCTTACGAGGCGGTTTTGCTCGTCTAGGGAGCGGATGGCGGCGTGGATGATGGTTTGGGCTTCTAGGCCCTCTTGGCCGGAGCCGTCTATTTCACGTGGGGATCCGCCCGCCGACAAGTGCTCTAGGTAGCGGTGGATGCGTTCTCGGAAGGTGTCTTCGAAATCTTTGAATCCGCCAAAGACGGGGTTGGCGTGGACTCGGCGCTCGGGGGAGGAGGCGGGGAATAGGGTGGCCTGCTGCCACATCTCGTCGATGACGACGCGGCCGTTGGTGCCGGCGAATTCGCAGCGTTCAACGCTGTGGGCGCGGGTGATATCATAGCTGCTCGTGAGGTGGCCGACTGCGCCGGAGGCGAATTGCATGTTGATCGAGGCGGTCGACCAAATGTTCCTGCCAGGGGCGACAGTGGCGTAGCACTGAACCGACTCGACAGGTCCGCACAGCCAGGTCATGATGTTCACCGAGTGAGGATTCAGGGCCTTGAGGTGGTAGTTCTTCGTCTCGAACTCACCGAAGCGTCCAATCCAGAGGGCCATGTTGCAGAACAAGAGATGGCCAAGTTCGCCGGCGTCGAGCCACCGCTTGGCGGCATATGCGGCAGGGGTGAATCGGTGGTTAAAGTCGATGGCGAAACAGCGGTTTTTTTCATCTGCTAGGGTTACCATCTCGCGGGCTTTGTCGAGTTCGTTGCAGATCGGCTTTTCGCAGAAGACGTGGCATCCGTGTTCGAGCGCCAGCATCGTTGGCTCGTAGTGGTCGCTGCAGTATTCAAAGCCGCCTGTGGCGATGCTGACCAGGTCTGGGTCAACGGCCTTGAGCATTTGCTGGACGTTGGTGAAGGCTGGTACTCCGAATTGGTTTTCTGCGGCTTTGGCGCGGTCGGGGTTGCGGTCGCAGACGGCGACTAGTTCGGCGAAGGTGTCAGCCTTGTAGATCCGGGAGTGGAGGTTTCCGATTGGGCCGAGTCCGATGACTGCGACACGGATTGGGCTCGGGGCGCTGCCGCTCAATGCCGGTTACCCTCCCCTGGCCTCACATCGAAACCTTCGGATACCTGTAGTCGCTGGATGGCATGTGCCAGCGTTCGGGCCTCAAGCGGAGTTCGAGACTGGAGGTGCCCGGAGGTTGGGCACGTCGGCAAGAACCACCAGCCTTCGCGAAGGCTCCGGCAGACATATCCGTCGGCTACAGGTCCTTCGAAAAGTTTGTGTCGATTCAAAGCCACCACTTCATCACTCCATCACTCCATGATCCAAATGTTTAGATCCGCTCACTCACCGGGTCTCCGTGTAGCGGGGGCAGGGAATGGGGGCGGACTAAGGCGCCGCCTTGTTCGTAGGAATCGATGACGGCGAAGATGTATTCCATCGTGGCCAGAGCGTCGCGGCCGGAGGCGCGGACGTGCTCGGGGTGGACTTTGTTGGTTACGTCCTCTAGAAAGGCGTGAATTCGGTCGGGGAACGTTTGGTCGAAGTTGGTTATGCCGGTGTTTGTTACGATCGGCTCGGGCTTGCCTTCCTTGGTGGGGGCGCCCCAGTAGGTCAGTTTCTCCACGCAGTTCTCGATGCAGAAGGTGCCTTTGCTTCCGGCGACTTCGAAGCTCCACCAGCCGCCGAGGCCCCACATCGCGTCGCCACGCTGGCTCAGGAGATACCCGACGGCATCGTTTGCGAATTTCACATGCACGCTATTCACCGACAAAAGCAGGTCGCCGCTATTCTTTCGGAATCCAGGCTTGGTTGAAAACGACTGGATATGGGTGATGTCGCCGCAGAAGTGGCGCATCACGCTGAACGGATGGGTGAGGAACGCCTTCATGTGCCCATAGGCTTGGTTGAACCGAGCGCTGCCCTTGCCACCATAGGTGAATTCACCTCCATCGAAGCCGGTCTTAAACAGGGCGTAGATCGTCTCGCCGACCTTGTCGTCCGTCATGTACTGCTTGGCGAGACGGCTGGTCTCGGTGAAGTAGTGGTTCAGGTTGCAGCCCAAGTAAAGCTTTCGGTTAGAGGCAAAGCGCACCATCTCTCGGCACTCTTCGATGTTATTCGAAAGAGGTTTTTCGCATAACACGTGCTTGCCCGCATGAAGCGCCTCCATCGTCGGCTCGTAGTGCCAGCTTCCGTTTTCGTAGCCGCTCGTGGTGACATCGACGATGTCGAGGTCCTCGTTGGCGAGCATGTCCTTGAGGGTCTCATACGCACGGACACCGTACTTTTCGGCCGCCGCGTCGGCACGCTCCTTGCGCATGTCGCAGACGGCAACCAGGTCCGCCATCTCGTCCTTCATGTAGCTGGCCGCGTGGACGTTTCCGATTCCGCCCATCCCGACCAATCCGACTTTCAGTTTCATGGTTACTTTTTATCCTCGTTGACTTTTGCCTGAAGTTTCTGGGCAGCGCCTGGAGTTCCAATGTGCAGGGTGTCATAAGCCTGCTGAGACGATTCGAAGTACTCGATGCCTTCACTCCCGTGCCACCCCGGCTGATTTGTCACCGGATTCCCCAGGCCGGTCTCCTGTGTCCGCTTGGCTATCCAGTAGTTCATTCTTTCCCACAGGAAGGTAACCACTTCTGGTTGATCCTCTGCGAGGTTGTTGTTCTCTTCGGGATCTTGGATCAGGTTATACAACTCGACAGGCGGCTTGAAATGGAAGTCGGGTTCGAGGGCAACGATCAGTTTCCACTCGGGCGTTCGCCAGCCATGCTTTCGCATCCAGGTGCATTCAGTGAAATAGAATTCGGGAGAGTGGGTCTCGACGGCGCCGTTTGCCATTGGAACAAGACTTTGACCGTCGAATTTGTCTGGAACAGAGATGTCAGCCAGGTCCAGAATCGTCGGGACGATATCCATAAGATACGTGTAGCCGCCGACGCGTTTACCCGCAGGAATCTTGCTGGGATACCGAACGATCAATGGGACGTGAAGGGTGTTGTCGTAGGTTCCGTGATGATCGAACCAGCAGTCGTGTTCATCCAAGGTCTCGCCGTGGTCGGCGGTGAGAACCACGATCGTGTTATCGGAGATGCCGAGTTCGTCGATCGTTGTCAGGATGTTTTGGATGCACGAGTCCATGTAGGCGACGGCGCCATCGTATTGCGCGACTTCATATTTCGCATCCGTGATTCCTTCCGGCATCCACGAGGCGAAGTAATCGCAAAAAGGCTTGAAGTCCATGACCGGCTTCATGGAGGTCTTACTCGGGTCGCAAGGATCGCCGCTGTAGAAGATACGGTCGAACGGCGATGGCGGTAGGTAAGGGCTGTGTGGATCCATATGCCGCATGAACAGGAAAAATGGCTTCTTGCCTTTTGCCAGCCGTTGTAGCTCGGGAATCGTGACCGCGTTCAGGTTTTCGGCCTTGCGACTGTAGCCGTCGGGTCCGGGTCCCCAGCCTTCGAAGTTAAGATACTTGTCGAAGTTTCGTGCCGATGGAGATTGAAATCCGACACAGGTTGTCGTATATTTCGCCTCCTTGAGAATCGCCTGCAGTGGCCTGACATCAGGGTGCATTTCACCTTTGTGCCTCAGAGCCACGACCTGAGTTCGAAACGCATCCATTCCAGTGAGCATGTTCGCGTAAGCGCTCGTCGTCGGGATATGTGGACTGAAGTTGCGCTCGAACAGCGTCGCATCTTTGGCAAATTCCGCAATGTGGGGGGTCGTGTTTCGGCAATACCCGTATACGCCCATGTGGTCGGCACGGAGGGAATCGATACCGATAAGAATAATGTTTGGTTTTCTCGACATTTCGATTTTTCCTAACTAGCGGGCAGCGCATGCCTGGAGGCAAGCCTGCATGTGGCCGCGCGATTCGGCGGCGATGACGCAACACTGTTCGAGCGAGTATTCCTTCGCCCCTATGATTTCGAGGTCGACGGGGCCTTGGTAGCCGTGCTCGCAAAGGACTCGAATATATCCAAGCAGATCGATGTCCCCACGTCCGTTTGCTTGCAACTCAGGCTTGCCTGGTCCAGCCTGTTGACCTTTGCAGTCGCGAATATGGATATGTTTTACGCGGGAAATTACTGCTTTCAGGGCTTCGACCGGGTTCTCCCCTGCCCGATGGATATGCGAGGGGTCCATGTCGATACCGAAGTTCGGTGAGTCGATCGCTTCCACTGCTTGAAGCGTCGTCGCCGTGTTGTCGATGGATGCTCCGACGTGGGCCTTTACGCAAAGAGTCACACCGTATCGCTCCGCCATTCGAGCGAGGCTGCCGAGAGAGTCGATCGATTGGTGCAACGTTTCCTGGTCGCCACTCTTTCCGCCTGGTCCGCAGTTGATGATGGGAATGCCAATCTCGGCTGCCGCTTGAAATGTCGACTCCATAATCGCAGGATCTTGGGAGGGCTGCTCCATCGCGAGGAGCTCCAACTCGTAGACTTGGGACAGGCGTTTGATCTCCGGGGCGACTTCCTGCCATCGATCGAGTACTAGATGCTCGCTCATCCCGCCGATCGCCGACATCTCGATGCCGTCATATCCGGCCATCTTCAAACATCGAAATGCGGTGTCGATATCGTATCCGCCGAAGAGAACGGAGTTTGCGCCGAGTTTCATGTTTGAATTGTCTCCCAAGGACCATCATAAAGGGCTTCTTGAGGAAAAAAGCCGATTGGTGTGGATGCTACGTCGGATCGCCATCGTCCAACTGACTCCGAACGAACAGGGATTTCAGCCACAGGAAAGCCCAAGAATTCCTCCAGCCGCTCAAGGGTCTCATTTTGCCGCATCACGAAGTCTTCGAATCGAACATCGATTCGGTGTTTGGGCGAAGGCGTACTTTTCATGATTTCGAACTGATACTGCCAGCTTATCGCTCGGCGTTGAATCAGATCATCAGTGGCTTCGTAAGGCACTCCGAAGTCGGCTAGGTCGTCGGTTAAATGGCTATTTAGCACATTGTCTCGAGGGTCGCGTACCCAGTAGATATAGCGCGCTTCTGGGAACATCCGTACTATCCAAGGGAGCACGAGGGTCGTCTCTGGCAGCTTCCATCCCTTGTTTTCGTCGGCGGACTCAAGAACCGAAGCAAGATAAGACTCGACGAGGGCGGTGAATTCGGGATCGATCGGCATCGTGTGAAGCGATGAAAAATCCCACTGCAGCCCGCCCAAATGCTTCACGTGCTTTGCCATCACTCGGCATGCCTCGTACATTTCGTTGGCGGGAATGAGGTCTCCAGACTTGTTCAGTTGGGAGCCCATATACACCCCGCTCGCAGATAAAGTGTGAGACATCGCCCTCGTCCCTGAGTGCCCTCGTCCAATGACCGTGATGAGCATATGCGTTGGCGACTAGCCTACACCATCGGTATCGCTCATGCGGGCTAATCCGAAGGGAAAGGAACGGATTGGAAATAGCTTCATAACGTGATATGATTGTCGAAGCGCTTCGACATTTAGCATTATGGTTTTCACAGCTATCGCAAGTTTCGCACTGTTCCGTGCCGTGGCCCAGGGTGCGGCTCAGCCGGTTTTTGACGACCACGCTCATCAAATGGAGGTCCTCGGGTTGAAGGGTCTTCGGCGGGGCCCCGACCCCAACAACCAGACGACCTTTAATGAGGCGAACGCAAACATTTATAAGGACACGATGCCCGATGTCCTGACGATGAAGAGCGGCGCCAAAGTGACTAGTCCAGGTCAGTGGTCGAGGCGTCGCAAGGAGATCGTCGAAGACTTCGAAAGGGAAGTCTACGGACGAATTCCAAAACATGTGCCGAAAGTGGATTGGGCGATAACGGGCGTCGTTGTCGGTGATATCGGCGGAATCCCTACCATAACCAAGACGCTGGTGGGCCATGTCGACAACCAGTCCTATCCGCAAGTCAACGTTGATATCCTTGCAAGCTTCACGGTTCCCGCACATTCGACGAAACCGGTGCCGATCATGATCGAGTTTGGCGGCTTCGGCCCTGGGCGTCGCGGTAACGCGATTCCATGGACCCAGCAAGCCATCGCTAAAGGTTGGGGATATGGCAGCATCAACCCGAACAGCATTCAACCTGACAATGCGCGTTTGAACACCGGCATTATCGGACTGTGCAACAAGGGCCAGCCGCGCAAGCCCGACGATTGGGGAGCACTGAGAGCCTGGGGATGGGGCCTGAGCCGCCTTATCGATTACTTCGAGCGCGCCAAAGATTCAAGCGTCGATGCGAAGAAAGTCGGGATTGAGGGCGTGTCACGCTACGGTAAAGCCGCCGTCGTCGCCGAGGCATTCGATCAACGCGTTGCCGTTGGTTTGATCGGCTCTTCCGGCGAAGGAGGCACCAAACTCCATCGGCATATTTTCGGAGAGGCGGTTGAGAACCTTGCCGGTGGCGAGTTCTACTGGATGGCAGGCAACCTGATCAAGTACGGCGCATCCGAACCATCGAAGACGGCAGCCGACCTCCCCGTCGACTCCCATGAATTGATTGCGCTTTGTGCACCACGGCCCTGTTTTATCAGCCACGGCCTCGTCGAAAAAGGCGATGCCAAATGGATCGACATCCACGGTAGCTTTATGGCGGGTGTCCTAGCCGGACCCGTCTATCGCCTCCTTGGAAAGCACGATTTCGGGACACCGGGCGATTACCTGACTGACTCGATGCCGGCAGTGAACACCCTTATCGGCGGGGACTTAGCCTGGCGACAGCACGACGGCGGTCACGAAGTGACGCCAAACTGGCCCGCTTTCTTCGATTGGGTAGGTAACTACATTCCCGCGCCGCCACTTCCGGCTAGGATGCCATTCTATGTTGGGGCTGACCAGCCGTCGCCTCGAAGCGATCAAAACTCTCAAACCGCGCATACGCAGTTGCTCCAGAAGGCAGCCAAGGGCGGGATCGATGTCTACTTTGAAGGGGATTCGATCACCCGGCGGTGGGGCTGCAGCGATTCCGCCTGGCAGCCGATGTTGGCGAACTGGACATCCAACTTCTTCGGCTGGAATGCCGCCGATTTCGGATGGGGCGGCGATACGACCCAAAACATCCTCTGGCGCCTGAAAAACGGTGAACTCGATAGGGTCAATCCTAAGGTGATCGTCGTGCTTGCTGGAACGAACAACCTCGGCGGCAAGGTCGACGAAGCAAAGATTGCCGATATTTCGAACGGAATAAAGGCGATCGTCGACGTTTGCAAACAAAAAGCTCCCAAGGCGACCATCGTTTTGACCGCGATCTTTCCGCGCAACGACAACATGGGTCTCCTCACCGCCATCGCAGGCATCAACCGAAGGATCGCCGGCCTCGCCGACGGCAACCGGGTTCGTTTCCTAAACGTCAATGAGCAGTTGGCCGACAAGAACGGCAAGCTCTTCCAAGGCATGACGGTCGATAATCTTCACCCAAGTGTGAAGGGCTACCAAGTCTGGGCCGATGGCCTCAGACCGATCCTCACCGACCTCCTCGGCCCGAGAGCCACCACCGACCACGCGCCGCCGCCTACGGGCGATCCAAGCGCCAAAACGGCGGGCTAGCCGTCCGAATAAAAGACACTCGCACGAATCGGGTGAGAGTCGTATAATTGGCCGAGAGTCAGTTTCCGTGGTTGTTGGAGACTAGCTCCCTTCTTTTTTGTGTCCTTGCATTGGGCTCAAGAACGACAATTGAATAGACTTGGCAGGGACGCAGTATTTATGGCGAAGATGGCATTACTGAAGGAGCGCGGGTTTGGAAAGACATCGCGCAGCGACACTTGGTGGGTAACCCCCGCGATCACGTTCGTCGTGTTATCGTCGTTTATCGTCTATTCGACGTGGGCCGCACTTCAGAACGCTCACTATCGAACAGGCCCCTACCTTTCGCCTTACTATTCTCCTGAGATCTATGGATCTTCGGAAGCGTGGTTCGGACCCAAGCCAGGGTGGTGGCCCGGATTCTTGCCATTCTCGCCCGCACTCTTCATTCTTCCTTTTCCCGCTCTGTTTCGCTTCACTTGTTACTACTACAGGGGCGCATATTACAAAGCGTTTTGGGCCGACCCGCCTGCCTGCGCGGTGAGCGAACCCCGCAAGGGATACACGAGTGAAAACGGCTTTCCGCTCAAACTCCAGAACGTCCACCGGTACTTCATGTATGCCGCCGTGCTGCTTCTAGTTTTCTTGTGGCACGACGTTTGGAAGGCGTTGTGGTTCGACGGCAAGTTTGGCTTGGGCGTAGGCACGTTCGTGCTGCTTTTCAACTCGACGATGCTCTCGTTCTACACCTTCTCATGCCACTCGCTGCGACACGTCATCGGCGGCAAGAAGAAGTGCCTTTCTGGCCATCCGATTCAAAGCGCTTGTTATGGATGCGTATCGAATCTGAATAAGAACCACATGCTGTTTGCCTGGATCAGCTTGTTCGGAGTCATGTCGGCCGACCTATACGTTCGGCTCGTTTCAATGGGGATCCTGACGGACTGGAGGATTCTCTAAATGGCTGAGCATCGCACACACGAATATGATGTTCTCGTCATCGGCGCCGGCGGCGCGGGCCTTCGGGCCGCAATCGAGGCTTCCGAGGCTGGCGTAAAGGTTGGCGTCATTTGCAAGTCGCTGCTCGGCAAAGCCCACACCGTCATGGCCGAAGGCGGCGTGGCGGCTGCCATCGGCAACGTGGACGAGCGCGACAACTGGCGCGTCCACTTCGCCGATACCATGCGGGGCGGCCAGTACTTGAGCAACCCTCGCATGGCGGAATTGCACGCCAAGGAAGCGCCCGAATGCGTTAACGAACTCGAGAAGTGGGGGGCGCTGTTCGACCGAACGAAGGACGGCAAGATCCTTCAGCGCAATTTCGGCGGCCACCGATATCCCCGACTAGCCCATGTCGGAGACCGAACTGGCCTGGAGATGATTCGCACCCTACAAGACCACGGCATCCATCAGGGAATCGACTTCCACATGGAGTGCACCATTGTCCGCTTGCTGAAAGACGGCGAGCGGGTTTGCGGCGCCTTCGGCTACTTCCGGGAGCGGGGGCAACTCGTGGTATTCAAGGCCAAAGCAGTTGTGATCGCGACCGGTGGAATCGGCAAGGCTTACTCGATCACGAGCAACAGTTGGGAATACACCGGCGACGGTCAGTCGCTTGCCCTCAACGCAGGCGCCGATCTCATCGATATGGAGTTCGTGCAGTTCCATCCGACCGGCATGGTGTGGCCACCTTCGGTTCGCGGCCTGCTGGTGACGGAAGGCGTTCGCGGCGAAGGCGGCATTCTCAAGAACAGCGAAGGGAAGCGGTTCATGTTCGACGATATCCCCGAGAACTATCGCGACCAAACCGCAAAAGACCCCGAAGAAGGTTGGCGGTATGTGCTCGGCGATCGATCCGCCAACCGTCCGCCCGAACTGCTTACCCGCGACCACGTCGCGAGATGCATCGTTCGCGAAGTTAAAGAGGGAAGGGGCTCGCCTCATGGCGGCGTGTATCTCGATATTTCGTGGATCAAAGAGAAGATCGCGAACGCGCCCGAGCACATCAAGAAGAAGCTCCCCAGCATGTATCACCAGTTCAAGGAGCTTGCCGGTCTGGACATCACGCAAGAGCCTATGGAGGTCGGACCCACCACTCACTACGTGATGGGTGGTATCCGCGTCGATGCCGATTCGCAGATGACGACCGTGCCCGGACTGTTTGCCGCCGGCGAAGCCGCCGCCGGTTTGCATGGCGCAAACAGGTTGGGTGGCAACTCGCTCTCGGATCTCTTGGTATTCGGTCGCCGTGCGGGAAGATATGCCGCCGAATACTCCAAATCGGAGGCAGCCGCCGACCCGGACGTATCCAAGCAAGTCGATGAAGCTATTGCCTTTACGTTGGCGCCATTCGACCGGGAAAGCGGCGAGAACGCCTTTGCGATCCAGAAGGACCTCCAGACGATGATGCAAGACCTCGTCGGCATCGTCCGCCAGGAAGACGAGATGAAGCAAGCTCTCGGAGCTCTCGAAAAACTGAAGGAGCGGAACAAGAGCGTTCACGTCCTTGCCAACCGCGACTTTAACCCCGGCTGGCACACCGCGATGGACCTTCATAACCAACTGCTCATTTCGGAAGCGATCGCTCTATCCGCATTGGAACGCAAAGAGAGCAGAGGAGGCCATTTCCGGTTGGACTATCCCGACAAGGATGCTGAGCAGGCGAAGGTTAATACGATTATCCGGAAGAAAGGGGACGGCTGTCAGGTTTTGCAAGAGCCCGTGCCGCCGATGACTGACGAGCATCGCGCGATTATTGAGGAGATGAAGTGAAATCTATCTTTAAGATTTGGCGTGGCCAGGGTAAGACGGGAGCCTTCGAAGAGCATACGACGGAGATCACGGAAGGGATGGTTGTTCTGGATGCCGTCCTTCAGATCCAAGCCGACGATGCGAGCGACTTGGCGGTTCGTTGGAATTGCAAAGCCGGAAAATGCGGCTCCTGCTCGGCGGAGATCAACGGCAAGCCCCGGCTGATGTGCATGACCCGGTGCAGCGATATCGACCTCAGCAAAGCGGTCACGATCGAGCCGATGAAGGCGTTTCCCCTCATCAAGGACCTCGTGACCGACGTATCGTGGAATTACGAAGCTAAGAAGCGCGTCAAGCAATTCAAGCCGCGTCCGCCCGACAACCCCGACGGCACTTGGACAGTTATGCAGGAAGACATCGACCGTGGCCAGGAGTTTCGGAAATGCATCGAGTGCTACCTCTGTCAAAACGTGTGCCATGTATTGCGGGAACATGAGAAGTTCGAAGAGTTCATCGGCCCGCGCATGATGATCCATAGCGCGTACCTCGAGATGCATCCGCTAGATGTCGAGGATCGGACGTCTGACCTCAAAAACGAGCATGGCATCGGTTACTGCAACATCACGAAGTGCTGCACCGTCGTATGTCCGGAAGGGATCAAGATCACGGATAATGCGATCATTCCGTTGAAAGAGCGGGTCGCAGACTTCTATTACGATCCCATCACGATGCTGCTCCGGCTTCTGAAGCGGAAATAGCCGAGGAAGGAAAATGGAACTCAAAAGGATCGCCAAAGAAGCCATACCCCACGCACTAGGCCTGGGCGAGCGGTATCGCCTCCTCAACGAGCCGGACCAAGCCGCCAGCATTTGCCGCGACATCCTCGCCGTCGATCCCGATAACCAAGATGCTTCCCGAATGCTGCTCCTCGCCCTCACCGACCAGTTCGGCCGAAAACGCGGCGTCAGCCTCGGCGAGTGCGAAAAAATCGCCCAAGGCCTCACCAGCCAGTACGAGCGCTCCTATTACGCCGGAGTCGCCTACGAGCGTTGGGCACGCGCCATGCTGCAAGAAAACACCCCGAAACACGTCGTAGGCGATTGGCTCCGCCGGGCAATGGAGTGTTATCAACACGCCGAAACCGTCCGCGCCCCCGGCAACGACGACGCCATCCTAAGATGGAACACTTGCGTCCGCCTCCTCCAACGCCACCCCGACCTCCAAGCCGACACCCCCGACGACCAGCACCTCGTCGGCGACTAAAACATGCGCGTCTACCCAGTGGGCGGCAGATGTTCTCGTCAAAATCACCTCACGCAAAGGACGCGAAGACCGCAAAGGTGTCTAGCCAAAGGCAACCATCACCCGACCTCGGCGCTCCTCACTCTCAGGGTTTGAGTGAACGATGATCATCACGTCCTCACCCAAGGCGCTAAGCATCTCAAAGATTTTGTCGAAAGTGACGCTTCGGAATTGTCCTCGAAGAATCTTTGACAGGTCGGACTGATCGACCCCCATTTTTTGAGCAGCTTGGGTTTGAGACATACCGCTCTCCCTAATAATCTTGTCGATTCTATGCACAAGGTCGCTCTTTCGGCCCATGTCGTCGGGATTGGGAAAGCCAAGGTCACGATAGATGTTTCCCGAACTCTTTTCGAAGGTCATTTCTCCCTTTTCGATTGTTTTGGTTGTTTTCCCAGCCACTCCTTGTGCCTCTCTTCGGCCACTTTGAGCCGTTGTTTTATCTTCTCGATGTCTTGCCGGGGGTTTCAATCCCCTTCTTCGACTGTTTCATGAAGCAGTGCAACACGTATACCGCCTCCTCAAATCTCACCGTATAAACTGCGCGGTATGTGTCTGTGTTGTGAAATCTTCGATCAGTTCTAGAACCCCCGCGCCGCCAAATCCTGAGAGCACCTTTGCGACCGACGGTGTCTGACCGTTCTGGACCTCCCATAGGTAATGCCCGAAGAAGTCAATGACTTCGTCGGGTAAACCCATCAGATCCTTCTTAGAACTGCCAAGCCATTCAAGGTTCCGCTTCAACCTAGGGTAATTATACCCTAGGTATGTTCTGAATTCTCGGCAGGCCTTGACGATTGGGCAGCAAGATTAGAAGCAGCCGGCATCCCAATCGTCAAAGAGATCCATTGGAAGAACGGCGCCCACTCCATCTAGTTCCGAGACCCCGCCGGAAACATCGTAGAATTCGCGACCCCAAGCCTATGGGGTTTCTGAGGCTAGCCTCACGCAGAGGACGCAAAGAGCGCAAAGGACTGGTGTGTGGATTGCATATCCGTACCTATGTTTCAAACTTATCGTTTCGAATTCACCAGCAATTCTCTGCGTCCTTGGCGTCCTCTGCGTGAGGAACGATCCGAACTCGCCAGATTTTCGTGTACAATTCATGCATGGCTACGAAAACAATCAGCATCGAATTGGACGTTTATGAGCGTTTGAGAAGGCTGAAGTCGGTTCCGGGTGAATCGTTTAGTCAAGTCCTTCGACGTTCCCTGCCTGGGCCGAGCTACTGGACTGGCGCAGACATGCTAAAAGCTATCGAGTCGGGAACCTGGAAAGGATTGGGAATAAGCGATGAAGGACTGCGGATCGTTGAGGAAGTAACGAATACCGATTCACCCCCATCCGATCCCTGGGAAAGAAATAAGCGAATGGAGAAACCTTGATCCTCGACACGTGCTTCTTTATCGACACGGACAGGGGAAAGCCCGAAACACTTCGGTTTCTTGCCGCAAATCCCTCGGAGCGTCTCTGTTTGGCTGCTATTACCGTCGGTGAACTTGCGTGCGGGATGGAGCCTTCGGAGATCGCTGGATTGTGGAGTCGCCTTCGGTCCTTCCAAGTGTTAGATGTGACGCCCGAGGCAGCGGTGTGCTACAGCCAAATCTATCGGCGAGTTTGCCAAACCGGACGGATGATCGGTACCAATGATCTTTGGATTGCAGCGATCGCGTTGGCAAATCAAATGCCTGTGGTGACAAGGAATGTCGAAGAATTCACCCGAGTTCCAAATCTGCGCGTGGTCGGATACTAAGCTTGATCTACAACCGCGACCTCGCCGCCGACCATCATTTTCGATAGATGTAACCCAAGAGCCTATCCCCATCAAACAATATCGGGCCATAAAGCTTCTTGTCGAACTTTACGGCATTGTTGGCTGCACTTCTAGCCTCGGCAGTTTGGCCCAATATCAAATAAGCTTCGGTCATGTTGAAGTACATGTATGCTTTTCTGTCTGGCTCGCTGATTAAATCCAGTGCCTTTCTTAGGTAGAAAAGGCTGTCCTCAGCAAGCTCCTTTTGTTCTGGACCCGCTTTGTACGCACATATCCTAAAATAACAATTTCCGATACCTTCAAGAGCTTCCTTGTTCGTTGGGCTGATGATCAAAGCCCTTTGATATTCACACAACGCCTCCGGCAGATTTTCTCCTAAAATGTCGGGATCCTCATGGGTCGACTCGTCGTAACTATTTTGAAGCTTCGCTCCAAGATTAAGGTGCTGCAGGAGAGTTTTCGCTACGGGAGGACGGGGCAAAGCCACGTAAAGCACTATGGCGAAAATCGCCGTCCCAAGTGCTCCAACTATAAATGCTGGTGTTGCTCTCATTGAGAAACAAAAAAACGTTCCTAGCCCATAACTGGACAAGACCCCCCGCGAACAATGGTGCCGGGAGATCCATGAGGAGGAGGTAATGGCTCCATGTAGACCGAATCCCCGCAGCGCCCCCCGATACATCCGCACGGGATGGACTTGTACGGCTGGTTGCTTATGGCCCAAACTGGCGGTGGACAGTTTGGATTGTTAGAACGAAGCGGAGGACGTGGATAAGCTTTGCCGCAGGCAGCATCACAGTCATGTAATTCATGCCCAGGCCTGACACTTCCTGCAGCAGATATGCCGACACTACAGTTGAGGCGCCTTCGATTTGCGTCGTCGCCATGGTGGAAGGCCTGAATCTCCTGGGCGCCAATAGCACAGTCAGACCCTCCATGGAGGGTGAGGATGCAACACGCCATGCAATGAGCGTACCCCGCTCGGCACTTGTGTTGAGGTGCGCGCTTTGCCTCATATGAATACCGACCGAAGATAGGGTTGTTGCCTCAAAACTAAAACCGACCGAGAGCACGCTAGCTCTATGGCGGAAAAGCGGAGGCATTCAATGAGTTCTCGAAGCATAGGCGAGCTGGCAAGATCCCGCTCTCTGGAGTACGCCAGGTCCTCTCGTGAGAGGAAAGGAGCGATTCTTGATGAGTTTGTGGCATCAACCGGAGTCAAGCGAAAGACGGCGATCGCTTTGCTTGGTAACCCTCCACCTGCCAAGTCGCGGCCACGCGGACGCCCAGGGAAGCGTTATGGCACGGACGTCTCGGCAGCGCTGGAGATACTTTGGGCGGTTGCCGGCTACATTTGTTCGAAGCGGTTCGTGCCAGCCCTACCGAACCTTGTGGCATTGGTTGTAGCCGAGGGTGAGTGGGGGTTCTCTGAGTCGGTCAAGGAGAAGCTCTTAAAGATCAGTGTGTCGACATGCGAGCGGTTGCTCAGGCCACACAAAGCCGCATTCCGTCCCGTCGGTCAGAGCTTGACTCGACCCGGCTCGATGCTCAAAGCTCAGATCCCTGTTCGCACCTGGGCGGATTGGTCGGAGACCGAGCCGGGTTTTTGCGAGATGGATCTTGTGCACCACTGCGACAACGACACCTACGGCGAATACGTTCACACGCTCGGCATCACCGATGTGCTTCTGGGCTGGACCGAAGTGCAGGCGCTCAAGAACCGCTCTGAAAGGACGGTTCTGTCCGGCGTGGAATCGATACGCACTCGAATGCCATACCCAGTCAAAGGTTTGGATTCTGACTGTGGAGGAGAGTTCATCAACGCCATCATGTACCGATATTGCCTCGATCGCAGGATCGTATTCACACGGTCAAGGCCCTCCAAAAAGAACGACCAGTGCCGCATCGAGCAGAAGAACTTCTCCGTCATCAGGCAAAGCGTCGGCTATGACCGGTATGAAGGAGAAGAAGCGACAAGAGCCCTCAACGCCTTCTACCGGGCCTTAAGATTGCAGGTGAACTATCTGCAACCATGCATGATCCTCACCCGCAAAGAGCGCGTGGGCGCCAAAATCCGCAGGCACTACGACATCGCAAGGACTCCGTGCCAAAGAGCACTCGAACACCCTTGCGTTTCGGACGAATCGAAACAGGCGCTCAAAGAGCAACTCGCGGCCATTAAGCCAATCGCCCTGGCAAAGGAAATCCTCCGTCTCAGAGAGGACCTCAGACGGTACGCTCGGTAGGAATTAGTTTTGACCCAACAGCACTCGCCCGGTCGGTATTAGTTTTGAGTCAACACGGTGCGTCGCCGCTCCATTCCCCTGGTATTGAATTAGCACACGCTAAACAAGATAATGCATCCCCCAAAACAGACATTCCTGTCGGGTCAATAACGGTTGTTGGATTTGAACGAGCATAATTGTGCGATGCCTGGTCGGGCCAAAGTGGGTCAACGGTAGTCCACCGACCGTCTATAGTCGAGTTATGGCGCGCCTCAGCATAGATGTCGGAATGCGGTCTACCCGTGCGTCGGTATCTACCCGAACTTCCTGCCCAGCCGTAAGACGGCTGGGTTCCGGTCATCGCAAGATCCGCCCCATATGGCTTGTACCTCGCCGTGCTCTTGACCGTAAGCGTCTGGTCGACCGTCGCTACCACGCTTCCGAGGCCGTCGGTTAGGTAGTCGAGTCGGCTTTGGCCAAGGGTGTGCTCGCCGATGATTTCATTGTCAACTGTATAGTAATAGGTCGTAGACATTAGCTTTTACATCCCAGGTAGTTCCTTCCGTCCCAGATCACTGTTGTTCTTGCCGGCGTGTCCTTGTATCGCTTCAGGCCGTCGGCGTCGTAAATGAATGTGTATCTCGAAGCTCCAGCTATTTGGTAATTGAGGCGAAGCATGTTGTCGTATCCCATTGTATAGGCGTTTCCTCCGCCCTCCAAGACGTTTGTTACTCCGCCGTTTTTTGAGTACGTGTATTAACTAGGTCGACGACGTGGCTTCACTACGGGTCATGGTCGTGCGACCAGAACACGGAGAGATGTAATCCAGGTCGAGGGAGCGATATTACTAATGTAAACGGTCACCCATCTAGAGTCGTGCGGCCCCGGCTTATAAATGCCCAAAATGGCATTTGATGATTCCCTTCGTTCTTCCGAAATCATAACGCTTTCAGAGTGATCCGGTTTGGTCCAATAGCTTTTAGACCGATCAACACGAAAACCAGCATGGCCCAGTTCCTCGGTAGCTAGATTCAGTACCTTCTCATATGGTTCGTTCCACGAATATACGCGACACTCAGTTGGCTGGGAAGTGTGTGGATCAGGCGTTTCTACACCTGGAAGAACTGTGTCTGCAATGGCGCCGTGTCCTCGAAGAAACTTGAAGTTGTCCCTAACGGTAGACGATCTGTGTAGCTCAATCGTCGTAAACAATGCAAAGAGCCCCGCTGCGACTCCCGTTGCCAAAAGCGCGCTATTTAGTTTCGATTTGTTCATATAGGTAGCTAGCAAGACCTCGTAGGTGAAGTGTTCATTGTAATATCACCGCTCTGCACATCGATTGGAGAAGGCCAACCAGGAAAAGTACCAGGCCAACCAGCAATTGGTCTCAAGTGTTTCTCAAGACAGTCTGGATTAGCTTGAACGTTCCAGTTTAGTGGATCATGTGAAGCACCGCAGCAATGCATCATCTCATGGAGAATGGCTGCTTCCCAATCTATACCAGCGGGACAACTGTCGGGACATATCTTAATTTGGCAATTTCCATGGAAGCTTCCTCTGACAGCGCCCATACAATGACCTTTCATTTTATTCTTGCAGAAGAAGGATGGTGCATAGCAATCAAAATCAACGCCGTATCCAGGTGCCCCGGTCGAGTGCTTACAAAAACAATCTGCTTCTTTTTCGTAATCGTGTTCTCCACAATTTTGCCAGGCATCCTGGATCGCCTTTTTTTTGTCCCTGCATACTGAGGCCATTCGAGCCTTGTAGTTGGACCAAGCAGTTATTATCGGCTCACCTGGGTCACAATCGGTAAAGTTCCTTCCGCTTCGATCCAAAAATAGTGTAGGACGCCCTTCAACATAAATATAGGCTAACTCACGAGGCCAATACGGATCGACCGACGTCCATTGACCCTCAAGCGTTGAGTCGTGCCGCGCTTCCATATAAAGATCGCAATGCGGTCTTCCAGTGCGGCGGTAGCTTCCCGAACTTCCGCCCCAGCCGTACGCTGGCTGGGTTCCAGTGGTTGCCAGGTCAGCGCCGTAGGGTTTGTACCTCGCCGTGCTCTTGACTGTCAGGGTTTGGTCAACAGTCGCAATGACGCTGCCGAGGCCATCGGGTAGGTAGTCGAGTCGACTCTGCCCGAGCGTGTGCTCGCCGATAATCTCGTCATTGACCGTGTAGTAATAAGTCGTAGACATTAGCTTTTACTCCCCAGGTAGTTCCTTCCGTCCCAGATCACTGTCGTTCTTGCCGGCGTGTCCTCGTACCGCTTCAGGCCGTCGGCATCGTAGATAAATGTGTAACGCGCTGAGCCCGCAATTTGGTAATTGAGGCGAAGCATGTTGTCGTATCCCATTGTATAGGCAGAACCGCCGCCTTCCAAGACGTTTGTGACTCCACCGTTTCGGGAGTACGTGTAGGTTGTCGTCAGACCTCCTGACACAGCCGTAACCATGCGGTTGGCGGCGTCGTAGGTCCAGAAGGTTAGGGCTCCGGTTTCGGAACTGGCCAGGCGGTTGTCGTTGCCGTCATACGAATAAGTGTAGTCGTGGGCGTTCGTCCCCGAAGTGTTGTCCTCGGTGAGACGGTTTTTATTGTCATAAGAATAACTTGTGAGCGCCGGAAGTAAGTCATTGACAACTGTCCGATTCCCATTTCCGTCATAGACGAAGGTGAATCGCGAAAGCACGGTTGACGATCCGTTATCGGAGATTATTGTCAGTACTTGACTGGCCGCGTCATAGCCGTAGCCGACCCGAAGTCCGTCGCCATAGCGGACCTGGATCTTGCGACCAGCATTGTCCCAGGTGTATGTGGAAAGCTTCGATTCCGCGTCTTGGAAAACCGACAATCGGCCGTCGAGATCGAAAGTCACGGTTCGGATCCCGCCGTCGGGATCGGTCAGGTTCGTGCGTTGACTGGCTAAGTCCCATTTATAGACTTGAACCAGCGGCCCTGGATCGGTGCGTCCGACAAGTCGGTTGCTTGGATCGTACGAATAAGTCGACTGCCCAGCCTGATCGTTGACGGTTATTCGGTTGCTCGCCGAATCGTAAACGTAGGAAACGTTCTTCGAGTCGATGCTGAAGAGGACCGTCGTGACCCGATTGAGCGGATCGTACTGGTTCGTGACGAGGTCGCCGGAGAAGCGAGTCAGTGCAACAAGATTCGATGAGTGGAATGCATAACTTCACTTCCTGCCAAAGCATTACAGCAATCAATATGCTTTCAGCAAGAACTGAACTAGCACCTTGGAATGTCACACCATCCGCTGAATTCCATGTTTGCGCAATTCCGACTCCATGGCCAAGAGCAGATCGTCAGGAATAGCAAGATCTGGTCTCAACCGTAGTAATTCTTCGCAAAGTGAGGCCCTGAGTTGGGCTTGCCTACGGGACAGAGTTTCATTAGAGAGCATCTCTCGCAAATAACTTATTCCCTTTTCATCGCAGTTCGCAATGAAAAGGGAATAATTAAAGAGGGAGACTACCAAATCGTAGTGACGCTTGGGGTGCGCTACAACTTCTAAAGCTATTTTTGCTTCGAGCTCCTGCAATGCCAGACTGTGCATACCTAGTTTGCTGAACAAAAAATACCCGGCAGTATGTAGCAACATCCAATCCCTGACGGTTACGGACTCGCGAATAGACTCAAATTGGGTTGATAAGTCATTCCATAGCTCTACGTCCGACGTCCTACAGTCTCCCATGAGGATACATCTTCTGCCGAATTCAGTTAACCGACGTCTAAGATCAAGCGCTTTATTTCTGGGCATTCTTTGTTGGTGTAAGGAGGATCGATATATCTATCGGAGCGTTCGTTGTCGTAGGGCTTTGCTGCAATATTATATCCCAGAAATTGCAACCACTAGCGATAGATGCTGCCAATCCATAGCGGACACATTTGTCTCTGCAAGCGTCGCAATATGTCAACCATGCGGACAGGTACCAAGTCGGAGGTCTGAAGCTCGCGGCAATTTGGCACCCGCGATAGAGGCTCGCGCAATTTCTGTAATTCGGAGTTTTTCGGTATCTTATCCTCGCCCGAGCCCTTCTCAAGGTAAGGTTCGGCGGACGTCTGGGCACGCTGCGGGCAATCAAAATGGTCCCCCCGACGGTCAAACCAATACCAGCCCCTATCAGGCCGCCTAGCCCAAGACAAGCTCCGAACTCTCCAGCACCTGCTCCACCACCTGCAATCAGCCCACCACTGCCCCCAAGAACCGCGGTTTCGGTTTGAAGTCCACTAGGATCGATTGATGTCGTCGGCGCAGAGTCAACATAGACGTACGCTGATTGAATTGGCCAAAGCGGATCGACGGTTTGCCATCGAGTTAGCTTTGGCCGAAACTCCCTTGCTTCCACGTATAGACGTTCGCTTTGGACGTCCGCGTAATATCCTGAGGTGCCAATGTAGCCAAAGGGAGTTATACTTGAACCAGTCGGATGGCTCCTCTGTTCGCCATAAGGCCACCAGGTAAACGTGTCCGTGATCGTTTGACTCGAATTCAGCAGCGCTGCCGTTGAACCCAGTGGATCGGGAATGAAGTCCGCCTCGACTCCGCTTCGAGTCTCGGACAAAATCTCGCCTTCAACAGTTAAGTAACTAGTAACACCCATTTCTTAGCTCCTCTCTTGCAGGTAATCGCTGCCGTCCCAAACTACAGTCGTAAGAGCTGCGCCGGGTTCCTGCTTGGTACGCCGTAGCCCGCCGCCGCTATAAGTGTAAGTCGATAATCCGCTTGCCGATGAAACGTTTTGCATTCGGTTTTCACCGTCATACAAATAAGTTGTGACCAAGCCCGAGGCATTTTCAGCAGACATATTCCCGGCGTTGTCGAACACATAGGTTGTCACCGCCGTGCCTTGGATGGAGGTTGTGAGTCTGCTCGCTGGGTCGTATGCCATCGTGAGAGGCGTCGAGCCCTGGTTCCACTTGACCAGCGTGTTGAAGATCGAGTCGTACGAAAATGTCGCATATCCGCCTGAGGTTTGCTGTCCAGTCAAACGATAGCCGGCATCGTAGACCCAAGTTGTGGCGACGCCATTTTGAATTTCGGCGATGCGATTTCCAACCGAATCGTACGAGTCGATAAAGGTCGTTATTGGGGTCGCGCCTTTATACTCAATTTGCGTCGTCAGACGATCAGCAGGATCGTAGGCATAGACACGAACTGAACCAAGCCCCATCTGGAGAGTTGTTCTGCGATTGTCCGCGTCGTAGCCGAACGTATAGACCCGGGCTGTCGGTTTTTCGGTTGAAAGTGTCCTATCAAGCGCATCATAAACCGTTGTGTATCTGCCCAGATCGGGATCGATGAGGACCGTCCGATTTGCGTTGGAATCATACGAATAGACTTGCGCAAGAGCTCCAGGATCAGTCTTTCCAACGAGCAAGCTTCGTGGATCAAACGAGTAGGTTGTGACTCCGCCCCAATCGGACATTGTCGTGACACGGTTGAGAGGGTCGTATTGCAGGCTCAGGATCGTTCCGTCTGAGTATTTGATGCCAGTTTGATTTGAGGCAACATCATACGACATCGTCTTGACTCTTGATGTGCCATCGATAATTGAAACGGCGCGCCCGTCTGAATCAAACGAGGTCGTCACGGCAAAGCCAATCTCGTTAACGATAGCAATTTGACGGCCTGCCAGATCGTATGACATCGTTATCCACGAATTGGCGGCATTCTGGCGGCCAGTGGTTTGGCCCGCTAGATCGTAGGCGTAGCTTGTTCGCAGATTGAGGCCATCCACAGTAGCGGCGACTCGATTTGAATTCGACCCGTAGACGCTGGTGGCAAAGTTGCCGTTCGCGTCTTGGGTGGAAATCTGATTGCCGGCTGAATCCCAATTCATCGTTGTGCGCAATGAGAGGGCGTCAACCGTCGCAATGATCTGGCCGGCAATATCATAGACGGTGGTGTTGAAGAAGCCAAGTGGCGAAACTCTGGCGATCGGCCTGTCTAGGTTATCGAAAACTGTCGTCCAAAGGCTGCCGAGGGCATCTTGCGTAGCGATGGCATCGCGAGCGTTCCAGATCGTCGTGGTTACGTAACCTCGTGAATTCTGCACCGACTGCAATCTGTTGGAAGGATCGTAGCCATAGCTCGCAACGTTTGCGAGCGGGTCGCTGCTGGTGATGGCTTGGTGGGCAGAATTGTAGACGACCGTAGTTTGGTTCCCTAACGGATCGATGGTACCAGTGGGATAACCCATATTATCGTAGAGATTTGTCCACACGAATCCGAGGGGATTTTGGGTACTGACCCGGTTCATGAACCGGTCGTAGGCGTAACTCGTTCGGAAACCTAACGGTGAGACGACAGCTTGAAGAAGGCATGTGTTGTAGATATATTGCGTCGTCGCGCCGGTGGCGTCCGTCATCGAGATCATGTGGTCGGCAAGATCCCAGGCATAGCTTGTTATTCTTCCGATTTGATCGATTTGAGTAGTGACACGCCCGAGAGAATCGTACTGCCGGGTTACCACTCCGCCATCGGAGTAAAGTATGGAAGCCAAATTCCCGAAGGAATCCCAGGAGTTTGTAGTGATCAGGCCTCTGCCGTCCTGACTAGTAAGCATTTGCCCAAAACCATCGAAGGTCATCGTGGTTCGTCTGCCGAGTGGATCAAGCGAACCAGTTAGGTTGCGCGAAGAATAGAGGAAAGTCCAGGTGACTCCGGTGGCATCGATGTAAGTCGTGACGTCGCCGGCTGCCGAATACTGCAGTGTCGAGCGGAACCCGAGGGGATCGTCGGAAACGGTGATCTGCCCTGCCGCATTATAGGTGACGCTTGTTTTCGCGCCGTAAGGCCAGATCTCCTGAAGCTGGAGCCCGTTAGCGTCATAGACGTACGAAACGGTATAGGCGGGATAGACGATGTGGTCGATCTTCCCGCCGGCGTTGAGTATCCACTGGGTCAACCCACCGACAGGGTCGGTCATCTCGGCGCCGTCGAAGCCGGTGCCGGTTCCGCCATAGCTGTACGTCCAAACGGCGCTTCCCGCCACCATCGTCAAAACTTGGCTTTTGGCGGTGTAGCTGTACTGGGTAATGAATCCGCGTGGGTCCTCGATACTTCCCACCAGGCCGGCGCCAGTTCCACTTGGAATAATTGTGCACTGCGTCGAGCAGCCCATCGGCGTCTGGAATGTCGTAAGATTTCTGCTCCCATCGTAAAGGAATGACCAAACGCGATTGCCCCAATCGGTCACGGTGGATAGAAGCGATACGGTGTTTCCAACCCCATAAGCGAAAGTGACCAAGCGCCCGTCGGGAACTTGGATGGTCTTTAGAACGCCAGTTTCTGCACCCGTTCCGTAGGTGTAGGAGACAACCTGGCCCTGGGGCGTAATCACTTTCGAGACGGCATTGATCGTGGGTTCATCGGCGCTTCCCAGGCGCGCGTACTGAACCTGAGTGCCGCCGGGAAACGTTTCGATAAAGTTCGTACCATCGAAGATGATCGTGGTGGCGTTGTACGACTGCGCGGTCGCGGAGTAGTGGGTAATGCCTCCCGAACTGGTCGTCTTGTCATACGAGTACTGGCTCTCGTCGCCGCGAACGAGCGCGATGTTGGTCGGCGAGTCGGTTGCGGAGAGGATATAAGCGTTCACGGATGAGGAGCGGCCCTTGCCATAGGCGCCATCGCTCGTCGATTGGGTTCCGTAATAGAACTCGATCTGGAGGTCGAACCCCTTCGCATGCAAAGCTATTTCCGGGTCGATCTGGAGGGCGCCCGTCGTTGGATCGGGCATCGGCATCGTGGGATTTGCGCGCAATCGATCGAGCGTTGAGCCGAGCCGGTCGGCGCTAGGCTGCAGACCGGCTAACTTCGAAAGTTCTGAATGAAGCTGTTCCATGGATTCTATGTCACCTGCTTGCAAAGAGGGGCGGGGTGAATTCCGCCCATATTGGAGCCTGTCTGCTGATACATGCCTGCCCCTGCTGCGCCATCGGCGCCGCAACTCGGATAAGGGTTGGGCAAAGAGCCGCCGCCGACATCTGTACAAGTCGTTCTTGCTCCAACGCCATACGGTGTGATCACTTGGCATGGAATTTGCGGGAACGAGGCGCCAAATGGATAATTAAGACATTCCTGAATACACAGCCCAGGAGCTAATTGCCAGACTGGACCAATAAATATGCAGCCCATTTTTACACTTCTCCTTCAAGCGCGTTCGTGAGCGCTATGATCGCTTGCTCGATGTAGTGGCCTTTGCCGGGAGGAAGGTCTCCTACTACGGCGTTCAGGTTGCGGGCGGTGATGGTTCGTGCCTTTTCCACCGATCGTCCGGTAATGAGCAAGCACAAAACACTTGCCGCCGCCCGCGAACTAGGGCATCCCGGTGTTCGGAAGGCGGCTCTTTCGATGATGCCTTCCTCCACTTTTAGCCAGATTTGAACATAAGGCCCGTCCCCGACTGACCCGGATATCCCGACATGGGTCGAGTCATCCATTGGTCCTTGATGTACAGGACTTTGAACGAGCTGCTCAGCAAGATTGCTTAGTATAGTAAGATCATCATAAACCCGTTTTGTCTAAAAGAAAAGACCATTTTACAAAAAGACATGATTTTTTAGCCACACCGCATCTTTGAATTAAGCGGTTACATTAGGCATGTGGAACCTGCCCCGTGCTGATTTGGTCCTTGAAGAAAGTCGACTTATAATAGGTTCGGCAGGCTTTTCGGGAGGGGCAAGGCAATGCCGGTGACCAACTATTACACCGTTCAAGGCGAGATCATCGGCGAGCACACCGCCGGCCAAAGCCGGTTGGATTATCTGACGGATGGCTTAGGGAGCGTCATCGCGACCGTCGATCAGACGTTGACCGTCAAGAGCACGGCCAGATATAAGCCATATGGCGCAGATTTGGAGACGACTGCGACACAGCCAGCCTTCGGTTGCGTAGGTAAGCCAGGCTTTAGGCGTACGGGCCGACCACACGCATATCTGTATCAATGCAACTGCGTTTCGCCAAACTTATGGAATTATTATTCGAGGATAAATTGGGGGAGCCCCTGTGCGTTGCATCCACTTGATCGACACGTTAATTCAGAGTATGGATGTGGACCTAAGACAGGTTCAAAGGGCGAATCTGGCCCTCCACCACGTTAAGGCGAACCAGGAACTATATGGGGGCCTAGTTCCGGACCTAAATTCGGCTTTGTATTTTGAAAAACCCTGAGATTGTCACACGTCTATGCCAGGTGGGGATGTACTCCTCGCTTCTAGGAGCGTGGTTGACTTATAGCTTGATGTCAGGAGCTCTTGCCACAGTCGCTTTTGGCTTGAGCTTCCCCCTGAGTAATAGAATCCAACACAAGCGGCCATGGGTTGCGGATCTCGTGCAGTTTCTTGATTCATTGAGGCGGTTCCTCCTTGCGACTGCGATTTGCTGCGTCATCAGTTGGGCATACTTAGCAATCCGATGCTTAACCATCTGCGGGACAGCTTTACCGCTGACGACAAACGCGCCGAAGCCCTGTTGGAAAAGGTTTGCCACTACATCGAGCGGGTTCACCGGGTAGAAGGCGTTGCCCAGTACTATTTCAGCGTTGAAGAGTTGATGGCTGGGGCTCACGGGATACATGACCGTGGAGTAGAAGTTGCAGTCAATAGTCTGACAATTCATCCAGTCCTCGTTGGTATTCATGAACTTGGCCATGTCTTAGATGGGGCATTCCTCAATTGCATTGACCTTGGGGGGAGTCCGAGCGATCCGCCATTCGAGTATGCCTCCGACCTCGCCGATAATCCGAGATTGGCTAAAAACCCAATCGCTCCGCTACTAACTAATTGGTTTGTGGCTGTGCAGACTTCCTCTTACCACAGGTGTCTGACTAAGTCAGCAGTCGAGGATGATGTCAGCGAACCGATTCAATGGCAGATAAGGAAGCTCTTACGCGTCCGTGAGTTGTGGGCCAGATCCTACGAGCCGTTTATCTGTCGCCGTAATCCAAAGAGTAAGATTGCCGCCCAAATGGACGTAGAATGTAGGGACAGCGCCTTAGTCGGCGGGGCCAGAGTGCATAACTATTGGCAAGGAAACGACTTCGACAGTGTCGAAAACGAGATTGAGATAATCTTCAGGAGACTTGGATGGCTGATCAATTAGAAGAGAAACTAGCGACTTGGTCTGGCTCTACGAATGACGACCTTGACCTTCGGACCGAAGATGGCGTCCGTCGCAGTGCAGAAAGGTATGCCAAGCGTAACGGTGTCACCCTAGATCTCGCCATGGATGCGGTGAACGAGAGGATCGACCGCCAAAAGGCAATCTCGGCCGCCAAACCGGTTGTATCGGGAGAGCTCAAGAAGCCGGCATGACCTCAGAAAGCTGGTCCAAAAGCCGATAATGCTGCGGCGAGTAATCGCATCACTCCCTAACGCCCATCGCCAGGGCGCGGAGTTTTTCGAGGAGGTCGTCGAAGTTGATTGGCTTCGAGATGTAGTCGTCCATTCCGGCGGCGAGGCATTTTTCGCGGTCGCCTTGGAGGGCGTGGGCGGTTAAGGCGAGGATGGGGACGTGGGCGCCGGTGGCTTTCTCGCGGCTGCGAAGTTCGCGCGTTGCTTGCATCCCATCCATAACGGGCATCGAAACATCCATCAGAACAATATCGAACGAGCCGGTCTCTAGCGCCCTCAACGCTTCGACTCCGTTTTCGACCACGGTACAACGACAGCCCCACTTTTCAAGCCGCCCCGTCGCGACCATCGAATTCACGAGGTTGTCCTCGGCAAGAAGGACGCGCAATCCAAGCGAAACTGCGTCGCCCCGGGCATTTGAGCTTGGCGTCAGTTGACATGAGCCGTTCAGCGCATTTTCAAGCGCCTTCTTGAGCTTGGCCGGTCGAACGGGCTTCACAATGACGGCAGAGAAATCGGCATTTCGGGCAACTTGGGGTTGGTGCCGGTGAAGCGCGGATGTAAGCAGGACGGCGGGCGCCGATGCAGTCGAGGGGATCGCGCGGAGATCGGCAAGTGCCTTGACCCCGTCCCGATCCGTCATTTCGTAATCTAGCACAAGCAAATCGATGAGGCTCGATTCAGGACGCTTACTCGCCTCGGCAACGGCCTCTGATGCCGACTCAACCTGAACCGACTGGCACCCCCAGGCCTGGACATAGTCGCGCAATATGGTCCGCTTCGTAGGGTTATCGATGGCAAGCAATACCGACGCTCCAGTCAGAATGCGGTTCTCGAAAGTCGTCGCCCGAGCGGCGCCGCCTGCCTTCTCAAACGGAACTTCTAGCCAAAAAGTGCTTCCGCGTCCAGGTGTGCTTTCAACGCCGATTACGCCTCCCATCAGCTCAACGATCTGCTTCGTAATCGTCAGTCCCAGGCCGGCGCCCCCATGTCGCCGCGTCGAACTGCCGTCGGCCTGAGTGAAGCTCTCGAAAATCGCCGCCTGCCGGTCGGCCGGAATCCCAATCCCGGTGTCTCGCACTTCGATTCGGATGGTGGCACGGTCATCGGTTTCTTTCAATGCCGTCAATTCCAAGGTTACGTCGCCTTGGGGCGTGAACTTAATCGCATTTCCCAACAGGTTGGTCACGACCTGGCGAATTCGGTCCCCATCCCCGACGAGCTGCTCGGGGAAGTTGACGGGGACATAGCAGTTGATCTCAACGAAGCCGGTCTCCAATTGGGATGCAATCATCTCGGCAACGTCTTCCACGCAATCGCGAATATTGAAAGGCACATGCGCGATCTTAAGCATGCCGGCCTCTAAACGCGAGACATCGAGGATGTCCTCGATAACCGACAGGAGAGCTTCTCCGCATTGCTGGATCACATGGGCATATTGATGCTGGTCAGGCGTCAACTTGGTTTGCATCAGCATCGACGTCATGCCGATAACGCCATTCATAGGCGTGCGAATCTCGTGACTCATGTTGGCCAGGAATTCGCTCTTGGCGCGGGTGCCGGCAAGAGCCTCGTCGCGGGCCATCGTGAGTTCGTTGGCATGTGCCTTGAGCAATTGTTCAGCCTTTCGCCTCCGTTCGATCTCCTGCTCCGCGGCGGCCAGAAGGCGGCTATTGTGGACGACTACGGCCGCTTGCTTTGCCAGCGGCAGAATGACCGCCAGCTTTTCGGGAGTGAGTTTCCGCTTAGTGATAAGGGTGTCGACAGAAAGAATGCCGACTAGATGATCGCTCGTCTTCAGCGGGATGACGGCAAAGTTGATGTGGGGAACGTGAGCGCCGTCGTCGAGCACTATGGTTTGGTCGTAATGGATGACGAACTCGTCGGTCCCCGCCAAACACGAGTCATAGTACTGAAACTGTTTGATCAAGAGAGATTGGCCGTGTTCGTCCTTTAGCTGACCGAATTCATCGGTACCCCATGTCCCCCGCAAGTTCTCGCCGTCTACCAGCCAGACGCCGGCTCTATCCACCGCGCCGGTCTCCATAGCGGCGTCTCGCACCATCCGAAACACGGCATCGGGGTCTTCGTTTTCTGTCAGGGCGACCGAAATATCCATGATTAGCTTTTGCTGGCGAACTAAGGTTTCGCGCTCAGCTTGAAGCCTTGATTTTTGGATTGCAACGGCCGCCTGATCCGCGATGGGAAGCAAGGGAGTCAGCATTGCCGGAGTGATTTTGCGCCCCGTCAGCAAAGTGTCGACGGTAACGATCCCGATCAATTCCTTGCCTACGCGAAGGGGAATGTAGGCGTGGGAAACATTCTCCCAGGTCTCATCGTTCGGGCCCCTAACGGTTACGGCGTCGATCACAAACGGCTGCTTGCGGTTTGTGAACGGCTTGTAGTACTTGCCGCCGGGTTCCACTGCGAATGCGACATGGTGCTCGTCTTGCAGTTCGCCTCGAACGTCGGTACCCCAGGTTCCGTGGGCGACGTCGTCCTCAACGATCCAAACCGCGACACGGTCCACCAGCCCGATTTCGATGATCGCATTCCGGACCATCAGGTAGACCATCTCGGGGTCTTCCTTCGAGGTGATCATCAGCGAGATATCCATGACCCGCCGCTGTTGTTGGATCAGCGCTTCCCGTTCGGCGCGAAAGCCAGTGTTGAGGACGGCAAGGGAAGCTTGTTCAACGAACGGGAGCAAATCTACAACGTCTGCCTCGGTTATGGGTCGGTTTGTCAAGAGGTTGTCGAAAGCGATGTATCCCACCAACTCCGCGCCGCAACCCATAAAGATGACGGCGTGGTCCTGAACGTGCGACATCTCTTCCGGAAAATTGTTTTGGTCACCCGATTCGAAATGGCGCAGAAGATAGCCCTTTCCGCCGAAACGCATCTGGTCCCAGCTGTCTCGTTCGGCGGCGCCGAAAGGGTAAATCTGGTCTGAAATATCCTGAATCGCGCCATGAACGTCGGTTCCCCAGACGCCGCGAATGGACTCGGTTACGGGATCATAGGAGAAAATGCCGGCTCGATCGAAGCCACAGTCGTCGACGAAGATGTCTCGAATCGCGAGAAGCAATCCGTTCAGATCGCTATTGCTCTTGACCGCGTTAGAGAGGGCCAGGAGGCGTCTGTCTTGAGCGGCAATCCGGGAAAGCTCGCGCTGGAGGCGCGCGTTTTCGATCGCGAGTTCCTCGTTCGTCATGGAATTGCCGTCTACAACAGCATTGTCGGACGGTTTCACGGAATCATTATCCTCTAAGTCGTACAATGGGGACCCTAAGGTGGTGCATCCGTTGAGACTGTCTAGCTTGTTCGCGTTTTCGATTGCTGCTTCTGTGTCGATTTCCGCAGTCGGGCAGCAGCCCACAGTGCCTTCGCAGCCGGCGCGACATGTGTGGGTTGATCCACATCCCGAGATTCCCTATCTGTCGAAGCCCCCTCTGAAGCCTGCAAATTGGCTGGTTGAGCGGTCGCCGGTATCGCCCAATGCATCGCCCGAGGCACGCGTTCTGCTTCATATGCTGTATCAGGTCTCGGGGAATCACACCCTTACAGGTCAGCATAACTATGCCAACGAACAGGAGTTCAATACAAACGTCAACGCGATCGTCACCGGTAAGGCGCCCGCGTTATACGGAACCGATTTTGGATTCTCGGCGGCGGGCGACAAGGACTCCGCCTACACTCGGCACGAGCAGGTGCAGACCCTCATCAAGCAATTCCATCTCGGCCATGTGATTGCGATCTGTTGGCATGAAGTTCCCCCGACGATGGATGAGCCCGTTACGTTTCGGGGCCAAATCCAAAGCCACATTACCGATCAACAGTTCGATGACCTGCTGACAAAAGGCACTGCCGTCAACAAGCATTGGCTAGCCCAAGTGGATGGTATTGCCGAGTATCTCAAGGAACTGCAGGACGCCCACGTTCCCGTTCTTTGGCGGCCTTTCCATGAGATCAACGGCGACTGGTTCTGGTGGAATGGGCGGCGTGGAGATGCGACCCATGGTACGAAGCAGCTCTATCGGTTGATGTACGATCGTTTGGTCAACTTTCACCATCTAAATAACCTGCTTTGGGTCTGGAATCCCGACCAGCCCTCGCGACCGGATCGGCAATTCGTGGATTACTTCCCGGGTTTGGAGTTTGTGGATGTGCTCGGTCTTGACTGCTACGGCGCGTTTCAGCAGTCGTTTTACGACGACCTAAACGCCCTTTCCGGTGGAAAAGTGATGGCGATAAGCGAGACAAGCAACCCGCCTGCCATCTCGGTCTATCAAACGCAGCCGAAGTGGTGTTACATCATGCGGTGGGCGATGGACAAGGCCCCCGCCTTGAGCATGCTCAAGACCATGAACGAGCCACCAGCTGTTGCACCCGCACTACCAGTTCAAAGGCGCGGACCCAGCCGTGCCGAGCAACAGGCGCTTGTGAAGGACCCGCGGATGATGAGCCTTCAGGACCGGTCGTACCTAAAGCTTATCGGCGATGTCCAAAAAGCAGCCGGGGCACGCCCCGTCCGTCGTGCCGAAAAACTTCCGGACAAGCCTTAGCCCGAAGGGCTTACGTAGGTGCGCGCGAGAGCGAGCACGGTAACTCGCAGACTCGCAACCCTTCGCTTTGATACAGAACCACCTTGTGGTTCAAAGGACCTAAGTGCCTTGTCCCTTGAGCTTCATATCAAAGGGTTTGCCTTTCAATTCTTCGAAGGCTTTCTTTTGTTGCTCGTTCAGAAGGGCCAAGACCTGCTTGCCTGTCTTTATTCGAATCTCGTTGAATTGCTTTGCTTTGGCCGGGCTGGGCTCATCCGCCATCAGGTTTGAGATGGCGGTTCCGCCTTCTTCGACTAGACGGTCCGCTTGTTTCTTTTGCTCGGCAGAAAGGCCGACCTTCTTAGCGACGCCGTCGTCGGCGATCGCGATTCCGTCAAGGCGCTGAATCCAGATCTCTTCGAGACGCTTTCGTTGGGAGGCGTCAAGGACTTTCATGGCGTCCCCTTCCATTTCCGCAAGCTCGCGATTGCCGTGGAGAGAAAGTCGGATTTGATCTCCCTCAACTTCTAGGCCGCCTCCGAAGGCGTCCATGATCCGCGAGTTTTGATCCGGTGACAGCTTTATCTCAGGCTTCACGTTGGACCTCAGGGCTAGGAAAATGCGCTTGGTTAGCATCAATTCGCGGGGAGGCGGGCCCTCTTGCGCCAGGCAGAGGCAAGTAGCTGCTGCAAGCATGAGTATCGTCAGGGTTTTGAATTTCATCGTTTCTCCGTATCGGTCAGTATTGGTACCAATGAGTTCGCTAATGCTGCTCCTTAGCCGCCGAGATCTCACATCTTTCTCATAATCGCGCGTTAGCATGTCACAATCGTTTACTAAATCTTTATGCCGAAAGCCGACGCTATAGAGCCAACCGGACATCGCTGGCTACGCCTACAAATCTTATGAGGCAGCCTAAATTGTCACTCGGCAAACGCCTAGTCCGTACTCTGCTTGGGGCGCCGATTCCGACGTCGAAGGCGCACCACGAGCGGCTATCGCCGTTACTTGGCTTGCCCGTGTTCTCCTCCGATGCGTTGAGTTCGGTTGCATACGCTACGGAAGCGATTCTCTTAATTCTTGTTTATTTGTCGGACGCGGCGCTCCACTTCCAGATTTGGATTTCTCTCGCAATCGTGGCGCTGATCATGTGCGTCAGTATTTCTTATCGTCAGACGATTCACGCGTACCCGAATGGTGGCGGATCCTATATCGTCGCTTCTTCCAACCTAGGCGTGGGACCTGGACTGGTGGCGGCAGCAGCCCTCCTGATCGATTACATCCTGACTGTTTCGGTATCTGTCGCGGCAGGCATTGCGGCGATTCTGTCCGCGTTTCCGCACATCAAACATGTGGTGCCGCAGGCGACGGTAACGCTGTCGGTCATGTGCATCCTCATCGTGGCCTTTGCCAATTTAAGAGGTCTTCGCGAATCGGGCACCCTGTTCGCGTTTCCGACATACGGGTTCGTATTTGCGATGACTGCGGTCATCATCGCAGGCGCCTGGGCCATTGGGCACTCGCATCCTATCCCATTTCACGTCGAAAGCGACGTGATGGGCAAGGAGGCTACTACTGCGCGGTGGTTCATCATTCTCCGGGCTTTCGCAGCAGGATGTACTGCTCTCACTGGCATCGAGGCCGTGAGCAACGGTGTCCAAGCATTCAAAGCTCCGGAAAGTAAAAACGCAGGCAAGACTCTGGCAATGATGTCGGGCCTGCTTACGTTTATGTTCTTGGGGCTGGGCTATGTTGCCCTCCACTTGCCTTACCACTACGCACACTTTGGTATTTATGAAGGCGACAGCCCCCACTATCTGACGCTAACGGCCCAGGTCGCCGCATTTGCTTTTGGCAAAGATAGCTTCGGTTTTTACGCGCTTCAGATTAGCGTTGCATTGATTTTGATCCTTGCCGCGAACACGGCGTTCGCCGACTTTCCGCGACTTACGAGCTTGATCTCTCGCGACGGTTACTTGCCCCGTTATCTCGCGCGGCAAGGCGACAAACTCGTGTACCACAACGGAATTATCCTGCTTGCCTGCGCCGCCGCAGCGCTCGTCGTGGCATTCCGAGGTCAGCTCGACGCCCTCCTCCCGTTGTACGCAGTAGGTGTCTTCACGGCATTTACCCTTTCGCAGATTGGCATGGTTCGCCATTGGCAAAAAGAGAGGGAAAGGGGCTGGCGACGCAGTGCGCTCGTCAACGGCTTTGGCGCCGGCCTCTGCTTTATCGTCACGATCCTAATCGGATTTACAAAGTTCAAAGAGGGTGCTTGGATCGTTATCCTTCTCATCCCTATGATCGTAACGGGATTCATCTTGATCCACAAGCGATATGCGTCCGTTTCGCATCAGCTTGCGATCGACAATGGTGAGCAGGTTGCCGACTATGCCGGACACGTTGCGGTGTTGCTGGTCCCAAGAGTCCATCGTGGGATACTTATCGCTCTCGCCTATGCGCGGCAAATGAAAGGAGACATCCAGGCGGTACATATCAACATCAATGACCGATCCCTGTTTGATGTTCAGCGAACATGGGAAGAACACGCACCCGACGTGCCTCTTCATGTTCTGCCGTCACCTTATCGCTCCCTCATTCACCCGATGACCGAGTATGTCGATCAACTGCGGGAAAGGTTGCCAAACCACCTGATAACGGTCATCGTCTCCGAGGCCGTAAGTCGAAACTGGGTACACCGGCTACTGGTGGAGAACGTTGCCGCTCAACTCAAAGATGCCCTCGCTTCCCGAGCCGGCGTAGTTGTCGCGAACCCTCGCTACTTCCTGAAGTAGCGCTTAGCTTTTCTTGCAGTCCGTTCGAGTGCTTCTGATCACGTCAATGATAAGTGGAATTGTCGTGACTGCGCCGATGAGGAGCAGGTTCAGACCCAAAGCCTTGCGCTTTTGGGGTGAAATCTTATCGGCTAAGAGAAGTCCAATCCCAGCTCCTGCCATCCCTCGAGTTGCCGCAATCATCCCGATTTCCTGAATCCTCAAAGTCGCCTGTTTCATAGCTCTACGACTACGAAAGCACTCCTGGGGTTCGGTTTTATGGGCTAACGTGACCATTGGCGAACGCGATCGCCATGCGAGACGCCAATCGAAATATCGACGCTGCGCTAGGAGCTTCAATTGCTGAAAACCGGTAATTCGCCATTTTTCGGGTGTTTACCTTAGCAACGAACGCGTTGCCCCTACAAATACGGGCTTTGGTGTGTTCGGCTTCATCTGGCCGGCTTGCAACGTCCTCAAACTGTGTCCATGGGTATGACTCGTGACTGTTTGGCCCATGACCAAGGGCTGTTCTTAGTAATAGGCGCACAATGCAATTTATGAGATCCCCTTTCTATGCCGGCTGGAGACATCGCTAATGACAAACTGGCGCCGAATAATTGCGGTTACTGCGATTGCACTTTTAGGATCGGTATTGACCGACGCAGCGGGTTTGTCCTCTATGATTGGACAAAAACATTTCACCGGCGATAGGCCAAAGATGTCATCCAGTTTTCGCAGGCTCGGACTTCAATCCGGTTCACCATGGCCAAAGCTTCAGGGGAATATCGCCAACTCAGGTCAAGGCACTGGCGCCGGTTCCAATGGCTTGCTGAAGTGGACGATCCCCGGCATCGTCTCATACTGGTCCGCTCCCGCGGTTGCCGCAGACGGAACCGTTTATGTCTCAGTCACAAGCGATCGAAAGACCAGCAGTCTATTGGCATTGAATCCAGTCGACGGTTCGCAAGAGTGGAGTTTTCCTACGGGCGCGACCAACGCTATTCAAGCGACCCCCGCCATAGGCGCTGACGGAACTATTTACGCACCTGGTTTCGGATCAGGCGCACTGAATAGCGACCCAGTTCATCTGCTATTTGCGCTCAAGCCGGACGGAACTCAGAAGTGGGTATTTGGCGGATTCGGAGATGGCGGTTATTACTTAGTGGAGGGCGCTCCGACGATCGCGAAAGATGGCACGATTTATTTTTCCGCGCAAGAATTTGTCAACAATCTCGGATTCGGCGTGAATCAAAACTATCTCTTCGCCCTCAACCCCGACGGTTCGATGAAGTGGGATTTTCAGGCAGGGCAGGATTTCGTGATTCAGTCCACACCGGCAATAGGCTCCGATGGAACCATCTACTTTGGCACTTGGGACGGAATCGACAACGCGATGACAGGCAAGATCTTTGCCGTTAATCCCAAAGATGGCTCGTTGAAATGGAGCCTTCCTACTTTGGGACAAATCGTTTCATCGCCTGCGATTGGGCCAGACGGCACTATTTATATCGGTGAGCAAGCGGGGTCCAACAAGTTCCACGCCTTGAATCCAGACGGGACCGAGAAATGGACTTTCTCACCAGGAGGTTCGTTTACCCTCTCCCCCGCCGTCGATTCTTCGGGAACGGTATATGTCACCGTCGATTCTGTTCTTTATTCCCTCGCGCCAGACGGAACGCAAAACTGGAGCAAGATCGGATTTAATTGCTCACCTGCAATCGGCGCGGACAATACCCTTTACGTTGGATCAGAGAATTACCGACTCTATGCTCTGAACCCAAATGGAACTGAAGTTTGGGATTATTTGGCTCTCGGGCAGATATATTCTTCATTCGCGATAGGCGCGGACGGTACGGTTTACTTTGGTGAAATCCTTGGAAACTTCTACGCGATAGGAACGGGAGTTCCTGCGCCCAATGGCTACAACCTCAGCCCGTCTTCGGTTATCGGCGGCTCGAGTTCCACCGGTACCGTCACCATCAAATCGGCGGCACCGCCCGGAGGCGAAGTTATTACGCTGAAAAGCAGCGATCCATCGGCTATCGTTCCCGCATCGATCTCGATCCCAGCCGGAGCAACCCAGGGAACCGTCACCATAAGGACAACACCGGTCTCAAGTCAGACAGCCGTCACCCTTACGGCAACTGCAGATGGAGTAAGCGTCACGACCACACTTACGGTATTGCCGCCCGCCCTGAATGGGTTGACCCTTTCACCGACCAGCGTCGGAGGCGGAGGCTCATCAACAGGAACGGTGACGCTTAATGGAGTCGCGCCGACCGGCGGAGCCACGATCAACCTTGCATCGAACAACGCCAATGCGTCGACACCGGCGAACGTTGTCGTTCCTGCCGGAGCCACGTCGACGACCTTTTCGATCACGACCTTGGCTTTCGCTACGGCCAAAACGGCCACGATTACTGCCACTCAAGGTTCTGTCACGGAGAGCGCTACTCTTAGCATAAATCCTTTGTCTCTACTATCGCTCGCTCTTCACCCTGCGACCGTGATCGGCGGTAGCACCTCTACAGGAACGGTTACCCTCAACGCACCCGCCGAAGCAGGCGGGGCCGTCGTCAAGCTATCAAGCAGCCTAGCTGCGGTAGCAACGACACCTACTTCGATTACCATTCCCGCCGGTCAATCGTCGGCCACATTTACAGTTAAGACAAGCGCAGTTTCGACCCAGAAAGTCACGACTATACGTGCGATGTTTAAAACGGAGCCGGTTACATCCGCGCTCACTGTCAATCCTCCGACTCTGACATCGTTTAGCCTCGATCCGCCGGCTGTCACTGGTGGCATGTCATCGGGTGGGTCGGTGACTCTATCCGGTCCCGCTCCCGCCGGAGGGATCATTGTGAAGCTGGAGAGCAATCAGAGTGCGGCAACCGTCCCGCCCGCAGTCATTGTTGGAGCCGGTAAGTCAAGCGCCACGTTTTCAGTTAAAACCGTTGCGGTTACGGCTCAAACGTCGGCGACGATCACGGCTAGCCTAAACGGCGTGTCTCAATCCGCGCCACTTACGATCAATTCCGCCGTCCTTGCGTCGTTGACTCTGAATCCGTCGTCGGTTAAGAGCGGGAGCAACTCGACGGGAACAGTCACGCTAACTGGTCCAGCGCCCGCCAAAGGACTTGTGATTACTCTATCGAGCAACCAAAGTCAGGCCACTCCACCTGAAACTGTCACTGTTGCTGCAGGGAGAACCGCCGCTACATTCACCATCAAAACGAAAGCTGCTAGCGACCAAGTGATCGCCATGATTTCTGCGTCTCTGGGAGCCGTAACAAAAACTGCAAATCTCACGGTTAAATAGTTGGGTCAGTACACTCAAAACTGTCCTTGATCGGGTGATGCTCATCCCTCAATTTGATTCGGCTCTTCACGTGGAATTATGTTAAACTAAGTCTATCAAACTAAGTTTAGCCAAATTATGCTGACGTACAATATTCATGAAGCCAAAACCCATCTTTCTCGCTTGATCGAACTAGCGGCGAAAGGCGAGTCGTTTGTAATTGCCAAGGCTGGCAAGCCAATGGTGAAGGTAATGCCGATAACTGCCCCTGAACCAGCCCAAATGAAGCGAATCGGATTCATGTCTGGCGAATTTGAAGTTCCTGACGACTTTGACAGCATGGGATCGGATGAGATTGAGAGGATGTTTGATCCAGAAAAATGACAATTCTACTGGACACCCACTTGCTCTTGTGGGCAGCAATCGGTAGTCGGCGCCTACCCAAAGCTGCAGCCAAGACAATCAAGGATCCTGCCAATAATTTGGTCTTCAGCGCCGCCAATATTTGGGAGATTGTGATCAAAGGTGGTCTTGGACGTTCAGATTTTCGCGTGAACCCGAATGTACTTAGGACGCGATTACTCGAAAATGGCTACTCGGAATTGCCAATTACCACAGAACACACTCTCGCGGTCGCTGGTCTGCCCAGCTTCCACAAAGATCCTTTCGATCGAATATTAATAGCCCAGGCATCCGTGGAAGGATATGTCCTCCTAACTGCCGACCCGGTCTTGGCGCAATACTCAGGACCCATTATCAAGGTCTAACATGCCTGGGCGTGCGACTTGGTCATTTGGTTATGACCTGTGCAATTCTGCGCTCCTATGGATCGTTCCGCATACCATGCTGTTCAAGAACAGCCTTCACCTCCGGAGTACCCGCAAATCGGTCTGGCAATGGCGATCCAGCTTCGAGTAGGAGCTCGACGCACCTGGCGTGATTGCCGTCCTTTCTCCAGTCATTCATCGACCCGTAAATGCATGTTCCGATCGGATTGCCACCATATGCATTCCGAAGGGTCAAGTCCGGTTGGTAGGCAAGTATTGCCTCGACTACGTCGTCGAAGCCGTGGAACGCGCCGTTGTGAGCAGCTCCCATCTTTTCGGAATTAACAGTGTTCACATCAAATCCGACTTCCAATAGCAATTTGACGGTGTCGATTTGTCGATTCCATGCCGCATCTGGGAGCATTTGCATGTCGTCCTCGGATAACGTTGCGATGAGTCCTGGGTTATCCTCGACAACCTGCAGGGCCGCGTCACGATCGCCGCGCCACGCAGCCATCGTTAGCCGCAATGCTGGGTTCGAGCGCTCCCAAAGCAATTCGTAAACAGCTTTTTGTTCAAAGTGGCTGGCTACTTGATGAAGTTGGACGGCGCCAATCTCATACAAATAGATGTGCCGCCCTGGGGCAGAAGGGATCCAAGGATTTCCGGGCTCACTTGTCCTTCTGGAAATAGCAGCCGGGTCCTCGTCAAGCAGGTGTTCAAGAACTGAAACTTCACCAAGAACTGCGGCGGAAAAGACATCAGGCGTCGCACCTCGCTCCCAAAGACGCCTTGCCACAGGCTCATTCTTTATTCGATTCTGGAGCGGCGTCCCTTCGTGATCGAGATCGCGAGCGTCAATGTCGGCGCCAGCGTCAAGCAGAATATCCACGATTTCTGGCGTTTTGGCAAAGTGAAGGGGATATTGTCCGTCGCCTCCGCGTTCACGTACTACTTCGGGATCGCTTGAAATGATCTTCCGGAGTTCCTCTGCCCACCCGAGTCGAGCGGCAGCATGTGCCGTTAACTTAGCGCCTCGCGACAAGAGATGAGTGGTCGTTCTGTCGTCAGCAAAATCGAGCGGCCCGAAACTGCCTAAACTCCAATCGCTACGAGCTTCGATGTCCGCCCCATGGTCGAGAAGAAGGTCGATCATTTGCTGGTCGTCTCGTCTGGCTGCCTCGTTCAGGACTGTTGAGCCAAAAGAGTGCGGGTCGCGCGACCTGACCAAAGCAGGGTATTGATCCAGCAGCACGAGAACACGGTCTCGATCACCTGCTCGGATTGCGGCAAAGAGGGCGTCCCGTCGGTCGGTGTAACCAATCAAGTGACGTTTGAGTTGCGCCCAGCTTGTGAATCCATACTCTCGAGCGATGACAAGCTGAGCGTCCGCGAGGCGATAAGGTGGACGTGCAGGCAGGTCCCCAATACGGTCAAGTGCGGGCAAATCGCCTGAGCGAAGGGATTGAAGAAGTGTTTTGGCCTGACCTTTGAGGTGCTCAAGGTTGGCGTTTTCGGGCAGTTGTTGAATCATCGAAACCTCCATGCGAATGAACCCGAGGTCCGCAATCAGGCCGCACAAAGGCTGAGTTCGATATGAAACTGTGAATTCGGTAGGTTGAACCCTTTCCGCGGACCCGGTTGCGCCCGACGCGCCATCGGAAATTATACGCTAGATGGACTCAAAGAAGAAGCAAACTATGGTGCAGGCATTTGTGGTTTGGTTATGACCCCAATGCTGCATGGCCATGCTTAGCATTCTGAATCAATTGCCTCAGCGCTGCATTAACTGCCTCCGAGGTCGGGAATAAGGCGGCTACGTCTGGCTCCAGCGTAACTGTCGTTCGATTCGTTATCCGTTGCGGTCCACGCTCTACAATTCTTAATGTTGCGAGGTCGTATTCAGCTCTAAGTTCATCTTCCTTAATTGTCTTTTTCATAGAACTCTCGCTCAGATCGAGTCGCTTCTCGGGCACTTATTAGGCGAACTGCGTCGGATCTCTCACCAAAGGATACGACAAGAAGCCTGTGTTTCGTTGACTCGCCAATAATGATGAACCGATTTTCGGTTTCCGAATGGTCAGGATCGGCAAAGATAATGTAGAGAGGGTCCTCAAATAGAGTCGATGCCTCATCGAACGAAACAGCGTGTTTTCGGAGGTTGTACTTGCCCTTTCGAACGTCCCACTCAAACCGCATATCAAATTTTAGCTTGGTAAGACCATATGTCACTTGAGGCAATTCACAAATGAGCGTCCGCCAGATCGTGCATATCGATATGGATGCCTTCTATGCTTCGGTCGAGCAGCGAGATGATCCGAATCTGCGAGGGAAGCCGGTTGTTGTCGCGTGGCTGGGAAATCGGTCGGTCGTTTGCGCAGCTTCCTACGAGGCGAGGAAGTTCGGAATTCGATCGGCGATGCCGGCAATGACAGCCGAACGGCTTTGTCCGTCCGCAATCTTTGTTCCACCTGATTTCACGAGATACCGAGCAGTCTCCAATTCTGTTCGAGAGATATTCAAAACCCATACGGACCTCATCGAGCCACTGTCGCTTGACGAGGCATATCTCGACGTAACGGAGATCAAAAGCGGATTGAACTCTGGTGTACAAGTCGCGACATCGATCCGAGGGCGGATTCGCGAGGAGCTGAATTTGACTGCTTCGGCTGGAGTCGCCCCGAATAAGTTCCTGGCAAAGATCGCCTCGGATTGGCGAAAACCTGATGGTCTGTTTGAGATTCGGACTGAAGACATCTATTCTTTCCTCGGCCCGTTGCCAGTAGGGAAGTTGCCTGGTGTTGGCAAAGTCACAGAGGAGAGGCTTACCCAAACCGGCCTTGAAACTGTTGGCGACATCCGAGCAATCACCCTGGAGGCACTCGAAGCTCGATTTGGCAGCCATGGAAGGCGTCTTTTCGAACTAGCCCGTGGGATCGATGAAAGTCAGGTGGTTCCGGATCGACCCACACAATCGATTTCTGCCGAGGACACCTTCGAAAAGGATGTGCCCTTACAGGACACAAAAGCGACTATCGTACGGCTTGCCGAACGCGTGTGGAAGTCGGTCGAAGAAGAACCGCGAGTTGGACGAACCGTTGTTTTGAAACTCAAGACCGGAGACTTCGATATCATTACGCGAAGTCATACACCTCTTACTCCTCCATCCTCCTATGAGGAACTGGTCGAGATCGCCATTTGGCTATTAGACAGAGTCGCATTGGATCCTGAAACGAAGTACCGCCTTGCCGGAATTGGGATCAGCAATTTTTCCGATCCCGCATCGAATCCCACTCAACCGAGACTTTTCCAATAGAATTGAAGACAACGAATGAGAACAATCCACGACTACCAACACCACATCGGCTGGGATAACTCATTTGAGCCGGTCTTGACCGTCGAACCCGGTGACACCGTCGAGTTCAAGACTGTCGATGCGTCAGGAGGCCAGCTTAGTCCGGCGTCAACCGTAAAGGATGTGGCAACTCTCGACTTTGGCAAGGTTAATCCCGTTAATGGACCGATCTTCATCAATGGCGCAGAGCCGGGTGATTCGGTAAAAGTAACTCTCCTGAGTTTTGACATGGCGGGATGGGGTTGGACGGCTAACATCCCCGGATTCGGTCTTCTTGCCGACCAATTCCTTGATCCCGCACTCCATCTTTGGAAGTTCGATCCCACTTCATTAACTCCATCGATGTTTAGCCCAGGAGGCAAGGTTCCTCTCAAGCCGTTCTGCGGAACCATTGGTTTGGCGCCCGCCGAATCAGGTCTTCACAGCATCGTTCCCCCGCGACGGGTTGGCGGCAACATGGACATCCGCGACCTCAGCGCCGGAACCGAGCTATATCTTCCCGTCGAAGTGGCAGGAGCGTTGTTTTCGGTAGGCGATATTCACGCCGCCCAAGGCGATGGCGAAGTCTGTGGCACCGCCATCGAAGCCCCGGCCGTGATCTCTGCACGGTTCGACCTAATCAAAGGCGAAAACCTTGCGTACCCTCGCTTCACCACTCCCGGCCCCGTTAGCCGCCACCTCGATACTCGCGGATACGAAGTTACAACCGGTATCGGACCCAACCTTATGGAAGGTGCCCGTGCCGCCGTCAGCGGCATGATCGACTTACTTACAAAGCGGTACAAGATGTCGGCGGTCGACGCCTACATGCTCTGCAGCGTCTGTGCCGACCTCCGAATCAGCGAGATTGTTGATATGCCGAACTGGGTTGTTTCACTTTATTTCCCGCGAGTTGTGTTTGAGTAGGTCCTAAGTCCATTCTTTTGAGTTTTTTGGCTGGCTAGCGCTAACGCTTGCCAATCGTGTTAAGATTGCGGGGTGTATTTGGTACGTTTGCGATTTGCGGCGTCCTCATTGAAATACTTCTGCAGGAATCTTTGTCCACATGAAATTGAGCTTTAATTACCGTTCGAACGGATGCCGTTTTGTCGGCTGCACCGTCTTCCTTGGTGGCATAGTTGTCGCTTCGGCTTCAAGTTCCAATGCAAAGGCTTTTCATCCTAGTAAGTCTGGCGCGGTGACCCAAAAGCGGAAATCCACGGATCCGCCTGCGCCTGCAAAGGGGAAGCTCGGACAAGATTTGTTTATCGCGGTTGGTATGCGAAACCTGCCGATGGTCATCTCGCTGTTGAAGAAGGGTGCCGACCCGGACGCTCGCAACGGTCTTGAATTCACTCCGTTATACATGGCAGCGGCAACTCATCAAGACGATGCTATGCAGGTGCTGCTCAAGGCAGGTGCGAAGCCGGAGGCAGAGAGTGCCTATGGAACACCAGTGATGTTTGCCGCCGCGAGCGCCAATCAGCCAGGTGTCGATTTGCTTCTACAGCACCATGTGAGCGTCAATGTTTCCCGCGTCGACGGCATGACACCATTGATGATGGCGGCGAATTCAGGGGCGCCGAATGTCGTTGACGTGTTGATCAAGCACGGTGCATCCGTAAATGCGACTGATAACGACGGGGCAACTGCACTGATGTACGCAGCCCGAGGTGGTTTTGAGCAAGCTGGAAAGTTGCTGATCAGTGCCGGAGCAACCATAAATGTCGCAGACAGCGACCGCCAAACACCTCTCATGTTTGCTGCCATGAACGGCCACAAAGAATTCGTTCGGATGTTGATCACTAAGGGAGCAAATCCTAACGTTCGTGACGGGAAGGGCAGAACGGCATTGATGCTTTGTGCAACCTATGGCGATAATCCGGAGGTCGTCAAAGTTCTTCTGGGCAGTGGTGCAAATCCGAAACTTCTCAATGCAAAAGGGATGAATGCAGCGGCGTGCGCGGCTATACGCGGTTACCTCGAAACTGCAAGAATCCTCGGCGAGCCCAAGCTAGCAACAAGTGGCGCGACCGGATCTCGAACGCCTGTTGATGCTGTGCAAGTCAGTCTGAAGCTGCTTCAATCCTCAATGCTCAGGTTCAACGACGCCACAACTTGTGTCTCGTGTCATCACGAAGGGCTCGGACGGATTGCGTCCGCCGTAGCCAGAGATCACGGCTTCAAACTTGACTCCTCCGTTCAACGCGCACAAATGGAGCGCGTTTCGGGGATGATGGCGGCGATGCGACCTCTTCACGAGGGCGCATTGAAGAACCAAGAGGTGATGAAGCAGGTACCGCTGATAGAGATCAACGAGGTAACGAGCACCTACACTTGGCTTCTCGCCGCGATGGCTTCCCAAGGTCAGTCGGCCAACGAATCGACCGCTGCCGCGGCGATGGTTCTCGCTAGGCAGCAGATGCCGGATGGCGGATGGATATTCGGCGTTCCCCGCGAACCCATGCAGTCAAGCAATATCACGTTTACAGCCCTTTCAATTCGGGCACTTAAAGCGTACGGCCCCAAAGCACAAGCCAAAGAAATTCAAGCGCGAGTGCAACGCGGAAAAGCTTGGCTAATGGCGGCAAAGCCGGTGAACAGCGAAGATCGGGCGTCGCTGCTGATGGGTCTAAACTGGGCTGGCGCCTCCGCACCTGAAAAGGCAACCGTGGCAGCACAGATTCTTGCAGATCAACGTCCTGACGGAGGTTGGGCCCAGCTTCCAAACCTTAAGAGCGATGCTTACGCAACTGGTCAAGCGCTGTACGCGCTCCACGAAGCAGGGGGCTTGCCTGTAATGGACCAGTCATATAGTCGCGGAGTCAAGTATCTCCTTCGAACCCAAGACGACGATGGCTCCTGGTTCGTCAACAAGCGAGCAAGCCCCGCCAACAATCACTTCAACGCCGGATTCCCGAACGGGAAGTCTCAATACTCGTCCTTCATCGGAACCTGCTGGGCAACTATGGCGCTGGCGGAGACCGTAAATTCGAAAGCGGCAAAGGTTGCCAGTCGATAGGAGATCTATTCATTTGCTGGTGGGTGCATTAGCTTCGGACGTCTTCTCGCCTATTTCTTGCCTCTCGCCAATTGCCTGAACTGATAAGTGGTCCATTCGGCTGAGGACCCATCAAATACGTCCACGCCTTTCTGGGTTTACCGTCGTAGAGGTCGACCACAACTTGAGCGCGAAGATACCAAGAGTCACCCGGCTGATCCTCGCGATAGCCTTCTACTTCATCCAGCTCTCGGATGAGGTCGTGGAGATTCTCGACTTGAATAAACTCGCCACGGATTGCTTTATGCCTTTCATTGTTGACTAAGGACTGAAGCTGATCGATGCGGTCTTGGATCGTTTCGTGCGAAGTTGATTCGCCGCTCGCATGCATCGCTGGATAATCGCCGAGATCATACAGGTCAAGACCAAAGCACCGCGCTACCAACCTGGAAGTTGGAGAAGCCTTCTCAATGTGGTGCGCCCTGCACTCTCCCCGCATAAGCGTCCCATAAACAAACAGCCCTTCCGGTTCGGATTCGACTCCAGTTTCGTTCATCAAGTAGGGAATTGTAGAGCATCCTGCGTTGGTACGTCATCGATAAATGATCGTCGCAGTGTAGGGGCAACGCGTGCGTTGCTATCGTAGCCACCATTAAGCTGCGCCGCTTGCGAAACCGCGTTATAGTGGTGGATATGAATGCCTTCTTCATAATCGTCGGCGTTGCGCTTAGTCAGGCATCGACTCATTCGGTTCCGAAAGCCAACTCGTTTACCGATACTCCGAGATATCATTGGATGTACCAATCATTGGGAGACCTCGTAAAGGTTGGGCTCACCTCAATGCCAGCTGCCATAGATAGAAGGTCGTCGTCGAAATATGAATTCGCAGTGGCTGCTCACTACGCGGCATTTAATCTTCACAACATTGTCATGGATGTTGATCGCGGCAACGAGGCCATCGCTAAGTTTCAGGGTGACCCAAAGTCTGCTCCGAAGACAATCGCGGAGTTAAGTGGAGGAGACATGTTTGCCTTCATAAGACAAAGAGTGGCCATATTGGAAAAGGATTTGATTGAATTGACCAGGGCATTTACACCGGAACTGAAATCTTTGGGGGTAGCCCCATCTGAAATGATCGGTCAAGTAAAAAGTGACTGCCAAAGAATCGCCAGCTTCCGATTCGCGAAGCTTGGCGAGGCAACGAAACAATTCTCAGATGTGCCGGAAGGTCACTGGGCGGCCGAGGCGGTCAAGTCGCTGCGTGCCGTAGGAATCCTACACGGGTTCGCGGTGGATAAATTCGGCGGGTAGGCAACCTTCGGTAGCAACGCACGCGTTGCCCCTACATCTAACTCTCGAATCATTTGTAGGGGCAAGGCGTGCCTTGCTGGTTCGCCGACCCCTTCCGCCAAAGCAACAAAACCGTCGCCCTTCCTTCCCCTCTGGAAATGCATTTGATAGAATTCTTCAGGGAATTCAGTTGACGAGGAAATACTTCAATAGCACGCACCGGTTGAAGGGATTCGACTATAGGTCGTCACGGTGGTACTTCGTGACTATTTGCACGTACGAGCGAAGGTGCAACTTATCTCGAATCGATGGACCACGAGTCGTTCATTCAAAATTCGGCAAGATCCTCGCTGATGAATGGGAGCGAACGAGAGCTATTCGTCCTTATGTCGTACCTGGCGAGTCAATAGTAATGCCTAATCACTTCCACGGTTTGATCGGCTTAAGTTCGCTGGTTGACTCTAAAGATTTAGGCTCGGCAGAACGAAATATTCCGATTGGTGGGTCGTCGGTTTATCTTCAAAAATCGGAATCATTGAATTCAATTGTCGGCGCATTTAAATCCGCCGTTACCAAGAACGTGAATCAAATGCGAGGGACACCTGGAGCCCAGTTTTGGCAGAAGGGGTTTCATGATCACGTTGTCAGGAATGTTGCCGAGTTCGAAGAGCTCACATCGTACATCGCATTTAATCCTTTGAATTGGCATCTAGATCGAATCAACCCTGATTTCGAATCAGTGTTGGAGGATGTGCGCACCTGGAAAACGGAACATGGATTATAAGCGAGATTTGGTTTAGCAAGGCACGCCTTGCCCCTACATGTCGTTGAGAGTGGGTGGTTAAGACCCAGTTGTGCCGACCTTAATGAACTTCTTCAAATACTCCTTGTAGATTACGAATACGACGGCTAGGTCGAATATGCCTAGGAGTCCGGTTACGACTTCGCGGGCGGTGCCAGCTCTTACGAGTTCAATGAGCGCGAATAGGGACAGGATCCCCATGAATCCGATGTAGCCCCAACGTTTGCCTCGGGCGATTGCGAGGATCAGAATGACCTTCGACAGGCCGTGGATCATTAGGTAGATCGCTTCTCCTGTCGACGGATGCATCGTCACACTGTCGGCTAGGAGGTCAAGACGACCAGCCAAAACGTGATGGTGGCGGAAGGTTTCGTGCTGGGCAATCACGGTGATATATCTCGCCAACTTGGTCGGCATCAAGAGCAAGATGCCCCCGATCACCTCGAACAGCGAATCGACGCCTTTGATGATCAAACCGACGCGAAAGATAAAGTCCACGGTAAACATAACGGTCTGAACAATTGAGATGAGGGCTGAATTAATTAAGACTTAGTAGCGATCAGGCAGGGCGAATGCCACGAATTCGTCGCCTGACTTCGTACCCAGTTTGCCACCGCCACCGGCGGCGATGACGACATATTGCTTGCCATTCACCATGTAGGTTGACGGCGTTGCATATCCCCCTGCGTCTAATCTGTATTCCCAAAGGAGCTTGCCGGTCGTCTTGTCATAGGCGTGGAATTTTTCGTCCATCGTCCCGCCGATAAATACCAAACCGCCCTCGGTAACGATAGATCCGCCAAAGTTTTGCGTGCCTGTCAGCGGAACTCCCTTAGCCGTCAACTCCGCGAATTCACCAAAAACAATTCTCCACGCAAATTCTCCAGTATTTAGATTGATAGCAGTGAGGTGTCCCCAAGGCGGTTTGACACCAGGGTAACCGTTCTGATCGCTAAAGTAGTTATAGCCAAGGAAATCGAATCCGCCTGAATCGTTTGCCTTCATCTTGCTCACGTAGGGAGTGTTGTTGGTGTTGATATAGAGCATATTCGTGGTCGGATCAAACGAAGCTCCGCTCCAATTTGCGCCGCCATGATAGCCGGGTGAAACGACCGTTCCTTGAATGCTCGGCGTCTGATAACGAATGCCAAACAACAAGTTTTTGGCCTTTTCTTTTACAAAAGCATTTGCTTCCGGTGAGATATTGGTGAAGTCAGAGTCAGTAACATTCTGTGGTTCGAGCGCTGCTGGCTTTAGCGGAATTGGCTGCGTTGGCCATGCGACCTCGCCGGCAAGCTCTGCCCTTGGCGCCGGAATCTCTTTCACCCCATAAATCGGTTTACCGGTGAGGCGATCGAAAAGGAAGATGTATCCGGTTTTCGTGGGCTGAGCCACTGCCTCGATTCTCTTGCCCTTCACAACAACCGAGCAAACAACCGGAGGGCAGGGAAGATCGTGGTCCCAAAGATCGTGGTGAACCGTTTGGAAATGCCAAAGCCGCGTGCCCGTTCGTGCATCCAGTGCTATCGTGCAGTTGGCAAACAGGTTCTGCCCGAGTCGGTCAGCGCCATAGAAATCAGAAGATGCCGATCCGAGCCCGGCGAAAACAATGCCATGTTTCACGTCGACGGTATAGCCCGACCATGCATTAACTCCCGTCCGGTCCTTCCAGCCGCCGTTCGTCCATGTTTCGTTCCCAAACTCACCCGGCCATGGCGCGGTATGAAATCGCCACACCTGCTTGCCCGTTCGAACGTCGAATGCGCGGATATCGCCCGGGCCACCCGGCTGAGACTCCGGGACGATGATCGGCACGATGATCAAGTTCTCAAAGATGGCAGGGGCCGATGTCGAACCGTAGGTCGACTGCGATATATCGCGCTCAATACCTTCCCGTAGGTCAACCGTTCCGTCTTGCCCAAAAGAGGGGTCGAGTTTTCCGGTCTGCGCATCCAACGACACCATCTTGCCATCGGCAAGAGCGGCAATGATTCGTCGCGCGCCCCCTGATTTTCCGTCAGACCAATAAGCCACTCCCCGATTGACTCCCTTTTGTTGTGGGTCGAACTCCCAGATCGGTTTGCCCGTGGCCGCATCAAGCGCGACGATCTTCAACTTGATCGTCGTTATGTACATCACTCCGTCAATGACAATCGGCGTGCATTCGATGGTTGTCTTTGACCGTTCGAGGTCACCCGTGTGATAAACCCAAGCGACCTTAAGGTCTTTAACCGTATCCCGATTGATTTGCTTCAACCGGGAATATCGCATTCCACCCTTGTCATTCCCCACATTCACCCAATCGACAGAGTCCCTTCGATTAGGGTCAGGAACAGGCGCGAAGGTCTGCCGCAATTCGGGTCTCAAGTGCCTGCCTGCGGGAGCGAGACAAGCGATTAAGGCGAGGGCGGGAAGCATTGAGCTAAGTGTCATGGAGTTCCTGTCAACTTCTACCACAAGTCTCGCAATCATCAGGTGATTAACACCTTACAATCACGAACATGATGATCGCTGCATTCTCCGTTCTTCACCAACTCACACAGCTATCGCCTCCGCTGTTTCGGTTAGGTTTGCGTCCCGTAATACCTCAATCTGTTCCCGAATCGAGACGCAGACCCCGATCACAATAATTGAAGGGGCTAGGACGCCGACAGATTTGGCAACGATATCGTTGAGCGTTCCGACAACGATCTTGGAGTCCGGAAGTGTTCCCTTCGAGATTAAAGCAATCGGCGTATCGATATCGCGTCCGTGTTCAATCTGCTTTTCAACGATCACTGGCAGGCGCTCGACACCCATCAGAAACACCGCAGTGGGAATTAGCGCTGCCGCACGCCAAAGGTCATCCGAAAGTCCGCCGTGCTCAGTTTGGCCCGCAAAGACCGCGAAGGCAGCTGACAAACCACGATGCGTCACCGGGATACCAACGGACGCCGGGACTGAGATTGCCGAGCTGATTCCAGGAACAACCTCAACCGGGATTCCAGCAGCCGATAGCGCGAGGACTTCCTCACCGCCCCTCCCAAATACGAATGGATCGCCTCCCTTAAGGCGAATAACCGTCTTGCCCAATTTAGCAAGACGTATCATCTCCTTGATGATCCTGTCTTGCCTTTCTTGGCTGTCCATGACGGGCTCTTTGCCCGAATACAAAAGCTCCGCTTGGGGGGCGCGTTCAAGGATCGCCGGATTAACGAGCCGATCGTAATACACGACTTCCGCCAAGGCGAGTACTTCCGCCGCCCGTAAGGTGAGTAACTTTGGGTGTCCTGGCCCGGCGCCGACTAAATAAATTTTGCCTACGGTTGTCATGACACCTCGCTTAGCCCGGCGAGGGCAATTTTGAACGCCTCGACGAGGCGCTGTAGAATCGGAGTGACGGATTGTTTCCCATCGAGCAAGTCGTTCATTGCCGTTTCGGCCTCGGTGAGCCTGCCGGTCTGGACCAGTTTTGGAATATCGGAGTCCAGCGCTGCCTCCCAAAACTTCCTTCGGGCGATGTATCCATCAATTCGAGCCTTGACTTTTGGTCGCCAACCGCCGAGAAACT
>Ga0206948_1019_pt1 | contig 53685 bp, 61 predicted proteins | sample Alteio_BWOrgHeat_FD_153236 | JGI IMG/M metagenome (GOLD analysis project Ga0206948, IMG submission 153236) | Enriched cells from forest soil in Barre Woods Harvard Forest LTER site, Petersham, Massachusetts, United States -... | ecosystem: Environmental > Terrestrial > Soil > Temperate forest > O... | reverse complement strand
CGCTGCCCGTCTCGCGGAAGCTTCGCAGCTCCTGCAAAATCACCGCCGAAGAATTCGTCGGCTCATCCGACGCGCTGGCGGATACGGCACCTAAAATCATCATTGCCGCCACGATGACGAGGCTGGGCGCAGCGAACGGTCTGGTCAGCTTTAAGAATTTTTCAGATTTCATGCCGTGGCGAACCATGCCGACGTTGCTGCCGCCGACCCTACCCCGCTCTGAGAATCCACATCATGCACCGCTGCTGATTCCTCCACCCGCCCATTTTGCACGCCATTGCGATCCATCGTCAGCACCGCGCGCGGATGCTCACGCTGCCACAACTGGATTTGATATGCTCGCGTGGTATCAAATCGGGCGCCGGGATACGGCGGTGTTCCGATGGCAGGAATCGCGTTCATTGCTTCAGGCTCGCGATGAGATCTTCGTTTAATTTCACGTAGCCGGTGTCCTTCGCCTGAGTGGCGAGTTCGATCGACCGTTTCGCAGCCGTCGTGGCGCCCTCTTTATCACCCAGCCGCGCCAGGATTTCCGCTTTCAGATAAACGATGTAATGCGCCTCACGCTGGGCGATCGCTGCGTCCACCCATTTGCTGGCCTTCTGCACATCCAGCTTGTGGTCGTAATAAAACAGCGCCGCCTGATAGTACGGCTTGTCCTTGTCGTCTGATGCCATCTTCGCCTCGATCTGCGGCACCAGCTTGCTCGCGAGTTCGATCTCCACGTTAATCGGGACCACCGTGTGATCCCAGATGAGATTGATCACCGCTGATTCATCCCGGATGGAATTGAATTCAATCGTAAAAGCGTCGACCGGAAAATCCAGTTCCATGGGCGTAGCTTTGAAGCGCACCACATCGTCTTTTTCATTGTATTGAAAAGCGCCCCACTGCGCCGCGCCCTTGTTGATGATGATAGTCCATTCATCTTCGCCGGGAATGGTGAAGAGCGCGTACGTGCCCGCCGGAACATTCGCCCCGTTCAGTTTCACCGCCGTGCTAAAGGTGACCTTCGTAGCCTGATTTGCGCCTGTGCGCCAGACCTGGCCGTAAGGCACCATGCCACCGAAGATGGTGCGCTTCTTCACACCAGGCCGTGAATAATCGATCTCAATATCCGTCAAGCCCACGCGCTGCTTGATCGTGCACGCCGGACTCGCCGCGGGAAATTCCACCTTTGCCGTCTGCGCTGACACACTGCCAACCGTCATCATCGAACCGGCCAGCAATGCCACCAGGGAAAGAGATTTTAGTTTCATAAGGATATCATGAGAAACCAAGACTCACTTCTGCACGGTAAATGCGACTGAGTATTGCGTGTTTTCCCAGCCAATTTTCAACAGCCCGCCGCCACCCGAGTTTTTGGACAGGCCGATCTGCAATTGGTCGGCCGTTTTTTCCAAGGCATCCTTCTTCAGATCGATGCGCGCCAAGTCCTGGCTTTCGTCATACTGTGTGCCCCACTGGCCAATCTGTTTGTTCACGATCAATTTCGCCGTGCCATCTTCCATCGGCAGCGAGTACAGCGTGTACGCGCCCGCCGGAATGGTCGTGCCTCCCATGACGATAGGTTTCTGCGTGATCAGTAATGTCGCTTCATCCGCGCCCGTGCGCCAAACCTGGCCGTAAGGCACCAATCCGCCCCAGATCTTCCGCGCTTCGCCGCTGTGCGGATCCTTGGTGTAAGGCCGGCCATACACAATGGTTACGCGATTGCCATCGATCGTGGAACTGATCGTCTCGTGCGGACTGACGCGTTTTTGTTGAGCCATCAAGGGCAAGGTGGTGGCGAGAATAGCGCCGACGAGCAGGAGGGATTTTAAAGATTTCATGGTCACTATGATGGTTTATTCGTACTGGACGTTCAATTTTTGGCGAAAGTTACCCGCAATACCGATTGTTTACCGATAGTTTCCAGACAGCACCCACATGGAACGGACGTTTTGCGGGCGGCTCTGGGATGGGAGGATTATGAGGGCACCCAAGTTCCCTTGTCGATAAAGGAAACATAGAGGAAAGTACGGTCAGCCGGCTCCAAATCACTGCGCCGCCACTACCGGGTCAATGACCGGTAAAAATTAACCGGATTGCCCGACGCATTCACGTCCGTGAATTGCCAGTCTCCATCTACTCCAGCCACATTGGTCGAAAGCGGCAGCCAGTTCACTGGTGGTAAAAGATTGGTTGCGCCGAGCACCACATTGGTAGAACCGGGGAGGCTGACAAAACTCAAGGCCACTTTGCCGCCAGATTGAGGCACGGTCTGATAAATCATCGGTGACGTCACCACCGTCAGACTGGCCACACTGCTGGTCACACTGATACCGCCAGCAGTGATGATTTCCTGATAATTGCCCGCGTTGGCCAATGTGGCAGGATTCAGCACAAGGCTGGATTTCATGGCGTTGGGCCAGTTGGCGCTCACCACCTGCCGGATGCGTGAATCATCTAGACCAGCGATAAATAAATCGTCAGCCGCATCCACTGCCAAGCCCACCGGGTAATCCAAGCTTGTATTGGTGGCAATACCCCCATCGCCGCTATAGCCGAAGCCTCCATTACCCGCTAAAGTAGAAATGATGCCGTTAGTGTCCACTTCACGGATACGCATATCAGCCTCACTAAAAAACAGGTTGCCGGCCGGATCCACGGCCACGCAAAGCGGACGAGCCAGGCCGGCGTTCGTAGCTTGGCCACCATCACCAGAATAAGAGTTGCCGCCATTCCCGGCAAAGGTCGTGATGATCCCATTCGTATCGACTTTGCGAATTCGGTAATTAAAAAAATCCGCGATGAACAAATCACCCACAACATCTACCGCCAAACCCAGTGAACCTGACAATTCCGCGTTGGTCGCCGCTCCACCGTCGCCCGAAAAACCATTCGTGCCGTTGCCCGCCACCGTGGTAATGATGCCATTTGTATCCACTTTCCGCACATAGCTTGGTGCGCCTTCCGCCAGAAATCCACTCGTGAACAAATTGCCAGCCGCATCCATGGCCAAAAACTGTGGTGAGTACAACATGGCATTGGTAGCGGAACCGCCATCACCGGAATAGCCGCTTGTGCCATTGCCCGCAATCGTGCTGATGACGCCATTCGTATCTACCTTGCGGATGCGAATATTGACTGTGTCCGCAATATACATATTGCCGACGGCATCCAGAGCCACATCCTGAGGCTGGTTCAACATGGCATTCTTGGCGTTACCACCGTCACCAGAAAAACCGTTTGTGCCGTTGCCCGCCACTGTGGTGATGATGCCGTTCGTATCCACTTTGCGGATGCAACCGTTGCCGACGTCGGCAATAAAGAGATCACCAACGGAATCCAGTGCCATCCCAAAAGGTCCTTTCAAGGTGGCACTGGTGGCTGGGCCACCATCTCCGGTATAAGCAAAGGTGCCATTACCCGCCATCGTGGTGATCTCCAATCCACTGGGCAAGTTGGTGGCATTGATCAGCCAGTGAAAAGTCGCCGGGGTTTGCGCGGAAGTGCTGGCTGCCAGAGTGACCTTCGCTCCCACCCACACCACCTTGCTGGCGGGCTGCGTCAGAAATACTGGCTGCGCTTGCAGGAACGAATACGAAATTCCTATCGCCAACCCGAAGACAATGATAGTTCTCATGGCATCACCTTTCCGCATCGCTGGATGCGTCGATCCACTATTGGGGTACTTCACCATCATGAATAAACCGGCTCTGATGTCAAGCTGGCTCCCATCACAGAACGACTATCTGGCCTCAACAATTGACAGGCTGCCAGATAGCGGGTTAATTCATATCTGCAAACACTTTACCGCCACACTGAATGAATTTTATCGTGCGCCTCACCACCACCGTTTCCGCATCGGCACTTACTCTATTGTTGGCCGCCATGCTTCCCGTGACAGCGCAGGCTGCCGATGCTCCGTTCGTTCCGCTGGCGCCAGCGGGACAAAGTTTTATTCATGATCCCTCGACCATCATCAGCGAAGGCAATACCTATTACATCTTCGGCACCGGACCAGGGCTCCGCACAAAAATTTCCTCGGATCTCGCTCATTGGACGAATGGCGATTCCGTTTTTCACACCTTTCCGGCCTGGATCAAAACGTATGTCCCCGCTTTTCGTTTTAACGCTTGGGCGCCGGATATCATCCACGTGAATGGAAAATATCTGCTCTACTATGCCGCTTCCACCTGGGGCAAACGAGTGTCAGCCATCGGGCTGGCCACCAGCCCCACGCTCGACCAGTCCGCCACGAATTACGTGTGGTCAGACGCCGGCCTAGTGATCACCAGCACCGAACAATCCGCTTACAATACAATCGACCCGAGCGTGATGCGGGACCGGGACGGAAAACTGTGGCTGGCTTTCGGCTCTTACTGGCAAGGCATTTTCCTTACGGAATTGGACCCTCAAACCGGCTTGCGCGTCAGCACCAATTCGCCCCTCTATCATCTGGCGTGGAATGATTCCATCGAAGCGTCCTGCATCACGCGGCACGATAATTATTATTACCTGTTCGTGAACTGGGGCCAGTGCTGCAAAGGTACGAACAGCACTTACGAAGTTCGGGTCGGCCGCGCCACCAATGTCACCGGTCCGTATTTGGATCGCGATGGCAAACGGCTGGTGGATGGCGGCGGTTCCGTGTTTCTAAAAAGCAATGGCCGGTTCATCGGCCCCGGTCACATCGGCATCCTCGATGATGGCAAGGACAGCGGCTGGTTCAGCTTTCACTATTACGATGCGGATACCGAAGGCCGTTCACGCCTGGGGCTGGGCAAAATGGACTGGTCCGATGGCTGGCCCAAAGCCGTGACCGGCGATATCAAAAATTAAAACGATTCGAGCGAGCATGAGAAAAGTTTTGTTTCTGCCAATAGTGATCACAGCAATGCTCCTTTCAACGGCACGGGCTGCCGATGATTGGAAGCTGGTGTGGCATGATGAATTTGATACCAACGGGCCGCCGAATCCAGCGAACTGGAATTTCGAACACGGCTTTGTGCGGAACAAAGAATTGCAATGGTATCAACCGGAGAATGCATACTGCACCAACGGCCTGCTCATCATCGAAGCGCGCCCGGAACATAAACCCAATCCGCGCTTCACCGCCGGCAGCCAAAACTGGGCCACCAGCCGCGAATGGATCGAATACACTTCCGCCAGTTTGACTTCGCGCCGCCTGCAGGAATTCACGTACGGAAAATTCGAGATGCGGGCACGCATCGATACGCGCCTGGGAAGCTGGCCGGCATTTTGGACGCTGGGCGCGGCTCCCGGCATCCATTGGCCGGCCTGCGGCGAGGTGGACATCATGGAATTTTACGAACATACCATCCTGGCTAATGTCGGTTACGGACTCGATGGGAAAACGAAATGGCTCGCCACTCGCAAGCCGGTTTCCGAGTTTGGTGAGGCATGGTCAAAAGAATTCCACATCTGGACCATGGAATGGGACGAACAGAAAATCGATCTGCTCCTCGATGGTAAATTGATGCGCCACTTCGATATCACCAATGCCGACTCCGCAGATCAAGGCAATCCGTTTCACCGGCCCGAATACATCATCTTGAATCAGGCCATCGGTGCCAACGGCGGCGATCCTTCGCAGACCAGTTTCCCCATCCGGTTTGAGGTGGACTGGGTACGGGTCTACCAGCACACCCATCAGTGATTTAATTGCTGTAACCTCAACAGGTTGCCCGTAGTCTATTCCGTCAAGTCCCTCAACTACGCTGAAATACTTTTAGTAGCGTTCGGGAATAGCAACTGCAACCAACTCCAACCACAATAACATGAAGCAAATCTCCAAACTACTGCTTGCCGCCGCCTTGCTGGCCGGTACGGTTCTCCAAGTTCAGGCTGACGACAAGAAAGTCGATCCCACGGGAACCTACACATGGACCATGCCGGGTCGCAATGGCGGACCTGACCGCACCAACACGCTCACCCTGAAGCTGGATGGCGACAAGCTCACCGGCAAATTGACCGCCCCGGCGCGCGGCGGCAAGACGTCCGATACGGACATCGCCAATGGTGCGTTCACGAACTCGACGGTTTCGTTCACGGTCGTGCGCACCTACAACGACAATTCCTTCACGAACAGCTATTCCGGCACGGTGTCCGCTGATACCATCACCGGGAAAGTGGAATTCAACCGCAATGGCGATGTTCAATCCCGCGATTGGACTGCGAAGCTCCAAAAGTAATCCGGCAATTTAGATCTTCATCGGCGCGCAACCGCAAGGTTGCGCGCTTTTGTTTTATTGTCGGTGGGTTATCCTGCGCGCGTGTTAAGAACCCTGTGCAAGGCCGAGTATGCCGAGTTGATGATCCTGTTTTTCATCCAGGCGTCGGCCATGGCCATTTGGTTCGTTCCCTTGGGAACCATTCTTGATGCCAACGGCCTGCATCTCATCAAGCCTTATGCTTATGCGGTGAATGCCCTCGCTACTGTCATCTCGCCGTTGATCTTCGGAGCCATGGCTGACCGCCATGTTTCACCGGCACGCGTATTGCGCTGGCTGGCCACCGCAACGGCCATCGCCACCGCCCTAGTCAGTACCGCCATCCGGGGTCATTGGAATCCCTGGCTCGTTCTCCTTTTAATCCAGATCTTTTCACTTTCGTACGCGCCCATGTTCAGCATTTCCACTGCCCTGGTGCTGGCGCGGTTGGAGGATGCCAACCGTGAATTCGGCCAGGTGCGCGCACTGGCTACGCTGGGCTGGATGGCCGGGGCCATGTTCATCAGCCTCCTTGGCTTGGATCGCTCTGCCCTCGCGGAATATCTGGGTGCAGTCATCTGGGCTTTGGTGGCTATCTTCACTTATTTTCTGCCCATGCTTGAAGTGCCTGCCTCGGCTGAACATCTCACCTGGCACGAACGTCTGGGCCTAGACGCCTTGACCTTGTTGAAAGATCGCAATACGCGTGTGGTCTTCATCGCCAGCACCCTGTTCAACATTCCCATCTGCGCATTCTATCCTTACGCGCCGACTCATTTGCACGACCTTGGGTTTCTCCATACCAGCGCGTGGATGAGCCTGGCGCAAGTCACTGAGTTGATTGCCATGTTCAGCCTCGCCTGGCTCCTCTTGCACTGGCGTTTGAAATGGATTTTCGCCTGCGGACTCATTTTTGGTGTGTTAAGGTTTGCCCTGAGCGCCATGAATACCAATGCATCATTGCTGCTGGGAGTCGCCTTGCACGGCGCTTCCTTCGTGCTGGTCTTCATCACTGCACAGATTTATCTGAATCAACGCATCGATACTGCCTGGCGCTCCCGGGCGCAGGCTCTGCTGACCTTGATGAACAGTGGAGTGGGCAACCTCGTGGGCTATCTCGGCGTCGGCTGGTGGTTTGACGCCTGCACCCGTGAAGCCCAGACCCGCTGGCCCGCCTTTTGGGGCGCCCTGGCCGCCTTTGTGGGTTGCGTGCTGATGTACTTTTTATATGCCTACCAGGGCGACCGCGTAACCTTGGTTCAAATCAAAAAATGATCCCCGACCCGCTTTATGAAATCGCCTGATTATTCCTGCTCTCTAATTTGTGTTTTAATTGCCAGCCTGTTCTGCTCATCAAAAATGCTGCGGGCGGACCAACCGAACAGTCTCATGGCTGAAGGTACCCTGGCCTATCATCTCTCGACCAACACTGCGGCTCATGCCGCCGGACGTTCCGCCAATATGGGCGATTTGTTAGAATTCACCGCGCCCAACTCACCTGGCCTAGAGCGTTTGACCAAAGCCACGTGGTCGCAAAGTTTTTGGCTGAAAGATGTCCGGGGACTGGGCGCCACACCGATCGGCTTCACCAATCTGGCCGGTGGCCAGGGACTGCCGACGATGGTTTCTCCCCGACACTATCTGTGTGCGACTCACATGCACCCGGAGGGTTATCTGATAGCATTTCTAGACACCAACAATGTTATTTTCTGGCGAAGGACCTTGCAGCGCGTGGATATTGGCAACGACATCTCTGTTGGTATATTGGATAAGGATTTGCCGCCTTCCGTTGGCTTCCTACCGGTATTGGCCGCCAACTACACCAATTATTTGCTAACGACGCGTTATATCCAGGGCGTTGGGATGAACCAGGACATGTGCCTTTTTAGCCAGCCGATGTATATGGGGACCGGAGCACTAATCAGTTGGAACAGCTCGGAAACAGTTTTGCTTGGCCCGACCAAAAACTGGAATATCGCTCTCCGGCCTGGTGACTCGTCCAACCCTGAAATGTTATTGATCCGTGATCAACTGGTTCTGGTTGCTCACAATTATTTTGCCAGCGCAGGACCAAACTATGCGATGCATATCAATGAGATCAACAAGGCCATGCACCAAATTTCAATCCGCAATCACGCCAAAACGGATTACCAGCTCACCCAATACTCTCTCGCCGGCTGGCCAACTATTCACTGAATTCCACCGCCAGATCAACCAGCGGATTAACCCGCGAGGATTTTTTCGATCAGCGCCAGTTCTTCCGCAGCGAAATTCAGGTTCCGCGTTGCGCCCACACAATCGTCCACCTGGCTCACCCGGCTTGCGCCAATGAGCGCGCTCGTCACCACTTTATGACGCAACACCCACGCCAGCGCCATTTGCGCCAGGGTTTGCCCGCGTGATTGCGCCAGTTCATTCAATTGTTTGGTTTTCGCCAGCACGGCATCCGTGATGTCGGCCGGTCGCAGGAATCTCTGGTCGTGACCGGCGCGTGAATCGGCGGGGATGCCCTTGAAATAGCGGTCCGTCAAAACTCCTTTCGCCAGCGGCGAAAAAACCGTGCAGCCCACCCCTTCCTGTTCAAGCGTAGACAGTAATTGCGGTTCCACCCAGCGATCCAGCATGCTGTACCGGGGTTGATGGATCACACACGGCGTTCCCAGGTCGCGCAGGATTTTTACCGCGCGCGCCGTTTCCGCTGGCGGATAATTGGAGATGCCTGCGTAGATCGCCTTGCCGCTTTTTACCGCGTGCGCCACGGCTCCCATCGTCTCTTCCAAAGGCGTTTCCGGGTCCAGCCGGTGGGAATAGAAGATGTCTACATACGGCAGACCCATCCGCTTAAGCGATTGGTCCAGCGAAGCCAGCAGGTATTTGCGCGAACCCCATTCGCCATACGGCCCCGGCCACATATAATAGCCTGCCTTCGTGGTGATGATCATCTCATCGCGCCATTTCATCAGGTCTTCCCGCAAAATCCGCCCGAACGTCTCCTCCGCCGAACCGTCCGGCGGACCATAATTATTCGCCAGGTCAAAACAGGTGATTCCCACATCGAACGCGCGCAGCGCGATCGCCCGCGCATTTTCATAAGAATCCTTGGCGCCGAAGTTATGCCACAACCCCAGCGAGATCAGCGGCAATCGCAGGCCCGACCGACCGCATCGACGGTAAAAGTCCGGGGAATTATAACGGGTGGTGGCGGGTGAATACATAGGCCTTTGAATCTAATGCAGGGCCGGAGGCGCTTCGATAAAAATCGCACCAGCGCTCACAACGGCACGAAATACAGCACATGCACCATCTGCGCCGTTGCCAATGCCGCGAAGATCATCGCTACGATCCAGAGCGGCTTCTTCTTCACGATCAGGCACATCGCCCCGAGCGCGATGGCGATCTGAAACAGGGTGATGGAATAGCCCATCCCTTTGGAATGTTCTGCCGCGCTGGTGGCCGTTTTGCGGGCCGCATCACGGTCGTCCTCGTATCCTTTGGCCTTGGCCGTGATGTCCGTTTTGGCTTTTTCGTACTTCTCGATCTTCGCTTTCATCTTGTCGACCGCCGCCGCATCCGGTGCCGCTGGCGTGTTCAGGTGATCCAACTCGATCTGGTACAAATTTTCTTTGATGGATTGCGACTGGAAATAAGACCATTGGTCCGAAGCCTCGGCCTGGTCGAAAGTTGCTTCGTTCATCTCCTTTAAGGTGCGCGTCGAAAAACCGCCGCCCTTGAGCGTGGCGATCGCCGCCAACACCGCGATACACACCATCGTCAGCGAGACATACTTCGTCCAGCCGTCGCGCTTTTCCTTTTCCTTCTGTTTCACATGGTCGGCGCGCAATTCCGCCACCAGTTGTTTCAAGTCATTCAAGTCGGATGATTCCATAATGATTCGTCTAAATATTGTTCCGCGCCTTTCGATCGGCGGTCGGTGAGAATCTAAAAATCGTCCCGTCATGTCCAGCCGTGTTTTTAGTCAATCGCCACAGGCTGCCGGACGATTTATTGTTTGACCGCCGTCCATTTAAATTTAAGTTTCACCCATGGATCATTCACCCGGATTTCTCAAACTCGTCGAAGAAGCCAAAAAGCACGTCCAGGAAATCAGCCTCGCTGACGCCAGAACCCGAATCGCTGCTGCGCCTAAGACCATCCTGATCGACGTGCGGGAGGATCACGAATGGAACGCCGGTCATGCCGCCGAAGCCGTGCACCTCGGCAAAGGCATTCTTGAACGCGACCTTGAAAAACTTTACCCAGATCCCGCCACCGAGATCATCATGTATTGCGGCGGCGGCTTTCGTTCCGCGCTCTCCTGCGATGCCGCCCAAAAGATGGGCTACCGCAACGTCCACTCGCTCATCGGCGGTTACAAAGCCATGGTCGCTGCCGGCTGGCCAATCAAAAAATAGTACGATCAGCGGCCCGATCGATTTCAACGATCCGGCGACTTCACCGTCGGGGAATTGCGCACACTCACACCGCTCACGTTATCCGCAAAAACCGCCGCCGACACTCCGGCGGCAACCTGCGGTTTGAGATTATCAATCACCAAACCGTGCACGTCCACAAAGGCCGCTGCAGGGCGCAGATCGTTCGTGATGAAACTCACATTGATGTTCGCCAACTCCAGGTCTTTCACGTGGCGTGCATAAATTCCGTAGGCTGGCAAAACGCCGATCTTTCCGGGCTCTGGATAACCCGTGCCCAGTTCCTTGGGTGTAGCCGCCGCATTTTCCGCCGTGCCGCCACCATTGCTGGTGATCCGGATATTCTCCAAGCGCACCCCGTCAATCGGATGCCCCGGCAGTCCCATGACCTGAATCCCGCTCATCTTGCCCACCCCGTCGGCGATGACATTTGAGATCAAGATATTGTGGGCCTGGCTGTTCGTGGTGAGATTCGGTGTGCGGTTGCGTTCACCGGTCGTGATGTAGATTGCATAATCCGGCACGTCGATCATCGTCAGGTTGTTGACCGTGATATTATCCATCAACGCGCCATCCACTTCTTCCAGCGCAAATCCCCGGCAACTGCGAAACGTACAATTCGCCACCGTGCAATTCCGGAAACCTCCGCTGGATTCCGTTCCGAACTTGATCCGTCCATTATGAGACCGACTCGGCTTCATCGTACCATCGATCAGCGTGCCTTCTTCAAAACCGGATACCTGGCAGTTCACAATCGTCAAGTTTTCCGTTGGGCGCTGTTCGCCCAGGGCAAAACTGCTCTTCGGACAAAGCCCGTCATCGTTCGGTGAATTGATCCGGCAATTTGAAACCATCGTGTTGCGGCAGCAATCGATATCAATGCCGTCGCGGTCCGTATCCATCGTCACATTGTCTACCGTCATGTTATCGCAGCCCGTCACGAGGATCGCAAAATGTCCGCCGTGGAAAATCGTCACATCGCGGATCAACACATTGCGGCACAATTTCAGGCAGATGGCCTTGTTCCCGAGCCGGACCGGTCCCGTCGGCACACTGTTCGTGTCCACCAATCCCGGTGTCTTGAAACCCACCATGCGGTCCAGCACCCGATCGCTCCGCACCAGGCCACCGCCGTTAATCATGCCATTTCCGGTGATGAACACGTTCGTAAGATTCTCACCCCAGATCAAGCTGTTGTGAAAAAAACAATGGCCACCATCCTGATAACCGCCCAACGAATATGGCTCCGTCTCGTCATAGACATTCAGATCTTGCGGCGCGCCCAAAATCGTCGCCCCCGCATCAATCAACAGGTGGATATTGCTCTTCAGATGGATTGAGCCGCTCAGATACGTTCCCGGTGGCACCAAAACCGTCCCGCCACCGGCCGCCGCCGCCGCATTGATGGCCTGATCAATGCCGGCGCTGTCCAGATTGGTTCCGTCTCCCATTGCCCCGTATGCCCGCACGTTGAAAATACCATCAGCCACCGCGTCCGCGGCCTGAGTAAAAGACAAAAAGGTGGTCAAAATGACGCCGGTCAGCAGCGTTTTCAAAAATGCCGGACAAAGAATATTTTTTTTCATAGCAGGGGCTGGCCCGTTTATAATCGCTGCCCTCCGAAAGCTCAAGCCGTTTGCACAAGAACCGAAAGTGTGTAGATTGCGTTAGTGAACGTAACTTTTAGACTACGCTTTGCCACGCACCCTGGCCAGTCCTTGTGGCTCACCGGCGATCATCCCCTGCCCGCCCACCCCTTGCCCTTGCAATTTCGCGACACCGACGCCTGGCAGGCCACCATTCCGCTCGCCACCCCCGCCGCCGGGACCGCCTTCAGCTATTCCTACATCCTCCGCAATCCCGACGGCTCCCAAACCACCGATTGGGGCCGCGACCGCCGTTTAATCCCAAATCAATTCAAGTGCTCCGAACTCCTCATCATTGATTCCTGGAACCAGCCCGCCTTCCTTGAAAACGCCTTTTACACCGAACCTTTCAAGAAGGTTCTCCTCGCGGATAGATTCACCGCCGTAAAAAATCCCGCGCCGCCCAATCCCACCCACACTTTCCGCGTCAAAGCGCCCCTGCTGGAAAAAAATCAAACGCTCTGCCTCCTCGGTGATGGCCCAGCCCTCGCCAATTGGAACCAGAACGCCCCCATCCTGCTCGACCGCCAGCCCGGCGAAGATTATCTGTCCGTCCAGCTCGATCTGCGCGGCCAAAATTTTCCCGCCGGTTACAAGTACGGCGTTTACGATGTCGCCACCCGGTCCTTCCTCCGTTTTGAAACCGGCTTCAACCGCATCCTCCGCGATCCGCCCGCGCGCGGCCAATGCACCATCATCAACGATGGTTTCGCAAACCTCCCCGCCGCCCTCTGGCGCGGCGCCGGCGTTGCCATTCCCGTTTTCAGCCTGCGCACCGCCCACGGCTTCGGCACCGGCGAATTCCTCGACCTGATCCCGCTAGCCGATTGGGGCCGCCAGATCAGCCTGAAACTGATCCAGCTCCTGCCCGTCAACGATACCACCGCCACGAATACCTGGCAGGATTCCTACCCGTACGCCGCCATTTCCGCCTTCGCCCTCCATCCGCTCTACCTCAATCTCGAAGCCGTCGCCGAAGGCAAAAATCGCCGCCTCCTCACGGCTCTCGCGCCGGAGCACGACCGCCTCAATCGCCTCAAAGCCCTCGATTACGAAGCCGTCATGCGCGGCAAGCTCGGCTTCCTGCGCAAAATTTTCCCCTCGCAAAAAGCCGCCACCTTCCGCCGCCTGGAATATCAAAAATTCTTCCGCGAAAACCGCGCCTGGCTCCTCCCCTACGCCGCCTTCTGCCATTTGCGTGATAAATTTGCCACTGCCGATTTCAACCAATGGCCCGAACATAAAAAATTCGACGCCAAAAAAATCGAGCAGCTCGCCAAAAATAATCCCGACATCGAATTCCATTATTTCGTCCAGTTCCATCTCCACCAGCAGCTCCGCACCGCCGTCGCCCACGCCCACGCCTGCGGCATCGTGCTCAAAGGCGACATCGCCATCGGCGTCTCCCGTTGCGGCGCCGACACCTGGCAACAGCCCGAGCTGTTCAATCTCGATATGCAGGCTGGCGCGCCGCCCGATGCCTTCTCCGACAAGGGCCAAAACTGGGGCTTTCCCACCTACAACTGGCCGCGCATGGCCCAGGACGGCTTTGCCTGGTGGAAACGCCGCTTCGCCCAGATGGAACATTATTTCGACGCCTTCCGCATCGACCACATCCTTGGTTTTTTCCGTATCTGGAGCAGCCCCGCTCACGCCGTCGAAGGCATCCTCGGCTATTTCGTTCCCGCCCTGCCCGTCGAACCCCACGAATTTCCCGACCGCGGCATCCATTTCGATCACACCCGTCTTACGCAGCCCTACATTGATGACGAAGTGCTCGATAAAATCTTCGGCAGCGAAGCCAGCCGCATCCGCGAAGAATTTCTCGTGCCCACCGGCGATGAAGATTATTCGCTGAAGCCTGAATTCGCCACCCAGCGCCAAGTCGCCGATCATTTCGCCAAATTAAAACCCGCGAAGGAAAATGACCGTCTGAAGCTCGGCCTCTTCGATCTCATCAGCAATGTCATCCTTTTCGATGTGAACGGAAAATTCCATTTCCGTTTCGCCATGGCCGATACTGAATCCTTTAAAAATCTCCCGGCCGACCAGCAGGCCAAACTGCGCGATCTCTATCACGATTATCTGTTCCGCCGCCAGGACGCCTTCTGGATGCGCGAAGCCATGCAGAAACTCCCCGCCCTCAAGCGCGTCACCAACATGCTCATCTGCGGCGAGGATCTCGGCTTCGTGCCGCCCTGCGTGCCCGAAGTCATGCGCGACCTCGGCTTCCTCAGCCTGGAGATCCAGCGCATGCCCAAAAATTCCGGCCCCAACTTCTCCCCGCCCGCCAAAGCTCCCTACCTCAGTGTCGTCACCCCCAGCACCCACGACATGAGCACCATCCGCGGCTGGTGGCTGGAAGACCCTGCGCAAACCCAAAAGTTTTTCAACGAAGAACTCGCCCTGCCCGATGCCGCGCCGCGCCAGGCCGATCAATGGATTGTCGAGCGCATCATCCGCCAGCACCTCACCTCACCGGCCATGTGGAGCATCTTCCAGATCCAGGAATTATTTGCCCTCGATGACAGCCTCCGCCGCGCCGATATCGAAGCTGAACGCATCAACGTCCCCGCCAAACCCAATTTCTACTGGCGCTACCGAATGCATGTAACACTGGAAAAATTGTCCAAGGCCAAAAAATTCAACGCCACGCTGTCCGAACTAATCCGCGACAGCGGGCGTTGATTTCAAATCGCGATGATCCGCGCCGCCCCCACTCAAATATACCGCACCAGCTCTTTGCCCTCGTAGCGCACCTTCGGTGCTGTCGCATATTTGCAATCGGGCGAGCGATACCCCAGCGCACACGCCACCACCGTGGCATACCCGCTGCCGTTCAGGTTCAAGATTTTGTCATACTCCACTGGCGCGATGCCTTCCATCGGGCACGCATCCACACCCACCAAAGCCGCGCACGTCATCAAATTACCCAGCGCGATATAAACCTGCCGCGTGGCCCATTCATGCGCGATCTTCCCGCGCGGCCCGTTCACCACGTCACTGATGATCATGCCGCGATACCGGCTCATCGTCTCCGCCGGCACCTTGCGAACTTCCGCCGTCCGCTGAATAAATTTATCCACGTCCGCCTCCTTCATGTCCGTGCGCGCCGCAAAAACCACGTAATGCGATGCCTCCACCACCTGCTTTTGCCCCCACGAATGCGGCAGCAACGCCGCCCGCTTGGCCGCGTCCTGCACGATCAGAAATTGATACGGCTGCAGCCCGTACGAAGTCGGTGTCAGGATCAGCGATTTTTCCAGCGCCTCCCACAAATCCGCGGGAATTTTTTTGGTCGGATCAAACATTTTGGTGGCGTAGCGCCAACCCAGGGCCGTGAGAAGTTGATGGGTCGATATGATCATATTGTTTGCCGCAGAAAATTACACAGCCGCAAAAAAATGCAATTGTAACCTTGCCGGAACTTGTTCTTAACAATTTTAGCCATTATACCCATTTGACTTACGCCAATTCACGCGTAGTTTCCACTCTGGTGAAAAATATCGCTATTTTTCGGGGTGTAATTCTTTTTTGCCTGCTCAATCTGCTGGCGGCCACGGCCACCGCCCAGTTGCAGCGGATCGCCAATACGTCCCTCACTCTCCCCGTCCAGCCACCGCAGTTCGGCTACACCATCGTTAACGAATTTCCCTCCGTCACACTGAATCAGCCGGTGTGCATCGCCTCGCCACCGCAGGAAACCAACCGCCTCTTCATCCTGGAAAAAGGCGGCAACATCGTCGTCATCACCAACCTCGCCAATCCCACGCGCACCGTTTTCATGTCCTTGACCGTCGTCACGGATAGCGAGTCTGGCTTGCTCGGCCTCGCGTTTCATCCCGGCTACGCCACCAACGGATTATTTTACGTTTTCTCCTCGCGTACCCTCACCACGTCGCAGGGCAGCGGTCTGCACCAGTGCATTTCCCGGTTCCAAGTCACCGCCACCAATGCCAACGTCGCGCTTCCCAGCACCGAACAAATCCTGATCCAGCAGATTGATGCCGCGCCGAATCACAACGGCGGCGATCTCCATTTCGGTGCCGATGGTTACCTCTACGCCTCCGTCGGCGATGGCGGCGCGCAATACAACGGCAGCCTCAACGCCCAGGTCATCACCAATAATTATTTCTCCGGCATCTTGCGCATCGATGTCGATAAACGCCGCGGAAACTTTCCACCCAATCCGCATCCCGCCAATTCCACTAATTATTTTATCCCCGCGGATAATCCCTTCGTCGGCGTGACCAGCTTCAACGGTCACACCTTCAACGCCAGCAACGTCCGCACCGAATTTTTCTCCATCGGCTATCGCAATCCCTGGCGTTTCTCCATCGATCCCGTCGCGGGCACCATCTATGTCGGCGATGTCGGCCAGGATTTGTATGAAGAAGTGGATGTCATCACCAACGGCGCCAACTGCGGTTGGGCCTATTACGAAGGACTGCATCTCGCCAAGCCACTTTACCCCAGCCAAAGCACCATCCTTACCAACCCTCCGCCCGGCCTCGTTTTTCCCATCCAGGAATATCCCCACAGCGGCACCGCGAATTTTCAGGGCAATGCCGTCATCGGTGGCGTCGTCTATCGCGGCTCGCGCCTCTCGCAACTTTACGGCGATTACATTTTCAGCGATAACGGCAGTGGCAGCGTCTGGATGCTGAAATACAACGGCACCAACTCCACGCCGTTCCAATTCCTCACCACCTGCTCCGGCCCCTCCGCCTTTGGCGTCGATCCGCGCAATGGCGATGTCCTCATCTGCCAGCTTAACAACAACCAGATCGGCCGCCTCGATTATACTTCCACCTCAAATGGCGTCGCCCTGCCGCCCACGCTCGCGGCTACCGGCGCGTTCAGCGATTTGACCAACCTCGTCCCCAACGCCGGCATTGTCCCCTACGATGTGAACGTGCCGTTCTGGTCGGACAACGCCATCAAGTCGCGCTGGTTCTCCGTTCCCAACACCAGCCTCAATCTCACTTTCAATCCCAACGGCAACTGGTTATCGCCCACCGGTGCCATCTGGATCAAGCACTTTGAACTCGAACTCACCAATGGCGATGCCACCTCGCGCAAACGCATCGAGACCCGCTTCATCGTTCGCAATACGAACGGCATTTATGGCGTCACTTATCGCTGGGATTCCCTGACCAATGCCACGCTGGTTCCGGAAGGCGGCCTTGATGAATCGTTCGTCATCAACAACGGCGGCATCTTGCACACCCAGGTTTGGCACTATCCCAGCCGCGTGGAATGCACCGTGTGCCACAATCAAGCCGCCGGTTATATCCTCGGTCTCAATACCGCGCAGCTCAACCGCAATCACACCTACGGCAGCCTGACCACCAACCAGATTTCTGCGCTGAGCGCTGCCGGCTATTTCAGCGCGCCCGTCACGAACGATCCCACCACTCTGCTCGCTCTCGCCACGGCTACCAACACATCCGCCACGCTTGAATTCCGTGCCCGCTCCTTTCTCGCCGCCAATTGTTCGCAGTGCCATCAACCCGGCGGCCCGTCCCAGCGCGCCACCTGGGATGCCCGTATCACCACGCCCACGTCCAAAACCGGGCTCATCAATGGCGTGCCGGTCAATAATTTGGGCAATACCGCCAACCTGATCATCACCCCGCAATCACCCGCCGCGTCCGTCCTGCTCAGCCGTATCTCTGCGCGCGACCTCGGCCAGTTGCCCTCCATTCAAATGCCTCCGCTGGATTCCATCGTCGTCGATGCCCAGGATGTCCAGCTCGTCACCGATTGGATAAATTCCCTCCCGCTCAATGGCCGCGTGGATGTGCCGCTCTTCAATTTCTTTCATCTGAACGGCAACCGCTTCATCTTCACCGGCACCAATGGCTGGCCCGGTCAAAATTATGCCGTCCTCACCTCCTCCAATCTCATGTTGCCGCTCAACCAGTGGCATCCCATCTTCACCAATCCGTTTGATCCCGGCGGAAAATTTAGTTTCACCAACCCCCTGACTCCCGGCCAGCTCCAACTTTTTTATTTGCTGCAATTGCAATGACCGTCCCGGTTTTCCTATAAATAAGGGCATGCAATCGCTCAGCGCCCGCCGCGCCACCGTGGATGATCTCGTTCCCCTCAAGGCGATCTGGGAATCCATGCGCTTGCCGCCCGATATTTTGGAAAGTCGCCTCACTGAATTCCAAGTCGTGGAACGCGATGGCGAAGTGGTCGGCGCCCTCGGCTTCCAGATCCTCCGCACCGCCGCGCTTCTGCATAGCGAAGGCTATTCGGATTTTTCCGTCGCCGATGCCGCCCGCCAGTTGTTCTGGGACCGCATCCAGACCCTCGCCTCCAGCCACGGCGTCTTCCGGCTCTGGACCTTGGAAGATTCGCCCTATTGGGTCCGCTGGGGATTTCAACCCGCCGATGCCGATGCCCTCGCCCGCCTGCCCGAGGAATGGAAAAGTGCCGAAGAAAAATGGTTCACCCTCGAACTCAAGAACGAGGCCGTCATCAACGCCGCCCTCTCCACCCAGTTCGCCGGCTTCAGCGCCTCCGAAAAAAAATCCGCCGAGGAAACCCAGGCCAACGCAAAGTTCATCATCAACATCATCACCGTCATCTGCTTCGTCATTTTCTTCCTCTGCCTCGGCTTGGCCGGCTGGCTGCTCATGCGCCGCCACCATTGAACGATGAGGGGCGTTTAACCACTACTGACTTTCACTTATACCCTCAATTTTACATCACCTTTTCCCATCTGTGTTTATCTGTATCCATCTGTGGTTAAATTGGCAGAACCCTCGTAAATAAAGTGTTTTTTAAGCCAACGCAAGGCCACTGCCAGTGGAATTGCCAGTAAAGCGGTGTGCATTTGAACAACTTGCCACTACTGGCATGAACTCGCTGGAACTTGCCACATTACTTGAGCGTCGCTATCATGCTCATTGAAAGTTATTGCCCGTACGCAAAACTATGCATGCACTGCGACCTGATTGGTTGATGAGCTTAAATCGATTATGGAACATCGTTACGACCATGAGCAGTTACCCTCGGGAAAGTTAATCGTCAGACATTTTGGTGAAGATGGCTCTCTTGCTGACGAACAACACACCTATGGTGTGCTGGACATCGGGATCAGGCTCGACTTCGAGGCGGGGGTGAGGGTGGATGAAACTTATTTTTTCAAGCGTCGGCTTGTCAGCCGCCGTACTTACGAAAAAATGCGGTTAGCCTATCCCGACATGCCCTTGGCAGACGATACTATCAAAGATTCTAGTAGTTTACTTCTTCGGGGAGTTCGCATACAGCAGCGCCAGAACAAAGTGGAAGCTGAAAGACGCCTGGCAGACTCGGCTGAATCCCAGTTTCCCAGACCCGCAAGCACAAATTGGCTCAGGGTAATTGCAAATGAAAAGTCTCATCTGGTTGTTTTTGCCTCTCGTGATTGGAAAGTCTTAGCAAAGGAAGGGACAATTCCAACGGGAAGAGAATGGTTACGACTATTAGGCTTTACCGGTTCGGGCGGGGGTGTGGCTAAAGGCCTCGAAGTTGGGTTTGAGGTGGTTGGCGAACGAGAAGCCATATTAAACGCGTCTCGATTACTTCTAGCCGAAGTCAACGCCTTTGTTGCCAACCCACCAGAAATCACACGTTGGAGCGGTTCAATTCGACCGCGGCCAAAGCCTAGGAAGATGCCAGAGCTTGCGTGGCCAACCGTGCTTCCGCCACTCATTGAGTTCTTGTCTAGCTTGCAGGATGCGACGGTCAAGATTTTCAACCATCATCGGTAGTACATTGTTGTCGCTCGGTAAGCAAATGGCGTTGTCAGTGAAATTGTCAGTTAGCGTATGAAAAGGTGATGAAAAATTTTGACGAGTAGTGACGAGTTCTTTTCGGTTTTTTGTTATTTTATCGATGCTCTGAATGAGATTTACAGACTGTGTCCATCTGTGGTTAAAAAAATAATTTGCCAAACCCGCCATTCCGGTCTCTTATGTATCAGGCAAGCGTGAAGAAAATATCCGCCATCATTTGCAGTCTGTTGCTCGTCTGGATGCAATTTGCACCCACTCTGGCAACAGCTTCTTCCTTGCCTCTATGCCAGAGCCAGCCAGTTTGCCACGATTCCTGCTGCCACTCCGGCGCTGATTGCTGCCTGTCCCACTCCAAATCCAATTCCCAGCCGTCACCCGCAACTCCCGCGCCTGCGAGCGCCCAAAATCAGGTTCTCATCTTTGCCTCCGCCCTAATTCTTTGGACCAGCCCCGAAAACACGACTTCCCCCGTCTCCACCACCTCTGCGTCGCCTGCCTCGTCAATGGCCGCGACTCCTTTGTTCGTCCGCAATTGCACCCTGCTTCTCTGATCGGTCTTCCTTGAACGCCCGTAGTGTGCCTTGAGTTGGCGCGTTCCGGTTTTCACTTTTTACTCCACGGAATTTTTGTGCCCGTGAACTGCCCATTTTTTGTTGCCGCGCACAAACGGCAAAACTGAAACCAAAACTAACTAAAATAATTTTATGAAATTGAAGTGGATGATCCTTTTTATCGCCGTTACCGCTGGCTTTCTTGTCGGCTGCCGTCAGGAACCCGTCAAGCAGCCGCCGACCGTCACCGACACCCGCAAAGTCGCGTATTACACCTGTCCCATGCACCCGTCGGTCCATGAGGAAAAGCCTGGTGCCTGCCCGATCTGCGGTATGACGCTCACGCCGGTCTACACCAACGCACCAGCCGCACCTTGATGGGATGCCCATGAAGATCAAGATTTTCCTCCTGCTGTTGTTGGCGGCCATCGGAACAGGTGTTGCGACGTGGTATCACGTCGATCATCAACCGGTGGCCGCCGCCACCGATGCCAGTGGTCGTAAAGCGCTTTATTACACCTGCTCGATGCATCCCTGGGTCCGGGAAAGCAAACCCGGTCCCTGCCCGGTCTGCGGGATGACCCTCACGCCGGTGTACGCTCCAGAACCTGGTCAAACCGCGAACACTAATGCCGATTCCTCTCTGGTCACGCTCGAACCCGAAAGCATCAGCACCATTCACGTGCAGACGGATACCGCAGAAATCCGTCCCGTTCGGCGCACGTTGCATTTGGCCGGACAGATCACCGGCAATTCAACGCAAGTGGCTTGGTTCGAGTTCGCCGTCTATCAACGCGATCTCGCGTGGCTCAAACTTCATCAAACCCTTGAGGTCACCGTCAGTGGGTCGGACGATACCTACACTGCCGAGATCAAACCGCACGGCATAAAATCATTTGCCGACACGGATTTTGACATGATGAGCGGCAGTACCACGGTCCGAGCGCAGATATCCAATCCGCCCGTCAAAGTCGCCGGGTTCGGCGAATACCGCTTGTTCAACGGCCTCCACGCTGACGCTCATCTCATCGCCGAAACCGATCCCGTTCTGACCATCCCTCGTAGCGCCGTCATCTCGCGCGGCACCGGCCCGTTGGTCTATGTGGATGTGGGCGATGGTCATTATTCGCCCCGCACCGTCGAACTGGGCCGCATCGGCAATGATTGGTGCGAAGTCCGCTCAGGCTTGAAAGCGGGCGATAAAGTCGTCACCAACGGAAACGTCCTGATCGATTCTGAAGCCCAACTGACCGCTGGCCGATAATTGTCTTTATGATCAACCGCATCATCGAATGGTCGTTGCGCAATCGTTTCCTCGTCTTGTGCGCAACATTGCTGCTCGCCGGTTTTGGCATCCGCGCCCTCTACCAAACGCCGGTGGATGCCATACCCGACCTGAGCGAAAACCAGGTCATCGTCTACGCTGATTGGATGGGTCGCAGCCCGCAGGAAGTTGAGGATCAAGTCACCTATCCTCTCTCTGTGAATCTGCAAGGGCTGGCCGGTGTCAAAGCCGTCCGCGCCGCTTCGATGTTCGGTTTTTCCCTCATCACGATCATCTTCGATGGCAAGATCGATAATTACTTCGCCCGCTCGCGTGTCCTCGAACGGTTGAATTATCTGGGTGATGCCCTGCCCGCCGGCGTCGAGCCAAAGATCGGCCCGGACGCCACCGGCCTGGGTTGGGTCTATCAATATTATCTCGATGTGGATCCCAAAATGTCTCCCAAGGGTGGCTACGACCCCGGGCAATTGCGCTCCATCCAGGATTGGTTCGTGCGTTATCAGCTCAATGCCGTTTCCGGCGTGGCGGAAGTCGCCAGCATCGGTGGCGAGGTGCAGCAATATCAGATCGAAGTTTCATCCTTAAAGATGCGCGATCACGGCGTCATGTTGATGGATGTCATGAACGCCGTGAAACAAGGCAACCTCAATGTCGGCGGCAAGATCATCGAGGAGAACGGTATGGAATTCGTCGTCCGCGGTCTTGGCCTGGTGAGTTCCCTCGGTGATTTGGAAAACCTCATTGTCTCGCAAAACAACGGGATGCCCGTTTATCTGAAAGACGTGGCCAATGTCCAATTGGGCGGTGATTTCCGGCGCGGCGTGCTCGATGTGAACGGACACGAAGTTGTCGGCGGTGTCGTGATCATGCGTAACGGTGAAAATGCCATGGCGGTCATTCAGGCGGTCAAAGAAAAGATCACCCAGCTCTCTTCTGGCCTGCCTCCCGGCATCAGTATCAAACCTTTTTATGATCGAAGCGACCTCATTTCGCGCACCTTGGATACACTCAAGCACGCACTGACGGAGGAGATCATTCTCGTCACCGTCGTCATCATTCTTTTCCTGTTCCATTTCCGCAGCATTCTCATCGTTGTCCTGCCGTTGCCGTTCTCTCTCCTGATCTCGTTCATTCTCATGAACCACTTCGGCATGTCGTCCAATATCATGTCGCTGTCCGGCCTCGCCATTGCCATCGGCGTGCTGGTGGATGCTGGTATCGTGATGGTTGAAAACGTGATCCGCCACGCCGCACAGGCCGAAAAAGAAAAAGGCGGTCGCCTCAATGAAGCGGAGATATTCGCCGTGACTCTAGCGGCGGCGAAGCAAGTTGGCCGTCCGATCTTTTTCGCCGTCCTTATCATCATCCTCGCTTTCGTACCTGTATTCGCTCTCAGCGGTCAGGAAGGAAAATTGTTTCATCCGCTCGCCTTCACCAAAACTTTCGCGATGATTGGCGCCGCCATCCTGGCCATCACGCTGGTACCGGTGCTGTGCCTGACGCTGATTCGCGGCCCCTTTCACTCAGAAGATAAAAACCTGCTCATGCGCGGACTCCTGGCCATTTACGATCCCCTGCTCGCTTGGGCGCTCAGACATCGCAAGACCGTGCTCGCGCTCGCCGTTTTCTTTCTGATCATCGCCGCCATGCTCGCGCTGGGCACGCCGGCCAAAATCGTTTCCACCGTCTCGCGGTTCGATCCGGAATTGGCCGAACACTTGCCCGCCGGCATGGGCAGCGAATTCATGCCGCCCTTGAATGAAGGCAGCTTGCTCTTCATGCCGGTTCTGCTGCCGGATGTTTCTCTTTCGGAAGTCCAGCGCATCATGGCGTGGCAGGACAGCGTCATCAAAGCTACGCCGGAAGTCGAATCTGTCGCCGGCAAACTTGGCCGGGCCGAAACCCCCACCGATCCCGCACCGGCCCAGATGATTGAGACTACCATCATGCTCAAACCCCAGTCGGAATGGCGTTCCGGCATGACCAAGGACAAGTTGGTCGCAGAATTATCGGAAAAACTGGGCCACGTGCCTGGCTACGTCCCCGGTTTCCTCCAGCCGATCCAAAACCGGATTCTCATGATCAGCACCGGCATCCGCGCCCAGGTCGGCATCAAGGTTTTGGGCGATAACCTGGAAGCCATCCAGAAAAAAGCCTTCGAGATCGAGCGTCTTGTCCGCACCATTCCCGGCGCCACCGGTGTGGCCGCTTCCCGCATGCAGGGCAAACCCTACTTGGACATCCAGCTCGACCGCACTCATCTCGCCCACCACGGTCTGCGCGCGCAGGACATTTTAAATGTCGTAGAAACCGGTATCGGCGGCATGAACGTTTCCACCGTCATCAACGGACGCGAACGCATCCCCGTTCAGGTTCGCCTGGCTCGCGATGAACGGACCGACATTGAAAGATTGGGCGATATCCTCGTGCCCATGGGCATGGGCAAATTTATTCCGCTGGGCGAAGTCGCCACCATCACGCGCGATGTCGGGCCGGATGAGATTGATAGCGACAATGGCCGCCTGCGCGTCTTTGTTCAGGCCAACGTCACCGGTCGCGATCTCGGCGGCTTCGTAAAAGAGGCTCAAACCCGGATCACTCACGAGATTCAATTGTCACCTGGCATGACCATCGAATGGAGTGGCCAATATGAAAACCAGATTCGTGCCGAACACACGTTGCGCGTCATTGTGCCCGCGGCGCTATTTATCATTTTTGTGCTGCTCTATGTCGTTTACGGCAGCTTTAAGGAAGCCACCCATGTCATCCTCGCAGTGCCCTTCGCGCTGACCGGCGGCGTGTTCCTGCAATGGTTTTTAGGCTACAACTTCAGTGTGGCTGTTTGGGTCGGTTACATCGCGCTGTTTGGCACCGCCATTCAGACCGGCGTGGTCATGGTCGTCTATCTGCAGGAAGCCGTGGCCAAAAAACGTACTGAAAAAGGCGGCGCATTTTCGCAGGCGGATCTGCTGGCCGCCGTCAAGGAAGGTGCCCGGTTGCGTCTCCGTCCCATCGTGATGACTGTGGCTACCATCGTCGTCAGCCTCCTGCCCATTTTATGGAGCGATCGCGCCGGAGCCGAAGTCATGAAACCCCTCGCCGCCCCCATCATTGGCGGCATGGTCAGCAGCCTCGCCTGCATCCTGATCATCACCCCCGTCATCTTCACCTGGCTCCGCGAACGTGAATTAAAACGCTAAATTCCAGGTCGTTTCAATATTCCGTTGCAAATGTACGTTGAAGCCGCCTGAAGGCCGCGCTCCGTTCTTTGCACCAACCTCAAGCTTTCCATAGAGCAGCCGGAGGCATGTGCCACTCCTGGGAGGTGCAGGGTTGGGTGGATGTTTTGGATTCGTGGGCGTGCAAGTTGGCAGAAAAATAAAAACTCGTTATAGCTCGTTATAAGTCGATATTACTTGTTACAGCTTGATACTGCCGGTTAAGTGAAACGCCAAATTTCGAGGCTGAATTTAGCCGGCTGGAAAAATCAAATGGCTTCCGAACACTTCCGAACACTTCCGAACACTTCCGAACACTTCCGATTGCTTCCGTAGTCGGCATTGTGGCGACCACGGGTTACACGGATTGGGTTTGATGCATCAGCCGTCCCTTCGGGACTGATTCGGTTTGGCACTCTACCCGGCGTTGAAACGCCGGGCTATTTTCATAGCATCCCTTCGGGATGGCACCCCAGCTAGACGCACCTACCCTCCCCTATACCTAAATTAACTTAAACTAACCTAAATTCGTTCGGCTGACCTTGCGAATGGAGCACGAGTTGCTGCAACGACCAGCGGCGGCCCGGCGCCAGTGTGCCGGGCCATGCAGGCCATCACCACAGACTCAAGATGTCAAAGAACCAAACCAGCCAACCAATGCTGGCCGGTTACTAATAACACCATATAACACCTTTGATTTTCAGTCAAGAATTTTTGGTTAAATCGAAAGGGCTGGCGGCTGCCCGGTAGAAAGCTTGGGGTAATGAATGCCATAAAAGCGGGGCAACTCATTGGAGTGACGATTTTTGGAAAAGCCAAGCACCACCTCTCCCCATCCCCCAATTCCATTGGCGGTGAGGGGGACCGGAGCTTCGGGTTTAACATGAGCTCGTGCTTTGCATCGCTGATTGGCGGTGGATGATTTCTAAAAAGCATCGTCTCGCCTGTAAAATTCGGCGTCCCGCCGGATTTCGTAAGGAGACATGAATTTGTCGAAGCGCAGAGATCAACGGTGAGCATACGCTGCCCAACACTTTCGGGCAAACGCTCGCTCCACCCATCTCCACGCTGACCCTTAAACACCAAAACTCCTTACCTCACCGAAAACTCGTCCGCATGATAAGAGCTTCGCACCATCGGCCCGCTCGCCACGTGCACAAAGCCCATCGCTTCGGCCCGGACCTTGTACGCCGCAAACCGGTCGGGCGATACAAACTCGATCACCGGCAGATGTTTCAAAGTCGGCTGCAGGTATTGGCCCAGCGTCAGGATGTCGCAGTTCGCCGCGCGCAAGTCCTGCATTGCCGTGTAGATCTCCTCCTCCTGCTCACCCAGCCCCAACATGATGCCGGACTTGGTATGGATGGCATCGCCCCGCTTTGCTTTCACCTTGGCCAAAACTGCCAGCGACCGGTCATACGTGGCGCGATGCCGCACGCTCGGCGTCAAGCGGCGCACCGTTTCGAGGTTGTGATTGAAGATGTGCGGATTGGCGTTCAGGACGTTTTCGATGGCCGCATCGCTCTCGTTAAAATCCGGCACCAGCACTTCGATGACGATGCCGGGATTCAACTGCCGGACCGCCTCGATGGTCAGCCGGAAATGTTCCGCCCCGCCGTCTTTCAAATCATCCCGCGCCACCGCGGTTATGACCACGTGCTTCAACTTCATCCGTCGCGTCGCCTCCGCCACCCGCATCGGCTCGTCCGTTTCCAACGCCAGTGGCTTGGCCGTGCTGACCGCGCAAAACCCGCAGGCCCGTGTGCAACGATCCCCCGCGATCATGAATGTCGCCGTGCCTTTGCTCCAGCATTCCCAATGGTTCGGGCACTTGGCGCTTTCGCAGACCGTGTGCAGCTTCAATTCCGCCAGCAACGACCGGGTATGCGAGAAAGTGTCCGACGTGGGCAGCTTGATACGCAGCCATTCCGGCAGGCGCGGGCGCGGTTTTGTGTCAGTTGTCGTCACGCGGCTATTCTAGCCTCAAAGGCTCTCGAATGCACCCGGATTTTGACAGATGTCGCCGGTCAACTTGCCGTCCCTTTTTAATTTTCATTTCACATTTTTAAACTACCTTCCAACCATCTAACACATGAGAAATCCCATTCCATTTTTATTGTGCCTGCTGCTCATCTCCACCTCCGCATTTGCCCAGGACGCCAAACCGCCAGTGCGGGTCGCCATGATCGGGCTGGCGCACGATCACGCCCTTGGGTTTCTCCCGCGCATTTTATCACAGAGCAATCTCCAACTCGCCGGCATCGTGGAAACTAATCAGGACCTCATTGCGCGTTACAGCCAGAAGTTCCACCTGGATGCCAGCCTGTTTTACCCCAGCTTGGATGCCCTCCTGGCCCACACCAATATTCAGGCCGTGGCCACCTTCACCTCCACCTACGATCATCAGGCTGTCGTAGAAGCCTGCGCCGCGCACGGTCTCGACGTGATGATGGAAAAGCCGCTCGCCACCAATATGAAACAAGCTCGCGCCATCGCTGCCGCCGCTAAAAAAAGCGGCATCCAAGTGATCGTGAACTACGAAACCAGTTGGTATCCCGGTAATCAGGCGGCTTACACGCTGGTTCACGATGAACATCAAATCGGCGATATCCGGAAGATCGTGGTGCATGACGGTCATCGCGGACCCAAAGAGATCGGTTGCTCGACTAATTTTTTGGCGTGGTTGACTGATCCCATTCTCAACGGCGGCGGCGCGTTGAATGATTTTGGCTGCTACGGCGCCGACCTCGCCACCTGGTTGCTGGATGGCCAGCGCCCAACATCCGTCTTTGCCGTCACCGAACACATCAAACCCGATGTCTATCCCAAGGTGGAAGACGAGGCCACGATCGTGGTGACCTATCCTAAAACGCAGGTGATTCTCCAGCCCTCCTGGAACTGGCCCTTTGACCGCAAAGACATGGAGATCTACGGACAATCCGGTTACGTCCTGATTCCCCAAGCGGATGTCCTGCGCGTCCGCGCCGCCCAGCAGCCGGATGAAAAGCAAGTCACACCCCCGACCCTGACCGGCGTGAATGCCGGACCGATGGCTTATTTTGCCGCTGTCATCCGCCATGAAATCAAACCCACCGGCTTGGCTTCGTTGGATGAGAACGTCCTCGTGGTGGAGATTCTAGACGCCGCCCACCAATCCGCCCGGACCGGTCGCAGCGTCACCCTGCCCTCCGAAAGCCCGCAATGAAAACGGCCACACCGTTCGCCCTGGTTCTGGTTACTACCCCGGACCTCAAAACCGCCCGGATGCTGGCCAAAACCGCCTTGTCTGCCCGGCTCATCGCCTGCGCCAACATCCTGCCCCAGATCGAATCTCACTACCGCTGGCAGGACAAAATCGAGTCCGGCAAGGAGGTTTTGCTGCTCCTCAAAACCCGAAAATCCCGGCTGGCCGCACTGGAGAAACTGGTCCTGACCCACCATCCCTATGACACCCCTGAATTCATTGTACTCTCCCTCACCGCCGGCAACCGGAAATACCTGTCCTGGCTGACCTCAAGTCTTTGATGAATTTGTTTGCACCCGGCGCGAAGAGGCGTAAATTTAATCTGTGAGTCAGGCCGATATTATCCCTCTCATGATGCTTGCCGTGCTCGGCATTGCTCTCGGTATTGGCCTCCTGATCCTCGGTTGGATGCTTGCCGTTCATCGGCGTCAACGCATGGATCGCATGTTGACCGCATCGCCTCTCAGTTTCTTTCCCTTCCCGAACATGACCCCGCAACGTCCCGGTTGCTGGCTGGCCATCCGTTCCGCTTCCACTGAGGCCGTCAAAGAAGCGCTCGGCCTCAACCGCGCCGCACCCTGTTCCTGGGAGGAAGGTCTGGCCGGTGGCCACGAATTTTTCATCAGCCAGCGCGTCCACGGCTGGGTCATCGTCACCGGCCTCGGCCTGCCCAGCCCCGGCGATGATATCGATGCCTGTTTCCATTTCCTCACCGCCCTGAGCCGCAAACTCGGCCACGTGCAATATTTCCACGCCAGCCGCCTGATGCACCATCATGCGTGGGCCCGCTTGGACGACGGTTGCGTGACCCGCGCCTACGCCTGGACCGGCGAAACCATTTGGAATCAAGGCGTGGAGACGTTGCCCGAAGTGGAGATCGGCCTGCGAACCTTCGCCTACGCCGATCATTCCGCCACCATTCTTGATGCCGAAACCAACTTCGAAAAAGTGCCGTCCCTCGCCGCGCGCTGGAGTTTGGACCCCGCCGAAGTGAAGCTGACCTCCGCCCGCCAGGCCACCGGTATCGCCGGTGAATCTGCCTGGAATTGAATTTTTTTGTTGCAGGCCAATCCCGGGAGGGCCAGAGTGCCCACCAGAAAGGACGCTCATGTCATTCAGCATTGAACTTGAACTCCAGAAGTTTCCAAAAAAAGTCGCCCTGAAAGACGGCAAAAAGGCCACCCTCCGGCCACTGCAAGCGGACGATGAAAAACAGCTTCACCTGCTCTTTCAAGGCATCCCCGAGCACGAACGCATGTTCATCAAACATCGTGTGCAAGACATCAAGGTCATCCGCGATTGGTGCCGCAAGGTTGACCCCGGCCACAATCTCCCCATCGTCGGTTTGATCGATGGCAAGATCGCCGGCATCGTCACCCTGCACCAACAACTCGGCGGTTGGAAACGTCACATCGGGCGGATCAGTGTCCTCGTTCATCCCGCCTCCCGTGGCCGCGGCCTCGCCCGCGCCCTGATCGCCGAGATCATGGACATCGCCCGCCGCGTGAGCCTGGAAAAACTGGAAGCCGAATTCATCGCAAAACAGGATGCCGCCGTGAAGATGTTTGCCATGATCGGCTTCAGCCAGCTCCTGCGTCTTGACGATTACGTCAAGGACATGCAGGCCATCACCCACGATTACATCCTCATGGGCCTCGATCTCAAAACGGACGAAGAATACGCGGGCGTGGGAGGTTAAATGCCTCCCGAAACCTGCCCCAACTGCGGCGCCGACGTTCCGCCCAAAGCCAAAGCCTGCCCCGAATGCGGCGCCGATGAAAAGACCGGCTGGTCCGAAACCGCCTACGCCCGGAATCTCGGCATACCCGAAGAAGATGACGAATTTGACTACAACGAATTCGTCAAAGACGAATTCGGCCAGGAACGGATCAAGCCGCGCAACATCAAATGGATCTGGTGGATAACAGCCGTCATCCTCATCTTGCTTTTACTAACCGTATTCCTCCGCTGACCTTCTTGCTTCGCTCTCTATCTACACCCTCTTTGCGCAGACCTTTTTCCCACCCGCATCAGCAGAAAGATCAAACCCCAAAATAAAAAAGCCCGCTCTTGCGAGCGGGCTTGAGAGAATATCAACGGTTACTTCTTTTCTTCGGGCTTGGCTTCAGCCGCCGGAGCAGCTTCAGTGACAGCCGGAGTGAAGTCCACCCATTCAAGAATCGCACCTTGGGAAGCATCACCCTGGCGCTGGCCCAGCTTGATGATGCGGGTGTAACCACCCTTGCGATCCTTGTAAACCGGCGCGATTTCCTTGAAGAGGATCTTCGCGGCGGATTCCTGGTGCAAACGGGCCACCGCCAGGCGGCGGTCATGGACCGTCCCGCTCTTGCCGAGCGTGACCATCTTTTCAGCCACGGAACGCGCGGCCTTGGCCTTGGCCAAAGTCGTGGTGACGCGCTTGTGCTCGATCAGGCTGCAAACCAAGTTGGCCAACATCGCATTGCGATGTTCCGATGTGCGGCCCAGTTTGGCCGTTCTTTTTAAATGACGCATAACTACTTCCTTTAGGCGGCTACCGGCTCTTCCTTCGGCGTATTGTCAATCAGACCGGGCTCGAAATTCATGCCCAGTGACAGACCGAGGGCCGTCAGCTTGTCCTTGATTTCATTCAACGACTTCTTGCCGAAATTACGATACTTGAGCATTTCCTGCTCGCTCTTCATGGCCAACTGACCGACGGTGGTGATGTTGGCGTTGTTCAAACAGTTGGCGGCGCGAACGCTGAGCTCAATCTCGTTGACGCTCATGTTCAGCAGCTTCTTCATCTTCATCTTCTCGTCGTCCTGCTTGTCAGCAGCTTCTTCAAACTCAACCGCGTTCTTGTCGTAACCGACAAACACGTCGAGGTGATGCGAGAGGATGGCTGAAGCCTGGGTCAGGGCGTCATCAGGAGTGATGCGTCCATCCGTCCAGATCTCGAGAACCAGGCGGTCATAATCCGTACGGTTGCCGACGCGGGCGGCTTCCACGGCATAACGCACGCGGGTGACCGGAGAGAACAAAGAGTCGATGGCGACCACACCGATGGCCTGGCCGGGCTTCTTGTTTTCGTCGCTCGGGCAGAAACCACGGCCGATCTTGACCGTCAGTTCCATCTCAAATTTCTTTTTCTTGTCCAGCGTGCAGATGACCTGCGAAGGATTCACCAGCTCGATGTTCTGGTTGAGCGAGATGTCACCGGCGGTGACTTCGCCTTCCTTGTTGGCGGACAGGATGAGAACCTGCTCGTCGCGGGTGTGGGCCTTGAACTTAACTTTCTTCAGGTTAAGAACGATGTCCGTAACGTCTTCAACGACGCCGTCAATCGTGGCGAATTCGTGCATGGCGCCGTCGACCTTCAAAGAGGTGATGGCTGCGCCTTCCAGCGAGGAGAGCAACACGCGGCGAAGCGAATTGCCGACCGTATGGCCGTAACCGGTTTCAAACGGGTCGGCGATAAATTTAGCGTAGGTGGGGGTGGCAGAGGCTTCATCCTTCTGCAACCGCTTGGGCATTTCAAAACGTCCGAGGCGAACTGGCATGGTATCCTTTCAACAATTTTAATCTGACTTCCCCGGCTCAATTTATTCCCGGCCGGGGAAATCCGTGTAATTGTTATTCTGTGGTTGGTTTAGCGGGAATAAAATTCGACGATGGCCTGCTCATTGGCGATCGGCTGGATCTCGTCACGAGTCGGGATGCGCATGAGAATGCCCTTGAACTCTTCCTTGTTCAAAGTCATCCAATCCGGCACGGTGCGGCTGGTGGAGCCTTCCATGTTCTTGGTGGCCAACTGGCGCGAGACATTGTGGTTCTTGACGCTGATGACGTCATTAACCTTCAAAGCGTGGGACGGGATGCTGGCCTTGCGACCATTGACGGTGATATGACCGTGGCAAACCATCTGGCGGGCGGCAGCGCGGGTGCTGGCCAAACCGAGGTGGAACACGACGTTGTCCAAGCGGGTCTCCAAGATCTGGAGCATCTGCTCGCCAGTGACACCACGGCGGCGCAGGGCCTTTTCATAGACACCACGAAACTGCTTCTCCATCAAACCGTAGTAGTAACGGAGCTTTTGCTTCTCGATCAAACCGGCACCGTAATCGGTGGTTTTGCGACGGGACTTGGGACCATGCACACCGGGGCCGTAATTGCGGCGTTCCAGATATTTGGTCGGGCCGAAAATCGGAATACCGAAACGGCGGCTGATGCGGACGCGGGGACCTGTATAACGAGCCATATAAAATTTGTGGTATTAAAAAATGAGGTTTATACGCGGCGCTTTTTGCGCGGACGGCAACCGTTATGCGGCACCGGCGTAACATCCTTGATGGTGCTGATCTCCAGGCCAATGGCCTGCAACGCGCGGATGGCGGATTCGCGACCTGAACCAGGACCCTTGACGCGGATCTCAACTTCCTTCATGCCGTGCGCCATGGCCTGGCGGGCGGCATCTTGAGCAACCTGCTGCGCCGCATACGCGGTGCTTTTGCGGGAGCCCTTGAAGCCAACGCGACCGGCGCTGGACCAACCGATCAGGTTGCCCTGCGCGTCGGTGATGGTGACTTGCGTGTTGTTGAATGTGGCCAGAATGTTCGCAATGCCAGAGGCGATGTTCTTGGCGTGCTTCGCCTTGACAATCTTCTTGGCATTGGCGTCTTCGCCCAACAATTCGGCAGCGGTGGGAGCGACCACAACCGGCGTTTCCGCAGGCTTGGTGGCATCAGCAACGCCCGCAGCGGCGGCCTTGGGGGCCTTTTCGGCAGGAGCGGCGCCTTCGGCTTTCGCTTCCTTCTTGGGGGCGGTTTTCTTTTTAATCTCTTCAGCCATAACTCAAATATTAATGGATACCAGTCTTTGCATTCGGATTGCGCTGCACACCGACCGTCTTGCGCGGGCCCTTGCGGGTACGGGCGTTGGTCTGGGTGCGCTGACCGCGCACTGGCAGGCTGCGCATATGGCGCACCCCGCGGTAGCATTTGATGCCCTGGAGGCGCTTCAAATTCATGCCGAGTTCCCGGCGCAAATCGCCTTCGATGACGTATTTGCCTTCCTGGATCGCGTGGACGATCTGCGAAAGTTGGGCTTCAGTCAGATCCTTGGCGCGAATCGCAGGATCGATATTTGCGCGTTCGAGGATGACCTTCGCGTTCACGGGGCCGATCCCGTAGATGTAGCGGAGCGCGATATCAATGCGCTTGTTCGGCGGAATTTCAACACCAATGATGCGTGCCATAAATCAATTAACCTTGCCGTTGCTTGTGACGTTTATTCGAGCAAATCACGCGAATGACGCCACGGCGGCGCACAATCTTGCAATGCTCACACAGTTTTTTTACCGACGCTCTGACTTTCATGCTTAAATTATTTTTAAATCAAAATCCGCCCTGCGCTTAAATCGTAAGGCGTCAACTGCAATTTCACCGTATCGCCGGCTTTCAACCCGGCCAAATCTGCTTTTTCTTTGCCGGCGCCAAAGGCCGTCAAACGGTGGCCATTTTTCAACTCCACCTGCCACGTGCCATTCGGCAGTGTTTCGGTCACGCGACCTTCAACCTGGAAGGCGTTCGGTCCGACCATGTCAAAATCTCCGGTTCCCCGTCCGTGATCAGGACGGTATGCTCAAAATGGGCAGATAGTGAACCATCTTGCGTCACCACTGTCCAGCCGTCTTTCAAATATTTTACGTTAGGACGACCCGCGTTCACCATAGGCTCAATCGCGATCGTCATCCCGGCCTTCAACTTGTGGTTCATTCTAGGATCCACAAAATTAGGCACTTGCGGCTCTTCGTGCACAGATTGACCAACTCCATGCCCAACGAACTCACGTACCACACCATAGCCGCGGCTTTCAACATAGGTCTGAACCGCCCGCGAGATATCCGTAACACGATTTCCGGCAACCGCCGCCGCAATACCTTCGTAGAGCGACTTTTCCGTTACGTCCATCAACTGCTGCGCAGCCACCCCACAGCCGCCTACTGCCACGGTCAAAGCCGTATCACCGATAAAATTATTGTACCGGACACCAACATCCAGACTGACAATATCGCCAAAGCGCAATTCACGTTCGCCGGCCAATCCGTGAACAATCTCTTCATTCACCGAAATACAAATATTACACGGATACTTGCGACCGGCGACGACGTAGCCTAAAAAGGCACTCTTCGCATCATGGGCACCAATCCGTTGCCCGGCATACTCATCCACCTGACGGGTGGTCACGCCCGGTTTGATGAAGGCTGCCACTTCATCCAAAACCTTGCCGGCAATCAAACACGCAGGCCGCATCAACTTCAAATCTTCCGCGGTCTTGAGCTTTATTCCAGCCACAAAATCTCAGAAACGCCCACGTACGCGGCCCTTTTTCAAGAAACCATCGTAATGGCGCATCATCAGGTGGGATTCAACCTGGCGCATGGTGTCCAACAAAACGCCGACGGCAATCAATATGCTGGTACCACCAAAAAATTGAGAGACATTCTGATTAATGTTCAATTGCCGTGACAGGATGATTGGAATAATCGCAATAACGGTCAGGAACAAGGCACCCGCAAGAGTAATGCGGCTCATCGCACGGTGCAGGTAATCACTGGTCCCCTGCCCCGGACGCACTCCAGGAATATAGCCACCGTTTTTCTTCAAGTCGTCAGCGATCTGAATTTCATTGAACTGGGTAGCCACCCAGAAGTAGGAGAAAAACAAAATCATCAAAGCATAGATCGACAAGTAAAGCCACGAACCATAGTTGAACGCGCTGGCCAGAGCCAAAGCAGGATCACGCAACAGCTTGGAGTGGTTGGCAATCAAAGTGAACAACGTTTGCGGAAACATCAGAATGGATGAGGCGAAAATAATGGGCATCACGCCAGCGTAGTTGACGCGCAAAGGCATGTAATTGGTACCACCCTGATACATCTTCTGACCAACCATCCGGCTGGCATATTGCACGGGAATCTTGCGCTGAGCCTGAGTGATGGCAATGACACCGGCCACAACAACGATCAACAAGACGAGGAGCAGCAAACCCGTACCTAAAAGGCTATGGGTCGGTTCACCAGAGCTCGGAAAGAACATGTCTTTTGCCGCCATCACCGCAACATCCATGCGGGCCAGAATGCCGATGGTGATGATCAAAGAAACGCCGTTGCCAATACCGCGTTCAGTGATCTGTTCACCCAGCCACATGAGCAGCATGGTACCAGCAGTCATCACAGAAACAGCTTCCATGAAATAAATCCAGCGATTATCAATCAACACGAGGGTTCCAACAAAGTCCGAGAAAACTTTAGCCGGTTGCAGCCAGTTGGCCGCAAAATAAGCACCCTGACCGATACAGATCAGAACCGTCAGATAGCGACCGTATTGGATGATCTTGGTGCGACCGCCTTCTTCCCGGGCCAGTTTGCTAAGGCTGGGAATAACAGCGGTGAGCAGTTGCAGGATAATGGTAGCACTGATATAGGGCATGATGCCCAGTGAACCAATCGCGCAATGTTCAAAAGCGCCACCAGCAAAGGTGTTGTACATGCCCAGCAATCCGCCGGTGCCATTGTTCTGCGCCTTGTGAAAATAATCAGCAAGGGCCTGACCATTCAGACCCGGGATACGGATCACGGCCATCAGACGGGCCACCGCAAGGAGCCCGAACGTGAACAGAATCCGTGACTTCAGCTCCGGAATCTTGAAGCAGTTGCCGAATGTTTTGAAGAGGTCGCGGAACATGATTCAGTGCCACTCAGGCTTTGGCCGGAGCGGGTGCCTTACGGCTCAAGATTTCCACCTTGCCGCCCTTGGCTTCAATTTTAGCCTTGGCCGTAGCGCTGAACGCGCTCGCAGTGACCGTCAATTTCTTGGAAAGATCACCAGTGCCAAGGATCTTGACTCCGTGGGAAGTGCCGTTGGCCAAGCCAAGAGAACGAATCGCAGCCTCATCTACATGAGCGCCATCTTCAAATTGGTTCAAGTCGCCCAGATTGACAGCGCTGTAGCGGGTGCCGAACTGGGTATTATTGAAACCGCGCTTGGGAATACGACGGATCAAAGGCATCTGACCGCCTTCGAAACCAATGCGGATGGAGCTACCAGAACGAGCGGTCTGGCCCTTGCCACCGCGACCGGCAGTCTTGCCACGACCGCTGGATTCACCCTGGCCGAGGCGTTTACGACGGTGCTTCGCACCGGGACGGGGCTTAAGATTGTGCAATCGCATAAAATTTTTTACGAGGCAATGGCTTCAGGAGCCTTGGGCTTTTCAACTTTCTTGATCTCCAAACCGCGCGATTTATAGATCGCTTCACGGGTGCGCAGGCTCAAAAGGCCGTTCAAGGTGGCTTTCACCACGTTCGCGGCGTTCTTGGAACCCAGCGACTTGGTCAAAATGTCCTTGATACCGGCGGACTCAAGAACGGCACGAACCGTCTTGCCCGCGATGATGCCCGTACCAGGCGAGGCCGGGCGGAGCAAAATTTTCGCACCACCATAGGTTGAATAAACCTGATGGGGAATGGTCACGTCTTTCAAGGAAACGGCGACCATCTTGTTGCGCGCCAATTCGCCACCGCGGCGAATCGCATCAGCCACTTCAGCGGCCTTGCCCAAAGCAACGCCGACGCGGCCTTTCTTGTCGCCCACGACCACGAGGGCGCTGAAATTGAAACGGCGTCCGCCTTTGACAACCTTGGATGAACGGTTAATGAAGACAACCTTCTCCATCAACTCTTCACCCGAACCGCCGTTGAAAGCGTTTTCCGGGGCATCACCCATCGGCTTGCGACGACCGCGTCCACGAGGACCGCGTGAATCGCCGCCTTCTGCTGGTTTAGTAATTTCGGCCACAGTATTATCTTGGTTGCAGGTTAAAATTTCAGGCCAGCTTCGCGCGCGGCATCCGCCAGCGCCTTGATCTTGCCATGATAGCGGGTACCGCCACGGTCAAACACGACCTGGGTAATGCCCTTGCCGATCGCATTCTTGGCGGCGATTTCGCCCAATTTTTTGGCGCCAGCCACATTGGCCGACAGCTCCTTGGTTTCCGACTTGCTCACCGTGGAGGCGGCAGCCAACGTGATACCAACGGTATCATCAATGAACTGCACGTGGATGTTCTCGCTGGTGAAACAGACCGCCATACGGGGGCGATCCTTGGTGCCGGTAACTTTTTTCCGGATCCGCCAGCGGCGCAATTGCTTCAGTCTTAACTTTTTTTCCGTTCTCATTTCAGTGTGCCACGGATTTGGCCGTGGTTTAAATTTTTATTGGACCGTCTTGCCTTCCTTGCGTTGGACATGTTCGCCCGCATAACGCACGCCCTTGCCCTTATAGGGTTCCGGCGGATAGAAACTGCGGATTTCAGAGGCGACCTTGCCGACAATCATCTTGTCGGGTCCTTCGATGGTCAGCTTGGTGTTTTCCTCGACCGTGACTTTGATCTGGTCTGGAATGTTGTAATTGATGGGGTGCGAGTAACCAAGGGTCAGGTTCACGACCTTGCCGGTGACGGCAGCCTTGAAACCGACGCCTTGAATCTCAAGCTTCTTGACGAAACCTTCAGCAACGCCCTTGACCATGTTATTGACGAGTGCGCGGCTCAGGCCGTGCAAAGCGCGGGCTTGCGCGTCCTCACCGGTACGGCTGACGACAATCTTGTCGCCTTCCACCTTGAGGCTGGTGCGATTCGGGAGATCCCAGTTCAGCTTCCCTTTCGGGCCTTCGACCAGGACTTTCTGCCCTTTCACTTCCACCTTTACCTTAGGCGGAATGGCAATCGGTTGTTTTCCAATACGCGACATAAAATTATTACCAGATGTAGCAGAGCAATTCTCCGCCGAGGTTTTTCTTGCGGGCCTGGTTATCCGTCAACAGACCTTCCGAGGTCGAGACGATGGCCACACCCAAACCGCCGCGAACGCGGGGAATTTCCGTGGAACCTACATATTTCCGCAGGCCGGGCTTGCTAATGCGCTTCAAGCCTTCGATGACATTCTTTTTGCCATCATACTTGAGGCGAATCTTGAGGGTCTTCTTGACGGCACCTTCAATGGCCACATCACTCACGTAGCCTTCGGTCTTGAGAATCTTGGCAACGCTCTCCTTGATCTTGGAGTGCGGCAGTTCCACGACGGGCAACAGGGCGCGTCCGCCATTGCGGATGCGGGTCAACATGTCAGAAATCGGATCGCTCATAAAAAATTACCAGCTAGCCTTGGTCACACCGGGGATCAAACCATTCAACGCGGCTTCACGGAATGTGAGGCGCGAAACACCGAACTTGCGCCAATAGCCGCGGCGGCGACCGCTCATGGCGCAGCGATTCACGACGCGCGTTGGGCTGGCATCACGGGGCAATTTCGCCAAACCGGCGTAATCACGTTTTGCTTTCAATTCAGCACGGAGAGCGGCGTATTTCTTAACCGTTTCCTTCTTGCGCTTGTTGCGCTCCAACCATGATTTCTTGGCCATAAAATTATTTCTCCGCGAACGGAAAGCCCATGAATTTGAGCAAGTCGAGCGCCTGGGCATCGGTCGGCGCGGTGGTCACAATGGTAATATCCATGCCCTGCTGGCGTTTGATCTTTTCCAGTTCAATCTCCGGGAAAATGGTCTGATCAGACACTCCGAAGGTGTAGTTGCCGCGACCGTCAAATTTGCGCGGGGACAAGCCACGAAAGTCACGGATACGGGGCAAAGCCGTGGCAACCAGGCGGTCAAAAAACTCGTACATGGCGTCCTTGCGGAGCGTCACGCGGCAGCCGATGGGCTGGTTTTCGCGAAGCTTGAAACTGGCGATAGCCTGGCGGGATTTGCTGATGACCGGCTTGCGGCCAGTGAGCTGGCTGAGATCCTTGGCGGCATCCTCAATCGCACCTTTTTCGAGAGAAGCGCTCACGCCCATGTTCACGACGATCTTAACGAACTTCGGAATCTGATGGACGTTTTGATAGTTGTGCTTCTGCTTGAGAGCAGGCACCACTTCATTTTTATATTTTTCGTACAGTCTGGCTTTCATTTTTGTGGGCCACGGATTTTGCCGTGGCTAAATTAGTTAGGCGGCGGCGGTTGCGGGTTCAGCTTTGCGGACGTTCGAGATGTGGACCGATCCTTCGCGCTCGACAATCGCGCCGTTCGGGCTGGTCTGGCTCTTGCGCGTGTGCTTCTTGATCATGTGGGTGCCTTCCACGATGACGCGGGATTTCTTGGTCAACACGGCAATGATCCGGCCTTGTTTGCCTTTTTCCTTACCGGCGAGCACGACGACATTGTCGCCCTTTTTTACATGAAATTTTGACATAACTTTCAAATCACTTCCGGCGCGAGCGAGATGATCTTCATGAACTTCTTTTCGCGCAGCTCACGGGCGATGGGCCCGAAAATACGAGTTCCCTTGGGATTCAACTCCTTGTCAATGATGACGCACGCATTGCGATCAAAACGGACATAGGAACCATCGGAACGGCGGATGATCTGCCGGGTGCGAACCACGACGGCATCATGCACTTCGCCCTTTTTAACCGAGCCATCGGGCGCGGCTTCCTTGATATGGACCTTGATGACGTCGCCGATGCCAGCATACGTCTGGTTGCGGCCAAGCACGCCGATGTTCCAAGCGATCTTGGCACCGGTATTGTCTGCGACGTCCAAACTGGAACGAACTTGCAACATAAAATTTTAATTAGCTCTGGGTTGTCCGACAGCGTTCAGGCTGCGACGGTTTCCGACACGTTACGCTCAACCACTTCGACCAACTGCCAGCGCTTGAGCTTGGAGAGCGGGCGTGACTCCTCGATGCGCACGGTATCACCGACCTTCGCCTCGGCCTTTTCATCGTGGGCGTAAAATTTCTTGTACGAGGTAATAATCTTCTTGTACTGCGGATGCGGGAAACGGCGCTGCACCCGGACGACGATGGTTTTCGTCATCTTGTTGGAGACCACTTCGCCAACGCGCTGCTTGCGGTTGCCTTTTGCTTCGGTTGTTTTCGTTGCTTCAGCCATACAAAATTATTTAGCGGTCTTTTTGGTTTGGTTGCTCAACGCGGAGATGCGGGTCTCGACGCGGGCGATGTCCTTGCGCAGCGTGCGCAGGCGCGCCGGCTTCTCCAACTGTGCGCTGGCCTGTTGCAAACGCAACTGGAACTGCTCGTGCCGGAGATCGCGGCTTTTGGCCGACAATTCCACCAGCGTCATGTCTTTAAGGTCAGAAAATTTCATATACTCAGCTTGCGTGATGATGGCGCGAAATAAACTTGGTCTTGATGGGCAGCTTGGTGGCCGCCAAGCGCATGGACTCACGCGCTTCAGCTTCGGTGATGCCGTCCACTTCGAACAGCACATTGGCGGGGCGGATGACCGCCACCCAGGATTCGACAGGAGCCTTGCCCTTGCCCATTCGCGTTTCCAACGGTTTTTTGGTGAACGATTTTTGCGGAAACACACGGATCCACATCTTGCCCTTGCGCTTCATGTTGCGGGTGATCGCCACACGAGCCGCTTCGAGCTGCTTGGTATCCATCCAGCAACGTTCCAGCGCCATCAGTCCGTATTCGCCAAACGAAACGCTGCTGCCACGCCAGGCGGTGCCTTTGCGGCTGCCGCGGTGCATCTTGCGAAACTTTACTCTTGCCGGTTGCAATGCCATAACAAAAAGTCTTTCTTAAAAAATTAGCTGACCGCCGGCGCAGGTGCGGCTTGTTCTTTTTTCTGCGGCTTGTTATCGCCCTTGCAAATCCAGCATTTAATGCCGAGCTTGCCATAAACCGTCAGGGCTTCAGCGAAACCATAATCGATGTTCGCACGGAGCGTATGCAGCGGCACGCGACCCCAGTGATACATTTCAACACGGGCCAGCTCAGCGCCACCCAAGCGACCAGCGGCACGAACCTTGATACCTTCGGCACCGAAATCTTTGGCCGTTTGCAGAGCTTTCTTCATCGCACGGCGGAAAGACACACGACGTTCGAGCTGCAGAGCAATGTTCTCGGCCACAAGCTGGGCATCGAGTTCAGGCTGCTTGACTTCCACGATGTCCACGTAAACTTCCTTGCCAGTCTTTTTGGACAGCTCTTCTTTGAGCTTGTCGATCTCGGAACCTTTACGGCCGATAACAACACCGGGACGGGCAGTCAGAATAGTAACGCGGCAACGGTTGGTCGCACGTTCGATCAAAATGCGGGGCACAGAAGCGGTTTCGAGCTTCTTCTTGAGCAAGGTGCGAATTTCGCGGTCTTCATTGAGCAGAGCGCCGAATTCTTTCTTGCCGGCATACCATTTGGAGCGCCAGTCCTTGTTGACTGCAACGCGCAAACCGATTGGATTGGTCTTTTGGCCCATATTATTCGTCGGACAAGGTGATCTTGATGTGGCAACGGCGCTTCAGGATCGGACCAGCCGAACCGCGCGCCTTGGGTTGAAAACGTTTGAGAGTGGTGGCCGTACCGGCAACCGCTTCCTTGATGCGCAATGACTCGGGGCGTAGCTTGTTGTTGTTCTCCGCGTTGGCGATGGCGGATTTGAGAGTCTTGGCCACGAAGCGGGCACCCTTGCGGGGAACCACGTCGAGGACAGCCTGCGCGTGCAGCGCGGGCAACCCCTGGATCTGGCGCACGACTTCGCGCATTTTCTGCGCAGACATCGGGATATTTTTGGTGATGGCGAAAACTTCCATAATAACTATTTGGCTTCGGCTTTGGCAGTGTGAGCGCCGTGCTTCTTGAACGTGCGCGTGAGAGAAAACTCACCAAGCTTGTGACCCACCATGTTTTCGGTCACAAAGACAGGGTTAAAAACCTTGCCGTTATGCACCGTGAAAGTCAGGCCGACAAATTCCGGCGTGATGGTGGAGCGACGGGACCATGTCTTGATCGGCGTCTTTTGATTGGTGCTCTTCGCCTTCTGGATTTTTTCCAGCAGGTGATCTTCTACAAACGGGCCTTTTTTAATCGAGCGTCCCATAAATTATTTGGTCTTGATCGGGAGTCCGTTGCGGCGAACCACAATGAAACGGTTGGAGGATTTATATTTATCGCGAGTCTTGCCACCCTTAGCCACCTGACCCCACGGCGACATCAACTGCTGCCAGCCACCACCACCCTTGGATTTACCCTGACCGCCACCGTTCGGGTGATCCACCGGATTACGAGCCATACCGCGGGTAATGCCGCGATGACCACGATGACGAGTACGACCAGCTTTGCCGAGAATAACATTTTCGTGCTCCGTGTTGCCGACCTGACCAATGGTGGCATAGCACTCTTCGTTCACTTTGCGGATCTCACCGGAAGGAAGGCGTACTTGAGCATAACCCTCGTCGCGGGACATCAAGGTAGCCGCACCGCCAGCAGAACGGACAATCTGACCGCCGCGACCAGGAGCCAACTCGAGGTTATGAATCGCACTGCTAACCGGAATAGCCTTGAGAGGAAGCGCATTGCCAACTTCAGGAGGAGCGGTAGGGCCGCTGGAAACTTTCTTACCAACCTGGATACCAACCGGAGCGATGATGTAACGCTTTTCACCGTCGGCGTATTGGAGGAGAGCCAGGCGGGCCGAGCGCATCGGATCATATTCAATCGCCTCAACCGTGGCTTCGACACCATGCTTGTTGCGCTTGAAATCCACGAGGCGGATCTTTTGCTTATGACCGCCACCGATACCACGAGCCGTAACACGGCCATAGTGGTTACGACCGCCGGTCTTTTTACGGATCTCGACGAGCGACTTCTCCGGATGCGTCTTGGTAATATCGCTGAAGTCCGCGATAGTAATGTATCGTGTGGACGGCGTCAGCGGTCTAAATGTTTTAACTGGCATAATAACTAAAGTTTTAATCAGCAACTTTTTGAAGTTGGCGGGCCATCAATCCTGTCCCTGCTGGGAATCAGTTATCGGTCCACAAACATGCTGTCCTGTCCAACCTAATGGTGTCGAGGAGCGCGTAAATTATCAAATCCAGAATCGAATGCAACTGTTTTTTAAACTTTTTTTGATAGTGCTCCGCCAGATTGTTTCAGCCCTTGTATTCCAACAGTTCGAAAACGCTCATTATATCAGGGCGGATGTCGGATGCAACCCCCGGCGACGTGCCAAGGGTGCCGTGTTTGCGGGCGAAGTTGTAGTGCCACGCGAACAGGCTCACCGAGTAGCGCAGGTTCAGGAGCTTCTTGGAGAAGCCGAGGGTGCAGCGGGCGAGGCGGCGGTTGAACTGGCGCAGGGTGAGGTTCAGGCGCTCGACGTGCGCGGTGGAGGCCAGGGCGACGTCGGGCTGGCCGATGCGCGGCGTGCGGATCAGCCGCGTGAGCTCGCGCGGCAGGAACTCTGACGGCTTCCAGAACACTTTCTGCTCCGTCACGTGGTCGACCTCTTTGCCGAATACCGACCTCACGGCCGAGCGGCTGCCGCGGTAGACGTTCCACGCGTCGGTGCAGAGCTGGAAGCGCCCGGCCGCGCGCTCGCGCAGGCGGCGCAGGAAGATCACCGCGTTGGCGGTCGTGCGCGGGCCGGTCAGCGTGTTGACTATCAGGCGCGTGTCGCGGCAGATGGAGAGGAACGTGAACTGGTTGCCGTGCTTCTTGGCCTCCGGCCCCGGCGTGGTGTTGTACTGCTTGGTGTGGACGATGGAGTGCATCTCGTCCACCTGGATCACGGGGCTGCGCACGCCCCGGACCTTGTCGCACATGTAGCGCGCCGACAGCCGGCCGGCGACCTTCAGGATCTTGAGGATCGTCTCCTGGTGCAGCCCGGTGATGCGCTGCGCCGAGCGGATCCCGGACGACTCGCAGAGCAGCCGGATGACCTGCGCGATCTTCTCCCGCTCGACCCGCATCCCGTTGTTGTTCGACAGGCTGAACGTGCGCCCGCACCCGCGGCACGCGTGCCGCTGGACCGTCCCGTTCCGGTTCTTGTAGAACCCCGCCTTGACCACCTCGACGCCGCCGCACCGCTTGCAATTCAATTTGACCTTTCCAAGGCCAAGCGCCATCGTACCGGTGATTCTGCTACGAATCGGACGATTGGCTCCGGCCAGTTGTTTTGAACCCCGCCGGCGTTGACGCGCCGGCGGGGCTCTTCGTTTCACCACAGTCTCACGCGCCGCAACTCATTGAGCGCCACACGCTTGCCGTGATTAGTGTCATGGTGCAGTTCACGAATCAACAGATTTGTTCATGCCCGGCCGGTTGACGGCGGCGGGGCGATGCCGCATATTCGCTTTGAGGTAGGGAGGGGCGTTCAGATGCAGATGAGCATCCAAACTCCCTTGGGTCCCTCCCCTCCCGCCTCAAAATTGTTCACGATTGATTTGGTTGACTGGATCACATTGATGGCACATAAATTTGTTGGGGGTTGGGGAAGGGTGAGCAGCCACGTATGGGTGCCCTGCTCCGCGCGAACCTTCCCGCCCCCGAAATGGATCGGCCTACCGGCCATCAGGTTGCCTTACAGCATTATCACCTGATGGCCGGTGTTTTTTGTGTTTTCAGCACTTGCTATGCAATCAGCCACGCTTGCACCGCGCTATTTTTCCTCCTCATAGGCAACCGTTCATTTTCTATGAATCAGTGTGTGTGATAGGCAAGGAATTTTTGTCACGTTTTATGATTTGACCGTGGCTCGTGAGGGGTGTTGAATGGCCGCACATTTTAACGTAGCGGCAAGGTCAGCCAGAAAACTGCGAATTTTCCCTGAAGACCTGTGCCGAGCAGCGCGCCCAATTGGCGCGGCTCGGAACATTCTTCAAAAGGCTCTTCGCAGTGCCTCTGGCTGGGTGTGACGGGTTCGCGCCATTTTCCTTTCCCCCGCCACGGGAAAGGAAATACATGCGCACAAAAACAATCGTAATCACCTCCCTGGCGGCCTTCTGCCTCTTCGGCGCCACCGTCCTGGCCCTGATCCTGTACGCCGCCCACCAGGCGCTCAAGCCCGGCCCGGGCGACGACGCGGCCAGCGGCTGGCCGACGAACTGCACGGTGGCCAAGGGCGACCTGTCGGTCACCCTGGACGTAGCGCACTCGGGATCGGACGGGCAGGAGATGGTGATGAACCTGGTCGTCAGCAACCTCAGCGCGGCGCGCAAGGTGGACTTCAAGAGCTGGAAGGGGCAAGAGTTCGATTTCGGGCCGGGCGCGGCGCTGACCGACGACGCGGGGAACCGGTACAAGATCTACACTGGGACTGCCGGGGCGGACCAGGACGACATCTATCCGGGGGACCACTTCCTGGACTCGCTGCTGTTCGAGAAGCCTGTGAAGGGCTACAAATACCTACATTTGAAACTGCCTGCGGCCAACTTCGGCGGCTCGGGGACGATCCGGTTCGAGGTCCCGAACGGGGCGTTCGGGGTGGATCACTGAAGAGTTTTCTCACGGATGCCACGGCTTGGCCCGTGGCATAATCCGTCATGAGAAAATCATCTTCAAGCGGTCGTCCAGGTCGGGCTGCCGCACGCTCCAAGCAGCCCCTGAAAGCTGGAACACCATCACCTCGTCGCCCGGCGACAAGCACGCCCGGATTGCCCCGTGAAAGTCGGCTAAGCCTGTTGGCGCCGTTAAGACGAACGCCTGGTCCGCTACCCTTGCGGACTGGGGGCTGGACAGCAAGAGGCTGAACAGGGCCGGGTGGCTCTCGCGGGTGACTTCGCGCTCGTTGCTGAACATCAGGAGGTATCTCTTCATCGGCCAACATACCACGGTTCGGAGCGGACCATTGACCCCGGATCACCAACATTCTGACGGAGCATTATCCTTTTTTTTGAAGTCTCCCCTGCCCGATTTAACCCAATGTTTACGGGCTGGAGAGAAAAAGTTCCAACAAGAAGCAGGTCTGCCCACTCATTTAACCAATTACACAGCAACTTCTTTTACCTCAGGCTCCACCCACTTATGATGTTCCTTGATAAGGTCCACCAATCGTTCCACAGCTTCGGCTTCAGGAATGTTGAATTTGATGGGCGTTTTACCCACATAAAGGTTGATCTTGTTGGGGGCACCGCCCACATAACCAAAGTCAGCGTCGGCCATTTCGCCCGGACCGTTGACGATGCAGCCCATAATGGCAATTTTAACACCTTTCAAATGTTCAGTACGAGCCTTGATGCGGGCCGTGACGGTTTGCAGATTAAACAAAGTTCGCCCGCAACTCGGGCAAGCCACATAGTCCGTCTTGAAACTCCGGCAGCCAGCCGCCTGCAAAATATTATAAGCCAAGCGCAGACTCTGGCCGCCACCGGCTTCACCCCGCACTAAAATCGCATCACCAATCCCATCGGCCAGTAATGCACCAATCACCACAGAAGCGCGAAGCAGGGCGATTTTTGGTTCCAGAGGAACAGGTTCAAAAGCAAGGCAATCCTTGAGCAAAATGGGATTATTACGTCCAAGCCGCTTTAATTTAGCCGCGAGTAAGCGAAAGGTGGTGATCGCCGGCAAATTCACCCCGTCTTTAACGGTGACTAGTTGCGTCTCGCAGTTGACTTCAAAATCCTGGGTCGGATCGATTTCAGCAACGTTCAAGTCTTCGTAAACGGCCTCCGGCTTCACATCGTCTTTCGGCCGGATTTTGGGCGCAACCTTGTCCCAGGTTGCGCGTGTCACCACGACACGGATGAGTTGTTCGCCGCCACATTTGATCTGTTCGTTCAATTCGATCTCGGGCGTCTGACGTTTTTCAAAATGGAACGGGTCAAATGAAAAATCTGAAAAGGGAATTTTGACCTTGGAATTAGAGAGCAACGGGATTTGTGCGAGCAAATCGCGGCAGACTTCAATTTCACGAGGTGAATCCTCAGTAAGCGAAACGCGAATGGTATCGCCCAAGCCGTCGCACAACAACGAGCCAATGCCGATGGCACTCTTAATCCGACCGTCCTCGCCTTCGCCGGCTTCGGTGACACCGAGATGGATAGGGTAATTCCAATCAGGCCCTTCCTGCTCCAATCGTGCGACCAAAAGGCGATAACATTCGATCATCACCTTGGGGTTGGACGACTTCATAGAGAATTTGAAATTATGAAAATTGTGCGTACGGCAAATGCGCGCGAATTCCAGAGCGCTTTCCACCATCCCCAGCGGCGTGTCGCCGTAACGGTTCATGATACGGTCACTCAAGGATCCGTGATTGGTGCCAATGCGAAGGCAGCGCCTGAGCTTCTTTGCCTCGATGACGAGCGGCGCAAACTTTTCCTCAATGCGCTTCAATTCGGCCGCATATTGTTCGTCCGTGTATTCCTTGGTGGCAAATTTTTTGGAATCGGCATAGTTGCCGGGGTTCACGCGAACAACTTCAACCCATTTCACAGCTTCCATGGCGGCTTCGGGTTTGAAATGAATATCAGCCACGATGGGTACGGTGCATTCCTGTTTTCGCAATTCAGCAACGATGTTTGCAAGGTTGGCAGCATCCTTGACGGTAGGCGCAGTGATGCGAACCAACTGGCAACCGACAGCCACCAGCTCCAGTGTTTGCCGGACGCTCAGGGCGGTGTCCATGGTATCACAGGTGAGCATGGACTGCTTTACAACCGGATGATTGCCACCCATCACAAAACCGCCATTGGCCGGGTCACCGATAGTTATCTCACGGGTCTGGCGGCGATGGTAAAAATAAGGAGATTCGCAGTATCGCATGGAAATCATTTGGCTGGGGCAACTGGTTGAGCAGAGGGCGCAGAAAAGACTGGAGTTACATCCCGATTAGCCCGGGCACTACGGATCCAATCGCCAGTATCAAAAAAGGCAATATAAACCATAAAGGATATAAGGAGAGCCGCAAAACCATTCTGAATGATATTTAAAAGACGAACGCTGACGGGTCGGCGGCGGATGGCTTCAATCAATGAAAGAGTGATATGCCCACCATCAAGGACCGGCAAAGGAAGCAAGTTTATCAAAGCGAGATTGACGTTTAAAATCACGCTAAACCATAACACCCGCCGGAATGCCTGCTCATCCTGGAAAAGATTATAGTATACGCGGCCGATCATCACTGCACCGCCCAATTGTTGCACGCCAATCTGCCCTTTGGGAGCAAAGAGCGCTTCAAAGGTGCTAAGAATCTGCCCAGCACTGGTTTTGATCTGGTCGTATGGATTGGGATAGTACAATGAAACATTAGTGTCATCCTGCCAGGCAATAACGCCAAATGATGGATCTGCATCGGGTGGCGAAACTGGCTTTACGGCACGCAGCAACTTGTCAATTTTCTGGTCTCCCCGCTTGATGGTCAATGTCACGGGGACGTTCGGCTGGTTGGTCGAAAGCTGCTCGGCACTAAAATATGACAGGGTACTATAAATATTGGTGCCATTGATCGCTACAATCTCATCACCGGATTGTAATCCGGCGACAGATGCGGGGCTATTGCTCGCTACGGCCTTGATGACAGACCGGTCAGTGTAATTGATGAAAAGCTGACGGAGCGATTTACGTTCGTACCACTTCGTAGGAACATTCGTCGGTACCACCTGGACCACGGGCATTTGTTTGCCATCGCGAATGTAATCAATCGCAATGGTAGGACCGGTACTGGTGATAATTCGCCACTTGATGCTGTCAGCCAAATTTCCAACGGGCTGGAAATTTGTCACCGGATGACCGTCTACCGCTGTGATAACGTCACCGGGAAGCAACCCGGCCCTGCCAGCCGGCCCCATGGGATCGACCCAACCGACTTTGGTGGTATCTCCCTCTACATTGTTGGGTCTTCCCACCTTCCAAACCACTAGTGCGAACAAAATGGCCAGGGTAAAGCTGAATAACGGTCCCGCAAAAGCAACGATGATCTTATCCAAGGGCGAGACATTGGGCAGTTTTTCAGCCACCTCTTCCGTTTTGCCTTCAATAGCTTCCATGGAGGCCATCTGCGGCAGCGAAACGTATCCGCCGAAGGGGATCGACCCTAAAACATATTCCACGCCGCCAATCTTCTTTTTCCAGAGCGGTTTGCCAAACCAGATGGCAAATCTTTCCACCTTTAAGCCCCGCCAGCGTGCGGCCAGAAAATGTCCCAGTTCATGCACGCCGATGATCAGGTTAAAAATCAAGATCACCTCGAGCGCAATGAGGATGTAATGCAAAATGCTCATTTCAAAAAAACCGCCATTAGTTCAGAACGGGTATACTATACCGAATAGGGTCATTACCGCAAACCTTACCGCAGCGCTTCTTGCCTCGCCCAGGCGTCCGCAGCCAAAATCTGTTCCAGCGTCGGATGCGAAACAATTTGATGCGCATCCATGGTACGACGAACAGTTTCAGTGATCTGTGGAAAGCTGATTTTGCGGTTCACAAACGCTTCGACCGCGATCTCGTTAGCGGCGTTCAACACTGCCGGCAATGTACCGCCCAAGTCCCCTGCCCGGCGCGCAAGCTCAATGGCCGGGAAACGTTCCACGTCCGGCTCCTCAAACGTGAGGGTGCCGATTTTGGGGAAATTTGTCTGGACCCGCTCGCTGGCCACGCGCGCAGGATAAGTCAGCGCATATTGAATGGGCAGGCACATGTCCGGTGTGGAAAGCTGGGCGATGAGCGAACCATCAACAAATTCGACCATCGAGTGGACAATACTCTGAGGGTGCACAACAACGCCCACACGAGCCATTTCGATATCAAACAACCAGCGCGCCTCAATCATCTCCAAACCTTTATTGAATAACGTGGCCGAATCGATCGTGATTTTTCGACCCATTACCCATGACGGATGTTTCAAAGCGCGTTCCACTGTTATGTCAGCGAAGCTTTCCTTGGGCCACTTTGTCCCATCTCTAAAAGGGCCGCCGCTGGCGGTCAGCCATAATTTGCGAACAGAGGCGCCAGATTTGCCATCCAGGCATTGAAAAATCGCGGAATGTTCGCTGTCTACGGCGAGAACTTTCACCCCATGCTTACGAGCCTCGTTCATAACGATTTCGCCCGCCATCACCAAGATTTCCTTGGAAGCCACCGCAATATCCTTCCCGGCGCGAATGGCAGCCAAAGCGGGTTGCAGTCCCGCCGTTCCCACGATGGCAATCAAAACAATGTCAGCTTCAGGCATAGTGGCCAATTTTATCAGACCGTCATCGCCATGAAGAACCTGCGTCGAAGAACCCAAGGTGGCCTGCAATTCTTTAGCCTTTTGAGGACTCGACAGGGAAATCACCGAAGGGAGATGTTTCCGGGTTTGCTCCAGCAACAATTCTGAATTTCCTCCGGCTGCCAGTCCGATGAGACGAATTTGATCCGGCAAATCTTCCGCCACCTTGACGGTGCTGGTGCCGATGGAACCGGTAGAACCGAGTAGAACTACATTCTTCATTTTAAGGGTAGGTCAGGACATGCCTCAGATAGAGATACATGATGGGAGCATTGAACAATAAACTATCCAAAAGATCCAAAATGCCACCGATGCCGGGAAACATTTTCCCAGAATCTTTCATGCCCGCTTCGCGTTTGAACAGTGATTCAATCAGATCGCCAATCACAGCCGTGGAACCCAGGATCAATCCCAAGATCACAGCATGAACCTGATTCATACCGAACATGTGAGAGCCAAAAAAATGAACAAACAGCAAGCTCATGCCGGTGGAAACCAACAAGGCACCGCCGAAACCTTCCCACGTTTTTCCCGGGCTGATGCGAGGAATCATTTTATGCCGACCAATCAATGAACCAACCAGATATGCACCCGTATCACTGAACTTGGTAATGAGGATGAAGTAAAAAACATAATATTTCCCATCGCCAATAGGGCCAAAGAAATAATTAATCTTTTGAATAAAATTCAAGAGCCAGGGAACATACATCAAGCCAAACAGGGTCACGGCAATAGCTATCAGACCGTCTGGATTATTTTTCGCAGCCAATTGGCGGACACAAAGCCCAAGCACAAACAAGATCAGGAAACCGGTCTCAAAGTCATTCACCCGGGCGGGAGAATTGTAGATTCCCAAAAAACCTTTCAAATGCAGAAAGGTGCCGATCATCAGTAAAACGCCGCCAATTGTGCCCCAAATCCGAAAACAGGGCAGACCACGCTTGCCTGCCAGACCGTAGAATTCAATCAGCCCGGTCAAACCCAGCGTGGCTATCAAAAATAGAAAGACACCGTCCGAAACAATGTGATTTGTGGAAAACATGGCCGCCAGGACGACCGCCCACAGAGCAAACGTGGAAATCGAGCGGCGCATGAAAATTTGCGCCTTGGATAGCGGTGGCGTAACACTGGCCGTTTCGGGCATGGGCGCGAAAAATATCAGGATGGACGTCAAAAGCCAACGTCGATTTACCCTATGTCCCCTGCTCTATCAGCCCACAATCGTTCTCATTCTCCGATGAAGTGCAAAACAATCTGCCTAGAATGCGGATGGGTACGATGTTCCCATAAATAGATTCCCTGCCAAGTACCGAAGGTGAGCCGACTGGATTTCACCGGAATGGAAAGATTAACCGCCGTCAAGGCAGTGCGAATGTGCGCCGGCATGTCGTCATTACCTTCCGCCGTATGAATGAATAATGAATCGCCATCGCGAACCAATCGGGCAAAAAATGCATCCAAATCCCGGCGGACATCGGGATCGGCATTTTCTTGAATCAATAATGAGGCAGACGTGTGGCGCAGATGCAATGTGAGTAATCCATCCTGAAATTTTTGGCTCGAAATCCATCGTTCCACGTCCCGGGTGAAATCAATCAACCCACGGCCCCGCGTCGGGATGACAATCTCATGAAAGGCCTGGCGCATACTCTAGAGCATTCACCATTGCAAACGCTTCACTGCGCCTGCACCGGAGCGCCTTTTTCTGCAAGCATCTTCTCCAATTCAGCATTATGTGGCTGACCGGCTTCGAGCGCCTTTTGATAATGCCAGCGGGCGAGTTGGGGTAATGGCGGATTCTGACTGAGATAAATTACGGCGATGTTATTATGGGCCGGGGCGTAATTTGGATCCAGTTGCAACGCCTTGCGCAAAGCGGTTTCCGCCTGCATGCGCAGCCCTTTGTGGCTCAAGGTAACACCCAAATAGTTTTGCGTTTCCGGATTATTAGGATCAATCCTGACCGCGTGGCTCAAGGCGTTTAATGCGTCGTCGTATTTTTCCTGACGAAATTTCAAATAGCCCAGCGTGGAAAGATTGTAAGCATCCTCTGGGCTTTGCACCAACGCAGCAGTGATATGCTTCTCCGCATCCGCAAACTTGTTTTCCTGTAATTCAATCGTCGCCAAGTTGGCCAACGCCAGGCCGTTGTTTTGATCACGATCAAGAATTTTGTGATAATCTGCCTCAGCCTCATTAAATTCATGGTTGGAAAAATGTTTTTGTGCAGACACAACCAAGTCTGCAGTGCCGGGCGGCAATTCGCTGATGGATCGTTGAATCGGCGCAGCGACAGGGGCAGCTTGTTTGAACAGCGCCAACTCCTCGTCCGTGTAAGGAATTGCTTTGGATTCATCTACTGCTACGCGCGAGCGCAGCACATTAACTTCGTTGTTCAATTCCGTCATTTGGGCGGAAACTGAATTCACTTGGTTGCGAGAGTTTTGCGAATTGGCCGCAGCAAGCTGTTTCAACAGGTCGTTCCGTTGCTCGGTGAGGTCGTGTATTTGGCCGTCGAAATTGGCCGCGCTTTCTGCCAGTTGCGAAGACAATCTGCGCACCTTGTTTTCCAACCCGGCTTTTTCCAGATTGGCCAACGCTGCAGCCGCCTGCAATGTAGCGATCTGCGTACGAGCGTCCTTTAAGTGAGATGCCAATTCGTCGGCGGCTGCGGCGTTGTTCGCAGCAGCCTGCAACGCAACCAATTGCCCTTTCAAACGGTCGTTTTCGTTGTGTAATATATCCAAGGAGGAAGAATCCACGCCAGTGCGGGCAAGATTTCGTTGCAATGAGGTATTTTCCGAGACCAAAGTCTGAGCGCGATCATGTTCTGTTTTCAGTTTGGCTGATGAATCCATGAGCTGGGCGCGCAGGTGAGAAATTTCGTTAGTGTCCGTGACCACGACGGTCTCGGGTTTTGTGCCTGAGACCTGAAGCAAGGCGTTTTGCTTCATCAATGTACGGATCTGATCCTGAGCGGCGGTCAGTTCACTTGCGTCAATCTCAGCCGGCTGAGTTGCCAGAGCTTCTTTAAGCTTTGCCTGCAGAGTCCGATTTTCCATCTCCGCTGATTGAACCTGCTGTTCCAGCGCATTAAGCTGGGCCTGCACTTGTGACGTATCGACACTGCCATCGGTAGGCGGGGGGACAATCTTTTTTGGAGTCAAAGCCACGTTAAGCTGAGTGATTTTCTTGTCCAAATCATCCAAACGATAACTCACGATACCCGGATCCCAGGAG
>Ga0206948_1018_pt1 | contig 53939 bp, 37 predicted proteins | sample Alteio_BWOrgHeat_FD_153236 | JGI IMG/M metagenome (GOLD analysis project Ga0206948, IMG submission 153236) | Enriched cells from forest soil in Barre Woods Harvard Forest LTER site, Petersham, Massachusetts, United States -... | ecosystem: Environmental > Terrestrial > Soil > Temperate forest > O... | reverse complement strand
CAAGTGTGCGTATTGCTGTTTCCGGGACCCATTTCATTGGTAAGAGTACTTTAATAGAGGATTTTATTAAAGCTCATCCTGAATATAAACATGAGATTGAACCATATTATCAGTTAGAATCAACCCAGGAGCCGAGTCTTGATAGCTTCTTGGAGCAACTTGACCATAGCATTGAAATGCTTAACACAAATGCAAACGAGCCCAATATTATATTTGATAGGTGCCCGATTGATTTTATAGCCTATGCTATGTGCGAATTGGAGCAAGAGCATATTAATGCTAATGACAGTGAAGTTTCTGAAAGATTTTCGGAGGTCAAAGAAGCGCTAAATAATTTAGACCTAATCGTATTCCTGCCTATCGAGAAGGAACATATAATCGAATATACCGAGGAAGACTCATCTTTTCGTAAAGCAGCTGATAAATGTCTTAAACGTCTGTATCGCGATGATATTTATGATATATTCCCAAACTACGGTCACCCCAAGATCATTGAGATTTGGGGCGATAGGGTAACAAGGATTAGAAAATTAGAGTTATCTTTAGCTTCTACCAAAGCCCGATAACTTTCCACCAAGCAGCACCTACTACCGCCCATATAGCGATATATACCAGGCTTAAGATGAAGCCAATAAACCACCAGGTTTGAGCTTTTATATAGCCAGCATTGAAAAATATTGGGGTGCTGCTTAAACCAAAGTGGGTGAGGCCGGAAGATAGTACAGATAAGAAGATGAGCATGAAAGCGGCTACGATTGGAGGAATACCTGCGCCTATAAAAATTATGAGAAATGTAGGTAGAAGCACACTTATATGCGCAGTAGCGCTTGCAAATATATAGTGAACATAGAAGTAAACTAAAGATAGCAATATAACAGATATTACTGGGGTAAACCCTGAAAAAGCAAACTCTAGCTTATTTCCCAGCCAGGCCATCACCCCAAACTTCGCCAGGAAGTTTGAGATCATGAGCAGGGTGGCAAACCAGACAAACGTATGCCAGGCTCCTTTATCTCCAATTGTTTCCTCAAAGTTAATCACGCGAAACAGAAGTAAAAAACAGAGACCGATTAAAGCCGTGGAGGTGGCATCAATACCAAAAAAGCTCTCGCCGAAAATCCAGAGACCAATAAGTAAAAAGAAAATCAATAGCATGGTTTTTTCCTTACTGCTCATGGGTCCCATTTCTTTAAGCTTTTGTTGGGCAAGAGCTGGAGCACTATCGGAGTGTTTCATTGCTGGCGGATATAGGAAATATACAACCAAAGGCATGGTTATAAGACAAAGTAGCCCTGGTACTATTGCTGCAAGTGCCCATGTTCCCCAGGATATGGTAACGCCTGCTTGTTGAGCAAAACCAACGGCAACTGGATTTGCTGCCATAGCTGTGAGAAACATTGCGCTTGTTATAACACTAGATTGTGCGCAGATCTTCATTAAGAAGCCGCCATTGCGTGATGAGACTCCGGGGTGGGTTTCGTCCGAATAGGACTTACAAAGCGAAGATGCTACTGGGAAGATTATACCGCCTCCGCGTGCAGTAACACTTGGAATTCCTGCCGATAAGGCAAAATCGGAAAAGACCAAACTATAAGCCAGACCCAGTGTGCTTTTTCCTAATAATGAAATTAGCATATAGGCTATCCTTGACCCAAGTCCGGTTTTTATAAAGCCATGGGAGATAAAGAAAGCAAAAACTATAAGCCAAACGGTTTTGTCGGCAAACCCACCCAAGCACTCCGCCAAAGTAAGAGTTTTTGTGACTATACATAGGGTTATGCTGAACAGCGCTACCACCCCCATAGGCAAAGGATTTAAAATAATCCCCCCGATTGTTGCCAGAAATATTATGAAGAGATGCCAGGCTTGCGCTGAAACTCCTTCAGGAATGGGCAGTGCCCACAGAACAGTTCCAAATAAAAAGATACCTAACAAAGTTAGATTTTGCATTAAGAGTTTATTGCTAGTCATATTATTCTATTGTTATTATTTGCAATTATTATGCATGACCGGAGTAAGATACCAAACTGTGGAGACTTTGTATATCTTTAATTCCTGCTTTTTTGATTGCCTGCTTCCATTTTTTTGCAGGCTGACCTGCGAAAATTGTCTTAAAGTCAGGAACCATGAGGATCCATGAATTGTCTTTGACTTCCTCATCAAGTTGCCCGGGAGCCCAACTGCAAAACCCTTTGCATATTAAAAAATCATCATTGAGTTCGCCGGCAAGAATATCCTGCAAGTATCTTTCTGCATTTGAATAAAGGGTAAGGACTTGTTTTGTTTTGAAATTCTTCTTTTGTTCCGGAGTTGCTGTCAGCACCATCAAGTTGTTTTCTTCAATCGGCCCCCCGCAGAACACGGTAAATTTTTTGTCCAGCCTTTTGGTTGCAACTATTCCAGTTTTCTTCATCAACTCTTCACGGGTAATCGCAAAGACTGGCTTGTTGATCATCACGCCAACTGCTCCTTCTTTGTCATGGGCGCAGATAAATATCAGGCTTTTGTCAAAGATAGTACCATCGACTGTAGGAGTGGCTACCAATAACTTTCCTTCCAAGCTATCTTTATCTATAAATGAACGCATAGTATAAAATTGCCTCATATTACCATTTAACCTCGGGAGGTAACGACATTAGTATCGCTTCGGTATTACCACCGGTCATGATGCCAAATTTAGTGCCTCTATCATATAATAAGTTAAATTCAACATACCTGCCACGCTTATGTAATTGTTTTTCCTTTTCTTCAGGAGTCCAGGGCTTTGCCGCATTGCGAAGAACTATTGTGGGGTACACGTCCAGTAAAGCCTTGCCCACTTCCTGTGTGAAGGCAAAGTCGCGTTCCCAATTACCTGAGTTAAGGTTGTCATAAAAAATACCGCCCACTCCCCTCGATTCATTTCGATGAGGCAGGTAAAAATACTTATCGCACTTTTCTTTAAAATCAGGATAATATTGCGGATCAAATTTATCGCAAGCAGCCTGTAAGGCTCCGTGAAAATCTGTAGTGTCTTCTTCATATGGGAAAGTCGGTGTTAGATCGGAACCTCCACCAAACCAGAGCTTAGAGGTGACAATCATGCGGGTATTCATGTGTACTGCAGGTATATGGGGATTTTGCATGTGAGCTACTAATGATATGCCAGCAGCCCAGAAGTTTGGGTCAGTTTCAGCGCCAGGGATTTCTTTTGCGAATTTTTTTTCAAATTCACCATAAACCTCAGATATGTTTACTCCCACTTTTTCAAAAACCTTGCCGCGCATGATGGACGCAATTCCGCCTCCGCCACCAGGTCTTTCCCAGGAACTTCTGGTAAAAGTAGCATCTGAGCCCATCTCTTGTTCTATTCTTAAAAATGCACTGCAAAGCTGGTCACGCAAGTTCATAAACCATTGTGCAGCAATTTGTTTTTGTTCTAAGAGCGTCATAGAATAATTGTTTGTATGTTAAGGCATTAGTATAAGGAGTAAGCCATTAGGAATAATATCAGAAAAACACCATAACGCCAGATTAATTTCCCAAACAGAAATCCACTAAAATTTAATATATTACGACTTGCTCCCTTGATTTTTTGTCGGTACACTAAAAAACTCAGAATCGAAAACTCTGTCCGTCTTCGCTAATTTTGCTGAAGGCAAAATTTAGCTACGACGTGATTTATTACGGCGTAGCGTGCGAAACGTGCCTCGCCGAAGCCTTGGCGTAGGCGGACCTATAAACGCGTGGCTACATTATTTATTTTTCGCATCAGCCTTGACACTGGTTCACTTCACCCCGCAAGGGGATTCGCGACGTAATGCAGCGCTATGTTTTCTGCTAATATCATTATTTTAGATGCAGTAGCCCTAACGTAACCCGTGTTCATAATCTCTGCCAATAGGTAATATAACAAGAGGAAACATCATTTTTATAACACATGGGAGACCTTCAAAAATAGTTCTACCAGTGCGAGGTGGGTATGATGCCATATGCCTTAATTCTAACTCTCTTTTAAGCTCAGCTGAAATATTAGGGTTCACAATCATCGATAAAAGAGGAGTAGCGCCATATTTTAAAAAGGTTAGAGCTATTTGAGGGTTGGTCTCAGCAGCTAACTGAAAAGAGCCCTTATTATTACTAGCTTTTTCATTTATAACGTCATCCAGTAACTCTTTAGAATCTGCTAAGCTATCCAAAATAATCTCTACCACATCATTTCTACCACGAATTACAGCTTGATGTAGGAATGTGCAATAAAACGCACAGTCATTGATTGCATATCTGGTTTTTAGCATCTTACTTAACAAGCCGGGGGAATCCTTTGCAGAACCTAAAATAACTTTTAGTACATCAAGTCTATTCTCCGTTACAGCCCAATTGAATATAATATCAATACCGCCTTGTTCAATGGCAAAGTGCAGCACTGTATTACCATCGTTAAACTTTTCCCTCAATTGTTCTTGGAACAATGCTGGAGTAAAGTGTTCCATTAATTTTATTACTATTTCACTACTATCTTCTTTAAGAGCATTGCTTGCTTCTATAGCTAGCATAAATGCATTTTTACCTGCATCATTTTTAAGCAATGGGTTAGCACCGTTTTCGAGTAAACTATTAAATAATTCAACGTTACCTAGCTGTGCTGCATTCATTAAAAAGGTTTGTCCAAACCTATCTTGCGTATTGATATCAACTTTTCTTATTTCTACTAATATATAACATAAGTGTTTATTACGAGAAAGTTGCTTGTTTTTTTCAATAGAAAATTTCGTAAAATCAGTAATAAACCGTTGAGAATACTGGACGTTTTTATCAGATAGTAGCTCCCTGACCTTTTCATAAACTGATTCTACAGCTGTTTTATTTTGCTCATAAAACAAATGCAGAACTGTTTTTCCATCTTGATTTGTTGCAAATAATAAATCTCCAAGCAGTGCAGGATTATAAGCCAGCATATTAACTGCTATGTTAATATAGCCTGCTTCTATAGCTAGCATAATTGCATTTCTACCGGCTTTATTTTTAAGTAAGAGATTGGCACCTAATGCAAGTAAATTCTCAACTAATCCATCATCATCTGCCAGTACTGCGTTCATTAGATAGGTTTGTCCAAACCTATCTTGAGTATTTACGTCAACTTTTCTTACTAATAAACTATCACACAAAACGCCATCATTTTGTTCAATAGCAAATCTCATTGCATCAGTAAGGAATTGTTGAGTGACCCCAAGTTCCCTGGTAAGTGCCTTGTTTATTATACCCGTTTTTAGTTTAATGTACAAAGCTCTGCTACTGCTTCCTTTATCTGGCTTTAACTTATCATTAAGCTTGGTTTTTGTAGCTTCTATAATTTGTTTTGAGTTGATTAAAAGCTCTTTTAGTGTGTAGTTATTTAATGTAGCAGTAATTGTACCATTAAGTTCGCTCTGTACTGCTTTAAGCATATCCTCATCTATATAAGGCCCCATTAAGCTAACAAGCATAGATTTGATTTCATCAACAAATCTATCTTCATTATATCTATTTGTAAGATCGTCAGATATTCGTGTTTTTTGAGCTTGCATTAAAGAATAAGCTGCATCATATACTCGTAAATCATTGTCTAGCTCTAGCAATTTAAATGCTATTTCATTGTGACCTGCTTCAGTCGCGAGCATAAGAGCGTTTTTATTATCTTTGTTTGTTGCTCTTAATTGATCTTTCAGTAATTCTGGAGTGGAATACTCCAATAATTTCATTACTATGTCACTGTGCCCTGCTTCTGCAGCTAACATAAGTGCGCTTTCACCTGCTTTATTTCTCAGGGTTGGATTAGCACCTGATACGAGTAACTCTTGAAGTAATATAACATTACCTACTTGTGCCGCATTCATTAAAAGAGTTTGGCCAAACTTATCTTGAGTGTTGATATCAACTTTTCTTGCAAGCAACTTATCGCATAAAACTATGATATTATGCTCAATGGCAAATTTCATGGCATCAGCAAGAAATTGTGGAGTAACTTGGAAGCTTTCATTAAGTTTTTTATTAATTTTCTCAATCTCTTGTTTAACAAACAGGCTGCCTAGATTCCTTTCGTGTTTATCTATCTTTATTTTGTTAGGAGTAGTCTTTGTTACAGGCTTATCTAAATTGCTTTTTAACCGTGGCTTTAATATATTATTATTGGCAAGCGTAGTTCGTGTAGCCTCTAGAATTTGCTTAGAGTTGCTTAAAAGAACTTCCAATCTATAATCTTGTAATGAAGCAGTAATTGTATTGCTAAGTTCTTTTCGTATTATTCTAGTCACAGCTGCAACTATTACATAAGGCTCTAGTAGACTAATGAACATTGATTTCACTGTATCAACAAACTCAGCTTGATTATGGTCAATTATACAGCCTCCAAATTCTCGACCCAGTTGATCTTGTATTAAAGAATAGGCTGCCATAGATATTCCGATATCAATGCCTAACTCATTTCCAGGCACATTAGATGCTGCATCTACCTTATATATACCCTCAGATATGAATCTATCTAAAGCTAATTTGGTTAAGGTTGCAGAAACCATTAACGAATTTTGCTGAGACTTATCATTGCTTATGTGTATCACGCCATTGCTAATCAAATTCTCAGCTAATATAAAGGCAACTTTTGGAAGTGATTCAGGATTTAAGTAAGGCAAGGACGATAAGTGGGTTGCAATTGAACCTATAGTAGTTGCTGTGAAGCTTTCAAGTAACATTTTTTTAAAATTATTTAAGGCATCATTTTCTTCAAATGGTCTCTGCAAAATATATTCGGCTTGCATTATAACTGTATCACGTAACTGTTTTAATCTTTCTTCACTTGTATTTGCGTTATACATATTTGCTTGCCGCGCCATAGCAGGCTTAGTTTGCACTTGCTGTCTCTCAGAATAAAATTGCTCTAACTTTCCAATGGTCTGTAGTTCGACTCTGATGACTTCATATTTTTCAGCTAATTGCTCTTCGATTTCAGGCAATGGCGTAGTAACAAGTTCATAAAGCTCACCTAGCATTTTTACTCCTAAAACATGCCTTAATAGTGAGCGTATACTTCTTGTGTTACAATTGCCTATAATTTGTAAAGTTGTTATAAGCGATTGCTCAGTATCATCCTCACCCCTTGGTTCAAGCAAAGTTGTGATTTTTGTGCCTGCAGAGGTGTTACTAAAAAGGGTGTTAACATCAACACCAATAGCCTCCACTAAGTTATCAAGACTAATTCTTCTCCTATTAACACCCCATCCATATCTTGACTTACCTAGCTGCTTAAGTTTTTCTACTCCAGAGCCTTCATTAAATTCTGTTCTTGCGTAAGTAGAGCCAGCTTTAGTATACCTTAGAATAGCATGATGGGAACTAGCATCATAGACGGCACCAAGTGACGTAAAGCCTCCTCGCATATAAACTTCACCAGTTGTTTCGAGCTGTGCAAGAACTTTAGATTTTTGAGAGGCTTTATAAGTATCGTATGCCGCAGTATTTAATGAATATAAATCTAAATTCTGTTGGCGTAGAGTTTCTAAAATGGTTAGCGCGTCTTTAAGCTTTTGCGACTGCTCTGCTGATAAAAAATCAGAATTTAGGATCATATAAGCCCTAATCAAATAGCTATATCCTTCGTAAGCACTTATAGCGAGCATGCTATAGCCTGAGTCCACTATAGTGCGCCTTGAGAGGCTTTTATCAGCAGATTCTCTTCTAATTACCGCATTAAGTATATGTTCATTGAACTTAAAGTCGTTAATAAGCTTGTCAAGCTTTAGCCCTTCTAGTAATAACTCTTGTGCTGTTTTGCCCTTCATGCTGTTACCGTGCAAAAAAAATGTTATAAGGCTTAAGATGACTTAAATAATCAATATAAAACTAATAATGTGATTATTTCTAAGGTCGTCCAAGGCATTTTACGGCATTTTTAGAAAGAAGTATACAAATTTTTACTTTTAAGGAGTTTTTCTAAACTTCGAGTCATATGTCTTCTATGTGCCAGCTAATATTACAGAACAATAGTTATATCGGATTTGCTATTCTCACTCATTCCTTAGCACTTCGGCTGGCATCAGACGCGAAGCGCGCCATGCAGGGTAGATAGTTGCGAGTATCGAGAAGAATAGTGACATACTAACAACCATTATCACGCTGCTTATTTCGAGCTCAGATGGCAATTTGGTGAGGAAATAAATGACTGGGTCAAATAGCTGAGCCCCAGAGACTTCTTCTAGGAAATGTTTTATCTGCTCAATATGAGTGGCAAAAGCGATTCCCAGCACACCGCCGATAAAAGTACCAATGATGCCAATCAGCGAACCTGAGATCATAAATATTTTGATTATAGAGGTTTTGCTGGCCCCTATAGTGCGTAGTATTGCAATGTTTTTGGCCTTATCTTTCACCAGCATTATCAAACTTGAAATGATATTAAAAGCTGCAATAACTATTATTAGAGTCAATATAAGGAACATAACTGTGCGTTCAACTTCAAGGGCATTGAGGAATTTGGCTTGGGAAAGTTTCCAATCCACGACAATTATATCTTCTCCTACAAGTTCCCCGATTCTCTGTTTTATTAAGTCGATATCATCGGGGTTGTGAACCATGACTTCGATCTCAGTAACTGCAGGCCCAGAATTAAAAAATAGCTGAGCATCTGTGAGCGGCATAAATATAGTAGTGGCATTGTAAATCTGCAGTCCGACATCAAATGTCCCTATTACTTTATATGATTTGATTCGCGGTAACATCCCAGCTATAGTAACGCTTTGGCTTGGCCCGATAATCCTAACCATATCACCTGGCCGTACTCTCAGCTCGCGCGCAAGCGCCACGCCCATGATAATGCCATCTCCATGTAGGAATTCCTTTGCAACCTCTTCGTTGATGGAATCTTTTGCAAGGGGCTTTTTGAGAAGCTTTTCAGGCTCAATGCCGCGCACAATGATGCCTGACGAAAACTTTCCATGGACTGCCATACCTTGTCCGCGGACTAAAGGCGCCACAAACTCAACTCCCTTAACTTTTTCCACTTGTGTCACAAGTGGCTGGTAGTTCTGAAAGTACCCGCTTTCGTGTTCTAAAGCTATATGTCCCTGGATACCAAGTACATGTTTGAGGAATTCTTTGTGGAAGCCCTGCATCACAGACATGACGATGATAAGGGTTGCCACTCCAATAATGATTCCAACCATTGAGAACGCACTGACTATAGAAATAAAACTATCTTTACGCTTTGATCGCAAATATCTGACTGCAATCATCCATTCAAAAAACTTAATCATCGAGAACCTCTTTTAGTCATAATACTTTAGCCATCCTCATGATGCAAATGTATATAGAGCCCAATCATGAGGGTAAGCATTGTAGGTGATAGGGAAGCAAGCCAAATAGGAATGCCTCCTGAGACACCCAGAGCAAATAACAAATCCGAAGTAAAATAGATAAAAAATCCAATAATGAGGCCGACCGCAGCAAGCCTGCCTGCTATGCCGGAGCGTGGTTGAGATAGCGCAAAGGCAATGCCCAGCAAGGCCATAGCTGCAAAGAAAATTGGTGAAATCAGCAGACGAAAGAAATAGAGCTTATGTCTTATAACAGAGAATCCGGAGTCTTCTGCCATAGAGATAAAAAACGGCAGTTTCCAAAAGGATAGGGTTTCTGGCCGGATCATGCTTTCCTGGATTTGCTGAAAGGTGATATTTGTATTGAGCTCCAGGTGGTCATATTTTGCATAATGGTGATTAAATGAGGTCTCAAAAGCATTCTTAAGCTCCCACTTGCCATCATGAAGCTTAGCATATTCGGCATCGATTCTTTTGGTGAAACGAGAGCTGTCATCAAGAAAATAAACTGTGATCTCAAATAACTCGCTGTTTTCCTGCGAAATACGCAAAGCGTGCATAATATTGCTTTCGCCATTATCATTATATTGTTTAATCCAGAGACCAGTTCTTAAGAAAGTTAAAAGGCTTGGTGAATTTTTTATATGCTGAGCTTCGAGTTTTTCATACTGGTTGATAAAGTAAGACGCAAGCGGATTGAGAATGGTTATATAGAAAATACCAAACATAAAAGCTACGATTAAAGCTGGGAATGAAAATTGCCATATCGACATGCCAACTGAGCGCATAATAGTCAATTCAGAATTACGACTTAATTTTACATAAAGAAGTATTGCTGCAATTAAGGAGATGAACCCAATAGCTCGCTGGATGTGGAGAAAATTCTTATAAAGTGACATTTTAATTATAGTAAAGAAACTCACAGGTTTTCCAAACATGATACGGATCATTTCGACAACATCGAACAGTAGAACGATAGCCGTGATGATGACAAGCACGCTTAATAAATAGAATAGATATTGCCTGGCAAGATAGAGTGTAAAAGTATAGGGCATGCTGCAGTCTTATGCCCCCTTCCATTTGCCGGTTTTCTTTAAACTGTTTTGAACTTCCCTTGGCATGTAATTCTCATCATGTTTAGCTAGGATTTCCTGAGCTAAAAATACTCCATCATGGTTTAGTTTCCCATAGGCTACTGCACCTTGTCCTTCCTTAAAAAGGCTCGGGATACTTCCATGGTAAACTATTAACAGCTCAGATTCCAGATCAGTTATTATAAATTCTAAAGAGTTTGTATTGGTGTCGCTTTTTACAGATCCTTCCTTAACCAGGCCTCCTACGCGAAAAAAATTATCCCCGATTTTATGGTGCTTGAGCTTTAACTCAGCTGGGCTGTAGAAGAAAACAATGTTATCGTTAAAGACTTTTAAAATTATACTTAAGCCAATGCTGATAAGGACTGCAGAAACGCTGAAAGCGATAAGTCTACTTTGCCACTTTTTTACTGGTCTTACTGGTATGCTCAAGGGCTTTTAACTCTTTCTTGGTTTTGTTGAAACTATAAATACTATGGAGCATCAAAATTGACAATAAAGTAAATGCAACTAAGTAAGCTGTGATGACGTAGAACATATATTTGGCCTACTCTTTTTCCTCAAGTTCTTCTTCGATATCAGCTTCGTCACCGTAGATTTCCTCAGAGTCATCCTCGGTCAGCATGCTCATTTCTTCAGCTACTTCTTTATGAGTGAGATCGTCAGCTTGCGCGTGATCTTCAATCGAATGACGTTTTTGCAATTTCTTGACCAGGATGTCTCTCATCCCTTCAATGGTGAGGTGGCCACCGGCTATCTCGCGGAGCGCAACTACGGGATTCTTATCATTATCCCGTTCAACGGTAATCCTTGCGCCAGATGAAATTTCTTTTGCGCGCTGCGCAGCTAGAACAACCAATTCAAACCTGGAAGGGATAATTGCAGTGCAATCTTCAATAGTAACCCGTGCCATATGTATTCCCAATGTTAATCATTTTTCACTTATACACTAAACCACGCCATTTAGGAAGAAAAAAGTAATTCTCAATTTTTATCACCAATGCCATTAAGTAGGCTTATTGCAGCGTTGTTAACTATTTATTAATTATTTAAAGTTATCCTTAAAAAATATCCTTGTTTTTGAGGTGGTTGGTATGCTAGGCAAAACTGCTACTGAGTTGATACTTGAAGGGCTAAAGCTTGAGAAGCTTATTAGTGATTTTAAGTTTAACGAAGATATACTCAACGCTGTAATCAGACGGGAAGCGGTTGATAAGGGCGTAACCACGAGAGCTATTCCGGACTCCGGCTTTGGTATGTATGCTATCCAAGCTTATGAAGGATATAGCTTAATTATCAATGCTTATATGGCTATAAATTCCGATTCATTATCGGATCAAGATGTAAAAAAGCTAACAGATGCTCTAAAGATCTTTGAAACGTTGCGTCAGCAGAATTTAGATATATATGCGCTAGGTGTAGCAGGGTATGCAAACTATAAAACTGAACAGAAAACAAAGGTGCTAGAACAGCTTAAAAATGCCGGAGAAGTTTATATGCTTGGTGCCTTTTTAAAAGGTGGAACTGCCGCGCATCATGCCATTCTTAAGTATGCTAAAGTGGGTGATATATATACGAGAACAGAGTTTAACGAAGGCTATGGGGTTGAGGAATTGCCTGCTCCAGCAGGGAAACGGCGGGGATGGGGTGTAAATAGCAGGAAAGTAAAGAAAGAGAATTTAGAGCAAGCTATCGGTGTTGATGTTGATACCCTTTTGAGTGGGGGCTCTGCAGGAGACAAAGCTACCGCATTGCTTGAACCCAGGACTAAGGAAGATATTGAGCAGTCAATTATAACTACTCTCCAAGTGGTAGGTAATTGTAATACCAGGAGTATACGTTCTCTTTTAAGGCATGTTCTGGGACCAAAATTGCTAAGAGGGGTTTATGAGCTTGCTACTACACCCTTACCTAAAATAGAAATGCAGCTAGCTGTAAAGTTTGGTAAAATACAGGATGGTCTTAGTGAGAGTGCAGTAAAAGATCTGTTTTACAACCCTCTTCAAGCTCCTAAGACCAAGCCGCTTGCTTTTGAAGTCTCTAAAAAGCCTGGGTTAAGTTTAACCAGAGAGGCATATGAGCAATTATGCGAAGCTATTAAAGTGCAAGTTGAGCATATTTTTCAAACCTCATTTGTAGATGATGACAAATACAATTTTAAAAAAATTGAAAATTCATTAATTGATTATTTTTATTTTTTTAAGGAAGACGATCACGCAAAAAACTGGGGTTTTTTAAATCCTAAGTCGTATCCTAAAATAGCATTTATGTTAGCTGAGAATTTTATTAGTAATGGTGTGATGCACTTAAACCAAGGAAATCCACCTAAGATTGAGGTTTCATCAAAAGCTGACGGCGATGAAAAGCTAAGAAAAATCATGCGTGAAGGGATATTTAAAGTATTAATAATGAAAAGTATACCTGAAGATGAGGTAGGCAATGATATCAACTTAACTTCTTGTGCTTATGATTTAATACAACGTCAAAAGCCGCGGATCTCTGCGTATTTTAGTTCAAACAGTAATGTATCTGCGGAATTTGTAGCAGCAGCCAAATCAATGTTTGTTAACTTAACAGGACCTTATGTAATCGATCTAGACGTGTGCAAAATAGTAGAAAAAGAACTAGAGGAGCAAATGACAGCTGCATTAAACAATTATACTTTGCAGGATCTTTTAGATAAATCCGACCAAATTATAAAAGCTACTCAAGCTAAGCTTGATAATAACGTTACGCTCAAACAATCAAGAAAAGACAACTTACCTAAGTCGGCTGTAAAGGCAGTTCCTAGAAAGTTAAAAATAAATAAATATAAAGATATTGGTGGTTTGTTTGGCAAACAAATAGCTAGAATCAATAAAGTTCTCGATGAAGGCACTCAAGTCACTCAGCAGTTTCTTGCTGAAGCTGTTTTATTTGCTATTGAATGTTGTAGTGAGCAGCTGAGTGATAGGTTGTTGAAAGGTAATTTTCAAATAGATGTTAATGCCAAAGATTCATCTGGGCAAACTCTACTCATGAAAGCAGCGCAAGTAGGTGATGCAAAAGTAATAGCTACTTTAATTGCAGCTGGCGCTGATACTGCAATTAAAGATGCATCCGGTAAAAATGCTCTTATGCATGCAATTGAGCTAAGGAATCTTGATGCAATAGTTAAGTTAATAGAAAATAGCCCAAGAGATGTTTTGAAAAATCAACTGGATGAAAAAGACAAAGATGGTAAAGATTTCTTGCACTTGCTGGTTGAAACCGATAATCCTGATTTAATAAAAGGAGCACTGCAAGCTTTAAAAAAACACCCTGCATTATTAAAAAGCCAATTGGAATCAAATTATAGTCGTGCAACTGAAAATCACTGGGATGCGAAAGGTAATATAACAAAGAAAGAAGTAGTTGATGATACTTTATTACAGTGGGCAGTGAGGTGGAATAAGGTTAATGTAGTAAAAGCCGTTCTGGAAAGTGTTGCTGATTCTCATAATTTGTTAAGTGGACTACTACTAAAAGCAAGATATAAAGATGCTTATTCCGGCACACTATTGCACAAAGCTGCTTCATATGGCTATAAAGATATGGTGACAGTGATTCTAGAAAGCATAAAGGATTCTACAGGTTTATTACATAGTGTGATAAATGAGGAAGATAAAAGCAGGCATAGCCCGTTAAGTTATGCAGTTTACCAAAACCGTCAGCCGGAAATTGCTCTTATTCTTCTTAGATATGGGGCCATTCCTGAAATTAATGACTTAACTGAATCATTAATCACTTCGGATCTTAGAAAGGATTTATGTTTGAAGTATGTAACATCATTTGCACCAAGTACTGGTGTTTATGAAGGTGCGTCTGCAGCGCTGCCGGACTTTTTGAAAAAGATGTTTCCTGCTATATTCCCGCATAGAAGTGATGAGCATCATAGAAGGTAGATTTTGCTTTTGTAACATTTGAAATGCTATAGATTTAAATATAAATAATTCTACTAGAAGGGATCTATGAGTAAATTGTCTACTTCCAAGAAAGATTTTGAACTTTTTTGTGTGAGTAAAGGGTATGTGTTTTTTACCTGGGGTTGGCTGCGTAAATTTCACTTTGATAAAAGCAGCTCTGATACCACCGTCGCAACAATTAATGGATGTGTCAAATCGTCGCCTACGTCCTTCAGTTTTGACGAAGTTCGGGCTGCTGAAACCGATCAATATACCTGTGCACAATTAATGCAAGCGTGCCAGGAAACTTATGGTTCTGGTTATAACAATATTTATTCTAAGCCTGCGGATGACTTTTTCAAGACTTGGTATAGTGTAATCGATTTAAACGGCGAGCATTGTCCTCATTCTTTAAGTCTATTAACCACATTTAAATTCAGTGAAGACTTTTGAAGGTACCGTCACTGAGAGCGTAAAACCCACGTCAATCCCGAGGAGCGTGAGCTCCGTGGGGATCTAGTCTAAAGGCTTACACAAAACTATAGTTTTTTATACCAGCCACAGACTGGGCTGCCGCGCTCCGCTCGCAGTGACGGTACCTTGGCTCTTTTTATGCTCGATAGAATCACATTTTTATTCCCTGCTAGGTCTTTAAGTATAGATAAAACTTCTTGAAGCATACTTGTTTAAATGTATATATTATTTAACAGTTGATTAATTAATTTGGCGTTCCGTGGTAGATTTTCGCAGCAGGAAGTTCACACTCCTTTCATTATTGTTTTTGCTGTTTTGTCTGTATCATGCAGGGTATTTTAACCAGAATTTTAAAATCGGTATTCCTAAGCCGCAGCCAGCTACTTCTGATGTCAATGCTCAATATAAAATCCAGATTGATCCTACAAAGCCTAAGGAGCAAATGTCTTACATTGAAAGGTTCCTTATGAGTTATGCAATGGATGCGAAACGAGATCAGGATGCCGCATATGGTGTTAAACCCGTGCTAATGAAAAAAGGCGACAAAGTAAGGCTAAAATATGCTGAGAGTATCCAGGGGGGTAAACAAGCGCCCTTTAAAGAGGTTAATATCACTATCGGCGAAAATCAGTTGAAGGGATACATAGAATCTGAGGTTGTAAAATTAAAGGCCGGGGAGAAAACTGAATATAAGGTATTTGATGCCTCGGAAAAAAAATATATTGATGTTAAGATCGAAATTATAGCAGTGGAATAAAGTAAGCTTGTGTTAGATATTATTGGTGCATTTGTAAATCGCAGTCGAGCTACCATTTTATTTCTGGTTGTGCTGATTTGCCTTGGCTATTCTGCCTATAGGCATATTCCGATCGAGAGTACCCCGGATGTTAAAATTCCCATAATTTATATTTTGATAAAACATGATGGAATTTCGCCGGAGGATTCAGAAAGATTATTGGTCAGGCCAGTGGAAACCGGGCTGCGCGGTCTTGTAGGCCTAAAAGATATGACAGCCTACGCTAATGAAGGCCACGCCTCAATAATACTGGAATTCAGTCCTGGATTTGATAGCGATAAAGCTCTGCGAGATGTTAGAAATAAAATCGATGACATACAAAATAAATTGCCTGTGGAAAGTGAAAAACCATCAGTGCATGAGATCAACTTAAGCTTGTTCCCAGTGCTTAATATAGTTCTAACCGGGGATATTCCGCTTAGGACTCTGCTTACCAATGCTCGACAACTACGTGATCGTATTGAAGCCGTCCCCGGGGTTCTGGAAGTAAAGATTGGTGGAGACCGAGAGGATTCGCTCGAGATAATAGTTGAGCCGCACAAGCTTGAGGCGCATGGCCTTTCAATGCAGGCGGTGCGTGAGATTATTGCAGCTAACAATAGACTTGTGGCCGCAGGCTCCATACGAGGTAAGACTGGAGAATTTTCTATCAAGGTTCCCAGTGTCATTCAGGATCTGGATACCTTGCTGAATTTTCCCATTAAAATGGTGGATGGCAAAACTCTCAAAGTGAGTGATGTCGCTATTGTCCGAAAAACCTTTAAAGATGCCAATGACGTTGCCCGTGTTAACGGAAAGCCGTCAGTAGTGTTAGAAGTGTCTAAGCGCACAGGTGATAATATCATCACCACTATCGACAACATCAAAGAAGTAGTTGAAAACGAGAGGCTCTATTGGCCAAGCAAACTTCAAGTCATGTATAGTCAGGATCAGTCTGATAAAATCAAAGAGATGGTATCGGATCTTGAGAACAATATCATATTTGCTGTTATACTGGTTGTTATCGTCGTTATAATGTCAGTTGGTTCGCGTTCGGCTTTTTTGATTTCTCTTTCGATCCCCACGGCTTTCCTCGTGGGCATCCTTATGCTTTCGACTATGCAACTGACCTTGAACACTGTGGTTTTATTCAGTCTGATTCTGACAATTGGTCTCATTGTGGACGATGCGATTGTCGTCAGTGAATATGCAGACCGGCTAATGCTTGATGGCACGCCACTTGATAGCGCTTTCATTATTTCAGCCAAAAGGATGATATGGCCGATCTTTACTTCGACCATTGTAAAAATAGTTGTGTTTCTGCCGCTCCTTTTTTGGCCGGGCATTGTCGGGCAATTTATGAAATACCTGCCTATTACTACAATTGCAATTTTGACTAATTCGCTATTATTTGCTTTGTTCTTTCAGCCTGCTCTTGGACCTGCATTTGGTAAGGCGAGCAAAGTTAATAAGAAACATCTTGCTGATATCAAAGCCTCTGAAGAAGGCAATCTAAAGCATGTTAGTGGATTTACTGGCCAGTATCTGAAATATCTCAGGAAGGTGCTGGAAAATCCCCGTGCATTTGTTTCAGTAATCATAGCTACGCTTGTTGCAGTGTATATTTTCTTTTTCGCTTTGGGAACCGGTGTGGAATTTTTCCCAAAGATTGAGCCAGATAATGCCCGGTTGATTATCAAGTCGCCCGGCAATCTTTCACTGGCGGAACGCGATGATATAATGCACCAGGTCGAAGAGAAGATCATTCCCTTTAGCAAGGAAGTTGGTGTGTTTTATGCTAAGGCAGGTAATTTTACTACAGATACCTCAGTGCCAAAGGACACCATAGCCTCTATATTTGTTGAATTCACGGATTGGAAGCACAGGCGTAAGGCGAAGTATATCCTTCATGATATAAAGGAACAGGTAAAGAGTATCAGTGGTGTGGAAGTAGAGATAATCGAAAACAACCCGGGGCCTCCTCCTGAGAAGCCAATTCAGATAAATATTAATTCTCACGACGCCGCATTACTCCCTGTAACTGCTGATGCCATAAGAGCTGCAATGAACCGGATTGGAGGTTTTAGGCAAGTTGAAGATAGCAGGCCATCCAAAGCCATTGAATGGCAAGTCATAGTCGATAGGGAGAAGGCAGCTCAGTTTGGGATTGATATCGGCACGATCGGCAATACCATTCAGCTTATAACCACTGGTTTGAAAATATCTTCATATCGTCCTGAAGATGCTACTGATGAAGTGGATATCATGCTGAGATTCCCTCCTGAGTATCGCAACATTAAGATGCTGCAAAATGTGAATGTAGTTACGTTTGATGGCAAAGTAGTGCCAATCAGTAATTTTATTACTCTGGTACCTAAACCACAAGTCAGTGAAATCAAGCGCATGAACCGCGAAAGGGTAATCACCATAAAGGCGGATGTTAATGAAGGCGAGCTTGTGGATACCAAAGTGAAGCAGCTTAAAGCTTGGCTTGCTGGGGCAAAGCTGGATAAGAATATACATGTGGTTTTTAAGGGTGAAGATGAAGATCAGAAAGAAGCCTCCGACTTTTTAGGTCACGCTTTTATGCTCACTCTGGTGCTGATGTTCATGATCATGCTCATTCAATTCAATAATTTCTACCACACTTTCATCATTATGAGTGCGGTATTCCTTTCTACAGTTGGCGTGCTTATTGGGCTTATCGTTACCATGCAGCCATTTGGTGTGGTTATGTGTGGGGTAGGGGTGATTGCTTTAGGCGGGATTGTCCTCAACAACAATATTCTTTTTATCGATACTTACCAGCATCTGCGCAAAGATGGTATGAAGCTTGATGAGGCGATTTTGCGGGCAGGAAGCCAGCGACTTAGGCCGATATTGCTTACGGCCACTACTGCGGTGCTTGGATTATTGCCAATGGTTTTTGGTTTAACCATCAACTTCATTGACCGGGATATCACCTATGATGCTCCATCGAGCCAGTGGTGGCGCCAGCTCTCTGCCTCGATCGCCGGCGGGTTGACGTTCGCGACCATCCTAACGCTATTTTTCACCCCATGCTTGCTTAAAATAGGTAAGCGTTTTGACCGCTATAAACGCGATGATGATTGATGTTGGTGAGTTAACCCTAAGGTAGAGCGTCAATCTTATTGCCATCAGGTGTCTTGTATAAACTGGTGGCTTCAATGATAAAACAAAGTTTATTAAATTAAATCTACGTAAAATTTAATATTTCCTTAATACAATGGAAATATCCCCGTAACATTGCTGTGATACAATTATTTTAAGAAAAAATTGTAAATATAAGTAATGTATAGAATTTCATATTATTTAAATGAAAATAATGGCAAAAAAATACCTTATATAAGAAAGGTTGTGGACTATGCTGCGAAATATCCAATACTTATAAAAATAGATCAAGCAGTTGAGAACAACCCCGGGCCTCCGAAAAGTACACTCAAAAGTAAAGTTATTAATTTGGCGTTAGATGCAGCAGAAGTTGTAGGTAATGCAGGAGTTGCAACTGTTCAGGGTATTGGGCATGTAACTACTGAGTATGGCATTCCAGCTGTGGAAGCTGCAGGTAGTGCAGCACTTCACGCAGGTGTTGCCACTGCGAAAGGAATTGGGCATGCAACTACTGAGTATGGCATCCCTGCCGCTGTAGCTGTTGGAGGTGTAGCACTTGATGTAGGTGTTGGAACAATAAAAGGTGTTGGGCACGCTGCAACTGATTATGCCATCCCTGCAGCCGGAGCTGTAGTTGGTGCAGCACTTGACGTAAGTGTTGGCACAATAAAAGGAGTTGGGCATGCAACTACTGACTATGCCATCCCTGCAGCCGGAGCTGTAGTTGGTGCAGCGCTTGACGTAAGTGTTGGAACTATTAAAGGTGTTGTGCATGCAACAACTGACTATGGCATCCCTGCAGCCGGAGCTGTTGGAGGGGTAGCGCTTGACGTAGGTGTTGGAACAATAAAAGGAGTTGGGCATGCAACAACTGATTATGCCATCCCTGCAGCCGGAGCTGTAGTGGGTGCAGCGCTTGACGTAAGTGTTGGAACTATTAAAGGTGTTGGGCATGCAACAACTGATTATGCCATCCCTGCAGCCGGAGCTGTAGTTGGTGCAGCGCTTGACGTAGGTGTTGGAACTATTAAAGGTGTTGGGCATGCAACTACTGACTATGCCATCCCTGCAGCCGGAGCTGTAGTTGGTGCAGCGCTTGACGTAAGTGTTGGAACAATAAAAGGAGTTGGGCATGCAACTACTGACTATGCCATCCCTGCAGCAGCAGCTGTAGTTGGTGCAGCACTTGATGCAAGTATTGCCACTGCAAAAGGAGTTGGGCATGCAACTACTGACTATGCCATCCCTGCAGCCGGAGCTGTTGGAGGGGTAGCGCTTGACGTAGGTGTTGGAACAATAAAAGGAGTTGGGCATGCAACAACTGACTATGCCATCCCTGCAGCCGGAGCTGTAGTTGGTGCAGCGCTTGACGTAGGTGTTGGAACTATTAAAGGTGTTGGGCACGCAACAACTGACTATGCCATCCCTGCAGCCGGAGCTGTAGTTGGTGCAGCGCTTGACGTAAGTGTTGGAACTGTTAAAGGTGTTGTGCATGCAACAACTGACTATGCCATCCCTGCAGCCGGAGCTGTAGTTGGTGCAGCGCTTGTCGTAAGTGTTGGAACTATTAAAGGTGTTGGGCATGCAACTACTGACTATGCCATCCCTGCAGCCGGAGCTGTTGGAGGGGTAGCGCTTGACGTAGGTGTTGGAACTATTAAAGGTGTTGGGCACGCTGCAACTGATTATGCCATCCCTGCAGCGGAAGCTATAGGTAATTCAGCGCTTCATGCAGGAGTAGCAACTGCAAAAGGAATTGGGCAAGTGGCAACTGATTATGGTATCCCTGCAGCGGAAGCTATAGGTAATGCAGCGCTTCATGCAGGCGTTGAAACTGCTGAATTCAGCAAAGAAATTATGGAAATGCTTGAACTTGAATTCACTGACGCTGCTATTAATGTTGGTAGAAGTGCAGGTTTTTTTAGATCTCAATCCTTTCCAATATTAAAAAAAGCCTACTTTTGGATGTCTGCTTTTGTTGATCTGCCCAAAATCAAAGCAATGCTACCTCATAGCTTGGGAATAAGAAGTGAAAAACTTGCAATCGCGACTAAGTTCCTGGCTGGTTATGAGTTAATAGAATTAATGATGGAAATCGGTACAGAAGAAATGAATAAGCTTCTGGAAAATTACACTCCAAGCATCAACGCTATTAACAACAATATCAAGCAAGAGGTTAATGAACTCAAGGAATACATCAAGAGTTACAGAGATATCAATGCCAATAACCTTAAGGGGCTCTACAAGTCAGGTGTAAAAGAGCTCCGGGATGATTTGAAAAGTCTGTTTATTTCAGCATTAAACACTCATATTTCGTGCGCTTCGCTTGATAGCTCACTTGAGCGTAAATTAGTCAAAAAGTTTTTACATTTAATGGATCCTGAACTTCTTAATGAGCTTCTACTGCGGTCAAACATTGATGCTCAAAAAGAGTTTTTAGATAACAGTGATTTTGTTAACAAAATCAATTCCTTAACCCTGGAAACTCTTTTTAAGAGTTATAGTATTTCCCAGAATACCGAAAAGTACTCTGTAGCTGAATATATTTTGGAAAAAGCTCCCAATAAGATCTCATTGGAGCTTTTGTTGTTAAGTTTAGAGATGAGAAAAGATGCTGAATACTTTAAGAAAGTATTCCTGGTAGCTCAGGGTGCATTTATGGATGATAAGGTTGCTGCTATCGTAAAATACATGGTTGATAATTATGCAAGTAACCCACAATGTGCGAAGTTTCTTGAATATATTAAAGTCTCGGCTTCTGAAGCTTCTGTCCAGGAGCTCGCAAAGACTTTGGCGAGAGTTGGTGATACTGAGCTAAATTCTAAGGTATATAAATTTATCAGCGAAAGAATCCATGCTGATAAAGAAAATTATCTTTATCCTTCTGTTATCGACTCATGTTTTGTGCACCAGGATAACATATCTAAATTAAACCTTAATGATATTGATTTAGAGCACCTTACTATAGCACAAAATAATTGTGACACCTTGGTAAAACTCAAAAGTGGAAAGAGATTATTAATCAAAGGTCATAATGCCGAGAAAGTTTATGAGTATATAAAAGAGCATGTCGAAACACCAATGGAAGACCGGACTAAAAAGTTCATCGCATATTTTCACCCATCACATGCATTTATGGGGGTAAAAAGTGCAGACAAATCGTATGTTGCTGGTTTTTCTCCTAGAAGTGATTTTAATTCCGATGAGGTAGACTCGAGTTTTAAGGGAGCTCAATATATTGGTGGATCAATCGCAGCTGTAGCATTAATCCCTAGCCTACCCTTGTGCCTAGCTACTGGTAGTTCGCCATTGTATGCAGGAATGTTTGCTATAGTAACTGCACTCACAGGCGTCTCTTATGCATCCTATACTAAACAGATTCATTTGTTTGACCGTAAAATTGGCAATGTTGGAGATGAAACAGCTCAAAAACTTAATTCTAAAATAGCAAATTCCCCTCGAGTTGAGTTCTTAATTTCCGATGATGAATTTGCCAAAATCAATACCTATATTGAAAATACTAAAAATGCCTGCAAAGAAAATAACTTTGATCAATGCGCCTACCAGGTTATTGAACATAATTGTGTCAATTTTGTAAGTGACGTATTCAATGCAGCTGGTTATGATGGGGCTGCGGGCGCATATTTATCTGAAGAGCAGTTAAATAGCTATGAATTATCTTATTCTCGCAAAGCTCTTTTATATTCTAAAGCAGAGAGTTTAATATTAGAATATGCAAATCATGCTGGAAATATTGTGCTATTAGACTCGTCTCAGCTGTCCTAGAAAGCTTCATTGTAGGAAGCCGCCACATACTCGGCAAGTAGTTGATGCGAGTGCGCTGAAGGGTGGATCTCGTCATAAAATAGACCTGCTTTGCAGCCCGAAGAAGTTAGGCATTGTAGATCTTCACTAAAACCATTTGCAGTTAAGTTTGCTCCTACGTTTTTATAAAAATCGTCCAAGTTAATTTTAGTTACGCTATATTCAAACAACTGCAATTTTTCTACTAAATTATTCATTTTGTATGAATAAAGAAAGCCAACAGTATTTAGCAATAGTGAACTTAATAAATTAACACCTTTCTCAATCGTCAATTTTCCCATATTTGAGAGAGTAAAGTCTAAACCGTAACTTAATGATTCGGGTAATATAGTATGGTAGTACTTGCTAATTTTAGAAGCAGCAGGAGTAATAGCATTTAAGAGCTTGCCTCCAATATTTGAAGCAACAGGTACATTGCTAAATGAAGGGAGGTCAAAAACTAAAAAGTGCTTTTTATTACCATCAGATATTTGATTTAGTTCTTTAATTGAGTTTTCAATATTCCAAAATATATAAAATGGATTCAAAGTCAAAAAATCATTGCCGCCGATCAATAAGCTATAAACAACAATGTCGGTCTGTTGCTTTTTAAAGAACCAATCGTATAGTATATTATCTTTTGGCATTGTTTGCTTGCGATAGTCTTCAATCTGTTCTGTCAAGTGGTTTGTATTGGCTCCGCATTTAGCATAGTTTTCAATAACGCTTGCTCCAATCAGGTCTGGAAAAATCTCGCTCCACAATTTTCCACTTCCGGTTGACCTGCAAATTTTACCATTATCTGAGAGGCTGTCGCCAAAAAAAACAACTTTATAGCTCATTTTTAAAAGATCCTTATTAACGTTAATATTTATTCTTAGTACTTTAAACTATTAGCAATATAATAGAACATTCCAATTCTATCATGTTAGTATTAAGAAAATATTACAAAAATGCTGCGAAAGCTTAAATAATGCATTGGTGGCGCCTGTAATGATTAATGTGAAGAGGGTATGAGTAATTGCTATCGGTGTAGCTTTATTAGTTGTATAGAAGCATTGATTTTCTGAGTAGTTTTATGCTATAATCTCTATTAAGCAACTAAATAGCAGTTAAGACATGAATAATATTTCCCGATAAAATCCCCAAGCGTTTGGGGTGGTTACTGCGCCACTAAGGCCATGTAGTCTAGATTCCCAACTTATCGAGAAATATATGTCCCATACCCCAATTATCCTAAAGGATCTCTCCTATATTTTGCCACATAAAACCTGTTTTGCAGGGTTTAGCGTGCGTGTTCATGCGGGCAAACGCATAGCAATTATTGGCCAAAATGGTAGCGGTAAATCAACTTTATTAAAGATACTCCAGGGGCTAATAGAACCATCTGATGGTGAGCTTTCAATTCCTGAAAATCTGGAGTTTGGTTTTGTTGAGCAGGTGATTACTGATCTCACATGCCTAAGCGGCGCGCAGAGGTTTAACGCTATGCTAAGCCAGGCTTTGAGCAATAACCCACAGGTGCTGTGTCTTGATGAGCCTACCAATCACCTCGACCGCAGCAACCGTAAGTCGCTTATGCGCATGCTGCAGTCTTATGCTGGCACACTAATAGTAGTCACCCATGATGTGGAATTTCTTCGTAACTGTATAGATGAACTCTGGCACATTGAAAGTGGCAAAATTCATATCTTCAACGGTGCCTACGATGACTATATGTACTATAGGCAGAAGGAAAGAAACAGCATCGCTTTTGAACTAATACAATTGGAAAAGGAAAAAAAGAAGAGCCACCAGGATCTTATGCGCGAACAGGAGAGGGCTCATAAGAGCAAGGTGCATGGCGAGAAGAAATATGCTGACGATAAAATGGCGCTCCGCAGCGCGCAGGGCAGAGGCCAGCTAACCCATAGTAAAAACAAAAGACGAATTGGGGCTGCAAAAGGTGAAGTTCTTGAACGGCTAGGTAACATTCGCCTTCCTGAAGTTATAACTCCTAAGTTCTCGCTTTCTGCCCATGACATTGGCAACCAAACCATAATCTCGGTGAGTGAAGGACAGTGTGGTTATACCCAAGCTATAATCAAAGATATCAGTTTGCATATGAATGCCAGAGATCGTTTAGCGGTTACCGGCGACAATGGTTCTGGTAAATCTACCTTGATAAAAGCACTCATGGGCAGGCCTGAAATTTGCAGGGCAGGGGAGTGGTATACACCTAAGTCTGAAGATATAGGTTATCTGGACCAGCACTATGCTACCCTTGATTCTGATAGTACCCCATATGCCTTGATCGCTAATTCAGTGCCACGTTGGACGCCAGCGGAAATAAGGTGCCACCTTAACGACTATCTCTTTCGCAAAAACGAGGAGGTCAACAGCCAGGTGCAAATGCTTTCGGGTGGTGAAAAAATGAGACTGTCACTTGCGCTAATTTCAGCGAAGACGCCGCGCCTATTGATCCTGGATGAAGTTACTAATAACCTTGATCTTGAGACGCGCGCTCACATGATTGCCGTGTTGCGTGCATATCCAGGTGGCCTGATAGTGATATCACACGATGAGGATTTTCTAGCAGAAATTGGTATTAATTGTCGCTTCCAACTTTGATCTCACGAGCGCGTAGAAGAATTCTATTTTCGATTTCAGCTTCCATTTCTGAGCTGGCTTCGACATCCTTCCATGTGCCTTTGCCATCAAGCTTTTGCTTGAAAACTTTGACACGTATAGCATCGGATCTTAGTTCAGCTCCTATAATATATATATTGAGCTTATATCTCTCGCGAGAGCCTTCGCTGTTCTGATACCAATCAGTCATGATCACTCCTCCGAATGGGTCTGCGGAATTAAGTGGCATAGAGTAAACAGTATCCAGAGTCGCGCGCCATAAATAGCTATTTACATTGATGCTGTCAGTAGTGGCGCTATTGCCTGGCTTTCTTTTTCCGCCAATGAGAACAATACCTTCTCCGGTTAGTTTGCCAACTCTATCAGCAATTACCTCATCGCGGGATTTAGGGTAATCATTATCAACCGCTTCAAATCCTGTGCCAGAACAGGCCGCAAGTGATACCAAGCTTATAAGTACTGTAAATTTCTTTAACATATATTTCATAATCCAATTAAAAAGAGGATAGTCGTGCTATCCTCCTATCATTATTTTTCCTCAAAGTCAAACTATCTAGTGCGCTAGAATATAATTCTTGTACCACCCATTATAGCATATCCGGTATCAGTATGCCTTGAAGAAGGTGTTGATCCAAGAGGTAGGAATATCCCAGTGCCAGTATCAAATAAATTCGTCGGTGCTCTTCCACTTGATTCTTTAAACTGGAATATAGCTAAGCCTAGATACGGAGTAAATCCTTTAGCAAGGTTGTAATCGACGTCTATAGTACCCATATTGAGTTTGTTAGTTCCATAATCTGCTAAAAGTATAGGAAGTTGTACTACAGGAAATGGTCCAACAGAAGCAGGCAGAGACTCTTTAGAAGCAAGGGCTTCGATTCCACCGGCTCTGGCACTATGCATAAATCCGAGTGCATAACGGAATTTTCCAATTTCCTGACCAAACGCCAAAGTCCAGTATTCAGCCTTACGTTTAGAATTAGGAACCTTACTTTTCAAAGTGAATGAGTTATACCAGTTTCCATAAGAAGAAGTAACCTTAAAGTCCTTATATTTTAAGGCAATATCGACTTCCATGGCTTTTAAATCATGTATCATTGATTTCTTGGCTTTACCCACTTCTCCAGAGAGGCCAACTTTGACAGTGTAGTCAGTATAGAATTTTGTTTCATAGGTGCCGCCACCGCTAAAAATTTGCTTAAAAGTAGCAGGGTTTTTGGCGCGATCTGGATCGGTTGGCCCGTTGGTTTTTAAAGCTACTCCGGTTATGGTGCCGTGACTGTCAAGATCGGGAATATACGCCAAACCAAGAGTTAAGCCGGTAACAGGTCTGGTAAAGAAGTTGAGCTTAGGTGCATCGGAATAATAGTTACCAGAGTAGTTAGAAGGCAAATCTGGAGCTATGATAAATTCAAACCCTCTTGATCGCACAGTGCTGTCATGATTAATAGGGTAAATTGATGTATAGTATTTTTTAGACCTTTGGCCAACCCACTGGCTCCAAAAGCCATCAACGCCCAAAGTGCCCACTTCAAAAAGCGGAACATCCATTTCAAATAGTCCACCCGCACCTGGCATATTACCGCCTTCTAAACGGCCGATCTTTTCATGCTGGACATAGATCATGGTCTTATCGCCGAAGGTTAGCTCGTTGTTAGTTGCTTGACTGGCATCGGTATGCAATCTAATAAAGCCACCATAGGAAAAGTCTGTTGTGGCTTTGCCATCTATATTGAGGGTAAGCTGTGAGTCATTAACAATTGCGCTTTTGTGGAACTTATCACTTGTAGGATCTGCTGGGTTGATATTTCTATAACTATTGCTTTCCTTAACGTAGCCGGCCATTGTATCAACCCTACCGGTCAATTTAACTTTTGCAGGCTCTAGTGCTGTACTTACCGTAGGTGCCAAAAATACTAATAGTGAAGCTAGAAGCTTGTTTCTCATGCATAACCCTTTCTTGAAATTCAGCACCTATCAATAACACATATATCCGGATATTCAAGAAAAATAAATAAGCATTCATTAATTTTATTAACAATTGAACAGTCGCGCCTATAGTAGAAAGCCCTCAATATCTGAGGGTGAGTGAATGTTAATAACTTCTGCTCCATCCAACATGCGTTTGGCAATTGTAGTCAAAACCTTGCCCGGGCCGATTTCTACAAATCTGGTTACTCCATGCTCTATCATGTATTCCATAGTTTGCTGCCATTTTACCATCCCGCAAATTTGTTGAAGCAGTAGCTTCTTAATGTCTTCAATAGAAGAAACTGGCTCAGCAGTTATGTTCGCGATGACCGGGGCGCTAGGTAGAGAAAACGTGATATGATTTAATTCATGAAGTACCGCAGGCTCTGCACCCTTCATCAGATTGGAATGAAATGCCCCACTTACATTAAGCTTTATAGCTTTTTTAACCCCATGGTTTTGGGCGCATTGAGCAGCATAGTTAATTGCCGCGGTATGACCGCTTAGGACGAACTGACCAGCCCCATTAGCGTTGGCAATCTGGCACAAGCCTTGGGCTGAAGATTCACTTATGATAGCTGATACAGAATCTAAAGTCGCACCCAGCAAAGCAACCATTGCACCTTCGTTATGCTGTGCGGCATCTCTCATCGCTGTGCCGCGTACGCGAAGTACCCGTGCAGTATCGTGAAGGCTGATCGCATGAGTTGCACAAAGTGCACTGTATTCGCCAAGGGAATGGCCGGCAACAAACGCCGCGACTTTGTTAATCTGAAGCCCGCCTTGTTTTTCTAGTACTCGCATCGCTGCCATCGATACAGTCATAATTGCGGGTTGAGCATTATGAGTGAGGGTGAGTTCATCAAAGTCTCCCTCAAAAATCAGTTGCGAGAGTTTTAGCTTAAGCGTGTCATCCACTTCCTGAAAAACATCTTTGGCTTCGCGAAAAGTGGTATAAAGCTCCTTACCCATTCCTGTGAATTGTGATCCCTGACCAGGGAAAATAAATGCGGTTTTCATAAGCTCCCATTATTTATCAAATGTACCAGGCAGATAACCGCCGTCCTGCATATACCATAGTGATGCATAGACATCATCATAGCGAAGCAACTCCTGGTGATTACCATCCTCAACGATTGTGCCTCTCGAGAAAACCAAGATTCTGTCGGCTTTCTTAAGGGTCTCCAACCAGTGAGCGATGATGATAACAGTTTTTTTGGCAAAAAGATAGCCCAGAGCCTCCTTAATCTGCTTTGCAGAAATTGCATCGAGGTCAAAATCAGGCTCATCAATAATAATGATTGCTGAGTCTTTTAGAATGGCTCGTGCAATGAGGATTCTATATTTCTGCCCCTGCGTGAGTTTGCCTCCACGCTCGCCCACAATAGTGTCATAACCTTTATCAAGATTCATTATGGAATCATGGCAGCAGGCTTTAATTGCTGCGTCTACAATATCTTCTTCTTTTGCGTTTTTGACGCCATAACTGATATTCTCCCGAATGCTGCGTTTAAAGAGCTTTGGTTCCTGCTCGAGAATGGTGATGGAGTTATTAAGTGACTTAAGAGAAACATTGCTGATATCCTGACCATCGATGAATATTCTACCTGAAGTCACTTTAATTAACCGGAGAATCATGTGGCTGAAAGTGGTTTTGCCGCTGCCGGAAAGCCCAACCAGTGCAACCTTCTGCCCCGCTTGAATAGTTAGAGTTTTATCTTTGAACACATTATCATTTTGTTGGTATTTAAGTGTGACTTTTTTAAATTCGATTTTGCCTTTGGTAACCGTAAGATCCTTCGCTTTGGCGCTATCACTTGTGCTGGCAAAGTTCGTCAAATATTTTAAATGGTCTCTAATTGTAATATAAGCGGATCTGGTGGCAATGCAGCCCCGCAAATATGGTACAGGCAATAGGTAAATAAAGATAACAGAGATAGCAAGAAAAGCGAAGTCTTGAGTTACAATGAAGTGCTCATTCCAGAACCAAATAGCGTTGGAAATGAAAATAACAATTATTCCAATAGAAAATATAGAGCACGCAAGCTCGAGATTAAAAAAGAAAAGACCGATCCTTTTGACGGACTGGAAAACGTGGTTATTTCTTCTTCTAATGATGTTATGCTCTTTGTCAATTTTATTGCCTAGCCTGACTTCTATATAATTTGCTATAGCATCTGTTGCCTGATGGTGAAAAGTGTTTGCGGTAGTATCCGCTGAAGAAATGTATTTGCATATGAAGTTGGAGCCGGTAATGCAAACTATAGTAATTATAAGCCACCAAACTAAAAATATAATTGCTAAGTACTTATTGATTACAATTAAAATTACAGTAATAGCCAATACCGCTGATAGGTTCATCGCAGCTAAATAAAGCCATTTTGCAGTATCCACGGTTTTATCAGACAACTTATTAATAATATCAATAGTATGAGAGGCGTGGTTTCTTTTGAAAAACTGATAGCTGTTGCTAAGTATTTGCGAGAAACTAAGTTCCCTACAATTGCTTGCAAGCATCGGGAAATAATATGCCGAGAGGATATTTCGCATATGATGCAAAACAATTATCATGATGCCAAGGGTTAAAATGCAAAACAAACCCGGCATTATTTGTATGTCATTAAAATCTCTATGCCTTGCTAACAAGACAATCTTATCCAATTCTGAGACAGCTTCATAACAAAATAGAGGTAAGACTGTGCCCAATAATGAGTTGATGATTAGGAGTGCAGTGAAACTAAGCTTTTGCTTTTGAATGAGAGTACTAAGAAACTTTGATCGCCTTCTGGGAAGGAATAGCATAATTTTAAACCTTTTTGTTGACCCACACCGTGCTTGTTTGTTAAATAGATGTAGAGATTCTAATATTAAACTTGAATAACCGTCAATGATGTTTTTAAAAACTGTAACAATTCTGTCATTAATCACGCTGGGAAGTATCTCTGCAATTGCGCAGGGAGGCAGCACGCAACAGGATACTAGTCTTGAGAAAAAAATAAATGAGGCTAATGTTAATGATCTATTGGGGAAGATCAGGAACATTTTTAATAAGCGTGATCCTGATTCTATCAAATCCTTCTTTGATTTCTATGCAGATAGCGATGCACGCTTCATTAAAACAACTTTTTTGATTGATCCCGATAATCCTGATAATGTCCTGCAGAATGAGGGTATTAATTTAAGCCGGGGTGAGTATGTTGATTATATGAGTAAAATCCTCAGAAATCCTACGAGGTACTTTTACAGGCAAAGTGAAATTCAGTTTAAATTGGGGGCGAAGCCCACTGAGGCTCTGGTTTCATTTCATGCCGATGAAGTGATTATGTATGATGCTCCATCAAGTATGGGCATAGAAAGATATGAGAAAATGTTGACCTCGGCAAATTGCAATATGAACGTGCAACTTTCCGGTGGAGGGCTTAAAATTATGGGCTTGAACTGTATTGAAAAAGTTGCTAAAAAGACCTTAGAGATTCAGCCAGATAAATAGGTTTTATGAAAGGTTTGGTAAAGAGGCTAGATCCCCTGGAGATTATTCGCTCTGTCAGTACTGCATCTGAACGCTTTCTCATCGATAACTTTATGGAAGTGGTTGCCAGAGTTTATCAGTATGAGATATTTAAGCCGATGATGGATCTGGTCGCGTCCAAGGCTTATGAGAAAAAACTCTATTTTAAAATCACCCCTAAAGAGATGTTCCACCTGGATGAAGGGAATTGCATGACTATAGAAGGTGGTATATTTAATAAGCTTCTTAATAAAGTTGTTGCAAAAAAAGAATATACAATTACCATACGTAAAATTACGCCAGACGTAATAATTCATGAGATTGGACATATGGTAGAAAAAGAAGCTGAAGTACAACTAGGTGAAGGTTTTAAAAAAGCCATAATTTCTGATATTAAGGGACGTAATTTTGGCAACTTATCTCTAGGTTCGGCGATTAATGGTGTTTTGGTTACTGAGGTAAAGGGTTATCCTGTAGACCAGATAGGTTCTGAATTATTTACCCGATATTTCCAATTGCTTGCAATGGCAAAGGAAGTTTCTGGGAAGGCGGCTGACTATGCTTTTAATATCGCTGAAGTCTATAAGGCATTTCCTGCGACTGAGCTTTGGATGTTCGATAATCTCTATAAGAAACTTATGCCTAAATTTAATACAGATATTGTTGAGGCTAGTAAGCAATATATAAAGCCTCTTGAAGACATTGAGCATAAGTGGAGTGATGAGAAAATAAAGTCTGTTCATCCAGATAAGGATAATAAACGCTGGATCAAAAGCGTAAAATCCATCAAAGATTAATTATAAAAAATCTATACTAAGTATTATTTATCGCAATAATGCTTAGGTAATTGACTTGATTATTGAATTTGGTTATAATTGTCGCTGAAATGATCAATTGTAGATGGTTAATTATGCGCGCCAATTATGATAAAATATATTCTGCTATTGATAAATCAGCTTTATCAGATCCAGATAAGTATGCATTGATAAATATCAGTAACGCTATTTTTAACGCTGCAATATTAATGCATGTTATACCGCTTTATAAACATGACGGTAACTTAGATATCTTAGCTTTGATTCAACTTCATTATCAAAATTTAGGTGCGGCTTTAGATAACATTCCTTATGAGGTTAGAAGGAAGTATCCTGACCTAGGAGGAATATATGGTAAAAGCAGGCATAACAAGTTTAAAAGTTTCGTATTGCGTTCCACAGTTGCCCATTTTAAGAGTTTTTATTACTTGCATTCAAGCTATGATACAGCAGCTAGTTCTGTCATCTTAGGAGAAGCAAATGAAACCCTGGCTGCTTTAACAGCGGTAATTGATCAGTATGCTGGTGTTCCTGCTTCACTGAAGACAATGATAAGAGCGCCATTTAAATGCGATGTAGATTTAGCATCTCAATCTAGTGGGTATAAGTATACCGGTGGTAGAAGGTCAAACCCATACTCTCTTTTAGATTTATTTTCAAACTGCCACGAGATAATGCAGGTAACAGATCAATGTTTAACCAGTGTAAAGGATATAAACCAGTCTCTTCCTATGCAAGCGCTTGTGATATTATCTAAGCAATTTCTAGGTGAGAACATAAGGCAAGCTCGATATTTACCTGTCTGTTCAGAAGTGGCCGGTTTTCTCCATAGAGCCGATGTGGTTAGAAGAGAAAGAAATCGACTGGCACATAAGTCTGTTATATTCGAGCAAGGGGCTGATGTACCTGAAAATTTATTGCTTAGCTATGCTAATACTCGTGACAGGCATTTGAGTCAAATTAATGAGCCAATAGAGTTTTTACAAGCTCAAGCCCAATTAGAAAAACAAGTTGAAATGGTGCCGGGGTCAAGGTATTCACCTTTGTTTGAAGCTACGCAAGAAGATATATGTTTTCATATGCCTACAGAAGTTGCTGCATCCTCCTCCTCCTCATCATCATCATCTTCTTCGTCCTCCTCATCATCATCTTCTTCTTCGTCCTCCTCCTCATCATCATCTTCTTCTTCACAAGATGAAGTGACAAACCGTAAGGAAGCGCTAAGAATATTCCGTGGTTATGTTCTCAGTAATATAGACGAAGACTGTGATGCTTCGTTCTTGGAAAGTATGGAAGAATGGGATATAGAAAGCATGCTTATGCTATGCGTTCGTCTTATGCGCAGTTCATTTACAAAAACTGGTATAGAAAAAACTGAAGCTGAAATGCAAAGAGATTTAAGTATTGTAGCATATATTATAGACAACTTTCATACCATTAGTGACCATGAAGGAAGTAGAGATTTAATTAACTATCCTTTAACTTTCTATTATACTGGTATTGTTTCTGATAATGAAGGCGATTTTTATCAATTTATGGCAGGGAGAGGTTATTGCAACTTCGTATTTCAATTCCCAAAAAACTATTGTAAAAAGCCACTTCAAACAGTTTACTCAAGTTTGTTAGTTACTGCTGTTTCGTCTAATGAATTAAGAGCAACCCAGCTTTTATTAGAAAAGGGCGGGCAACCTAATAGCTTCTTATATTCTTGTGATGGTGTCGTAGAACCCTTAATAAAGTGGGCTGTAGCGAAAAATTTTGATCAATGCGCATCTGAACTGCTCGATTATGGAGCTGTATTAAACCGCAAAGTGTTGCCTGAAAAAACGCTAATGATGTTCGAAGAAGGGGCGCACCCTAGTTTAGATGCTGATACTATAAAAAGGATATCAAAATTTTCAACATTTGAATACATGTACCGTAACCAAGTAAATGCCAGATTTTTAATAACATTTTTAAAACATGCAAAGTTCGAGGAATATGCTGGTTCCAGGATAATATGGAACACTTTTTATTGTTCGCATAGATTTAAAGTGGATAATAATGAAGCTATATTCATACTTCAAAATATTGTAAAAATATGCGCAAATAAATGGGGAATAAGCGCTGCGGTAAAGCTCTTTGAGCTTGGAGTTGGATTGAAATTTCCTGCCAAAGAAGGTAAAAAACCTCGGAAGGCCAGTGAAATGGTTCAATGTACAGGATATTTTTATGAAGGATGGGGTGAAGAAGAAACGCGTCCTGCAGCCATAGTCTGCCTTAATATTATGGCGGTTATGAATGCTGTGAATATCAATCCGAAAAAATGCGCTCTGCACCTTGCAATACTCTTAGATGAGAATATTGTAGAGTATTTGTGTTCTGCGCCAATACAACAAGTTAGAGAGCAACTAAAAGAAAAACCACAATTATTACCAAGGCAGGTTAAATTTAAAGATGAAGTTTGCACCCCGGGTGTTCTTGCTAAGAAGCTTGGAAAAACACATGCCTTCATTGCAATAGACACATTTGTAAGGCTTAGCAATTTTTTCTCTATTAAAGAGATTGCCAAAAGCCCTATGGTGCAAAGTCCTATAGTAAGAAATCCTATAGTGAATTTAATTATGGAATATTTTTATGATAGCGCTGCTATTCGGGAAGTTCAAAGTAGTACGTACTATCAAGAACCAGAATCTGTAAAATTGAGTTTTAGTTATAGTGCTGGCTGTAGAGGAGACGATAGCATCCATATAGAATCTTTTATAAATGAGCAAAGTTTTAGGCGTTTTTTAAGGGAAGAAACTAAGGGAGAAAAGTGTGCCCGTGAATAATGTTATTAATGAGCATTTCAAATGCAGTTCAGGTAATTGTATCAAGCCCTAGACTTATATAGTTAAAATACTTGCATAACATATGCTTTCGCCATATACAAAACATAATAATCATCGGATGAAAGTATGACAGTTTTTGGAATTAATGGCTTTGGAAGAATTGGCAAATGCATTCTTCGTGCGCTGCTTGCGCGGAAAGAATCGGATCTGCAGTGCCTGGCGATCAATATTGGGTTCGGCGAGCTCGATATTCATGCCCATCTTCTCAAGCATGATTCAACGCACGGAATCTTACCGCATGTTAAAGCAATAGGTGAAGACATTCTTGAGGTTGGCAGCACCCAAATCAAGGTTATCAGGGAAAAAGATCCGGCAAAAATTGACTGGAATCAACTTGGTGTAGGTATAGTACTTGAGTGCAGTGGAGCGTTTACCAAACGCGATCTGGCAGCAAAACATCTTACAGCAGGCGCAAAAAAAGTTATAGTTTCGGCTCCCTGCGATGGAGCTGATGCCACTGTTGTCTACGGTGTGAATGATCGGCTTTTAAATGCTTCTCAGCAAGTGATTTCCATAGGTTCTTGCACCACCAATTGTCTGGCGCATGTTGCCAAAGTTCTGCATGAGACATTTACTATCGAGCAGGGTTTTATGACTACAGTGCATGCGTATACCAACGATCAAAGCCTTCTCGATGCTTCACACAAAGATAAGAGGCGGTCACGTGCCGCTGCGCTTTCGATGATACCTTCATCTACGGGGGCAGCCAAAGCTCTGGGGCTGGTGCTTCCTGAACTTGCAGGAAAGCTTGATGGGGTGGCGATTCGAGTTCCTGTGCCAAATGTGTCTTTGGTAGATCTCAAAGTAAATACGTCTATGCCAGTCAGCAAAGAAAGCGTAAATAATGCTTTTAAAGAAGCCGCGCATAAAATGCCTGAAATTCTTAATTATGTCACTGAGGAGTTGGTATCAACTGATTTTAACCACAACTCAGCAAGCTGTTCCTTTGATGCGACGCAGACCAAAGTTGTTGGCGACAAGTTTCTGAGAGTTGCAGCCTGGTACGATAATGAGTGGGGCTTTTCCAACCGTATGCTCGACATTACCAAACTTGTGGGTAACTTATAATTAAGGATTAGTTTTTGTTTCTAGCTGAGTCCATCAGGCTTTCCTGGACGGCAGCCACATTGAGCAGCTGCTGTTCAAAAGTAAACCGGTTTTGAAATATTTGATGGGCGCATCGCGCTAGTTCTCTAGCTTTATCCGGGTTGTTTTTGATCCATTGCATATGGTTATCAATCTCTTCACTAACATGCTCTGCTGATTGATTAGTATCAACATAAAGCACGCAGTCCCCAAATTCCTGTTCTACGAATTTATGGCGATCCGAGATTATAACAGTACTTGCAGCTGTAGCTTCGAAAATTCTGCTGGTAGGTATGGAATCCCTAAGATGGTTAGAGCTATGTAATATAAGAGTCACCCCAGCTTCTCGCATTTTTTTAATAAAGCTATAACCATTGGCAGGTATAAAACCTTTATACGCTGACTTTAAAAATTCCCATTTCTTAGGGGCTCCATAAACTTGAAGATACCCCTTATCCTCTAAAGTGGTCATAATGTTCTTGTATTTGTCAGAGTTCCGCAGCTTGTCCCAGCTGTCGCCGCAATAGAATAAGTGTTATAGGATAACGGCATGAAATTTGTAGAATAAACCGTGGGAAAGCCTTCTATGTTTGGTTGTGAGGGAAGGGGCTTTTTTAAATCGGGATGAGAATACAATGTCAAATCAATCTTATCCAGCCATTGAGACCTGTGGCCGGAATCGATATAACCGCTGTAATCACCTATATAACGCCAGCGATAACCGTGAATCTCGGGGTTTTTAAATAAAAACTCTACAGGATCCTCATTCGGGCTTTTTGCTATTGTCTCAAGCGCGTGTGACATATCATACTCAATTTTTAGATAAGTAGGTATCTTATCCAGTGGTGATATAGCTGAAAAGGCCGGTTGAAGTTCAATGATAAAATCAACACCCATCATGCGTGTAAATCAGCTCCAGATAAACTGGTAGAGTTTGTGAATACTCTCATGCTCAAAAAGAGGTATCCAATTATAGGCAAGAATATAACAATCCCAACCAAGCTTCTTGGCAGCTATACACATGCGCGGGGCCTCCTCCTGCTCAGCAAAGAAACCAAGAGGGTAGACAACCCCAATACTATACTTCTTCTGGTTCAGATGGTTTGAATTAAAGTCCTGCGAAAGGGACTTAAAGTAATTATCTGTAGGTAGCCTGACTATACTAATTGAATTGTATAGAGTTGTGCCAACTCCAACAATCCAGAGAACTACAATGAAGACTATAGGTTTTAGGAAGTTCATCCAGGATAATTTCATCATTTGATTTTACTTTTATTAATTACCGCTATTAGACCAAGGAGAGTATTGCCCACTCCATAGTGAAGCGCAACTAAATATACCTAAAACTAATGTCTTATTGACTCGTGATTTATATCACTAGATCGCACAGCTGCAGTATGAATGGTTACAGGTTGAGGTATATCAGATTTTTTACCAACCAAATCAGTATGTGTCCTATGCGGTTCTTTAGACAATTTTTCAGTGTGTATTCCAATTGGTTGCTTGGCAACTAAAGGAGTCAATTTATCTACTATAGCTTTGTGACCATTTTGAGCAGCAAGCATTAACGCCGTTTCCCCGTAATTGCTTTCAACATCAACCTTAGTATTGTCCAGTTTAAGCAGAATGGTCACAACCTTATCACGCCCCATAGCAGCAGCCCGCATTAAAGCTGTGTATCCATCGTCATCTTGTAAATTGATGTTATTGATTTTTTTTGATGCAAGCAGTAAAGATACGACATTATCATAACCATTAAAGCTAGCTGAAATAAGAGCTCTACTTGCAGCATCTGCATCGATTTTATCCGATGCAAGTAGAGTAGTTACTATCTTTTCACGACCATTAGCGGCAGCAAGCTTTAACGCATTACTTGCATCAGTTGCATCGATTTTGCCTGATTTAAGCATAGCAGCTACTGCCTTATTGTGACCATTACTAGCAGCCAACATTAAAGCTGTGTGACCAAAATGATTTTCGAAAGTAAAATCGATTTTATTCGATGCAAGCAGAGCGGATACTACTCTATCATCACCTTTTTCTGCAGCTAACATAAACGCCTTATTTACAGCATCTGCATCGATTTTATTCGATGTAAGTAGAGCAGATATTACCTTATCATGACCCTCTTCGGTAGCCGACATTAATGCTTCACTTGCAGTACCTTCATAAATTTTATCTGATATGAGCAAGGCTGATATTACTTTGTCAGAACGTTTTTGGGCAGCTATTTTTAACGCATTATTTAAAATAACTGCATCAATTTTATCCGATGATGATGCTAGCAAAGCTGATACTTCCATATCATCTGCTCTCATAACAGCATACATTAATTTCCCATTTGCGTCGATTTTATCTGCTGCTAATGTAATCAGAGTAGATGCTATCTTAAAATTATTATTAGTAGTAACCAATAGTAATGCTCTATTTGCATAGGCTGCATCGATTTTATCCGCTGCCAAGGTAAGCAAGGCAGATACCACCTTATCATGGCCTAGTCCAACAGCGGCAACTAATTCCATATTTACCGCATTTGCATCGATTTCATTTGATGTAAGCAGGGCAGATACTACCTTATCATGACCTTTCGCAACCGCTCTCATGAAAGCGTTTCTTACATTAGTTTTGTCAATTTTATCCGCTGCAAGTATGGCGGATACTACCTTATCATGACCTTTATCAACCGCTATTGTGAGAGCGATTCTTACATTATTTGCGTCAATTTTATCCGATGCAAGTATGGCGGATACTACCTTATCATGACCTTTATCAACCGCTATTGTGAGAGCGATTCTTACATTATTTGCGTCAATTACTTTAGATGTAAGCATGGCAGATATTAGCTCATCATGTCCACGACTGGCAGCTAATGTTAATGCTGTCACTCCACTTTCTAATGAGCAGTTAATATAATCATCAAATTTATTGATGTTAGCTTTAAGCGTTTCTATTAGCTTTTTATCGCCTATAACTACACAATGAATGAAATTATCATTGCGCCATTCTTTAGCTTCTTGGAGCGTAATAGGAGATAATTTGTCGGGATCAAGTTTTTTATCAAATGCTAGATTATATGCTACTATAAATCTTGTGCGTTCGAACTCAAGATAACGTCTTACCGCATCAGGGTTAGTTAGGATAGCTCTCGGAGGGCGCACAGTATGCTTAAATACACTACCATCTGGTTTCTTAATAGATATTGTTGCAGTCTGTTTTACATTGAGTGCGAATCTATGTATAAAATCATCTACTAAGTCTGGATATCTTAAATCTTGGCTAGATTCTAAAATAACTTTGCTGTTTATGGCGACAGCCGTACTATCATCCGAAGGCCCATGTGTAACAAGTACTGAACCAACAGGCAGTACGCTAACATCTGGTGCAGCTGCGCCAGCATAGCAGGAATTAAGCTGAATATTTAAGGGTATCCCATTACAATATGCTGCTATTTTATCTTTTAAGAAATCCCTTGTAAGCATACCAATACTGTGGATACCACCGCGAGGTATGCCATGAGCCCATACATATATCCTGGTTTCCTTATCAACTCCGCCTGATAATTTGCTATAATCTAGTAACTTTAGATTTGTGGTACCATTACCTAGTAATAAATATCCTTCTTGTTGAAATTTATCACGTAGTGCTTTAGGTATAGTATCAACTGGATGACCATCACCTATTATTAAAATGGCTTTGTAAGGTTTGGTTACACTTCTAGGTAGTGTTTCTTCAGTTCCACTTGGATTTTGTACATCAGGCATAACCCCCTCTAATTCAACGCTAGATATAGTCTACAGCTAAAAAGTTAACAGCTTATTAACCGTTGAGAAATGAAGTAAGCTGCCTATCGGTGGGGGTACAGAATAGTTTATCAAATGCTTTAATAACCTATATTCAGTACTAACGAATTTGTGGCTTATGATCAGATTGTACAGCTGCAGTATGAATGGTTACAGGTTTAGGTATATCAGCTTTCTTACCAGCCAAGTCAGTATAGGCACTATGCGGTTTTGGCTCTGGTACTACCTCTTTCTGCGGCTCCTTAGATAATTTATCTGTGTATGGCCCAATTGGATTTATTTCTACCGGCTTGGCAACTAGGGGTGTCAATTTATCTACAATATCCTTGTGACCATTTTGAGCGGCTAGATCGAGTGCAGACATTCCTTGCTTATTGCGAAGGTTTACAATAGCTCCTGCTCCAAGCAATTTATCTACGACTTTACCATGGCCACGCATAGCAGCATACATTAGCGCTGTGTAGCCATCTTGTCTCAAATTAAAATCGCTTTTACCTGATTCATGTAGAACAGATACTACTGCATCATGCCCATTCATTGAAGCCAACATTAAGGCTGTGTAACCATTTTCATTTTTTATATTTGCATCGATTTTACCTGATGCAAGCAGGACTGACACCGCCTTATCGTTACCTCTCATGGCCGCCTTCATGAAAGTCTCATTGAAGTCGATTTTTCCCGATGCAAGCAGAACTGACACTACCCTATCATGACCTCTTTCTGAAGCCAGCATTAATGCCTTGTTTGCGTTGATATCACCCGCTGATGATGCAAGCAGGGTAGATACTTTCTTATCATAACCTTTCATGGCAGCATACATTAATTTTGAATTTACATCGCTTTTACTTGAGTTGAACAGGATAGATCCTGCCCCATCCTTATTCATATCGGCAGCTATCATTAATGCCGTGTCCCCTTCTTTGGTTTCTAAATTAACCTTAGTATCATCCAGTTTAAGCAGACTAGTCACAGCATTATCACGACCCATAGCGGCCGCCCACATTAAAGCTGTGTATCCATCCTCATCTTGAAAATTTACGTTATTGATTTTGCCCGATGCAAGCAGTACTGACACTACCTTATCATAACCATACTTGATAGCTGAAATAAGCGCCCTACTTGCAGTATCTGGATTGATTTTACCCGATGCAAGCAGTACTGACACTACCTCATCATGACCATTAGCGGCAGCTCGCTTTAACGCATTATTTGCATTAGTGGCATCAATTTTACTTGATGCCAGTGTAAGCATGACGGATACTACTTTATCATGACCATTACCTGCAGCCACCATTAACGTTGTTAATTCCAAATCATTTTGGATAGTTAAATCTACTTTCTCCAGTGCCAATGTAAGCAAAGCAAATACTACCCTATCATCACCTTTTTCGGCAGCTAAGATTAGTGCTTTATTAGCAGTCGTTTTATCGATTTTATCTGAAGCTGAATTAAGCAGAGAAGATACTACCTTATAATGACCTTTCTCAACTGCAAACATTAGAGCATTATTTACATTAATTGCATTGATTTTATCCGATGACGATGCAAGTAAAGCTGATACTTTTGCATCATCTCCTCTCATTGTAGCCAGCATTAATTTCGCATTGGCATCGATTTTATCCGATGCAAAAAAGACTGATACTACCTTACTATGGCCTCTTATGTCAGCCGACATTAATTCCCTGCTTGCAATTCCCGTATCAATTTTATCTGATGCAAGTAAGGCAGATACTACCTTATCATGACCTCTAGCAGTAGCCGATATTAGTGCCCTATTTATAGTACTTGAATCAATTTTATCCGATTCAGATGCAAGTAAAGCGGACACTTCCTTATCATCACCCATTATGGCAGCTACCATTAATTTAGTTGCTGCATCGATTTTACCTGAGGCGAGCGCGTCAGATACTACCTTTTTTTGATCGTTCTCGGCAGCTGATATCAATGCTGTACTTACTAGGTGTACGCTGATTTTGCCTGATACGAGGAGTGCACCCACTATCTTGCCATGACCCTTTTGAAGAGCAATCATTAATGCCCAATCTGCATTGTTTGTGTCGATTTTATCTGATGCAAGTAAAGCAGATACTATCTCATCCTTACCCAATCTAGTAGCTAAAGTTAACGCAGTGTCTTTACTTTTAAAGAATGAAGAATTGATATAGTCATCAAAATCATGTATTCGGGTTCTTAGTGCTTCTAATACTCTTTTATTACCTATTCCAGCAGTATATATAAAATTGTCATCGCGCCATTCAATAGCCTCTTGCTCCGTAATAGGAGGGATTTTGTCAAGGTCAAGTTTCTTATCAAATGCTTGATTATATGCCACCATAAATCTTGTGCGCTCGAACTCAAGATAACGCCTTACCTCATTAGGATTAGTTAGGGTGCTTCGAGGTGGACTTATAGTGTGCTTAAAAACAGTGCCATCTGACTTGCGTATAGATATCGTCGCATATTGTTTTGTATGTAAAGCAAATCTAAGTAAAAAATCCTGTACAAAATCTGAGCTTCTTAAATCTTGGCTTAATCGCGAAGCAGAACTATCATTTATGTCAGCAGAGGTGGGATCATAAGATGTTCCGTGAGTAATAAGCACTGAGCCTGGAGGCAATTCAACGACATCAGGTGCTGCAGCGCCTGCAAAGCAGGCGGTTAGTTGAACATTTATAGGTACTCCACCACAATATCCGGCTATTATTTTGAGCAAATATCCGGTGGGCATATCAAGGTAGTGGACACCACCTCTTGCTACCCCATGGCATAATATGTATATTCTAGTATATTTATCAAGTCTATCTTGTAATTTGCTATATTCTAAGAACTTTAGATCTATTCTTCCATCACCTATAATTAGACACTCTGCATCATTAGATCTGTCTAAGACCTCTTTAGGTATAAATATATCTTTACCTACTATAAAAACTGATCTTAACGGTATCACATCAGGCATAACACCCTATAATTCAATGCTTGTAATAGTTTACAGCATAGAAGTTAACCAATTCTTAATTTGTGAGAAAAGAGGTAAGGCGCCGTTATGGGGGTATATAATATCCAAGTAGCCGTAATTTGGAAATTAACGAGACTTGCTAATTTCAATATCTCAAGTTATACAATACCTAATAGAAGAATGGGTTATATATGAGATCTTTTGCAAATCTTGATTTGAGCGGGAAGCGGGTTTTACTGCGGGCAGATCTGAATGTGCCGGCAAACGATGGTGTCATTGAAGATTTTGCTCGGATTAATCGGCTTAAACCTACTATTGAACTTCTTAAATCAAAGGGTGCTAAAATCATTCTCGCATCTCACTTTGGCCGACCAGATGGGAAAAAGACTCCTGAATTCTCTATGAAATTTATGGCGCCAGTTCTAGAGAAGACTTATGCCACACCAGTGCATTTTTGTGAGGAGATATCTGAATCTACGGTTAAGCTCAGCAAAGAACTGGGTGACAAGGAGATTCTGCTTCTGGAAAATCTGCGGTTTTATCCAGGAGAAGAAAAGAATGATCCCGAATTTGCTAAGCTGCTTGCGCAATATGCTGATATTTATATCAATGATGCGTTTGCCTGTTGTCACCGGGCACATGCATCCATAGTTGCGATTACTAAATGCTTGCCTGCCTATGCCGGATTGTTGCTGTTTGAGGAAGTGCATAACCTGAAGTTGATGCTTGCTCATGATACCCGACCACTTATGGCAATCATAGGTGGGAAAAAGGTTTCAACCAAATTCAAAGTTTTGGCTTTCATGGATAAGACTTGCGATTACCTGGCTATTTGTGGGGCTATGGCCAATACTATGCTTGCTGCAAAAGGTCTTAATATGCAAGGTTCTTATTATGAACCCGAGCTAGTAGAGGATGCCAAGAAATTTCTATCGTCTGCCCGTTCAAAGATTATATTGCCTGTCGATGCAGTGGTTGCTACTAAGGTCGGAGAAGAATTTGTTGATCCTAAAGTGTGCCAGATTGCAGATGTTCCTGCTAATGCTTGCATATTAGATGTAGGCCCTGATACTTCAGGATTGGTCAATACCTTGCTGGTTGGTTGCAAAACCGTATTATGGAATGGCCCCTTTGGTATGTTTGAAGATGAAAGGTTTAGCAAGGCGACCAGATCAGTGGCAGACAGAATTGCTCAACTGACAGAACATGGTGCTATTGTCAGTATCGCAGGTGGGGGCGATACAGTTGCTGCTTTAACTCAGTTTGAATTAACTGATAAGCTAACGTATATCTCAACTGCAGGCGGAGCTTTCCTGGAATGGCTTGAGTCGGGTACCTTACCGGGGATTGAAGCTTTAAACATTGCCTGGACTTAATGCTGAAGCATTTATTGTTGCAGCCTTGCTTGACTTAGAAATATATTTTATTAACATTAAATTATGAGTTTAATGGATTGCTGAGTATTTACATGTTTAAAAACATGTTTAAAAGAATACAAGGGTTCAGTTTAGTAGAATTATCTATAGTGCTCATTATAATAGGCTTATTAATAAGCGGTATGGTAGCAGGCCTGAGTTTAATGCAGCAATCAAAGCTTACGGGAGTAATAGGTGAAGTAGCAAAATACAGATTGGCCATTAGTGACTTTCAGGCAAGGTACTTTTTCTTACCTGGAGACCTCCCCAACGCTACTTCATATTGGTCAGGAGGAGTTACAGTCGATGGGAATGGTGATGGTTCTATTTTTTATAATGGACTTTTGGCTAATGAAGGTTTGCGAGCATGGCAACATTTGAGCTTATCTGGGATACTGCCAGGTAAATTCTCCGGTTTTGCTACTGTGCCACCGCATGGAGCAGACCCTACAAACTCTCCAACATCAGCAGCTAGTGGTGGCTTGTATGCTCTATTGGATACTGGAACAATAACTGATGCGGGCTCTCTATGGCCTGCTACATTGAGAAATGTTATATGGCTAGGAGCTACTACAACAGGAAATGGAGTAGGTAGTTTTCCATATACACCATTATTTACGCCAGGTGAAGCTCAAAGTATCGATGGCAAAATAGATGATGGAATACCAAAAAGTGGGCAAGTATGGGGATGCACTGATTGGCAATGCCTGGATACAGGCCAAGGCAATGACACGGGAAAAACTTGTATTAATGCAAAAGTTTATGCAACAGATTTTAAGTATGCTGGCTGCCATTTGGTATTCGATATAATTGATGCTAATCGATAATTGCAAGCCATCTTTTCCTGTGGTATATAAAAGCTATCATTGTTATATATTATTAGTATGGGTTTCATTAATGCATTCACTGATATTAGCTGGGTCTTGTCTCTCAGAACCGATTCGCTAACTGATTTTTTCAAGTTGATGCCGATTTTAATGCACGCAACATTTGTTTTTGGCACTATCGGGATACTATTTTGGCTTTCGCCTATTCGCGGGTTAGCTGATTTGGCCGTAACCAGTTGCTTTTCCCATTTATATATAAACTTGTTGAAAGTTATCTTTGCGCAGTCGCGTCCGCCGGTGGAGTACCAGCTGATCCCAGTTAGTTCACAACTTGGGATGCCGAGTGGTGATGCGGTATTTGCTGTTTTCTTTTGGATGACAATTGCCACGCTGGTCAATAGTCGTACTGTCAGAGTTTTGAGCTTTATAATTGTAGTTCTGATCATGGTATCTCGGGTCTACTTAGGAGTTCACACTCCATTGCAAGTAATAGTAGGAGCGATTTTTGGATTGATTTTGTACTTTGTGCACTTCTCAAAGCCAGTCCAAAATGTCTTTGAAATCTGGTTTGAAAGGGGGAAGGTGATATACTACTGGATGACTCTGGCTGTGATAATTGGCTTAGTAATAATGGTTTTCCCTGCAGTTATCGACGTGAGAATTGGGGTGGTAATTATAAGTTCATTGATAGGCCTGGGAATAGCTGCAACTTTTGGTATTATCTGCCGTGAAATAGATGAGTTTAATATTGGCAGAGTGGTGTGGGGGGTGCTACTTTCCGGGGCGATATACTGGGCAGCCTTCGTAATTCCGGATTATTATGTTGAAGTGCTATCAGGTAAAATCAACCTTACTGATTTTGGCAAATATGCTTTGCTTACACTTAATATGTACTGGTTTGTCCCGAAAACCTATGGCCTATTCTCTAAGACTGGCCGTTAATTAGTAGCTTCTTCTGCGGTCGCGAGACCATACCTGGTTTTATTAACCAGGATAATCGCAAGCGCTGTAAAGGCGACAACAAAACAACTGAGAATAATGATGCCGATTATTTGGAAGGTACCATTATAAAAATAGCCAGCTGTTTGTAAGCCAATGGAAGTCATGATGAGGCGCGAAGATTGCCATATGGCGGTAACGCGTCCCTTAGCTTCTGGAAATATAGCTAAAGTCATTGGGTATAAAATAGTAATTGGCATAACGACTCCAGCACTGAAAACCAGCATAGCTAAGGTAATGCTTAAAGGGTCATCACAATTGTTTATAGTAAGGACCGCTAGCATTAAAGAGCCCGCAACACACAGAAATAGGGACACATTGAGAGAAAGCTGCTGTCCATATCGATCTATAATTCTGCCAGCCATAAAGCTGATAACCCCAAAAGTCATGGCTAAAGAGCCTTGGTAATAGCCAAAGTCCTTTAAGGATACGCCTAAGTCTTCCATATAAAGCACAGGTGCGAGTCCTATAAATACCCAATATGCCGCGCAGATAAAAACCAGCGCTATCATAAGGACCACTAATTCTTTATTTTGAAAAAGAGGAATGAAGTCCCTAAATGAAAATACTTCTCTTTTTTCAGTAGCTTTATGCTGGGGCAAATACAACGCAGCCATAATCAAGCAGGCAATCCCCAATAGCAATAAGGCGATGAAATTGCCCTGCCAGTGATAATACATAGAAAGATAGCAGCCGATAACCGGAGCGGCAGTCATGGCTATAGTGATGATCCCGTTCATAATACCCAGAATGTACTGAGTTTTCTTTACGGAATAAAGGTCAGCAACTATAAGAAAAGATAGAGTTGCGGGTGCTGCAACCCCAATTCCTTGCAATGCCCGACCTGCAACTAGAAGGCTATAAAATGGCGCGAATACACATAGAATGCTGCCGATGATGAAGACGACAAGACCTAACACGATAATCGGTTTGCGGCCAAAGATATCGGAAAGTGCGCCAACTAAAAAGCAACTCACGCAATACCCAATGAAGTTAGCAGAGAGCAGCATTTCAACGCCGAATGGGGACAATGAAAAGTCCCGCTGTATTTCAGGAAACCCTGGTATAAACAAGTCAACCTCAACCCCACCCAGACCACACATCAGGAAGACACTGATCAACATCATGATACTGGCGGTTTGTTTTTGCATATAAGAACTTGTGATGAGCTTCCATTGTAGCACAGCGGAGTACTGCCCAGCAATGCCAATTATTATTTATTATTGTTTTTGTTATAGTCCTCAGTATGAAATACCCGATTGTATCCACAAATACCCAAATGTGTATGCAAGTCGTTATATTAAACTAATATACCAAACCCTGAAATGAATGCAAAATATTGATTGCTGATTTTGTATAAATGATTTAGAATATGCTACTTAAAGGTAAATTTAGTGGTATAAAATGAAGAAAAAATGTCAATTAGGATATAATAAAGTAGGAAAGCTATTAGGGAATGCTCATGAGTCAGCAGATGACGTGAAAGAAATCGAAGATTTGAAGCAACTAACTGTGGAAGTCAGATCAGAAGTAAGTAAACACGCTAATGGACCGCATTTGGCTTACAAGTCGCCAATTAAGAGTTTAATAAGTGCATTAGATAAAAAGTCATCAGGCTCTACTTTTGCTCCATATGAAGTAGAATTAATAAAAATTCTTATGGAAGTATTGAAGGATGGCACAAAAGTAGAAAAGAAAATTCTAGAGACGGCTTCTGTATATTCTCAAAATGGTCTAGCTTTAAGCATAATTGATCAAGCTGATAGTGGTGAATACTCTAATGCGGCTGGTACTTACTCGAGCCTAGGTCAAACTATAACTTTGCATAAAGAGCATCTAACAAAAAATCATGTAGTTCATGAATACCTTCATGCTGTTCTTGATGGAGTTTTTCAATGTCAGACACTGCCTTATAATGATGAAAATGAAAGAGCTTTATATAAAACGGCTTTGGCAAAGACTTTTAACAACATGAATCAGTTTCTCAAAGTTATTAATGCTAATTTCAATAGCTGTTTAAAGACTAAAGATATTCAGATAAAGCCAAATTACAGTAGCAACATAGATGACGATAAGGAATTGTCCTCGCTACTCAACTCGTATGCTACTTTCATAAATAAAGTGTCTACTGCTAATGGTATTATCAAATGTGAGTATTCTGATGTTCTTAATGGTGTTTATCATTGTATGCAGGCCTTTATTCAAGATCCAGCTATAGAAGCAGAGGCTATAACGCATTTATTTTCTGATTTGGGTTCTCAAGATCCATTAGCAACTAAGCTATTGGAACCTTTATATAGTTATTATAATGAAGTAGTTGAACCGGCCTTCGACGCATATATAGAGCAGCATAAGCCCGCTGAGCATGATGAGTTTTAGTTACTTGGATTCTTTATGGCAAAATTAGAATTATAACTTTAAGTAATTTTGATACTGCAAATATGGTGATTAAACCACAAAGCCAAAGTGCGATAAACCAGATCCACTGGCGCTGCTTTGTTGTTAAACCCTTGAAGTAGGTTTGCCAAGTGTTAATACATGCCTTTGCTGCCGACTTTGCCACGGAATACATAATAGGAATATCCTGAATAAAATAAAATTACTGGCAGCATGACTGCTGCGCCAACCAGGCTCAGTGAAAGGCTCTCAGGTGCAGCAGCAGCTTCCCATATGGTGAAAGTGTGGGGAACAATCCACGGCCATGAGCTTATCGCCAATCCGAGATAACAAAGTACAAATAAACTGACAGTATAAACAAATGGCTTATGATCGCCATTTCTATTCATGAGATTATAAACGAGAAGCAATATTGCCAGCAACGAAATCATCGGAATTGGTGCCAGGTATATAAAATTTGGCCAGGTAAACCATCGATTCATAATGTAGTCGCTTAAAAAAGGAACCCAGAGGCTCACAATGCCCATAAACACAACTACATAAAATATTATATATAGACCAATTCTACGAGCCCAGTTATATACTTCACCCTCGGTTTTCATAATCAGCCAGGTTGAACCAAGCAGTACATAACCCGACAGCAGGGCTACCCCAACTGTCATTGAAAATGGGGTAAGCCAATCGAAAACACCACCGGAAAAGGCTCGCTCGGTAACTTTAAATCCTTGAATAAAAGAGCCTAGAATTATGCCCTGAGAAAAGGTCGCTAAAATCGATCCGAAGTGAAAAACATAATCCCAGAGTCGCTTGGTTTCATTGTGAGCCTTAAATCGAAACTCAAATGCAATTCCCCTGAATATCAGGCCTATGAGCATAAACATTACAGGTAAGTAAAGGGCGGGCAGGATTATCGAATAGGCGAGCGGGAAAGATACCATAAGTCCTCCGCCGCCTAAAACCAGCCAGGTTTCATTGCCGTCCCAAAACGGCGCGATTGTGTTCATCATTTTATCCCGGCACTCTTCAGTCGGCGCGAAGGGAAACAAAATGCCAATGCCTAAGTCAAATCCATCAAGCAAAACGTATAAGAATACTGCGAAGGCTATTATGCCTCCCCACATCAATGGCAAATCTATATATGGTGCTAAGTTAAACATGTTTACCAGCTTTCACCTCTGACTTTGTTAAAGAAATTGTATGCTCAATACCATGCGCGCCAAAGGTCTCTTCCATTATGGCTTTCTTTGGTCCTGCGGCAATTAAGTGGCAGATGTAATATAGTCCCATGCCAAACACAAAAGCATAGACGACTATAAAGGCCGTAAGGGTGAAAGCCACCTGCTGCCCGACAATAGGGGAAACCGCATCACGCGTTTTGAGCAGGCCATAGACTATATAAGGCTGGCGTCCAATTTCGGTAACAAACCAGCCGGAGAGCACAGCGATAAAGCCAGCTGGTCCCATCGCAATACACCACCTCTGGAAGTATCGATTGCTAAACAATTGTTTTTTCCAAAATAAAAATATAGCTGTTATTGCTGTAAGAAGCATGAGGACGCCGATTCCCACCATCACCCTGAAAGCAAAGAATATTATGGTCACAGGAGGCCGCTCAGTTTTCGGCCACGACTTCAAGCCCCTGACTTCACCATCTAAGCTATGCGTGAGTATCAAGCTGCTCAGCTTAGGAATCTCAATCGAGTAGTGATTGGTTTCATTTTCGGCATCGGGTAGGGCGAATAGACGCAGAGCTGCTCCTTTTTCATTATCCCAGATGCCTTCCATGGCAGCAACTTTTCTCGGCTGATATTCCAAAGTATTCAGGCCATGAAGGTCGCCAAGTAAAATCTGGATTGGGGCAACGATAGAGATCATTAACACTGCCATGCCTACCATGACCTTGGCTTCCGCAATAAATTTCTTCTTGAGCAAATACCATGATCCCACTGCAAGCACAGCAAAAGCAGTAGTAAGATAGGCGGCTGCTACCATATGGGGAAAGCGGTAGAAAAACGAGGCGTTGAATATTATATCCAGCCAGTTTGTCGGGTACATAATGCCGCCATCTCCAATCCTAAAGCCTGCTGGTGTGTGCATCCAACTATTGGCAGATAGTATCCAGAAAGCCGAGATGAGAGTTCCAATTGCAACTACTACCGTTGAGAAGAAGTGCATCTTCCGGCTCACTTTATCCCACCCAAATAACATGATGCCCAGGAAGGAGGCCTCAAGGAAAAATGCAGTTAAAACTTCAAATGCCATCAAGGGGCCGATGACGCTGCCAACCTTGTCGGAAAAAACCGACCAGTTGGTGCCGAACTGATAGGACATTACCACTCCGGATACCACCCCCATAGCAAAGCTCACGGCAAATATCTTTACCCAGAACTTGTAGATATCCCGGTAAATATGGTTGTTGGTTTTGAGATACAGCCCCTCTAGAACCGCAAGCCAACTGGCTAACCCAATAGTAAATGCCGGAAAAATAATGTGAAACGATATGGTGAAAGCAAACTGGATTCTGGCAAATATCAGTGGATCTAAATAATTCATGCGCCAAGGCTGCTTATATTCGTATTCCTAAATTTTAGCAAGATTTTGACTTTCTTCAACTTTATAATTACTATTTTATTATTAGCAAATCGCATATAATTTAGATAAAAATTTATTTTGCTATAAAATAAAGTAATATCCCTTGTGTGTGGCTATAACTATTGCGAAAAATATATATTTGTGGCACAATACTGCAATACTAAATGCGCTTTTTTTACAGGCATAGAATCATAGAGGGATAGTGTTGGAGAAAATATACCTAGACTTTGTAGCTGAAAATAATCTTTCTGCGGATCCATCGCAAGTGGAACTTGTTGCCCTGCTTGAGAAATACCGGGCTGAGATTGAAGAGAAGAAACGTGGTGGGCTTAGCAGTTTATTGCGGCTGAAAACGAGCTCGCTCAACGCTGGTGTGTATGTTTGGGGTGATGTGGGGCGCGGCAAGTCTATGCTGCTCAATATTTTCTTTGGCGCATTGACAACGCCTAAGAAGTTACACAAGCACTTTCACGAATTCATGATCGGCATACATAAAGAGCTGCATAGCCAGCAAAAGCAAAATGATTCCGGATTGAAAAAGAAAGATTTTATTATCAAGATTGCCGATGAGCTGGCCGAGAAATACCATGTGGTTTATCTCGATGAATTGCAGATCAATAATATAGCAGATGCCATGCTTGTGGGCAGGTTGTTCAAAGCGCTGCAAGAGCGCGGCGTTTTTGTTTTTTTCTCTTCCAATTTCTATCCGGATGAGCTTTTTAAAGATGGTTTGCAACGCGAACGCTTTCTCCCTTTCATAGAATTACTCGAAGCGAAGTTCGATATTTTTAATCTAAATAACTATCGGGACTATAGGTTAGATAAACTAAGTCAAATTGCTTCGGCCTACTTATTTCCCCTGAGCCACGCTGCTGATGCTGAGCTAGAGCACATAATACATGAGTTGACCGGCAGTAAAACGCTGCGGGAAAAGGTTATTAATATCGATGATAATCGCAGGATTACTGCCCACCACAGCTATGGCAATATAGCCATATTCTCATTCAGTGAACTTTGTGAAATCCCGCTTGGAGCTGTTGACTATCTGGCACTTTGCCAGACCTTCAGTACTATAGTCATCAAGAACATCCCTAAGTTGTCTGAAGATAGATATAATGAAGCTCTGCGCTTTATTACGCTTATCGATTGCATGTATAACACACGCACAAAACTGATATGCACTGCAGAGGTGCCTGCCGAAAAGCTTTATGAGCATGGCAAATGCGCCTTTGAATTTAAACGCACAATATCCCGGCTCATCGAGATGCAAAGCGCCGAGTACTTAGGCTTTTCTATGGACAATAGCCAAGGGTTAGATCTCTCAATACCATCAGCCAACTAGCACGATCTTATCCTCATATTTCTTTACTGTTATATAACTTAAACTTTTGCTTACTTTAATATTCCTGAGATAAATTAAAAATTTATTAAATTTATTATATAAATGAGTTTGTTGCTAGAATAACTCAAGTTTTTATTGTATCATTGCGGGTAATCAACTTATTAAAAGGATAAATTATGAAACAACCAGTGAAATCTTCAGACGGAGATTGCGTTGCAGCAATGCTAGCAGCGGCGAAAAAAGGTATGGCATCTATTGTACGTCCTGCAGTTCAAAATCGTCATCGCAATATAGTATTCCCAGCAACATTAGCTCTTATGTCGAATATCGATCTACTAGCTTCAAGTGATTCTTACCCCACACAGCTACTGCGATTAGAAGATCGCGCTAACTTTAAAGCACAAGGCTATTGTCCTGATGATAACTTTACTTCAACAAACTACATGGAAAGAGATGCTTATGATAATTTTGCTTTGAGCGTCGCTGATAAAGTTAGCGATAATGATTTACATAAAATCGTAAGCGCTTTATTGCAGAATGAAAATGCAAAAGTTCTAGTTCAATTTGGTTCTGGACCTCAGTCAAATACTCTTTTACGCAATAATTCTCTAGCTAAGTCTTTTTTACAGATCCAGATCTCAAGACACACAAATGATGGTTTGCTCCCAAAAATATTAAAAGACCATTTTATTACAAAGCTTGCAGTGGACGCACAAAGCAAGTCTATTACAGAGCTTGGAGTATCTTTGGGTTGTCCAGAGCTAGCAAAATCTTTCAATGGTCTTGACACTGCAGAAGATTTAGCGGATGAAGACTTATGTTCTGCTATCAGAAAAATTGATGTTACCCCTCTTCAAGAAGAGAAAAAAGCTCCTTCCGCTGCTACAAAGCGCTCAGTTTGTGGCGTTCTAGGTGCAGCTCTTAAAGCAGGTTGTACAATTGTATACACTGGTATGGCTGCGATGGCTTTTGAATGCCTGACAAAGGTGTCTTTAGGTCTAACATCGACTTTGGCAAGCTTCCTACAAGCACAGTCTCTAGAGCATTACGCTTACGCTTATGATATGAGAGCCTCAACTGCACTCCACTCTGCGTCAGTTTGGTTAATTGATCCAAACAATCAACCTGAAAGAATGGCGGCATCTGTTGCTGTAGTTATTGTTGGAGCAAGCGCTTTGGCATACAAATTCTGTTGCAACTCACGAAGTAATGCTCAAGAAGCTGTTAAACCCAAAGCAGAACAAGCAATGGGTCTTGGTAAATAGGCCTAGCTTATTGAGTACTGGCATTCCACGTCGTCACGAGGAGCGTAAGCGACGTGGTGATCCAGTATTAAGTCTTGAACAAAACTATAACTTTTTATCAGCCTTATAACTGGATTGCCTCGCCCCAAGCGGTGCTCGCAGCAATAACGGCATTCCTCGCGAGTGATGCAATGTGCGCTATATTTCCACTAATACTATTTCTAAATTTATTAATTTGCTTTTGATGGAAAACTATACTATGAAATGCGTAATAAAAATGCTAGATAGGTGAATAACTATGCGTAAGAGAGAAAAAGCACAGAGAAGTTTAAAAAAGATAGATAAACCAGAAGTATTGCGTGTGGATTGTGCAGTTCTCCCCGAGCATGAGGATGTTACTTCTGTTCTGGGTGGTTTGAAAGAAGAGAAGAAAAGGGAAGGTTCTTATCTCCCTATTCAGGTAGTTTACGCTTCCCCAGAAGAACAGCTCGAGCAAGCCAGGTTTAAAGAAGAATTCGGTTTTAACCCGGACATTGTTAGCTATTGCAATTCTCTAGTTAAGCTTGAGAGCAGTAATCAGTATTTAAATGCTTTTATGTTAAATAGTGGTATTGCTCAGTGCTTGCAATTTAATCCTGAAACGCAGCACATAAATCTCGAGTACTTTGCAGTTTTGCAAAGAACAGTTGTAAGTTATGAAGAGGTTGCTCAAGCTTATGATAAAATGTGCTTGGCATATTTTTATATGTTTAACCAACATAACTATGGGGTTATTAAAACTTATTTGGAAAGGTATGTTACTCAATTTGAAGCCAGGAACCGCCCTGCTTTTATAAAACCTATTAAGCATATCAAAGATTTTTTGAATTTTATGGAGCAGTTAAAAGCACGTAAGAAAATAGATTGCTCTTATGATGAAATGGTCAACACTATGACCGCAGTCTCAGCTATAGTTTTTTATGTC
>Ga0206948_1017_pt1 | contig 54815 bp, 38 predicted proteins | sample Alteio_BWOrgHeat_FD_153236 | JGI IMG/M metagenome (GOLD analysis project Ga0206948, IMG submission 153236) | Enriched cells from forest soil in Barre Woods Harvard Forest LTER site, Petersham, Massachusetts, United States -... | ecosystem: Environmental > Terrestrial > Soil > Temperate forest > O... | reverse complement strand
TTGAAAAACGTCGCGACAAAGCCGCGCAGGATGCGGGCGGGAATCATGTGATCATACGGCTGCTGCCCGGCCACAGCCGAAGCGATGTCTACCATGAGTTCGTGTGCCAGCACAAAGAAAGGCGGGCGATTGGCCGCAACGGCTTCGCGTTCCCGCCAATGCCACAATTCGCGCAACACCGCCAGCGCGTGACGTTCCAGAAAAGTACTGCCTTTGATGCGCCAAACCTCGTCCTCATCCACCACCACCGGCCGGGAACATTCCTCGATCAGGCGGGCGCAACTTTCCTGGTGCCAGCCGAGACGGTTCTTTAGTTGAAGCTCATGCTTGAGCTTGTCGGTAAGGGGCTTGAGATAATGGGTATCGTTGCGGGCGTAAACTTCCATCTTTTCCGTCAGCGGTCGCCGGGCCCAGTCAGCTTTCTGAGAACCTTTGTCCAGTTTCACGCCGAGAAATTTTTCTACTAGGCTGCTGAGCCCGAATTGTCGTTCACCGAGCAGACGCGCGGCCAGCATGGTGTCGAATATGGCCGATGGGGCAAAAGCGTGGTGTTTCTGGAGCAGACGCAGGTCATAATCCGCCGCGTGAAAAATCAGTTCTCGTCCGGCCAATGAATCGAGAAACGGATTGATGTCGATGCTGGCCAACGGGTCCAACAGATGATCCCCCTCTGCCGTGCTGATCTGGATGAGACAGACCTTTTCCGGGTAGGCATGCAAACTGTCAGCCTCGGTGTCGATGGCCAGCCATGGAGCAGATTTCAGGACCGGCAGGAAGGCGGCGAGCTTTTCGTTTGTGTCAATCACTGCCTCCACTGTGCCCTAAGCTGGTCCGTTTGAAAAGTATTTGAAAAGTTTTACTGGCAATTTTGAACGGCTGGCCGCTTGTCAAATCAAAGGCTGTGGTCTATCGTCGCATAATGTGGATGACAAAACATCTGGTGGTTGGCGCGCTGCTTGCCTGTAGCGTGCAATATGGCATCGCTGACACCATCCAGTTGAAGGATAAATCCGCCATCACTGGCAAAATCCTCGCCGAAAAGTCCGATTCCATCGTCATTGACGTGGGTTATACCGCACTGGTCGTCCCCCGCAACGCCATCAGCCGCGTGACCCGGGCCACGGACGCTGCGGCGCCGGTCGCTACGCCCTTGGCCACAGGCCAATTTTATTCCTCGGATGTGCGCGGAACTGTCACCCGCGATGTCAGTTCGCTCGTCAAACAGATCGGCGAATCCGTGGTGCAGGTTCGTACGCCTGAAGGCTTAGGTTCAGGTTTCTTCGTGAATGAGGACGGCTATCTCATCACCAATTTCCACGTCATCGAGGGAGAAACCGAAATTTCCGTGGAAGTTTACCGCCAGCGCAATGGCGATCTCTCACGCGAGACCTACAAGCAGGTCAAGATCATCGCGATCAATAAATTTCACGACCTTGCCTTGCTCCAGATCCAGGACAAGGACGCGCCCAAATTCAAGCCGGTGGTTCTTGGCGGTTCGGATGATTTGAACGTGGGTGACGCAGTCTTTGCCATCGGCAGTCCGCTGGGCTTGGAACGTACGGTGACGCAAGGCATCCTGAGCACCAAAACCCGTGAACTGGAAGGCGAGCTTTATCTCCAGACCAGCACCCAGATCAATCCCGGTAACAGCGGCGGTCCACTCTTCAATCTGGCTGGCCAGGTGGTCGGCGTGACAAACATGAAGATCACCTTGGGCGAAGGCCTTGGATTTGCGATCCCGGTGGAACTGGTGAAAAGCTTTCTGGACCATCGCGATGCCTTTGCCTACTCCACGGACAATCCGAATAATCCGTTCCGCTATCTTGAGCCGCCCACCCGCACCGTGGTGAAACCGGTGGAAAAGTGAAGTCGATCAGCCAGCCAATCAAGGGATTCAATCAGTAGAAAGATACCATAACATGACTACAAAATTTTTGCGTCTCATCACGGCGGCTGTTTTTTTGACCGCCCCTGCCCTGGTTCGCGCGGATATCCCGGCGGCGGAAAACCTGCTGCCGTCAGACACCCTCGGATTTTTCACGGTGCCGGATTGTTCTGCGTTCCGCGCTGCGGCCAAGGTTTCGCCGCAGATACTTTTGTGGAATGACCCGGCCATGAAACCGTTCCATGACAAGTTCATGAATGCGGTGTCCGCAAAATATTTTGCCCCGCTGGAAAAAGATTTGGGCATCAAGGTTTCCGACTTTGCCGATCTGCTCCAGGGCCAGCTCACCGTCGCCTGCACGGCCAATGGTTCCGGCGGACACGACGACATTCCGCCGGGTTTTGAATTACTGCTGGATGCCAAAGGCAAAAGCGACCAGTTAAAAACAGCATTGGCGACCCTGGTGAAAAAATCGACCGACAATGGCCGCGTCTTACGCACGGAAAAAATCCACGGACTCAGCTTCACCGTGATCACCTTGTCCAGCAACGATCTGGCCAGCATCGTGCCGCCGCGCCAGCCGGTATCGGAAATCGGCAGCACACCCAAGCCGGACAAACCGGTGGATATCTATTTTACGCAGTTTCAATCTCTCCTGATCGCAACCAGCTCGCCAAAGGTCGCTGAGGTGACCGCCTCCCGGTTGACCGGCGGAAGCACGCCCGTTATCGCCGATGATTCAGTATTTTCGGCGGATAAATTATCGCAATTTCGCAACTCGCCGACGTATTACGGCTGGTTCAATGGCAAATTGGTGGTTTCCCTGGCCGCCCAGGCGCCGGATGACACTGATTCGGATGCTCCGTCCGCCATGCCAAAATTTTCACCGGCTAAAATTATTTCGGCGCTCGGTTTGAGCAATTTAAAATCTTTGTCGATGGCTATGCGTGAGGCGGCTGACGGCTCTTTTTTATCCCTGCATGTGAGTACTGCGGAAGATGTCAACAGCGGCATCTTCAAGATCCTGGCTTTTTCCGCCAAGGATTCCAGCCCGCCACCATTTGTCCCGGCTGATGCCACGAAATTCTCCCGGTTGCGGATCGACGCCAAGCAAGGCTGGTCTGAATTGCAAAAAGTGGTGGCCGCCGTCTCGCCCAATGCGCTGGCTGGAATCAATTCGGTCATCGACTTGGCCAACTCCGGAGCCCAGCAAAAAGATCCCGGCTTTGATTTGCGAAATAATTTATTCGGCAATTTAGGCGATGATTTTATCAGCTACCAAAAGGCCCCGGCTGGTGAATCGCTTAAAGAAATGTCTTCGCCCCCGGCCCTGACCTTGATCGGCTCACCCAATCCGGATCAAATCGTGCAATCCATCAAAGTGATCGCCGGTATGATCGCACCGCAAGGTTCAGCCGAACCGCGCGACTTCATGGGTCATAAGATCTATTCTGTGGCCCAGCGTTCGGTACGGACGGCAGCCGGCACGGTGACACCCGCGCCATTGTTGATGACTTCCGCGAACGGCTACGCGGCCTTAAGCGCGGACGAAGGCATCCTTTATGAATTTCTCCGCAGTGCGGACGGCAAGAAGAAGCCTCTCGCTGACGCTGCCGGGGTGGCAGATGGCTTCCAACGCGTCGGCGGTACCAGCGGTGGCCTGCTGGGCTACCAGAACCAGCGTGAAGCCATGAAATCCTCTTTCAAAGTCCTGAAGAATCCGGGTGATTCCAGCGCGATGACCAAGCTGTTTCCGCCGGCTTTCCGGGAATTTTTTGATTTCTCGCTCCTGCCGGATTTTGACGCCGTCTCGAAGTATTTTTATATGTCGGTCTACGGTGGCAAGACTACGCCTGCCGGCACGACTATAAATATCTATTCGCCTCGCCCGCCGCAGTTGAACTGAGTACTGGAGTTTTCAGGTGAATATGCCGGCAGAAATCTGCCGGCAAAGTTTACCAGCTTTAGCGACCCAGTCTTCGATTCAGCCGGCCTTGGACATCTTCCATAAATTGGGCCACGTGAGAGTTTACAAACGTCACGATGTCGGCTGATTCATCCTTTACCAGCGGAGTCAGGTCCATGCCAAAAATCATTTGGGATGCGGTATCGGTCGCATGCGATTCAAAGAATGTGGCATTGGCCGCGCGACGTCCCAAAGTAGCCAGGTCATAACGCTTGCCCCCGGCGATCTGGGAGTCAAAAACGCCATTCAGCGCTGCCGCCAGATGGTCATGCCCGCTCACATCCATCGCCATTTTTGAAGCGTCATCCAGCCAGTCGAGATTACGCCAGACCTCACAGCCGATCACCTGCCGGGGTCTTTGATTGCGAGGCAACTCTCGCATTGCCTGCAGAGCGGCGATGGTTACGCCGATATGCGTGTCGTGCTTATCCGCCGGGTTGTGGGTATAAACGATTTCCGGCTGGGTGGCGTGGAATATTTTTTTAAGATCGTTGGCCAGGGCCGCATCAGTGGCGCTTTTGATGGCACTGCTGGAATGATCGAGCTGGATCATCAAGCCGTATTGGCCGGTGATTGCGGCAGTTCTTTGCTCCTGACGCCGGACTGCCATCATTTCGACATCGGTAAAATTTTTGTATTTTCCCGTGCGTGAACTGCCCGCGCCATCGGTACAAGTGACACCACCAAACCATTTTTTTGACTGGCCGAAGCATTCCAGGATGCCCTGAAAAGCCATGAATTCCAGATCGTCCTGATGGGCGCCGACGCCGAGATGAGTGATGCGTTTGAACGCCGCGCCAGCGGGCTTGCCGTCTGGAATAAAAATGTCCGCCGTCCGATGGTGCAATTTCATGTTATTTTTTCATAGCAGGGAGACTGGCTGCCGCCACCGCCTGCCCCACCCGGCGACTCTTCTCATCCGGCACGCGCAGTTCAATTTTTCGGGCCAGCTCAGGAAAATGCTTCTTCAAGATTTCACGCGCTTTGTCGATGACCAGATCGCCGCCCTGCCCTGTAGTCACACGGCCCAGAATCAAAGCCTGCCGGTAATCATAAAAATCGGCATAATGAGCCAGCCCAAAGCCGAGATAGACGCCGATGGTCTCATAAATTTTCACAGCCCGCGCATCGCCCTTGGCCGCGAGACTTTGCACCGCTTTCAACCGCTCCGGCAAATCCATTTTTGGCGGGAGTTTGATTTTCGCCGCAGGCAGCAGCTTGTTTACAGCCTGTTGCGAAAAATACATGACACCGGTGCCTTTATCGCCGGACCATTCGTCCACAGCGGCCGCCGGTTGATAATCTACCGGCGAAAACGCCAGTTCATTTAACCAGCCCGGGATGCGACCTTGTTGATCCATGAAGCCAGCCGCTTCGCTTGAACCCATGGCAATACCCAACATGCCCCGGCTGCCTAGCGACAAGGCCCCGGCTAGCGCCGTCACATCGCCATCGTTCATCACCGTCAGTGGCACGTTCCACTCGCGTTGAAGACGTTTAAAGATTCCCGCCGCTTGGGGAAAATCCTTCCGAGGCACGGCCCGCAACAGCGAGGCGACCCGGATCTCATTATCGACGATGATCCCTGCCGAGCTGCCGCCAATGGCATCCACGCGTGGCAAATGAGCCGCCGCCCGGTGGAGCGCCGAAGCCAGGTGATGATAGTGATAATTGGGATTCGACTGCGTCTTGGGATCCCAGGGCATCTCCTCCGTGAAGACGACTTCACCATCTTTTACCGCCGAAACTTTATAATCACTCGCGCCCAGATCAAAACCGATGCGACAGCCTTTGAGATGACCGCCCGCTATCTGATGGCTTTCCCGGCTGGCTGGAACTTTTTCGGCAGTGGTCAGCACCACTTGAAGCGCGCGCCCATAAGCCAGCGCCATCATCTCACAATCAAACCGCCGTGCCCCACGCATCGAATAAGTCCGGCGGATAAACTCGCCCACGACCTTCGATCCGCCAATGTACAACTTCCACCCGCCACGCGCCCACAAAAGAAATTTAACCAGCCGCTCAACATACAACAACGTAGCCGCCCCTTCCGGATCAATGATGGTTTCGTAGCGCGAAAACAGCCCCTTCTCCCGCTCCAACCCTATAACCAAAGGCACCCCCCGCCCGGATTTCCGAGCGGCATGGGTGTAATGACGGTTGAATAAAACCGCCGGTTGAAATTGTGAATCCAAAGGCGCAGGAAATATGGAATCTCGACTAACGGCGTCTGGAAAAAATTTCATCTCTTTTTCTGAATTATTGCGATCAGCTCAGGCCGCAATTATTGCATCCTTATCTTTCGCGATGACCATGTCATCGGTCCATCATTGCCGATCCGCCCCTTGAATCCCGGCTTCCGCCCGCATCACTGCTGCGGATAGACCAGGATATTATTATGGACCAGCACGATGAGATCATTCTTCTTGTCGCCCGTCACATCGCCCACGGCGACTTCGCGAGGTTCGGGAATCGCATTAGCAGCGCCACGGAAAGTGTGCTGCTCAAACACCTGCCAGCGATTGCCGGGCACCAGCTTGCGTTCAGGGCTGAAATAGACCAGGTCGAGATAGTTTTTGTACGTCTCCATGAAGACAAGCTGCTCACGGCCTGAACCCGTAAGATCGCCGGCGATCAAGTCATTGAGATAACCGTCCTTGATGGGCGTATCGTAGTCATCCAGCTTCGTCAGGTCCCAAACATTCCCGGACAAAGATTGCCACGCCACGGAATTAGCCCCGATGAACGCCACCGCCGGCGACCCCAGCGTGATGGATTGCAGGCTCGTGAAAGTAGCTACGGGCAGATCGATATTTTTGACCACCTGCCACACGCCCGCCTTGTCCCGCTCGCACAACGTCAAACGCTTGTTGTCAGAATCAAACAGGAAAACCGATGGCGTGGCATTGTTGCCGTTGACCACCGCCGTGGCGCCGGTGATGCGCGAATCACTGGAGGCACCGTTGATCTGGTCTTCCACGCGGAATTCCCAGCCGGGCGCATTGGTCGATCCAGGAATCTTCGCCTGCGGTACCAACACCACGGCGCGCACAAAATTTTTCTGCGGCAGCAACAGCTCCGGCTTGCCCTTGCCATCCAAATCCACCGAAGCCAGCCACGGCTGATCCAGCGCACCACCCGGAGGATCTACATCTTCCTCGTCAAAAGAGCCATCCGTCTTTTGCAACATCACTTTGATTTTTTCATAAGGAATGAGGGCGATCAGGTCGGGCAACCCGTCTTGATTCGCGTCCTGGATGGACAGCGACACCGGATTGCTCTTAAAGCTGTCGCTCAATTTTTGCGACTTGGTTTTACCATCCGCCGTACGAGTCACGAGTGAGCGAACACCATCCTTGTCCACAATGGCAGCGAGCACTGGCTTGGCGCCGGGCTTCAAGACACCAGCCGTCATCACCAGCGGTTTGCCGTCTAGCGGAATGACCGTCGGAAACGGCAGGTGTCCGTCCTGGTCAAAATGCGTGATGCCTATGGAATTCTCATCGCGGCTCAACAAAAATATTTCCGGATGCCCGTCTCCGTTCCAGTCCGAAACTGCGATCTGCGAAACGCCCGCCAGGCACGGAAACTTTTTGGCATCCGCCAAAGTCCCATCCACCTGTTGCAGATAAACCGAAAGTTGTCCCGTCGCCGGTTCCGCCACCAACAAATCCGCGCGGCCATCGCCATTCACATCCGCCCACAAAACGCCGCGCGAGCCCGCATCCGTCTTCGTCAGCGGCATGATCTGAAACTGCCCATGCGCCAGGTTGCCAGACAGCACTTCGCCCGGCTTTTGCGTGAACTGCGCCACTTCCGCCCGCCCCGTCGCCTGCACGATGGAGACAACATAATTCGTCTTGTCCCCGGCCAGCTTGTCCATGGTGAAAGAACGGATCGGCAGCGATTTGAAATAAATTTCCGGCCCCAAACGTCCGTCGGCGCTTTGGAGACGGAACCGATACGGCGTCACGCTGTCGAAATCCACCAGCAACAAATCATTCTTGCCGTCGCCGTTCACATCCAGGACTTGCACCGCTTTGGGTGTGCCCGAATAAGGAATCTTCACCGGCTCGGCCAATGTATGATCCGCTTGTTGCGCCAGAAAATATACCGCGCCGTTGTCGCCCAGCAGCACTACATCCGTCAAACCGTCGCCATTCAAATCTCCCACCGCCAGCGCATTCGCGTCCATGCGGCCATCATCGATATGCCAGCTCTTCGGCTCGCTCCAGCCATTCGTGCCCAGGTTATAACGCACGATCAAATCCTTCGTATCGCCAAAATAAACCAGGTCCGGTTTGCCATCCCCGTTCAAGTCCGCCACCGCCAGCGACGCCAGACGTTCATCCGACGGAATGGAATCGATGCGAAAACGTGAATCCGGCGGCAGCTCGTTCAATTCCAGCTTGCGCGTACTGAGCGCATCCACGGCATTCGTTTTGCCAGTACGATTGTAAAGGATCGTGATCTTGGCCCGCAGATTGTTGGCCACCACAATGTCATTCAAGCCGTCGCCGTCCAGGTCAGCTACGTGCAGCAACGAAATGTCCTGGTCGATGGGATAAATTTCCTTGCCGGTGAAACCGAACGTGTTGGTGGTGTCGGCGGCCCGTGTGGAAAAAGTGAAGAGCGCGGCGGTGGCCGCAAGGGCGACAGAAAGACTTCTCTGGAACTGCGTCATCCGCGCAACGTGCCATTCCGGGCCTAAATTGGCGAGATTATTTCTCCCGACAATTTTACCGCGAATACGTTCATTTTGCGTTCATTCTACGCTCACGCCGCATGGCGGCGGTTTAATTCCGCATGTATCTGCGGCTCCATCAGTTCGTATTTTTTGTAGAAGAGAACAGGAATGACGCTCAACGTCAAACAGATGGCCGGCAGCCAGATAAATCCAAACTCAATCGCCTTCAGCGATGCCGCCGTCTGGTCGGCATTCGGCACATACCCGGCAAGGCCCATGATCCACAGCGGAATCGCGCCTCCCAACCCCGCACCCGCCTTCAGGCAGAAAGCCGCACCCACTGCGGCCAGTAAACCCGCAGCGCGCACTCCCGTTTTCCATTCGCCATAGTCCACGCTGTCCGACAACACCGAGAACGGCATCGCCATCGCCATCCCACTGAAGAAAAAGCCGATGAACCAGCCCGCAAAAATGAACGTCGGCACCAAGACGCTTTTGCCGAACCAATAATGAAGGTTGAACTCGTACCCCGATAATGAATGCGCTCCCAGATAAAGTATCAGTTGGCCCGCCACCATCCCAAGCAGGCCCAGCGCCCAGACATTTCGCTTGGAAGTCCATTTGCATAACCACGGCATGGCCAGCGCAGTTCCCAGCGACACCACATCCATCACATAAGCCAGCGCGGTGAGGTCAGCTCGATGCAAACTGTACTGAAAATAATATGAGACCATCGAAACCCGCGCGATGAATCCAATCCAAAAAAGAAAACTGCTGGTGAAGATGATCAGCCAAGGCCAGTTGCCCCGCAGAGCCCGGAACGATGCCCACAAAGGCTCACGTTCCTTTTTCCGCACGGGAATGGTCTCCTTCAGATTCCAGAACGATATCAAAAAAAATACGATCGCCAGGGCGCCGAAGATCGGCAAGGTCAACATGTATCCTCGGCGGTCATCGCCATGGCCGAGCCATTTGACCGTGGGCAGCGCGGTCGCATTCACAGCCAAGGCGCCGATTTTTGATCCCACCATCCGGAAAGAGGTGAGCGTGATCCGCTCATGTGGATTATCCGTCAGTGCTGACAGGATCGAGGTCACAGGTGTATTGATGCCCGTGTACACGACACAACAGCCGATGTATGTGAACGCGGCGTACCAGACCTTGGCGCCGTAACTCAGATCAGGCACTTGGTAAGTCAGCACGCCAAACGCAGCATACGGCACGCATAGCCATAGAAACCATGGACGGCTTTTGCCCCAGCGGCTGTTGGTCTTGTCAAAAATCACCCCCCAGATCGGCGCATCAATCGCATCGATCCAGCGCGCCACGGCAAGGATGGTTCCGCAGGTCAAAGCGGAAAGACCATAAACATCCGTAAAAAATTTACTGAGATACCCGCTGATGATGAAAGTGAAAACCAACTGGCCGCCAATGTCCGGCGCGGCGTAGCTGAACCGGGTACGATAGGACGTTTTGTTCATCCCCGGATCGGGAGTTTACGGCCATTCTTCAGATAGAGCGGAATCTTCTCCAATGGCGCAATAGCTTCAATGGCCTGGCCGCCGGAATATTTTTTGCCTGTCCACGCATCCGTCCACTGCGCGCCCGTCGGCAGATAAACTTTCCGCTTCGTCGCCCCGGCTTTCAGCACTGGCGCCACCAGCAGATCGGGGCCGAACATGAATTGATCATCCACCGCCGCAGCTTTTGGATCATCCGGAAAATCAAAGAACAGCGGACGCATCGGCGGCGCGCCTTTGCTCGCCGCGAGTTTCATCTGTTGCATGATGTACGGACGCAACCGTTCCCGCAGAAACAGCAGTTCGCGGATGATGCCATAGGCGCGTTCGCCAAACGTCCAGACTTCATTCGGACCGCCGCGCGTTGGATCGCTCGTCTCCGGATGCGCCAGCGAACTGTTGCGCCAGCCGTGCAAGCGGAACAACGGACAAAAAACGCCGTACTGAAACCAGCGCACGATCAATTCACGGAAATACGGCGTGGCCACTTCACCGCCAAAAAATCCGCCGATGTCCGTGGTCCACCAGGGAATGCCGCTCAAGCCGATATTCAGTCCAGCCCGAACTTGCTGCCGCAAATCTTCCCACGTGGAATGAATGTCGCCTGACCAGATCGCTGCACCATAACGTTGGCTGCCGGCAAATCCCGCGCGCCCCAGCGAAACGATTTCCTTTTCACCCGCCGCTTTCATCCCATCGTGCAACGCCTGTTGTTGAAACATCGGATACATGCAGCCCACTTCCAGGCCGTTCCCGAGATGATAGCGCACGTTGTCGTGATCATACGTCACCATCTCCGGCTCGATCGCATCCAGCCACCAGACCTTGATGCCATGTTTGAAATAATTTTTACGGACCTTGTCCCAAAGGAACTCGCGCGCCTCCGGATGCGTGCTGTCGAGCAGTCCGGAAATCACTGTATGATTCGCGTTGGAATCGGTGAACTTGATAAAACTGTTCAACCCGCGCTCCGTGCGCACGAGCAGGTTGCGGCGTTCGAGTTCGGCAAAATTTTCGCTGTCTGGGTTCACTGTGGGCCACACAGAAACCATGACCTTGATGCCCAACGATTCCAGCTCCCGCACCATCGCCTTCGGATCCGGCCAGCACGTCGGGTCAAACTTCCAATCACCCATCTTCGACCAGTTGAAATAGTCGATCACGATCACGGACATCGGCAGGCCGCGCTTTTTATGTTCCCGTGCCACCGCCAGCAGCTCGTCCTGGGTTTTATAACGCAGCTTGCACTGCCAAAACCCCGCCGCCCACTCCGGCAAAACCGGCGCGTGTCCCGTCAGGTCAGCGTACCGTTCCATGATGCCCGCGTAACCGTCCCCCGTCGTCACGACATAATCGATCAAGCGCGTCGCATCTGCGACCCATCGCGTCTGCGTGCGTCCCAACTCAACCCGGCCCAATCCCGGATTATGCCAGAGCAAACCATAACCCCGGCTCGAAACTAAAAACGGAATGGAGATCTGCGAATTGCGATGCGTCAATTCCAAGACACAGCCCTTTTGATCCAGCAACCCATGCCGGCGCTGTCCCAATCCGTAAATACGCTCGTCATCATACGCAGTGAAAGCCGCTTCGCAGCGGAATAAATCACCGCCTACCGATTTGAACGTGCGGGACGCGGGATAATTCGTCCGCGCAAAAATCTCCTCCACCACCGGCTCCGTTTGGCCGCGTTTATAAAAACGCACCCGCCCGGATTTGGCATCCACCGTTGCCGTCAATTGACCATTCACCAGTGTGGCGATCCCGGCCTCAATGACCAACCTGGCGGAAATTTTTTTGGTCGGCAGCAGGCTCCAGTCGCGCAGCGGCATTTCCTGCAGCGCCGTGGCCCGCACGCGGATGCTGTCGCGGCCCCACGCTTCAAGCCAGAGGATTTGTTCCTTCCAACGCCAGATCAGGCGCTGGCCGGATTTTTGAAAAGTGGAGATGCTTTCGCTCATGGGTGGCCCGCCTTTAATAACCCATCCAGCCCGTGTCGTGCGAGAACTTCTTGGATCTTTACCGGCACCCCGCGGCGGCACGTTTCCTCCATCGCCTCCAGCAAGCCGATCGTTACCACACCTTCGGTCGCATCCGGCTTCGGCGTTTCACCGGCGGCCACGCAGCGTGCGAAATATTCGATGTAATTCTGATATTCACCTGCGTGATGGCTGTGCCCCTCAAACCGGAAATAATGATCCTCCTCGCCTTCGAAACGTTCGATGATCGATTTCGTTCCCAGCTTCCACGAATAGCGCAGCTCATGATAATCCGCCTGGCTCGCTCCGTTGGCGCATCGCAGGATGCACGTCATGCCGCTGTCGCGTTGCGCTGGAACGGTTGGGCAGGAATACACACCGCTGACCCGCGCGATCTTTCCATTGGCTGATTTCAGCACGAAATGAAATGTGTCATCGTTCTTCAAGCCACCGGCCCGGCCATTTTCGCTCAATGAAGAATATCCCATGACTTCCGAAACATCCGGCAAGTACCAGCGAATGAAATCCGCCGGATGGCTCAACGCGCCAAACAACCATTTGAACATCGGTTGCTTCGCCCACGGCTTTTCCAGGAACCAGCGATGATCCGCATGATACGCCGCTTCGATCGTCGCCAGTTCACCAAATACACCGGTCTGAAAATGCTCGCGTTGCCGCGCAAATGGCGCAAAGAAACGCGAACTCTGCCCCACCATCACCTGTTTGCCGGCTTGCTTTTGCACCGCCAGCAATTCCTTGGCTTGCGAAAGATCGTTCAGAAATGGCTTGGTGCAGATGACATGCTTGCCCGCCTGCAATGATTTGACGACATGCGTGGCGTGCAGATGATCCGGCGTGTAGATTCCCACGACTTCCACCGCTGGATTGGCCAGCAGCGCGTCGAACGATGTCGTGAAACAATCGAGATTGAACTCACGGCAACGCTCGCGGCCCAGTTGTTCGTTGATATCGCACAACTGTTCCACCTGCCACAGCTCGCTGTTGATGCCGGCGGAAATGATGCTGCGGCCTTCTCCTAGGCCCAGCACACCAAGACCAAGTTTCTTCATGATGTGAGCGGAACGCGCCGCTTACTTCTTTTCCGCGGGGAATGGTCCGTATTTTTCCGGTGAATCACCGGCGCGGTCATAGACATTCTTCCCATCCTTGATGAACGGCGTGGCCATGGCCCACGGCTTGCCATCCGGCCGCTTGATCGGCGCGCCGCTGTACTGCGGCAGATAAACGCGGCGCATGCGGTCGGTCTTGTTCGGTCCGCTGCGATGAAAAACATAGCTGTCGAACGCCACGATGCTGCCCGCCGGCACGATCAACGGATCACCCGGATCAGGTCCCGTGTAGCCGATCAGATCGTTGCTGCCTTCTTCTTTGACGTGATCGATGATCTTGTTGCGTGTGCCCGCGCGCGAATGCGGCAGGATGTACACCGTGCCGTTCTCTTCGTTCACCGCGTCCAGCGTGCACCAGCAGGTCACGTAAGGCTTGTGGTCCGTGCTCGGGTCATACCACTTCACATAACCGCTGTCCTGGTGCCAGGAAAATTTCATACCCTGCTCCGCGCCCTTGACCACCCATTGCTCGTGGAACAACTGCGCTTCCGGCCCCACCGTCGCCTCGGCCACCTGCGCCATCAAGTCGCTGAAAACAAACTTCCAAAGCCGGTTGCTCAGGCGGTAACGGTTGTTGATGAAATAACGTTTGCCGCGATGGCTGATGCCCTCGGACTGCACGCCCTTGGCGTCCATGATGGAATCATAATAACCGAGGTAATAGGAGCATTCCTCGCGGAGCATCTCAAGCATGTCGGGCGGAATCACGCCCGGCAAAATCATGTAGCCCTCTTTTTTATAAAGTTCGCGTTGGTCGGCTGGAACGATGGATTTCATACTTCCAGCCTAGCAAAACCCCGTTTTGAATCTTCTCATTTTGCCATTGTCTTGTTATCATTTTTTGTCGCCATGCGCCAACGCCTCAAACTCCCCGCCGGCCTGGATGGAAACCTCTGGCATTACCGCCAGCGGGGCCGGGCCAACGCGATGCACCATCACGCGGAACTGGAGTTCAATCTTGTCACCCGCGGCACCGGCCTCTATCTGCTGGCCGGGCGCAAATACCAAATCCGCCGCGGCGACCTCCTCTGGCTCTTTCCTGCCCAGGAACATGTGCTCGTGGAACAGTCGCCGGATTTTGAGATGTGGATCGGTGTGGCCAGTCCAAAAACCGTGCGCCGCATCGCCATCGACCCCGGCGCCAAGCTGCTTCAACGCGCCAATCCCGCCGGCGAATATTGCCGTCGCCTGCCCGAACCCGATCTGGCCGGGCTGGAAATTTTGATCGCCGGCATCGCCAATTTGCGCGAACATCCCGGCCTGTTCAATGCCGGTCTCGGCTACGCCCTGCTCGCCGCGTGGCACCAGTTCGAACGCGCTGCCGATGTCCCCGTCCACGATGTCCATCCCGCCGTGGAACGCGCCGCCCGCCTCATCCGTGACAAGGACAATACCCTTGGCCTGAATGAACTCGCCCGCCTGTCCGGCCTCAGCGCTCCGCGTTTAAGCCGCCTGTTCCGGCAACAGACCGGCATTGCCCTCGTCGGGTTTCGCAACCGTCAACGTGTGGAAAAATTTCTCGCCCTATATGGCACCGGCCAGCGATTGACCATGTTGGAAGCCGCGCTCGAATCTGGATTTGGCAGTTACCCGCAATTCCATCGCGTCTTCAAACACGTTATGGGCTGTTCACCGGGAGATTATCGGCGACGCTAGAGCAGCCTTGCCGTCAGCTTGTCAGTTTTTTCCAAAGCTGATCGATATGCTCCCGCACCACTTGGGCATCTTCCCAACTGTTTGGCGCCGTGGACAATCCATACCCGCCCAGCACCGGACCGAGTTCAGGACAGATAAAAATTTCCCGGCTGGTATCGCGATTCCCCGCCAGCCAGCATTTCAAAATTTCTTCTGCAAACGGCAGCCACTCCTGAAACTCTTTCGTGAGATTTCCTCGCCCATCCGTGACGGGCACTTGAACGTGATGACCGTTGAACGGGCGAAAATGGAATTGCTGGCCATATTGGATCAGATCGGGCCGCACCAGCAACCGCTTGGCAAAATTCTCCGGCACCAGATGTTTGACCACGGCAAAATGTGAAAAGTCCCAGGACAGCCGTAGCAACCGGCCCGTCTGCTTTTGGTACGCGTCACACAAGGCATACGTTTTCTCCGGCGTTTCCGTGCAGGTCCCGCGATGCGTCTCAATCGCCGGCTCCAACCCAAGCTGCTCCCCTGCCCGGTTCAAGACCAGCGCCAGCTCCAACGCTTCCGGCGTCAGGACCTCGTCCGCCGCCAACTGCACATTGACCTGAATCGCCCCACAGTCCTTTTGCTCCTGAAGCAGCCTGTGAAAATCGGACGAATTACCCGACGCCATGCCGCCGACAAAAGTTAACCCGTTCTTTTTACAACTAGCGTGCAATTCCGGACTGCCACCCCAACAAACGCCGTCAAATCCCGCCGCCTTCATCGCGGCCAGTTTTTGATCCAGCGGCCATTCAGCACCCGCCGCCGGATGCTCCATAAACGTCCACAGATTGGCGATATGCCGCAAGACCGGCTTGCCTGAGATCGGGGTGGTCATGCTCAAGTCACTTCGCCGACGCGTTCGTCGCGGCCGCATCAGCCGCCTTGGCCTTTTCCGGATGGATGCCCTGCTTGGAAAGGAAGTTGTTGATCTTGCCTTTGTATCGTTGGAAAACCGCCGTCTTTTCTTCGGCGCTGCCACCATCCATCGCCTCTTCGCGCGCTTGCTTGAGCATTTCCAGGATCGCTTGCTTGTTCGCTTCACTCAGGTCGGGATACGATGCGCGATACCCGGCAAAAGTGAACTGCACCTTGCCATACGTCATCTTGTCTTTGACCTGATCGATTTGTTCCGGCGTCAGATTCATCGCCAGATCCGCTAGAAATTTGTTATGGATTTCCTTCAAACTGGCACGAATCGTCGCCACCGCATTCGTATCCTTCCGGGACGCTTTCAGCTTGGCATCGTTTTCGTCGTGCCACGCTTTCAAGGTGCGATACTGGCCCATGATCGTATCATGCACCTTCCCCGCCTTGGCCTGATCTTGCAGCGCCAGCACCTTCAGGATGTCCGCTGTGCGACCTTCGATGGCCTTCGTATATTTTGCCTCAACCTGTTCCGGCGTTTGGTTGGTGTCCGAAGCGGTAGATTGGCCAACCGTAGTAAAGGAGGTTGCGGCGAACGCAAAGGCTGCAAATGCGATGAGTAATGTTTTCAGTTTCATTGTTTAAAATTTAGTTTTCAGGCTTTTGCGCTAGCAGACCGTCCAGGATTTCGCGCGATACTTTGATGGCCGTGCCATGCTTGTGGCCCTCCGGCACCGAAACCTCGGATGTCACATCCTTGAAAGTTTTGAAATCGCGGGTGGACATCGCGCCGTAGATATTCTTGCGATAGGCGTCAAAATAAATGAGCCAGTCATCGCCCACTTTCAACGCACACGGCCCCTCCGTGTACTTGTAAGTGAACAGCGGTGAAACATCTTTCCACGGACCCAGCGGTGTTTTCCCGAATGCCACCCGCAAGGCCAGCGCATTCCGCGAATTATCCTTGTTCACGAGCACATAGTGCTTCCCATCCTTCACGATGAAACCGTCGATCGCACTGTAATCCGCATCCAACAACAATTTCTCCGGCGTGAAGTTCGTGAAATCCTTGGTCGTCGTGTAATACAAACGCTGGTTGTTATTCGTGGCTTCAAGGTGATTCGGAAAGCGCCCCGGAATCGTGGACGCCCAAAGGATGATGTATCGACCGTGATCATAAAACAGTTCCGGCGCCCACACATTGATTGTGGTCGGCTCATTGGTCATCACCGGCACAAATTGCTGCTCGGACCAATGGATCAGATCCTTCGAGCTTGCATACCCGAATCCCCGGTCTCCATGCCAGCCCGCCGTCCAAACCAGCCGGAACACGCCATCCGGTCCCCGCAGCAAACTGGGATCACGAAACTGTTTGTTCGTTCCCACATTCGCGCTCAGGAAAGTTCCCGGCACATTCGTCCAATGATACCCGTCAAAACTGTAGAGGAAGCGAAGATATTTCTGGTCCGCATTGCGGAAGGACGTGAACAGATACACCGAATCATCATTCGTCGCCACCGCATCCGCAGCCCTCGCCTGTGAAACAAACACAACCGGCAGGGAAAGCGCCAGCATCACCGCCAGAATGATTTTCCGGCCACACAACAAATTTAAATTCAACAAAATTTTCATCAGATAGAACGCACTGCCTCAATCCGCTCGCGGCAACCACACGGACATTTCCGACCGCCCGCGATTTTGCCAGACGGAATAAGGGATGAACTTCACCGCCACCGGCTTTCGCTCGGCAGGTTGCACCTCGCGATACAATTTGCCATGCCAATCCACGTCCGGCCTGGCCACCGCATTACCTTCCAGCACCACCACGCCAGCCAGCAGATGTTGATCAAATCGCGCCGCCAGTTGCATGTCCGCTGGAATCATCACATCAGACATGCGGACACCCTTCGGCAAGTCCGGCGACTCCAGGCAATAAACCACCGGCCCGCGCTGGACGGCAACCTGGTTCACATCATCTTCCACCAGCGGGTTGGCCTCCATCAAACGCACCGGCATGGGCAGGTCCAGATCGATAACATCACCCGCCTGCCATTGACGGCGCAATTCTAAATAACTTCCCGGCTCCGGCGTTTGATCAACCGCGGCTTGGTTCACCATTACGTTGGCCGCACTGCCCCAGCCTGGGATACGCAACTTGATCGAAAATTCTTTAGCGCCACAATCAATCAGCTTCAGACGCACCCGCCCGCTCCACGGATAATCCGTTTCTTGCGTCAGCTTGACATGCTGCCCATCCGGCAATTTCGTATCCAGTGTGTTACCACCATAAAGATTTACCCACACTTTGCCGTCGCTGACCGAGTAAGCATAATCGGCCGATTCAGCAATCGTGCGTACCAGGTTCGGCGGGCAGCAAAATGAAGTCACAAACGGCACCCGCGTCCGCGACCAGCGCAACGCAACCGGTAGCGGATCCGTCACGCGCAACGGGTTCGTGTAGAAAAAATTCGTTCCGTCCAAGGCCACCCCTGAAAGCACACTATTATAAAACTCCAGCTCTACGACATCCATGAATCGAGCCTCGCCAGTGGCCAGAAACATGCGCCAGTTCCAAAGCGCGTTGCCGATATTCGCACACGTTTCGTTATGCGCTGTGATATTGGGCAGTTGATAATCCCGTCCATACGCCTGATGCACCCGCGTGATATCTTTTTGATCCGATGAACCATCCGGCGAAGCGCCGTCATACAGCGCCCCGCAGCCGCCGGTGATATACATCTTTTCCGTGACCACATTCGTCCAGATGGCCGAAATCGGTTTCCAGAGATTGGTGTCACCCGTTTCCAGGTAAAGATCCGCTGCCCCCGCATACAAATAATTGGCCCGTACCGCATGACCTTCCGCCTCGTTCTGTTTATCCAGAGGAATCCGATCCTGATTGTCGCTACCCCCATCCTTCACCAAATTTCGCATGGCTAGGAACTTCTTCGCCAGCGCCAGGTAACGCGGATTTCCGGTGACGCGGTAAAGCTCCACGATGCCCATGTAATGCGACGGGCAAACCGAGTTCGCCGCCAGTTCCGGCGTAGGATTGGTGAAAGCCTCGCTCAGGCAATCCGCCGCGCGACACGCGATATTGAGAAAATTCGTTTTTCCGGTGACGCGATAATGCACACTCGCCGCCGTCATCAACTGGCCCAGGTTATAGACCTCGAAATAACTCCGGTCGCGGAACGGCGCGATGTTTGAATTCGTCTCCCGCTGATGCAATTGCACCCACGTATCGATGTAGCCATTCGTCCGTTGCGCCTCGCCGATCACCGTGATGATGCCGTCCAGTTCGCGTTCCAGGTTCGTATCCGGCGTTGTCGCCAGCGTGGCCGAAGCGCCTTCCAAAAATTTATAAAAATCTCCGTCGTTGAACGATGCCCCGTGCGGATGCCCATTGGTCAGCCCAGCGAGAATTTGAAAATTGCGGAAGAACTGCGAATAATTCGTTCCCTCCATCAGCCGCGCCATGCTCGGCACCATCGACGTGCGGCACATCTCAAACCGGTCCGCCCAAAACCCCTGCGTCCAATGCACTTCATCCAGTCCTACCGCTTGCACCTTGGCATAAGGACTCGCGCTCGTGTCCGTGATGGCCTTGTCCGCCGCCAAAACTGGGCATGACATTGCGAACAGTCCCGCCAGCATCAGCAGCCAGCCGCATAGGAACGGAAAACCAAACCGCGCACGATTCATAGTCATTTGGAAACACCCCCATGAGCATCACGTTTCGTGATTTGAACCGACTGCGGCACGATACCCAAAATCACAAAACTCCCCTGCCCGATGAATTCTAATTTTTGGCGGCCCGCATCATAACGAAAAGCATGGATATCAAGACCCGGACAATCCTGCACGGTCGCGGCATTTTCGATGACCGCATCCACTCCGCCTCGTTCGTCAGCTTGCGCAGCAAATTCCAGCTTCGGCACCTGCAGCCACGTTTTTTTGTCCGATTTAAAATATCCCACCAACACTTGAACCGGCTCCTTCACTTCGATCTCAATCGGCCCCAACTGACCACCCTTGGCCGCGTTGTGTGAAAAACGGATTCCCGTCAAGCCGTTCAGTTCCGGTGCCAATTGCTCCAGCTTATATTGCCGGTCGGTGAACGGCAGTTCGCCAACCTTGACCGTATAACTTTCTGCGTTCGTGCTGATTACTTTAAAGAAAGCGGATACCAGCGGTGTGACTTTGGAATCATCCACCGTAGCCGCCGTTGTCAGAGTATTGGTTTCCTGCTCCAGCTTGGAAACCTTCGCTTGAAAATCCGTGAATTCCTTTTCGTACATCGGCACCAGTTGCGACCAAAGATAATTGGCCGGCTTGCCTTTCAATCCGCCCGAGACGGGAATCTTCCGTTGCGAAGTCTGCATGCCGTTCGCGAACAGATAATTGGTCGAAGCGATGGCCGCCAGGTACCGGTATGAATCGAGGCTCTGGGACAGATTGGTTTCCGCCGCCTTCATATCATTGATATTATGGCTGTAATTGTAACGCAGCACATCCGTCGCCGCGGCCACTTTGGCCGTGTAAAACTGATTCAGAAAGAAAAGGCACAGCATGTCCGTCTGCAAACGGACGGCTTCATCATGATTTTTGGTCACCAGCGGCAACGCCTTTTCCGCCGAGGCCAAAGCTCTCTCTGAGTATTGATGCGTCTCGTTCAGAATGGATACCGGCGTTTCTCCGGCGTGCGGTTCGTGATTCCATTCCTTCTTCACATATTCATCCAGACGCTCGCCGGGCGGCGCTTGCGATAACCAAAGATCTTCAATAGCGCCGAATTTATCCGGCTTCACCAATTGATCCAGCGTCATGCCCAGCGACAAAGTCTGGCGATTCCCTTCCGTGATTCCAAATCGCCGGATCAGGCGCGGCGCGACTTCGCCCCCGGCATTGTAAGCCGCCAAAATCATTTCTGCCGCGCCGGCATCACCGTAAAAATCCGTCAGCCGCGAAATCCAATAATTATGATCTTCCTTCTCCGGCACATCCGGATTCCACGCATAGCGCGCCCACGCTTCAAACCAGATCCAGTCTCTCTTCCATTGCAACAACGGCGGATCGGTATTGTCCGGCGAATAAGGCCAGTTCCAGTAAGACAACGGATAAAGATGCAATCCGGTCGCGCCCAACCGGTCGCGTGCCGCCTGCATGCATTTTTTGATGAACTCCTGATCACCGTACCGGAAAGGTTCCAGGTTGGATAAGATGTGGATGTTCACCAAATGCGGCCCCAGCTTCGCCATGTGCAATTGGATCGCCTGATCCTTCCCGCGCGGTTCCCAGGTGGTCAAGGACTCGCCGTTATATTTGGATTCGGTAAAAATATTGGTATAGACCCCGTACGCCGCTGGCATGATGGCATCCGCATCCATTGCATGAGTGCGGATGACCACCGGTGGTTGCTCCTTTAAACCGGCCGCGCGCATCCCGTTCAGCACACCGGGCAAGATCACATTCGTGCACCACTCCAATTGATTGGGCGTACCCTGCAACGCTTCACCCAAACAAACCATCAAACCCACGTTCGGATAATCCCTCACAAATTCTGCGATGGACTTGCGCGTGTAATCCTCCGTCAACGGTGTCGGCTTGGAAAGCTGGGTGGAAATGCCGTTCGTCTCCGCAAATGGTTTCGAGACGATGATGTTGTAAAACATCTGTACCAGCCAGATACCGCGCTTGTCGCACTCCTGCGCCAGCCAGCGGAATTGCACCTGATTTTTTTGAAAAACATCATCCGGCACTTCCACCGCGTAAGGATAATCCTTCAATCGCACGAGCGAAGCGAACGGATGCCCGCTCCACAGGTACAAAGTGTTCATCCGGTTGGCCGCCAGGAAATCCAGATATTCCCGCCAAAGCGCCTGGTCATAAAACCACGGGAACAGATCCGGCGTATACGGATATTCATACACATGCCGCCCCGGCAGGATATACGTCTTCTGCATCCCGATACAGGTCCCCCGCAAAGCGAACGCCGGCTTGTCCGTCACACTGATCGTCTGCGGAAATTTCCCCGCTTCACGGATTCGCTTCGCCAGTTCCAGGCACCCATACAACGCCCCCGAGTCACCGCCTCCTAAAATGGTTAATGCGCCTGCATCACCGTTGATTAAAAAACCTTCTTTGACCAAACAACCAGTAACGCTGATTACCACCCGTTCCCCCTGCGCTTGAGGCGAAGCCGACGCTTGAACAACAACACTTGCCCCGATCTGTTTTAATGCTGCTGCCAGTTGTTCAGAGCCAAACCGCACCCGCGGCGCCGCGTTCGATGCTACGACGATGGAAACACTCTCCGCTCGCACCGAAGTTCCCATCAACCCGGCCAACCATAAGCAAGCCAGCCAACTGCGACAAATCGTCGCCAAACGGCAAACGCGGCCAGACCCGAAAAAATGGGCTAAAAAACGGTTCATGCTGTATCCCCAGATGATTCGCCAAAACCCTTCAGAATGAAATATGAAAAACGCCAAAGAAATTTCACATTCTGCCAATGAGACCTTCCAACTTCGCTTCGACTCCGGCGCCGTACGCTTTAAAAATAAAAAAAGGCCGGAAATAAATCCGGCCTTTTAAACAACAAACAGCTTCACCGAAAATTTTAACACCAGCCCGATCGCCAAACCGTCACAAAGGAGTGAACTTGTTGAAAATATGATCCCTTGGGCTCAGCATTTCTGCCATTTCATACGGTGTATATAGGCGTGATGCGGTGTATTTCACCCTCGTCGTTTTGGACGTCTTCACGACCGAATCCGTAAAACGTGACAGTTCATTCTGATGCGCTTCCTCCGCCAACATCGGCCACGGGGCCGGTTCCATTGGGTAATCCGCCGGATTTGGTTCAGGGCATATTTTCATCATAGATGCTCCTCAGATGTTTTGAGAGTAACTCCCGCACTGCCTTCCAACAACAGCCCATTAGGGAAGTCGTTTGGTTTAAATGCACCCACACATTGGTAACGAGCACGCACTGAACTGCTTGGACAAATATGCTTTGACCCGCGGCAGGATTTGGCCAAACTAAAGCGTGATTCTTCGGACCACCCAACGTCCTCGCCCTCAAAGCCATGAGCGGTAATTTTTCCGCCTCCGTACCAACCGGTCGCGACATGGAGCGATGGCAAAAAGCCCAGCAAGACCTGCTTCGCGGACGCTCCGATCTGGCCTTAACTGTTTACTACGACCTTCTTAAAAAGTTTCCCGATATCTCTGAATTATGGTTTGAATTGGGCCTCGCCGGCACCAAGGAACTCGATTTCGACCTCGCTGATCGGGCCTTTCAAAAAACCGCCGAACTTACTCCCTGCAATGTTTCCATGCGCATTCTGCTGGGCCAGCAGTATCATCAGCTACGCCGCATGGATCAGGCGCGAACGTGTTTTGAACAAGCTGCCGCCATGGATGCCGATTCCATCCCGGCCCAACTGAGCCTCGCCGACTGGTACGAACGGGAACGCCGTCTCGATGCTGCCTGGTCTTGCGTAGAGGCGTGTGCCGCCCGACACCCACAGAATGCCCAAGTCCTCTGTTTCCGGGCCACCTTGCTGCATCGTCAGGGTAAAAGTGCTGAGGCAGAAAAAGTTTTGCGTGCCTTGCTTGCTCTCAGCACAGCCGATGCAAATGCTCAGTATGGCATCCGGCATCAACTGGCAATGGTTTTGGATGACCTCGGCCAACATGCTGAAGCCATGCGTTACCTGCACGAAGCCAAAGCGATATTACGCGCTTCCGCGAATACGGCCCGCATGGAACAAATCTACGATCAGGCCGACCGCCGCCGTCGTGCACTAATATCCGAACTAAAGCCGGAGACCATTCAGAAATGGCGCAAAGAAACCGCAGCTTCTCGCACTGGACTTGCGTTTTTAGGTGGTCACCCCCGAAGTGGAACTACCCTGCTCGAACAAATCCTTGGTGCGCATCCGGATATTGCCGCCTTCGATGAGCCCATGGCCTTTACCCAGGAAGTTCTGGATCAACTGGCGCCACTGGAAGGCCCGGCGCTGACCTTAAAAAATCTCGATCATCTGGCCGCCACCCGCCGCACCCGGCTTCAAGACCGCTACTTTAAAAACCTGTTCCGCGAGAATACTGGCGCCGCGAAAAACCCGGTATTATTGGACAAAAACCCTTCCCACACTGCCTCTATTCACCTATGGCTGCGGGTTTTTCCCGCCGCCAAAATCATCATTGCCCTGCGCGATCCCCGGGATGTGATCATCAGTTGTTTTTTCCAAAATCTGCAACTGAACACCACCAACGCCAATTTCCTGACTCTCAAACGCACCGCCAAACATTACGCTGACCTCATGGACGTTTGGTTGCGTATGCGTGAACTGGGTGGCTTTGAGTGGATCGAAAGCCGTTATGAAGAAGTGGTGAAAGCCATGGAGCCCGAAGGCCGTCGCGTCACTAATTTTTTGGGACTGGAATGGCATTCCCAACAGGCCGCGTATTACGAATCGGCACAGAAGAAATTTGTCTTTGCCCCCACGTACAACGAAGTCACGCGCCCTGTGCATCAGCGGGCAGTCAACCGCTGGCAACAACATGCGGACGTTCTGGAACCGCTGCAAAAAAACCTGTCAGCCTATTGCCGCGCATTCGGATACGAATAAAGCTGCCAACCGCCCTGCGCCCGTCCCATTAATTCCTCAGAAATTTGGCCACGGCTTCCGTCCGGGTACGCACTTGAAGCTTTTCATAAATACGACGGATGTACGTGTGCACCGTTTCGTAGCTGATGCTGAGCTTTTCACCGATTTCCTTGTAGATCAACCCCTGCGCCAGCAGATCCAACACCTGCTGTTCGCGTTCAGAAAGAGCGGACAATTCATCGGCCGCCTGTTGTGCGCCGGCCGATTTCTGGAAAGACAACACCACTTTGCGGGCAATATGGGTGGTCATCGGTGAGCCACCACGTTGCACATCCCGGATGGCTTCGAGTAATTCCTTGGCCGGTGTACGTTTGAGCATATAACCGCTCGCGCCGGCAGTCAGGGCGTTGAAAATATTTTCCGTATCCTCGTATACGGTAAGCATCATCACTTGCGTGCCCGGCAACAAAACCTTTAATTGCCGGACACATTCCACGCCGTTCATGCCGGGCAGATTAATATCCATAAGCACCACGTCGGGCTTTACCTTGGGCAAACCGGCGAGCGCGTCCTCGGCGCTGCCGTAATCGCTGGCAAAGCGGAAGCCGTCCGAGCGCGCTATGACCCGGGCCAGGGTACCGCGCAATTTGTCATTGTCTTCAACGATGGAAACAGAAATTGGCATTGGTTTTTCCGGAAATAGATTATGGTTTTGGGCGCGCAATGGGAACTTTTAGTTGCACCACAGTTCCACCCGCAGGACCGGGGCTGATCTCAAACTCGCCATGCACTTCTGTGAGCCGTTTACGCATGTTTTTCATGCCGTTCCGCAATTGTTTGGCCGATATATCACCCAATCCTTTGCCATTGTCTTCGATGCTCAAAATGAACAGTTCCGCTTCCAGCCGCAGACGCACCCGCGCTTCAGTGGCTCGAGCGTGTTTCACCACGTTATTTACCGCCTCTTTGAACGCGAGAAAAACATTGTGGCGCACCTCGGGCAAAATCGGAGCCGGCGGCAGGTCAGGTGGCAATTCAGCCCGATAACTTATGTCTGCCAGCGCAAAATAGTCCTGTGCATATTTGCAGGCGTAATTGGCCAACCCTTCCAGCGTGTCATTGGCCGGATTCACCGCCCAGACAATTTCATCCAGCGAATGTGTCGTTTCGCGGGCAGTTTCGCAGATCTGTCGCGCGTGTTCCTCCACTTCAGCGGGCAATTCCTTGTCCGCTTGCGCCATTTCACCCAGCAATGTCACCTGTGTCAGGTTTGCTCCCAATTGATCATGCAGATCGCGCGCGATGCGGGCGCGCTCCCGCTCGATCAATTCCTTCTGATGGAGGGCGCGCACTTCGCGCTTCAGCTTGGCTGTTGAGATCAGATAAATGATTCCCGCCAAAGCGCCCAGAAAAATCAAGATACTGATGGTGATAAATCCCGGTTTACGCCAGAACGGCGGTTCAACCGTGATGGCCAGCGTGGCGCCGGCTTCATTCCAAAAACCATCTTCATTTCGGGCTTCCACATGAAAAACATAGTTGTCCGGTGGCAGTTGTGAGAAATACGCTACATGCGCATCGCCCAAGTCGGTCCAATTTTTGTCGTAGCCCTCAAGCTTATACCGAAAATGCACAGCGAGCTTCGCATGTTTGGGAGCCGAAAAATCCAGTGCCGAAAAATGGATTTGTAATTGCTGGTTTCCCGGCGTCAATGTGATGATCCCGGGCCACGTCGAACTTAAAGGATTGCTCTTCTGTTCCACGTCATCCACCAGCACCGATTCGATCACTACCGGCGGAGGGTTCGTATTTGATTTCAACTCTGCCGGATCGACCGACACCAGTCCCTCGGTGGTCGGGAACCAAAATTTTCCAGCACGCGTACTCAGCACCGCAGGTTGTGCCCCAACCGAACATTCGCGGGTCAGGTAAGTTCGACTGGAGATGATTTTAGGAGGGCCAGCCGCCGAACCGGTTAAGCTCACTCGCATCAGCCCCTCATAAGATCCGATCCATAGATTGCCCTTGTCATCCTGCGTAAAATACCCGATGTCGTCCACATCCATGCCATTGGTTGAAGAATATTGCGCCCAGTTTCCCTGAAAATAACGGGCCAATCCATGTTCGGAAGTACCCACCCACAGAGCCCCATCAGTACGATCAATCAACAGGCAGGAAATATCGCTAACCGGTGCCGCTGCGCTTGCGATCTTCCCATCACGCATGACATACAACCCGCCACCAGCAGTCCCAATCCATAGATTTCCCGCAACATCATCCATCAACGAGGAAATGGAATTCTGCGGAAGACCGTCGCTGTTTGAAAAAATCTTCCAGCCGTCTTGCCCATGACGACACAATCCATTTTCGGTGCCAGCCCATACAGTACCGTCACGACCCTGAAATAGTGAAAAAACTTGCTGGCCGGCGGTTGCCAGCTCGGAAACCGGTTGAAAACTTCCAGCGTCAAAACGAAACAATCCTTCTCCCAGCGTACCCGCCCACACTTGCTGTTTTCCATCCACCAATACCGACCACGCATTTGAACCGCGGCCAATGCCATATATATTGACGGAATTGCTGAGGGCATAAGCGAGTCCATGCGCATTATAAGCCACCCACAAACCGCCTGACGCATCTTCGGCGGCAGATTTAGCCACGCCATCCGGCAAAGCTGAAAGAGTGTTGAAATAATTCTTTTCAACGCGGCAAAGTCCGCCGCCATCTGTTCCTACCCATAGATTGCCCTCCCGATCAAAACAAACTGACAGTACGAAGCTTTGCGAAATATTATCATCAGGTGTGATATGATGCCAGGCACCCGTTTTATCGACCCAGAAGACACCATTTCCATGGGTGCCCAATACTAATCCCCCCTGCCCATCCGAACAGGCTGCTGTCACATTGGCGTCAATGGTAAGAGATTTGCCGGAGGCAGGAAATACCAAGGCGACATCCGAGGCATCCCACGGCGTCTTCCCCATATTACTCTGCAATTGATCGCCCGACCATCTTTCAACCCGCCCGCTCTGGACATGCCAAAAACTGGTGGCCGACTCTGGAACCACTAGATGATAAGCCCGCCTGAAAAGTTGTTGCCAAAATTCCGCTGAAATATCCGGCTTCAGATTCAACGAACCATTCTTCCAGCAAAATATATGTCCGTCAGCCGCGCAAAACCAGACGGCCCCCGTCTCATCCTCCCAGGCATAAGTAACCCGGCCACTCGCTCCACCGGTATCAAAATTTTCTAGCTTTCCGTCTTTGATCCGGCACAGACCCGAAGCACCCGTTCCCGCCCACAGATCGCCTGCCTTGTCCTCGTATAAAAATACGACCCGGTCTCCGGGAAGGCCCGGCGTGTTATTGACATTGAAGACCGTAAAGTGACTGCCATCAAAACGTACCAAACCATTCAAAGTACCCAGCCAAAGATAGCCATCATGCGTTTGCGTCAAGGCAATGACCGAACTTTGCGGCAGCCCCTCCGCCGTGTTCCATGAGTCCACGATAAAGGGGGAATCACCGGCCCGGCACTGTCCCAAAAACAACATCGCGGCCAGGGTGATGAACCAAAAATGGATTCGGAGTTTCAATCGTTGTGCCACAGAATAAGGGTTTTCGGCAGAAGGAAAAAGATTTTTAAAAACGCTTGCCGGTGGCATGGGACAGGCTACGTTTGAGCTGCCCCTAAAAACGGCGTTCCGTTTCTCCTGTCGAGAGATGGTCCGCGGGCTGGCGAACCAACCGTGTGCACGCCAGCCCGTTTTTGTTTCCGCATCCTTTTCTCTTTTCAGCCTATATCTGCTCGACGGTCACAGCTTTGCCGGTCGGGGCATCAGGCCGGGTCCTATAAATCACGTCCACCACGTTGCGCAAAAATTGTTCGTCCGCCACCCCGTCCAAAGCCTCGGCCGGAAATTCCACTTTGGAGCGGAAATGCGCCGCCAGTTCGGCAAACAGTTCCACCCGTGCCACCAGCTCGAACTCTTCCCGGCGCAGCAAGGATTGCAGTGCGATAGCCGCCTCGACCGGCGATACATTTTGACGCAGCCGGGCCGCTAGATGTGGAAACTGGCGAAGCGAATTATATTTCCCCGCCAGCAATTGGCTCAGATCGGGTTCTGACACGAAAGCATTCCGGATGACCACCGTGTTGGCCGCAATGTCTCCCAACCGCTGGCACTGTGGATTGAGCCAGCAAGTCACCCCGCCCACAAAGTAAAAGAACGGCAATGAATCCACGAACCGCAACAGGTTCCGGACAACAATCTGGTTGAATTGCAAACGCATGCCCTCCACATCCATCACCCGCAGCCTGAACAGCCGCTTGCCCACAGTCTGTCCGCGCCAGTTCCACTCAAAGAAAATACCGTACCCGATGCTGATTACGAAATAAGCCAGGATATATAACGCCATGGCAAAACCAAAACCGACCGCCGCCAGCCGCATCAAAATCATGCCCGCGACCGTAAGCGCTGCCATGATACAAAGCTGGTCAATGAAACAGGCCAGGAACCGCGTGACCGGTCCGGCCAGTAATTGTGAGAACACAATCCCTTCCGGGGTGCGGATGACAAGCGTGCTGGTTTTCATACGCTGGATTTACCTCCTTCCGCCGTGGCCGCTCCCGCGGATTTCGCAGTTCCGGATTTTCCTAGAAACAGACACAGCAAAGTCAGCTCAACGCAACCAAAGGCGATCTTTGCGGCATACGGGATGACCGGCTCATGATATTGGGAAAGAAAAGCTTCGATGAAACCGGCCCAGATCAGCATCAAGCCAACGCCTGAGATCAACGTGGCCAGATCGCCTGAAATCTCCCGCAACCGCTTTCTGACCGGCGTTTGGCTGCCGCGACCGATCAAGGCAAAGGCCAGGATCAGACCGGCCTGCCCGGCGATGAGAATGGCCGGTATTTCAATCACCCCGTGCGGCATCAGCCAGCCCAGTAAAAATTTTGTTTCGCCCGCATGGATATAATCCACAGCCACCGCTCCTAGAATTACCCCATTATAAAAAAGCATGACGATGGTGCCCACGCCCCAGGTCATTCCCAAGGCCATGGTGAAAATGGATACGCTGGTATTATGCGTCATCAGTTGCGTGGAAAAACTGCTTTTAACGCCCTCTAATCGGTCATGCGTGGCACTCTCTTCTTCGGCCACGCGCTTCGCCGGATCCTGCAACAAGGCGGGAAAAGGCATCAATACCGGCTTGGACTCCGGATCAAACCCGATGGCCAGCCCGCCGAATGCGCAGCCAGCCAGTGTAATGGCTAGTGACAGGTAAAAGGCTCGGATATGCCGGCGAAATGTTTGCGGCCAGGTTTGAAAAAACCACTTTAAGGGAAACAGCCGGCGGCGTTTTTCCCGCGTCTCATGGATTTCACCGTAAGCCCGCGCTACCAGGTTTTCCAGATACCGCCGCGTTTCCGGTTCAGAAGAAAAAGTGGTGATCTTCGCTAAATCTGCCGCCGTGCGCTCATAAAGCAGATGAAGGCGCTGCGCTTTTTCCAGGGATAAGGTGGCATCGGGCGAGTTTTCCCACTGGTTGAGCATGGTCTCCAGTTCGGTCCAAAAAGGCCTTTCGTTTGTGACAAATCGTTGCAGGTCGATGATCACAACAATTGCCTTTGTTTGACGCTCATATATTGCGAAACCAGTCCGGCGCTCAGATGTTCATTTTCGAGCAATGAAAAACGCACGGCGCGGCGCTGTAATACTTTTTGCAGCTCTCGCAGTCGGTGCCATTGCAGATGACCGCCCAGGTGCTGGTATAGGTTGTCCAGTTCGTTCACGCCCGGATCGGAAAAAAGCGGTTTCACACCCGGCGGTTGCACCATGTTAACAAGCACCAGATGTTGGCGGCGCAACAATTCGATGTTGCGCACAAAACTTTCTGACAAGGCCGGATCGTCCAGGGCCGTCAGAAAGATCAGCAACGCCCGGCGGCGCAATCGCAGACGGATGAAAGTGCACACTTCGTCAAAATCAGGGGTCACAATCTTGGGCTGCAGCGTATACAACGAATCACGGCACAGGCTGTAGTGAGCCTGGCCATTTTTGGCGCGAACAAATTTTTCCACCCGGTCCGTGAATGTCAGCATCCCAAAAAGATCCCCCTGCTGTTCCGCGGCCAGCCCCAGCACAAGCGCAGCGGTGACAAATCGTTCCAGGACGGAAGTTCCCGGATCATTATTGGACTGTTCCGGCACCCGGGCGCTCAAACGCGAGGCGTCGATGATCACATAAACCTCCTGCGTCTTCTCCACTTGATACACTTTGGTCACCGGCTTGCCGCGCCGGGCTGTGGCTTTCCAATGAATTTCATCGTAACCATCACCCGGCACATACTCGCGCAATTTCTCGAAATCACGCCCTTTGCCAACCTGACGCTGGGCGTGAACACCATACGCTCCCCGGTTAAGGAACAGCGCGGCGAGGCTTTTCCGTTCACTTAGCAGATTGGGATAGACGCGCACCTCCGATTTCACAGACATCGTTTTGCGGACCGCCCAAAATCCCAATCGAGACAAACCTTCAATGAAAGCTGAATGGATCTGAAAATTGCCCCGTTTCATGGGCAGGCAGGTCCACATCACCCGGGACCATTCGGTCGCGGCCGGCAATACCGTGTCCATTTCCATCTGCTCTGCCCGAATTTCCAACGGCAAACCGAGCGCCAGTCGCAGGTTCTTTTTTTGCTGGCGACCATTGCGGATGCGTACTTCCAGTTTAGCTTCCCGGCCTTTGGACATCCGCACCACCAGCGGTAGTTCCACGCCGATCTCAGAAAGGCTGGTAAAAGCGCCGAACGCATCCGCCATTACCAACAAAGCGAACCCAGCAATGAATAGCAACGAAACCATACCAGCACCGGGCACAACCGCACCCAGCAAAGCAAACGGCAGCGCAATCACTGCCACCCAGAATAACAGTTTGGAACTCGGCACAATCATCGCGGCACGGCAATCTGTTGCAAAATTTGCTGGATTACTTCCGCCACGGTCAGTCCCTCGATCTCAAATTCCGGCCGCAAGATCAGGCGATGTTCCAGTACCGGCACAGCCATGGATTTGATGTCATCCGGCGTAACAAAATCTCGACCAGACATCGCCGCATAAGCCCGTCCCGCCATGATGAGCGATTGCGTAGCGCGCGGTCCGGCACCCACCAGCACACTCTCGTGCGTACGTGTAGCCCGCACGATATCCACCAGATAAGCCACCAGTTCATCGCGCATGACTATGGCGCTCATGCCTTCGCGCAACAGCGTCAGGTCTTCCGGCTTGATGACCGCCTGCACTGCACCTTGAGCTAACAAAGCTTCCGGCGCTTCGCGTGTCATGGTGCGTTGGGCCAATGCCAGCTCCTCCGTGCGATCAGGCGCTTTCATGGTGATCTTCAACATGAACCGGTCCTTCTGCGCCTCGGGCAGCGGGTAAGTCCCCTCGTACTCGATCGGGTTTTGCGTGGCAAACACCGTGAACCCCGGCGGCAATGGATGGGTATCCCGGTCAATGGTCACCACGCGCTCCTGCATGGCTTGCAACAAAGCTGATTGCGTCTTCGCTGGCGCGCGGTTGATCTCATCCGCCAGCAGGAACGAGGTGAAGATCGGCCCCTTGATCAGGGAGAACTCGTTCTTCTGCAGGTTAAAGATGTTGGTCCCTGTGATATCCGCCGGCATCAAGTCAGGTGTGAACTGGATGCGCGCAAAATCGGCGCCCAACACATGTGCCAGCGTACGCACCAAAAGCGTCTTGGCTACGCCGGGCACACCTTCGATCAGCGCGTGGTTGCCGGTGAAGATGGCAATCAACGCCTTCTCGATCACCTCGTGCTGGCCGATGATAACCTTGCCCGTTTCGTGCCGCGCCTGAGCGAGAACTTCCTTGAGTCGTTCTGTGTTCATAATTTTGTGGTTCGATTGCCAAGAGCTTTTGAAATTTTCCGGTAACTGTCCGCACTATTCCGTTCCCGGGAGGGCTTGGAATTTTCCGCCTGAAAAATGACTTCCGCCTGTTGGATCCGGCTGGCCGGAATGCGTCCGCCGGGCGCTACTCCTTTTTTCCATTCCGCAAAACAGACTGACAGCAGGTCGCCGGGCGCCACACTGCGGCGCAACAGATTAACAAACGCTGTGGCCGAATCTTTTCCTGTCACAAAATCTTGCCGTTTCTCACCGGCCTGCGGTGGCACCAAACTGACCGTGTTCTTCCAGATGAAAAGACCGGCCAGCACCAGCAACGCCGCCGCCAGCCCATGCAAATGGTATTTCCGCATCAATCCCGCAATACCCGGAGCTTCCACAATACCCAGATGCGCCTCATCGAACACAACATTCCGGCTTCCGCCCACCAGCCACGCCAAAAATTCCGCGTGCCGGTCACCTTCCATCGCTTCGTTGCTCAAAAAGTAAGAATCACTGGCCATCACCACCGAGCCCTGTCCAAACTTTCTTTCGATCACGACCGGATCATGCCCGCGTGAATAGACGGCGCGCCACTCATAATCGCAATTGGTAAAAACCATGCCGCTGTGCCACGATAATTCATCCGGCAACGACAGATCGCTTGTGTTTTTCACGTTAACCGGTTGATAAGTGTCTTCCTCCTGTGGAAGATCGTTAAAGCTCTTGTGAAAACCCCATTCCTTTTCCAGGTCAGTTTCCGAAAAATCTCCCTCTCCAGGTACATGCTTCCGCATCGGTTTGACCGTTGATCTTTTTGCTCCAGTGACCGATTTCACCATATTGGTTCGGTTCGTATCATCATTAAAATAAAATTCCCGGGCCGAAGTGGTTTGCGGATAGAAAGCAATGACCAGGCGCCCGCCCCGTGCGAGGAAATTTTTGACATCTTGAAACAGATCGTCCGGCACCCATTTCCAATCATATGAACGGGCGGCAAGGTGCAGATAAACCGTGCCCGGATCATCCGGCAACTGATTTGAATCACTGAAATCGCGGCGCACGGAAAGTCCGGGGATTTTGCCCAGGCTTTCGTAAAATGCCATGGTTCCCAGCGGATCGGCTCGCAGGGAAGAATAAGACGGATAAACATCCCCGCCCTCGAAGCGTAGCTGAAACAACTCTACCAACCCGAACAGGAAAATCGCCACACAGGCAAACAGGCCGATGATGGGAATGTATCTTCTCATTCGCCGGCCCGGATCCTTTCCACATTGCTGGCAAACCCATCCACCAGTTGACGGTTCACTTCATGCATGCCGTACCAAATGCCCTCAAAAGTCAAAAGATTGTCCCCGAACAATGCCAACAACCCCGGCAGGGAATGCGCACGTCGGCGCAATTCTCGTTCATAATCCCGGTTCGATTTGAACCGGGCAAGATGGATCAGGTTGCGCGCCGCCAGGTGCGCCAGGCTGGAAAGATAAAATGCCCGCATGGCCAGGCGAAATTCGCCGCGTTCCAACAATTCCCGGGCAAGCTTCGTCCAACCATCTTCGGGCAACTGGTCGGCCCGGACATTTTCATCCGTGATATCCGGCGCCGGTTGGATCGGTTCGCTGGCCACTACTGCACTCGCCTGCCGCCGCCCGCGCCACACACGCAAAAAGAAGATAAGCAGTGCCACAATCGCTGCCGCTGCCAATCCGTAGAGCAAAAAGTGCACCGAAAAAATCCAGCCATAACCTGTATTGCCCGAGTCGTGAGAAATACTTTGCCGGTCTGGAAAAAGTTTGTGCCACAACCAATCCAGCCAGTCGCTCACCGCCCGCGCCATATCACGGATCATGCTGCCGAGATGATCAAAAAAGCGGGTCACGATGTTCCCGCCCGATTCCGGTTGGACTGCCTTGTCGCGGGGCATCCTCCAGGTGTATTTGCGTTCGTGGATGGTCTGATTAATGGCTTTATCAAGGTCTGGTGGTGGGATGCCCGACTTCACGGTAGCTGGCGGAGTGGTTGCCGGAGATGCTTCTGCGCCCACGGCTCGGGCAGACAATCCCGCTTGCAATGCCAGTACTAAAAGCAACAGCCTGACCAATGAGGCAGCCGAAGCCGTTGAGATCGCAAAAGGTTTCAATTCCGCTTTCAAATCCTCACCCGACTGCAATGACTGCCCATAAAAACAGCGCAGCGCATAGATGGTTTTCAACAATGGATCCAGGCAGAGATACGTCAGCGCACACATGCCTGCCAGCAACGTCGTATTCATCATGGCAAAGGGACTGCGGGTGAAGACGGACTCCACCCCAAAGAACATCTTGAAAAGTTGCGGCAGCGCCAAACATGCGGTGAACCAGTTTAAAAAAATACAAATTCCGAAGAGGCCGAGGATTAACAGCACGACATGATTTTGGCGTGGCCAAAGCCATGCTTGGCTCCAGGAATTCTTGAACAAGCCTTTGCCATCCTTTTCATTCCCCTCTCCCAAAGCGGTCACATTTTGATAAAAGGCGTAGGCCCGGCCAAACGGCAGTATGGGAATCAACGCCAGTGGCAGTAAAAAAAGCGCAGAAGGCTGGACAACAGCTTGGCCAAAAAAAATCCGTGCACACCGGCGGAATCCCAAAGGCGGCATTTCGGCAGCGCCAGCTTGTGCCCGGATGCGACCGGCAAAAATCGATTGCCAGAATTTCATCCAGAGAAAAAGTCCCGCCAGCCCAAGTGATGCTGCCGCCAGGTGCTGCGGCGCAAACGGGCTCTTGCTCATGTCCGCCCAAAAATAAAGCAAGCCCAGCACAAACGGGATCGCTCCCAGGTAATAAGCCGCCAGCGTGGCCACCGGTGCGGTCCGCAGCAGGTGCGTGGCCTCTTCGATCAGGTCGAAGCCGTTCTTGCCTTGTTGCCGGTGCTGGGTGCGCTTCATTGCTGATCCATCCAGTTCACCCGCCAGATCGTGCCGTCATGGAACGACGCCGGAATTTTAAGCAGCATTTCACCGATCAGGAAAAAGAAGAACCACGCGATCAGGATGCTGAAAGCACAGCGGACCAGTCGCAGGGTCTGCCGAAAAGCGGGACGTTTCACGAACGGCACCTTGGCCAGTTTTTTCAGGCAGGCGGAACAGACCACCCGGTCGTCATGCTCGGTGATGCATTCCCGGCAAAAAAATTGACGACATTCTGGGCACCTCGCCACAGCCTCGCGTCCGGCATGATTAAAGCAGCGCTGGTGAACGAGAGTTGGCATAAATCAAATTCACACGCCCATCATTCCGTCCCCGGTGGCATATACGAAGAATCGCCGCCCGTCGCCTTCGGCGTGGGACTGCGCCCCGGTTCGGATACACGCTCATGCACTAGGTTGGGAATACCTTCCGGTGCCAGCGCACCACCTTGGGATGCCGTGATCAGTGGCCGGATGCGGTCCAAAACCTTGCCCGTACGTTTCAACCGGCTGAGGGAAGACAATTCTTCTGTTTGCACCGCGGTTCGGATCAGACACTTGCAGGAGGATCCCGGGATCGCGTGTATCAATAAAATCACGCCGCAAACACCGCCTGCCGTCAGTAGAAAAATCCTCAACCCCTCGTCGTTATTCGCCATCACTCCGCCAAAAAATAAAAAGAGCAAGGTCAGCACCGACAATAAGATATTGATGGTCCTGGCTAGCGTGGTGCGTACAAGAATGAATGCCTGGATGTCACGAAAATAAAAACGCTTGTAGGTCTCGGTATATCCATTGGATTCCACGTACAGCAAATGATCTGGTCCCAGCCAGAGGCTCGCACGTGAAAGGATTGCCACCGAAAACCGGCTGCGACCCCGGGTCAGGCGGACATATTTGATCGGGTCAGCCATAAAAATTTTAATGGGTCGTTAAGGCGATGATTCCAACCACCCAACCCGCGATCTGCAACAGCGCGATGATGATGGCAACGACAAATCGGGCCTTCGAGCGGCGCACCAATCCCATTGGCGATTTCCAGTATCGGATCGCCATGTATAGTGTCATTGGCGCCGTGATGATCGTGAAATAGAAGATCAACATCGGATAGATCGCCAGCGTCAGGGCGATACTGTCATACAGCGTCCGTTGATTCTCCAGATTCTTGATTTTCCCCTTCGTCTTGCCGGCCTCCAGGCAGGTCGGACAGAAGTGCTGGCCGCTTAATTCGCAATCGCACAAGGAGCAAAGAAACCGGCCGCACCCATCGCACGGTAAAACGGCTTTTTTTTGCGGGTGATAATAACAACTGGATTCACCATCCGTCAGGATGGGCTCGCCACTCTGGCCCGGATTGATCTTCCGGAAAAAAGCGGGATAGATCTCCACCCTCAAGGGTGAATCACAAGCGGGACAGGGAGACAATTCAGGCTGGTTAAAGATTCCCTCCGGCAATGCCGCGTGGCACTTGGGACATTGAACCAGCAGATTCATCGGCTATTTGTAGATGACCCGGGTTTTGCAGATATGATCATGCAAAGCCCGTTTCTCTCGATCAAACGCGGCTATGATATAGCCGATATCCAAAACCAAAGCACTCAGCATTTCTGCAAATAAACGTCCGGTTGCCAGCCAGTAACCAACCGGGCGGCCTTCCGCGGAAACAATTTTTAATCGGCAGATCATTTTGCCTGGCGTTGCTCCATATTTGCCGACAAACCAGATCAGGTAGCTAAAATGAACAACCAGCATGACCAGTGCAAGAACCCCAAATATCAATATTGCCGCACCTGAATCTGGGTTGCCATGCAGTAAAGGAACTAATAGCGCGGCGGCGATTCCGAATATGACAACCATGATGACACCCAGGATAAGCGAGTCCAGGACTTTGGCCACCAAACGGATCCAAAACCCTGCATATCTCATTTCATCCGGATTCACATTTGCCCCTTCCGACAATTTCTGCATGAAGATGGGCTTGCAGCTTGCACAGATGCGGACATTGCCGTGCCGGATCATCTCATCAACCGGAAACATTTTGCCGCATTCGCCACATACCGCTTCCGGACCCTGGGTTCCATAAGCAGTTTCTGGAGAGGGATTGCCACTGGCCGCAGCGGGGCCGACTACAGTCATTCCCGACCGCTTCAGCTCGGAACGGACATCTCGGAGCGGCTTCCAGTCCGCCATTCCTTCGCGCCACACAAGCGTGTTGGCGTTGATTTTTCCAGAACGTTCCAGTTCGAGGATCCAGTCATCATTGACCGGGCCAAGTTGCTTGCCCTGCTCAACATAGTGCCAGTTCATAATTAAACAACGATGTTCCAAGCTAACTAGACTGCCCTGCCCGATTAATTAAACTGACAAAAGACTGTCAGATTATCAGCCTTATTGGCAAAATAAATCGGTCAAAAAACACCGGTATTTAGCGTATTGCGGGTGCGATTTCTTTAATAGAAAGGAGACCTTGCGGCAGACCGCAACCAACCACGGCGGCTTCGATTTGCTTCCAGCGAAAGCCATTTTATCTTGCCACGAAAGTTTACAGGCGGATAGTATAGTTGCGTTGTCGCTCATTCCTTTGAATGGTCGGCAACCTCTGGAAAACCGTACAACGTATCGGTTCAGGTGGCTGGGGTCTTAGCTCAGTTGGTAGAGCGTCTCGTTCGCAATGAGAAGGTCAGGGGTTCGAACCCCCTAGGCTCCACCAGCCATCAATTACAGTTTCGCAATATTGAAACTGCGATACCGGATTTGTGGTTTGGAATTGTGTTTTTCAAGGAAAATGTAACCCACCCCTTTGACTTCATTAACCTCAATGAACAGGCGTTGGAACTTCCGTTTTCCCAAAATTGCCATGCCATGATTTCATCGCGACATATTGAAGCTCTCATTTTTTCGATTAAAGCCGCCGTGGCCGCGGTCATCTCCGCGTTATGCTATGACTTGTTCACATTGCCGGGATCGCCCTGGGTGGCCGCTGTCTCCGCCGTATTGGTCACGCAACCCGATCTGCATGCCTCTTGGAAAGCCTCTCTTCTGCGGGTGACTGCCAATGTTGCCGGTGCCCTCGGCGGCGCGACCTTGCTCGCTCTCACCGGACAACCGCTCGTCGCAATGGGCTTGGGCATCGTTCTCACCGGACTCATCTGTTTTCTGCTCAAACAAGATGACGCATTGCGACCGGCATTTGTTGCCGTCATCATCGTGGCTTTGACCGGCGACAATCACTGGCAGAACGTCGCCAATCGTGTCATTGCTGTGATCATCGGTTGCATTTGTGCCCTGGCCGTGGGATTTGTTTTCGACAAGGCATCCAATCTTTGGAAACCGGACACCAAGGCGCCGGCCAAACCTGGCATGCAGGAATGAATTTTAAGATATGAAACTAAAAAAACAGTGGGTTTTGATCACGGGCGCTTCCAGCGGTTTTGGCGCCGCCGCCGCCGCCGCCTTTGCCGCCGAGGGCGCGAAATTGTTGCTGGGCGCAAGACGTCTGGATCGTTTGAAAAAGACTTCCGACCAGGCCAAAAAGAACGGCGCCACTGCCGTTCACTTTCATGAACTGGATGTCTCCCAAACCGGCAGCGTGGAAACTTTCATGGCTTGGGCGCGCGAAAAAATGGCTTCCAAACGCGGCACCAAACCCGTCTTGCAGGTGCTCATCAACAACGCCGGAGGCGCGCATGGCGCCGATACCATCGCCGAAGGCAAGGATTCCGACTGGGAGACCATGCTGCAAACGAATGTCCTGGGGATTCTCCGCATGACCCGTGCCGCCCTGCCCTGCGTGCCGCATGACGCTGGCGCCACCATCATCAATATCGGCTCGCTCGCCGCCCGCGCGGCTTACTCCGGTGGTTCGGCATATTGCGCGGCCAAGGCAGGTGAACTGCAGATCACCCGCGTGCTCCGGCAGGAATTATTTGGCACCGGCATCCGAGTCAGCTCGGTGGATCCCGGCTTGGCGGAAACCGAATTCTCCCTCGTCCGTTTCAAGGGCGATGCCAAAAAAGCGAAGGAACTTTACGCCGGTGCCAATCCGCTGGTGGCCGCCGATATCGCCGAAATCCTTGTATGGGTGGCCAGCCGTCCGCCGCATGTCAACATCGATGAAATGCTCATCAAACCCGTAGATCAGGCCGACATGGGAAAAGTTTTCCGCCGGAAAAGCGCCTGACTCCGGCAGGACTCAAATCCCCTTGTTTGCCCGCCACAAAAGGATGGCGCCAATGATCTGAAAGAGAAAATTAGGTATCCAAAGGATAAGGTGCGGGTGCAGTTCCGGATGCGAAGCCAGCGAAGTGCCCATCATGATGAAGGCATAATAAATACCCACCAATATCAAAGCGATAAAAGTGCCGATGTTGGTTTCCCGTCGGTGAACTTTTATTCCCAAAGGAATGCCGATCAGTGTAAACGCAAAACAGGCAAAAGAGAAAGCCACCTGCCCGTTCATGGCCACACGGATCTGTTCCGCCCGCGCCATCTGGCTTTTATTCACTTCCTTATAAAACGTTTTTGCCTCCGCTGGTGTGGCGTTGGTGGCCAGAGACAGATTCATGCCGGGAAAACCCTTCAAGCTTCCATCGGCATTGGTTCCATTGCCGTGCGCGGAAAAATTTAACTGCGCATTTTCCCGCAATTCCTCCCGCAACTGGATAAAAGTCATGTCGCTAAGCTTCGGTTTCAAACTCCGGGAAGAGGAAATATTAGTGCTCAAAACCCACGGAATGGAATCCGTTTTGAAAACTGTATTGGCGCGTGAAAACGAGATCGCCTGCACATTGGTCATGTTGATGATCAACTGGTTTTTATCGTCAACCGCCAACCGGGCGTGAGCCGCTGTCATCGTGGCGCTGACATTCGTTTCCCCCTGTAGTTGATAGATAACGACGTTCTGCAGGTCGCCATCATTGTTTTTTTCCACTGAAAAAGCTACGCCCGGAAAATCATGGATCAATCGCCCTTCAGGAATTTCTGCGTGAGCGATATCGGCGATCATGTCATACTTCAAATTCTTGAACGCCACCCGGCAACTCGGCCCCACATCCATGTTAAGCCCGGCGCTCAGCACGCAACAAAGCACGCTCAACAACAAGACCGGCGAGATGAGGGCAAACAGGCTGATGCCGCTGGCGCGGGCAGCGGTAAGCTCATGGTCCGCGCTAAACCGCCCAAACACCAGCAAGGTGGCCGTGATAAATCCCATCGGCAATGCATAAACACACGCAAATGGCAGCAATAACAGGACTGCTTTGCCCACCAGCCAAAGACTCACATGGCCTGCGAACAACATGGGCAATACATCCTTGATGATGTTCAGTAACAGGACCACAAAGGTGAACACCATCACTGTCAGCAGCACAGCGGCCAATATTTGGCCGGAAAGATATTTATGGAGTGTCTTCAATCGTTGAGTCCGTGCGCAAAGTGACGGATTTACGACGGCGCGCCAAGTGAATTTCACGCCAAACAAAAAAGCGCGGCGAAGTTGCCTTCGCCGCGCTCTCGCCCAATTTCCCAAATCTCTCCGTTCAGTGCACCGAACGTGTCCGGTAAAAACCCTGCGGCAATCCGTCCAGATTCGTGAACATGATATATCCGCTCGTCGCCGCCGTGTTCGTCACCTGCGGCACCCAGTTGATCGGCGGCACCAGATTCGTCGCCAGATCCAATGCATAATTATATCCCGGCACCCCCAGGAACGTCAGCACACTCGTGCCATTCCCGCCATTCACCGCCGAGATCTGGTTATATCCGGACACATTACTGTTGATGCTCACGCTCACCGTCCCCGTCCCCGTGCCACCAAAGCCATCACTGACTGTATAGGTGAAGGAATCCGTCGGCCCCGTGATCGCCGTATAGGTGATGTTTGAACCATCCGTGCTCACTGTACCATTGGCCGTTCCACTGACACCCGTCACCGTCAGAACATCTCCATCCGCATCCGTGGGCGGATTGGCCCCGCCGATGATGGCAAACGTCTCAGAAATGCCCTGCAACGCGCCGATCGAGAAACTCGGTGCCACCGGCGCCGTGTTATTATAAGTCAACACCGCCACCGAGCTGGTCACCGTGCCGGAACCATTGTTCACCACCACCGAATAGCTGCCGCCATTCGCGCGTACCGCACTGGCAATGGTGAAACTGCTGCCCGTCGCACCGCTGATCGGCACCCCGTTCAACAGCCATTGATACGTCGGATCAGGGAAGCCCGTGGCGTTCACGCTGAAGCTGGCCGATTGACCCGCCGTGACTGTTACATTGGTCGGCTGGCCCACAATATTCGGCGCCAGTTGCGGTTGCCAGCCCGAGAACCACACCGGGATATTTGTGGCAGCGAGCAAACGCGAATCATTATTCGTGATCCCAATCGTGATCAGGCTGCTGAACGAGATCGGATTGACCGCCGTGATATCCAGGTTGCTGTATTGCCAGAAGACGTACTGATTCGTGATGGCACTGGCCGGATTCACATACGCATTGGTATCGATCAAGCAATTGACCCAGGAAACCAAACCGCCGGGCGTACCGTTCGAATCAGCCAGGGCAATGTTCGTCACACCCGGATCAGCCTCAACCGTACAACCTACCAGCGAAAATCCGTAGGCCGAATAAGTCGTGCCATTGGGATTGATCCATGGTGTCGTGGTGGAAAGACTGGATGATGTCAACGTCCGGGCCGCCGTCAGGTTGTACGAACCGGAAAGCGAATTGGTGATGGTATGGAACACGCACTTGGTGAAATAACCAACACCCACACCCCAGATATAATCAAAGTTGCCCACCACGCGGCAATTATAGAAGAAGCCTTGTGAGGTGCTGGCATTGATCAGAATGGTGTCCTGGCGGCTGATGATGTCGCAGTTGTCCACCACGCAACGCAAGCCGTTGTTATAGATCAGCAGCGCTTCCGCCTGTGAACCGCCTTGCGGTGTGGTGTTCACAATCGTCAGGTTCTCCAGCTTGATGTCGCTGGAATTGACCTTGAACGCCATGCGCGCCGCCGTCGTGCCGGTGAGATTGTTGTTGTTGCCATAACCCACCACTGTTCCATGACGGCTCTGCCCGCGGAAATCGATGTTGTTCTTGCCCGTGATATCAACGATTTCCACGTAGTTGCCATTCTTGATATTGATCGTGGTGAACGCCGTGTTGCCCGGCGCAAGCGAATCCACTGCGCCTTGGACCGTCGCAAAGTCGCCGGTGCCGTCCGCCGCCACCATCAAGTTGGTCGGATTGACCGGTCCGCCCTGCTTGGTCGTGAACTGCCACAGATTCGTCGCCGAGATGCCCGCAAAATAAGCCCCGGTGCTGTCCGCCACGATGCCATTGTCCATCGTCACATAATAAGTCTGGTTGCTCGTCATCACACCCGAATGCGGATAGATCGCCGCCGTGGTGCCAGTGATGATGACCGGGAAATAATTGATCACTTGCGTATCACCTGAGAACAGGCTGTGCGCCTGGATGTTGTTCGTGATCCCGATGGTGGGGCTGATCACCACCGCGTTCGAACTCATGTCGATCGTATCCACTGGCGTCGTGGAATTGGTGACATTATAGATCCGGATCTTGCCGGAATTGATGATGGAAATCGGCCCATTGAACGTGATGTATAACGGCGTATCATAGCAGACTCCCGTCGCCCCATTCGCCGGCGCAAGCGTTGCCGAGGATAGTGTCGTGGAATTTACCGTCAGTGTCACCACCGAGCTCGTCACCGAACCGGCGGTGTTGCTCGCCACCAGTTTATAACTGGCGATATTGCTGCCCTGCGCGTTGGGAATCGTCAACGAACTGGCGGTTTGACCCGAGATGGCCACGTTGTTTCGATACCATTGCAACGCCGGCGTCGGGAACCCGGCGATACCAGCGCTGAACACTGCCGTGTCGCCCACGTTCACCGTCAGGCTGGTCGGCTGCGGCGAAATGATCGGCGTCAGGAGTACCGACAGAGTCGCCGTATTCGTCGCATTGCCCGCGATATTGGTGGCGATCACCGAGACCGACATGCCGCTTTCGGCGAACGGTACCGCTGTCAATGTCAGTGCGGAACTCGTCGCGCCATTCACGGCCACATTGTTCGTGTACCATTGAAAATTCGGCGCCGGATTGGCCAGCAACACCGAGGTGCTGAACGTGATGTTGTTGCCCGCGATCACCGTCGCATTCGTCGGACCGGAAATGACCGGCGCCACATTGCCCACGATCAGGCTCGCTATGCGGCTCGAGACGACATTGAAATTGTTGCTCACCACCACGCCATAAAAACCGGAATCAGACGTCTGTGGATTGTTGATCGTGAACGACGCACCGGTCGCACCGGTCTGCGCCACAGGCGAACTGCCAAGATTATCTGAATAACGATACCATTGGTAGGAAACCGGTGCCATGCCGGTGGCTGTGACATTAAAGGTCGCAGCCTGTCCGATGGAAACGATTTGATCCGCGGGCTGAACCGTAATGGCCACCTGCGGAACCAGCACCAGACGGACTTGGCCCGGCACACTATAATCAAGGCTTACCGAGCCATCGATTGATCCACCCGCAATGGATACCACCGGATTGAACGATCCCGACAAGGTGCCGGTATAAGTGATCAATACATTGGTCGTCGGTTCCAAAGGTGTTCCGAGGACGTTGACCGCCAGCGTGCTGTTGCTGATCACCAGATTTCCCTGGATCGCCAGCAGATCGCCGCTCGCACCATTGGTCACTTCAAAAAATCCGGTCGCTCCGCTTTCCAGCGTCAAACCGGCTCCTAAACTTAAGATTCCAATGCCGTTCCCCGGAGATACGATTCCGCCGCTCTTGATGTCAACCGCACCGGAAATATATCCTGCACCACCGACAGCCCCATTGTTCACCGTCACGGAACCGCCTCCTGAATAATTCGTCAGCCCGCTGGCACCCGTCAAAGCGTTCGTACCATTGATGATCAACATGCCGCCGTTCACCACCGTGGGCCCGTTATAAGTATTGTTCACTGCCAGCACGAGATTCCCGTTGCCGTTTTTGGTCAAGCCGCCCCAATCGCCAAGGTTCAAGCCCGGCGTCAAAGTCGAATTAAAACCGCCGCCACCGGTCACGGCGCCCGTCTGCGTCACCGTCGTGCCACCCGTCACATCCACCGTGCCGCCCACGCCGTTCAACGTGATGTTCCGGCTGCTGGTCACGCTCGTTCCCGTGTAATGCAAAGTGCCGTTGTTCATCACCAACGGGCCACTGGCCAGCTTGCTCAAATCACTCACTTCCACCGTGCCGCCATTCAGGAAATTCGTGCCCGTCATGGTATCCGTACCCGTCAAGATCAGTTTGCCCGGCCCGCTCTTCGTCAGCGAAGTGGCTGCGGTATTGTCCGCCAGGTTGGCGCTGATGGTCAGGTTGCCCGTGCTGTATTGCTGCACGATCAAATCCGCTCCGCTGCCGCCTTCCAGTGTACCGCCGGAAATGGTCGGTGCCGCCGAACCCGTCACCAGCAAGCCGCCCGCCGCCAGCGTCAGCGTGTTCCCGCCCAATGCGATGTCAGATACCGGCGTCGCGGAATATTTCAAAGTGTTGATCGTCGTGTTGCCCGCAAAGGCACCGACGCTCACAGCACCCAAGCTGACGTTGTTCGCCGCCACCCATGTAGTCGGGTCGGTGGTCGTGGTATATGCGGCATAGGGAGCGATCGTCGTTCCTACTGCCCAATCGCCGCCTGCATAGGTCGCATAACCGCCCAGGATGCCGTTCGCGATGGCCGTCGTTGTGGTGATGGCCTTGGTGCCCGTGCTGCTGCCGCCGTTGCCGTAATCCACTGTGCCACCCACCGTCCGCGTGATGGCGCCTTGCGCAAAGGTATAATTGATCGCCGTCGCTGAATTATTCGTCAACACCACCGCCGTCGCACCGGGATTGATCAACACCCCGCCCACCGTTTCCGTACGATTATTTACCGCATTGAACCGTTGGAACAACGTTCCCCCCGCCAGCGTCATTTGCGCCGTGCTGATGTACTTGGCGCCACCTGTCGTGTCACCGTTCGGTGCCGGGTTCGCATAATCGCAGATGAACGTACCCGCGTTGATCTTCAAGCCCGCGATACCGTTTGCACCGGAAGAATTTGCCCGGCTTTGTACGATCATCGTTCCCGGCGTAGACTTCACACTGAAGTTCGTCGTCATCGTCGAGGGAAATTTGGCGAAGGCTTCCAAACCGCTGCGAAGGTCAAAATTTGTCACATTCAACTGGCCGATCTGGGCGCCCGCCGAAGCCAGGATGCCGCCGTTGTCAAAAGCCATCACGTTATACGTCAGCGTCGGGTTGCTCGCCGAAATGTTGGTCACCACCCCGCCGTTGATGAAAAACCGGTTTGCCGATGGAATGCTCTGTCCGGCTGCGATCAGCACCACACCGCCACTGTTGACCGTCAGGTCGTCATTCAAATTCGCCACGCCTGTGCCCGCCAGGAAAAGGGTGCCCGCGTTCACCGTCGTCACCCCCACGTTGGCCGCCGCTGTCGAAGGCAGCAAAACAAACGTGCCCGGTCCATTCTTGTTGAAACCCGTGCCGGTCAACGGCGCGCTGTTCGTCGCACTGACTCCGCTTGCCACCGTGATCGTCGGCGTGCCTGTCAGATTCAAAGCCGATCCGATAATGTTATAACTTCCGCTGCCCGCCGCATTGAACGTGATGTTAGAAACTGTGACCGCCGAGGAATTGGTGATGACTCCCGCCGCGCCATTGTTCGCACCAAAGACCGCGCTATAGCCGGAAGACCAGACGTTGTCGCTCGATCCACTCGTGGACCAGTTGGCGTTTGTCACCGACCATGTGCCCGAGCCATCGGTCGGAACGACTGGGTTCGCGCCGCTTGCATCCCAATTCATCGAATTCACCAGCGAAACGGAACTCAGCGTCACCGTCACCGGATTGGCCGTGGTGTTGTTGTACATGAAAACAAACTCATCAAAATTCGTCACTCCGCCCAAACTGGGAATGACCGGATTGGTATAAGACCGGTGTGAAACCGGAGTGGCTCCATTGAAACCGTTCATCGCCAAACCCGCTGCCGGCAAAGTCGAACTGCTCGTACCCTCGCTGATGCCAGTCGCCGCCGCATTCATGACCAGCAGAATCTGATTCGTATAAGTCGATCCATCCACCGGCAGCCCCGAGTCCGCGTTGCCTTGACCCAAGTGCGTGCCTGAAAACAGATTCGGCGTCCCTGAGGGATGATCATAAGTCTCCATGTAAGGTCCGCCGCCATTCCACAAACCGAAATAACCCACATCATCCGTCAGGCTCGTCGTGCCCGCCGAGGAATAAATCCCCCAACCCGCCACCCGTTGCGCCACGGCACTCAAACCCGCCGACGCGTTCATGTTGAACGTCACTGACCGCCGCGCGTTCGGCCCCGCCAAAGTGAACGGCGTAAAACTCTTCGTCGCAAAAGACATCTGCGTGTTCGCCGGGATGGTGAAGGTCACTGACGTGCCGGACGCCTGATCGCCGCCCGAGGCCACATTGGCCGTGATCAAGTTGCCGTTTGCGTCATACGAACTCCACTGCAACTGGCCGAAGGCCGGCAACGTCGCGGCACAGACCATGCCCATGAACAGTTTGCGTAGCTTGATTGAGATTGAGGGAGAGAAAATGCGGGCGCGATTGGATATGCTCATAATTCTGAGTGGCGTTGAATTGGGTACGCTGTCGACTCTATCCGAAGTTTCCCAATCGTCATCCCCAAATAACTGCAAATGACTTTGAAGAAAGTGTCCTGACTGCTGGCAGTTACTTTAACCCTGAAACATCCGCGTTCGTCTCCAAAATCAACGAACTTCCCGAGGTGACTTCGATCTCGGAATTCTTGAATTGAACCCCTCTGGCATTGCGGATTGTCAGCCCCACCGGCGCCGTGATCTTCACGTTTTCCAATTGCAAACCCGTCACCCGGCTCTCCGGCAAACCCACCACCATACCCGCGCTTTCCGGACTCTCCGCCGTCAGATTCACAATTTTCAAATTACGGTACCGCGGCGTCGTCCCCGTCATCGGCAACGTCACATCCGTCGCCGGCACCTTGGGATAATAGGTCGTGATGTTCACCGGTATCCTCACGTTCTTCATCTTCAGGTCTTGATAGAGGCACCCGTCCACCACGCCGCCACGTGTACGATCTGATTTGATGCGTATGCCGCTCGTCGTCCCATCGAAGGTACAATCGCGCACCACCAGATCTTTCACTCCGCCCGTCGTCTCACTGCCGATGCTCATGCCGTGCCCGTGCAGGAAAGTGCAATTCTCCACCAGAAAATCCTCCACTGCCGCATTCGTGTGCAGATTGTCCGGGTGACCGGATTTAATTGCGATATTGTCATCCCCCACGTCCATCGTGCAATGCGCCACCGTTACATGCCGGCACACGCTCGGATCCATCGCGTCCGTGTTCGGCGAATCCGCCGGCGCCCGGATCGTGACATCATGGATCGTCACATCCTGGCAATCCGCCGGCACCAGGTGAAAGCTCGGCGAATTTTGCAAGGTGATCCCCTCCACGTGAACATTCACACAATGCGTCAACACCACCAGCCGCGGACGATGCCTAGTCTCCGGTATGCCCGCCGCCTTCGCCTCGCGCACCGCCGGCCACCACACCGCCCCTGCTCCGTCGATCACGCCCTTCCCCGTGATCGTCAGATCAGTCAAGCCATTCGCGTTTACCAACCCCAGCGTCGCCCCCGGCGTAACCGCATTTTCATAATCCAAAAAATTCGTCGTCCCCTGCAATCTCGCGCCCTCGTCCAGTTTCAAAGTCAGGTGATCGCCCCGCAAATAGATCGGCCGGATCAAATAAGTCCCCGCTGGAATTTCCACCACGCCGCCGTTGCCCGCCGTCATGCATTCGAAGATTGCCGATTGGATCGCCGTGGAGTCCACCTTATGTCCGTTGCCCTCCGCGCCAAAATCTTTCACGTTATAAACCTTCCCCGGCTTGTTCGTCGTCTCCGGTTCAAACAACAAGTACGGCGACAGCGCCGGCACCTTCTTCCGCAATTCTTCCACCACCACCCGCGCGAATTCCATTCGCCCCGCCGGGCTCAAGTGCGTCGTATCCGGCTTGCCATCTTTCTCCGCGTTAAACACCGCCGTCTTGTCCACGCCCAGCGCCTCGCACAATTCCACGCTTCGCGCATGCAGATCCAGCAGCGGCACATGCTTCTGCGCCGCTAGTTTTTTCATCGCCTCCACATAGGGCACCAGATTCGGCACTAATCGCCCGCTGCCCGTCGGATCAAAATTCCGCCGCGTCAACGAAGTCACCAAAATGGGTTTCGCGCCGATCGCCCGCGCCTCATCCACATACTTCGCCAGATTCGTCGTATACGTCGTGTTCGGATCCGTCTCGCGATCTGGCCCCTTCCCCGGCTCATCGTTATGACCGAACTGGATAAGATAATAATCACCCTTCAACGCCAGCGCATTGGTCCAGCGCCCTTCATCAATAAAACTCTTGGAACTCCGCCCATTCGCCGCCGTATTCGTGCATTCAATGTTCCCCGTCAGGTATTGCTTGAATCCATATCCCCACCCGCCCCCATCGTTCACCGTCGAATCCCCCACCAACACAATGCGCAGCTTCTTCCCATTATCACCGCCAGAACTCTTGTCCGCCGCATTGGCACTAATCACCATCACCGCCCCCAGAAGAACGGTCACCATCCAAAATATCCGCCGCGCGTACTTGTTCATGTCGTCAAATTCATATGGCCAAATTCCTACGGCCAAAGCTTTCAGCCACTCTATCAGACCACGCTAATTCACTCCAGGTTTCCAATTATCTTTTCCGCCTAGGACATTTTCTACCGTATACGCCTTCGCCTCGTCATCCGTCAATTGCTTCGCCCACTTCACCCGCTCCTCCGGCTTCGCTCCCGGCCCCGTGCTTTGATATTCCGCATACCGCGCCGTCAATTCATTCGTCGGGTTGCGCCAGTTGTTCCAGCCCGCCGCCTTGATATGATCGCCCAGTTCACAATTCAGATAGGCCACGCTCGCGTACGGACGCCATGGCCGGCCCAGATCCGCCATCGGCGCCTGGTTCGTGTTTGCCGGCACACCCGCCGGGCTCACCCACGGCTGCGGATCGCCCGTCAACTTGCAGTTCAAGAACACAAATCCATACGGACGATTCTTCGGCGTGCTCGCCGCCGTCACATGCCCGCCGTTCCGGCTCACGATTTCGCAATGGTGAAACACCGCCGTCGCCGAGCCATAAATAAAATCCACCCGCCCCGCCACCAGACAATTCGTAAAATACTGCCGCCCGTCATTGATCATCAACGTATCCTGCCACCCCGTGATCTTGCAGTTGCTGAACACATCCCGGTCGCCGTCCACCCGCAATGCCAACGCCTGGCCGTGATCGCCGGACGTATTTTGCAGCGTCAAAGTTTCCGCCGAAAAATCATCCGCCGCCACCGCCACCCCCGGATTGAACGGATACGACTCGCCCTCCGGCCGCTCGTTCACATTCCGGTCGTACGTCAGCACCGTGTTATCCCGCTCCTCGCCCACCAAGTGAACATGCTGCTTCGTCTTCGGCACGATGATTTGCCCCGCATAAGTTCCCGGCTTGATCAAAATAGAAAATTCCTTCGTCCCGTTATCCGGCACCGCGTTGATCGCTTCCTGCACGTTCGTATAATTGCCTGAACCATCAAACGCAACCACCGCGTCATACTTCGCCTCGCTCGGCACCGGATTCGTGCTCAACGGCTCGTCGCGAAATACCGGCGCCAGTTCCGGCACCTTCGACCGCAATTCACCTACGATCAATCGCGCCATCATCACACTCCCGTTCGGCTTCAGATGCGTGCCGTCATAGACATTCTTGCCGTCCACCACTTTCGTCGGGCTGAACTCATAACACTTCTCGCGCCCCAGCGATTCGCACAGCGCCTCGCTCAGATCATGCAATTCCACCAGCGGCACCTTTTCCGTCGCCGCGATCTTCCGCACCTCGTCCGCGTACGGCTCCAGACTCGACTTGATGTGGCTCGGGTCCGTCTTGTCCCACTGCCGGCGCACCAGCGGCGTGATCAAGATCGGATGCGCCCCGATTGCTTTCGCATCATCCACATATTGTTTCATGTTCGCGACAAAGGTCGGCATGTCCGTCGAACGCCCCGGCTTCCCCGGCTCATTATTATGCCCGAACTGGATCAGGTAATAATCCCCCTTCAACGCCAGCGCATTCGTCCAGCGCCCTTCCTTCATGAAGCTCATCGAACTCCGCCCGCCGCGCGATTCATTCAAAACCTCCGCCTTGTCATCAATGACAAATTGCCTGAACCCCAATCCCCACCCCGCGCTATCCGTCATCGTCGAATCCCCGATCAACACGATTTTGATTTTGGCCGCCTGCGTCGACGCCGTCGCATCAGCCGCCAAAAGCGAAGTGATGTTGCAAACGAGCCCAGCCACAAGGACAACGAGAATATTTTTCATCAGTTTTGTTTTGAGAGACGTCCATCATACGCCGAAGGCTTCGCCAAAAAATCATGAATTTGTGCACACACCCTTGAAAATCTTGCGAGCCGCACCTTTGAAACCATCTATAAAGTCATCGGATTGCAACAATTGCCCATTTGCCAAAACCAACCACCCAAGCTACTATGACTGCAATTATTAACGGGCGTGCGTTAAATATCACACCGACAACCTTTTCCCGGGATCGCTCGCACTAAAAAAACCAAGCCTCAAACTATGAAAACCACCTCATCTTTCGCTTGTTTGTTTCTCGCTGTTTGCCTTTCCACCAGTTTTGGCCAGGGCCTTCTGACTCCACCCGGCTCACCCGCGCCCACCATGAAAACGCTCGATCAATTGGACGCCAAATTGGAAAAGCGCACGCCCATTTCCTCCCTGCCCTACAACCTCAACACCTCCGGCTCCTACTATCTCACCACCAATCTGCTCACTACCGCCGGCTACATTTCCGTGAACGCGAATAACGTCACCATCGACCTGAACGGCTTCACCATGGACGGCCTCACCACCGGCTCGTTTGGCATCGTCGTTTTTTCCGGCAACAACCTCACCGTCCGCAACGGCGTCATCCGCGGCATTAATGGCGGCGGAGTCGGCGTCGATGGCCGTTCAATCGCCTGCCACTTTGAAAACGTCCAGGAGATCAATGACGCCGGCACCGGCTTCTGGTGCGGCCCCGGCAGCTCCTTCGTCAACTGTGGATTTTACGGCAACCAGGATCAGGCGATCGTTGGCGATGTCGGCACTTTGGTGAAGAATTGCATTTTTGTCAGCAACGGCATCCCCTTCTCCGTTGGTACCGGCTCCTTGATTACCGGCTGCACTTTCTTTACCAACACCGGCTCCCTGCAGCTTGATCCCGGTGTCACCGTCAGTGATTGCTCTCTGGTTGGGAATACCACCACCCACATCAGCGGTTCGGATGGCGACCAGATTTTGAATTGCCTCATCCGTTACGGCGCTTTCTCCGGTATCAGCCTCAACAACGGTTGCACCGTCAAAAATTGCATCATCGAAAAGAACGCCCAGACCGGCATCACCTGCGGCAATCACTGCGTCATTGAAGACAATCAAGTCGTGTCCAATTCATTCGATGGCATCTCCGCCGGCAGCGCCTCGGTCATTCTCAACAATCTCGCGTCCGCCAACGGCATCGGCAACACCACCGTTGCCGGCATCCACACCTCTGGCAACGGCAGCCGGATCGAAGCAAATCAAACGCGCAACAATGGCGGCTACGGCATCCGCTCAGACGGTGGCGCCGGAGCCGATGTCATCATTCGCAACACCGCCGGTGCCAATGGCTTTTTGAACTATCAACCTTCCACCGGCGCCACCTTTGGCACTATCCAAAATCCTTCGTCCATGACCAACACCTTGGGGAATATTGTCTTCTAGACGCCTCCGGCTTCCTTCCCGTGGCACTCGGAAGTAATTGGAGGTTTGCCAAACTCAGAACCCAAGATACTATTGCTGCAATCTTAATCAGTTCGGCAAAAAGGTCTCACGAATGCGGTTCAACATTTGGAAACGATATGAAAAATTCCCTCGCTACGTTGTTTCTCACTCTTTGCACCACCGCCTGCTTTGGCCAGGGCGCGCTCAATCCAACCGGCTCTCCAACCCCGACCATGAAAACGTTGGACCAGTTGGATGCCAAATTGGAAAAACGCACTCCCATCTCGTCCTTGCCGTTCAATATCACTGACTCCGGCTCATATTACCTGACCACCAATCTGTTTAGCACCGCCGGTTATATCTACGTCTCTCCCCAAAATGTGACCTTGGATTTGAACGGTTTCACCATGGACGGTTCCTCCAATGCCTTAAGTGCTGTCTATTGTTATGCCAACATCGATCTCAACCTCACCATCCGGAATGGAACTTTTCGAAATTATGGTAGCGGTGCCGTCGTCGTGAGCGCCACGCAATATCCCGTTCATTTTGAAAACGTCCAGATGATCAACGGCAGCATTGGATTTTGGTGCAGCTCGGGCAGCACCTTTCTTAACTGTGGTTTTTACAACAACAAAACCTACGGACTCATCACCGGTATCAGCTCAACCATTAAAAATTGTGTTTTTAGTGGCAACGGCATTCCCGCCCAGGTCGGCAGCGCCAGCGTCGTAAGCGGCTGTACTTTCTACACCAACACTGGATCGCTGAATCTTGCCAGTAGTTGCACCATCAGCGATTGCACCTTTGTTGGAAATACCGCTCAGCAGATAGCTGGTTCCGATGGCGAACAGATCTTGAATTGCATTGTCCGGAGCGGCGGCAATACCGGCATCGGTGTCGCCAATGCCAGCACCATCAAAAATTGCCTCGTTTCTCAGAATAGCCAGCAAGGCATCAACTGCGGTAATAATTGCGTGATCCAGGATTGCCAGGTCGTGAGCAATTCCGTCGATGGCATCAGCGCCGTCAGTTCTTGTATCATTCTCAACAACCTGACCACCCTTAACGGTATCGGCAACACCATCATCGCTGGCATCCACACCCTCGGTAGCGGCAACCGGATTGATGGCAACTTGTCCCGCGCCAACGGCGGTTACGGCATCCGCGCCGATGGCGGCACCGGCGCCGATGTCATCATCCGCAACACCGCCGGAGCCAATCCCACCGCCAATTATTCCCCTTCTACCGGCGCCACCTTCGGCACCATCCAAAACCCCTCGTCCATGACCAATACTTTTGGAAATGTAGTTTTCTGAATCTCCTCCTTTTTCATTCTCTAGCGACGATTTGAAATGACCGCCATGTAAGGTTGGTCTCTCGTAGGCACAAGTTCCAAGATTGCCACCAGCCGCCCAAACACTCTAATCTCCCGCCATGATCTCCGATACACTCGACCAACGTCATCGCTACACCAGCTTGTCGCCGCGCTTTGCTGCCGCTTTTGAATTCCTGGAAAAATTGCCCGCCAATCATCCCACTGGCCGTTACGACATCGATGGCGACAATTGTTTCGCCCTCATGCAATCCTACACCACCCAGTCGCGCGATCTGGCCAAGGTCGAAACCCACCGCACCTACATCGACATCCAGTACATCCAGGCCGGCCGCGAAACCATGCTCTGGTCTCCCATCAATGCGCTACCTCAAGTCACCCAGCCCTACAACGCCGAGAAAGACGTCATCTTTTACGCCACCCCTCCGCAAATTTTACCCGTCACCCTCAGCGCCGGTCAGTTCGTGATCTTCTTTCCCACCGATGGCCATGCCGGCGGCCTCGAGTGGGGCGGCCAGTCCGAAGTCCGCAAAGTCGTCATCAAAGTCCGCGCTTAAATGTAATAAATTCAACCACTTAAGGCCCCACCGCCAACCCAAACCTGGTAGGGCGTCGACCTCCGGGCGCGCCGTCGTTTATTGAAATAATCCTCACCTTTTTTGGAAATCGCTCCAACCTACTTTCGTGATTACCCCTTCTCATTAACACCGGACTTCAGTCCGGTGCCAGGCCACATACGACCATCAAAAACTGTTTCAACAGTTTTTTCGCCCCCCAATTTCCACCACCCTCCGCCAAGAATATCTCATTTGTAGGGGACGACGTAAGGAGACTCAAATTTCTGAAGCTTGCCTTTTTCATTGAACCAGGTTTTCAAATCCCTTCAGGCCCTCATCGCCAACCCACTGCTGCCAGGACGTCAACCTCCGGGCGCGCCGCCGTCTATTGCAACACTCACCCCCATTTTCCAAAATCACCCCCTCACTGCCCCTGCTGCGGCACATACGAATTGATCTTCTCCCACTGATCAAAATTCCCGTCATAAGAAGTCGCCACCTGCACACTGCCATCGGCAAACCCATAAATCCGGCTCCAACTGCCGTTTGGCTCCTGACGCGCCATCCGTTCACGCAGCATGATGACCATGTTTGGACGATCGCTGTTTAAATTCCCGATATTAACGAAATCCGTGCCATACAGGACATCCATTACACTGGAGGATCGCCCCGGAAATTCATTGGTCACTTGCTCCAGATTCGTCGGAAACAGATTGTCGTTATCGCGCGCATAAATTCGCATCGCGAGCGCAAGCTCTTTGGTGGTGTTGATGATGGCCGCTT